>WNGN01005094.1_pt1 | contig 11641 bp, 8 predicted proteins | sample 5400561 | NCBI WGS metagenome assembly WNGN01 (sample SAMN13153379, study PRJNA577476) | soil metagenome | isolation source: 115 cm soil or saprolite under Garry oak tree replicate 2 | place: USA:California | collected 2016-06-15
CGCCGGGCTTGGGGGCTCCGGGCGCAACGGCAACCGGATTTCAACTGTGCCGACGCGGTTGTGTTCTTGATCGCGTATCGCCAGCCTTAGCCACGCCGATTGTGCAGGCGCATCGAATTGCTGAAGCCCGTGGAGCGTGAGATGGCGGGTCTTTTCGAATTTGTCAGCGGGAACCGCCCCGTCGCTGGCAAAGAGCTTGCCGTAGATCGGCGTTCCTTCCGCGTCGTAAGCCGCTGCCAGAAACTGAAGATTCGTGCCACGTGCACCGTCCGGCAAAACTGCGAACTGCAATTGCTCTCCGGGAATCCAATATTCCAAGGAATACCGCTGAATCTGCACATCGTCCCATTTCTTCCGTGACCCGAAAGCCTTGAACTGGGACAGTTCGTCGATGAGCGCAGGCGTAACCGGCTTTGGTTTGTCGTCGGCAGTGACATGGACTTTAAAGAGAATTTCGTGCGCTAAGGGAGCGCCGCGCTCCATGGTGCCCTGGATATGAACAAAAGGAGCATCGGCGGCCTTCTCGAGAAACGTGTTTTCATCGTCTGCAAAATAGCTCCGGCGGTAAGAAAGGCCGTAGCCCTTTCGCGAGAGCTTGACGCGAATTTTGCGCAAGCCGCCGTCAAAAGTCCTGTTGGTTGGGGAATAGCTCAGCGTGTAGTAGTTCGCGCCGTCCTCTACGGCCGTGGCGAGCGCCTGTGCGAGACCATTGGAGTTGTAAAAGGCGTGGCCGCCAGAGCCCGCGGCAAGCTCGTCCATGGTTTTGTGCTCCGCGGCAAGTGCCAAGGCAAATCTGGCTTGCGCTTGAGCGAACGAATCGTGCGAGCGGAAGCGCCGGGAGGTTGCAGCGCTGAACACCGGATCGACCATCAAACCGCGAATGTCCACCGGATAGACGGCGACCTGACTGAGGGTTAGCCGGTCAACAGCTTCATGTATCTCCGGACTATAGTTAGCAATCGCCGCGAACGGGTCGAGCGCTTCTCCGCCGGGCAGAACCCCTGTCGGAAACCCGCCCGACAGCCAGATCAAGTTCTTCCGACCGGACCAGCCGCTCAGAAAGCGCGATATTTCGGAGAACGCGCTGAGCGTTTTGTCCACTCTTCTTGCCAGGAAATAACTATCCGCCATCTGCGCTAGCCGGTCGATGGTTGCGAGCTGCTGTAATTGATTCTCCGTCAGCGCGCCACCGTCGGATAGGGACTCCGAGAGCGCTGGAGTACCGGCTGGAAAAGGCGCCAGTGAGGTCGTGGCCGTGCTCGCCTCCTTGCGGTTCACAGAGGACACCAACAGGTCTTCATCATCGGTAAACCCTTGGAGAAGGTGTAGCTTGTCACTCAGCACAAAAATCGCGAAACGGCTCCTCGGAGGCCTGTTCCTGAGAAACTTGACCATCTCTTCGCGCGCAAAGGGTTGATCATCGACAGGTGTGTTCAGGATGTCGTAGAGAAGCACGTTTAGTGGAAAACTATCTTGTGGCGTCGCTGCACTGAGAAGCGTATTCGGAGGCAATTTCGGCAACGCGGGCGCCGCATCCGTGAGTTTTGACGCCGCCATCGTATTCGCGTGAGCCTCGAACGAGAGGATCTGTTGAAGGTTGCCATCTTCAAGAATTGAAAAATCCTTCTGGCTAAGCCCTGTGACCGGATGGTTTTTCCTGTCGGTTACCACGACATCGAGCAGGACCTGTCGCACCTTGGTCCGGATGGTAGTCGGGTTCTGCGCGTCCGCGGCTTGCGCCGGAGACGGCCCTGATCCCCGCCGAGCCAGCGAGGCAAAGCCGAAGAGCACACAAAGCAACACCGTCAGATCCTGTACCCGTCTACCACTATTGCCAGGGATATGTGCTAGAGGCACGAGCGAGCCACCATGTCCTTGGCGGCGTGTCGCACTTTGCATGCGTTTTTTTGGCTGGGGCTCGGTGTGACCGCCACGGTCACTACCGAAAGGCCGCCGCTGAGGCCAGTCAATATTAGCACCGCAGATTCAGAACAGCTTCAGCAAGTGCCGAGGATTGGCCCGGCGACGGCGCAAAAGTTATTTGCGGATGCGCAAATTGTACAACCCGCACCCGCCACCCCATGGTTGGTCTTTCAGCTTGGGCACTGGGGACGATCAACTGGCCAATGGCAGTCAGTTTTGTTGCGGTGTGGCGGCCCTGGTTGCGAACGATGGGATTCTGAGGGATCCACCGGTAGCTTCCGGGTTCCCCAGAACGTGCGAACGATAGTTCGGATCGACGCGACGGATTGCTGGATCAAACGCCGCCGCAGCTGGTTAGCCGCGACGTGCCTCGGCAAAGCACGAGCGAGCATTCGACGGTGATATTTCCGGAGGATTAGTCAGCTGCTACTGAAGATCGGCGATCAAGTTGTTTTGGTGTGAGTTACCTCAGGATGCATGACTCAGGAGCGGCGGTCTCCGGGCTGGTTTGCTCGCGAGAATCTCTTTTTTGCCGGCGACGATTTGCTGCATTGCGGATGGGTTGAGCGTCGAGTGGTCCAAGGGAGTTTGCCACTCGATGCAAGAGTTCTCGAAACCATACACATCCTGGATCGGCGTTCTTCGTTGCCGGATGCAGCAGGTATTCATAAGACGTTCCAACGTCCAGCGGCACAGCCAGCACATCGAGATCGAGGACTCGGGAGTACGCACGGATGAGGCGCTCCGGAACGACCGCGATGAGATCGGACTGGGCCACGACATGCAATGCCTGGAGGTAGTGAGGAACAGTTAACGCTACGTTTCGATGCCAGCCTTCCTGGTGAAGCCAGGTATCCACGGGATCCTCTCGGAATTCCCGTCCAACGACTGCAACATGCTTCAATTTGAGAAACTCCGCCTTACGGGAAATTGCGCTCGTAATCGGGTTGCCGTGTCGCACTGCGCACGCATCGCGATCGATAAACAGTCGCTGCTGGTAAAAGCCCTTGAACGAACTTGGGACGCACGTGATGGCGACATCCACAGCACGGGCAAGCTCGACTGACTCCACTCTAACTGCTCCACCCTGTTGAACCCGAATCGAGATGCTCGGAGCCTCGTGCTGCAGTTGTTTTCGTAGCAAGGGAAACAGTAGGTCGCTGGCGTAGTCCGAGACAAACAAGTGGAAGGTCCGCGTGCTGCGTGCCGCGTCAAATGTTTCCATGACCAGCGGGTCCCGCACGCGCGAGAGTACATCCTTGACCGGGTAGCGCAAGGCTTGTCCGCGAGCCGTCAATTGCATTCCTGAGCCAACGCGAACGAGCAGCGGATCGCCGAGGAGGATGCGAAGCCTTTTGAGCGCGTGACTCATGGCCGGTTGCGAGAGGGCCACTCTGTCAGCCGCTCGCCAGAACGCTCGCCTCCTCAAGGAGGGATTCAAGCGCTACTAGCAGATTCAAATCCAGCGCCCCTAAATTCATCATATGAATGTCCTATATGAGCGGAATCGATTAGAAGAATACGGCCGCCTCGCTGTAGGGTCAAATCGTGTGCCAGTGGTGCTTTGGTGGGCGGAAGAGAAAACAATCCGACAAAGGAGCGAGAAAAGCGATGTCCAGTCAGATCAATTTTGAGTTGCTCATTCCGAATACCATGCCTAAGTTGGTTGGCTACTCGCAGGTCGCAACTGTAACTCGCGGGACCATCGTCTTGGTTGCCGGTCAAGTTGCCCTCGACAAATCGGGCAACGTCGTGGGCAAGGATGACTTCCATGCCCAAGCCCAGCAAGTATTTGAAAACCTCAAGGCGGCGATGGAGGCCGCCGGTGGGACCTTCGATGACGTCATCAAGTTGAACAGCTATTTCTTGGATCTGTCGCATTTGCCTGAATTCCGCGAGGTTCGCGACAAGTATGTGAATGTCAAGAATCCGCCTGCCAGCACGGCGGTTCAGGTTCCAAGGCTGTTTCGGCCGGAATTCCTTGTCGAAATCGAAGCGGTTGCAGTCGTCAAGAGCAAATGAAGGCGAGTTCCAACCGTAGCATGCGTTTCGGTAACGATTACGGAAAAGAGGGCAGGTTCCGTGATCAACCGGAGAGCCCTGGTGCAATCTGTGCACGTGCCTTCAAACCGTAGATAGATTCCGCGTGACACGACGCCAACCCGCGGCTCCCGGCTTGCAACGCAAGCAGAGATTCGATCTAAGTGGTTGCTTCGATTGCACTTAACCTCCCGAGAAGCTGTTAAGCCTCCTAAGGTTCCGAATCGCCGCGACCAAATTGCAACCTTCTTCAGGAGTTTCCGCACCCAAGCTTCATGCATCCAGGCGAACTGTCATTGCCTTTGGCTTTGCATGGGAGAATTCCCAAGAATTCCCAAGCCTATAACAAAGGGGTAACATCACACCGCAACGAGCGGCAACTGGCCCAAACCTTGTCGTCCGCCCGGGGCTACGAAGCAAATTCGCCGGGCGCGGGTGGTTTCCAGAGTCTCCGCGCACTGCCCCGCCCAAAGGAGCTATATCATGGACGCAAAAGCAAAATTAGGACTCGTCAGCGCTATCCTCGTCGCGGGATTCGGCGCTTTGGTATTTGATCGCCAAGTGAGAATCGTCCGGCAAGTGCATGCCGAGGAAACCGAAGCCTGTAGCGACCAGACATTGGTCGGCCGCTATGCCTTTACGGGGCAAGGATTCTTTACCAATTCCAATACGCTACCCGCCCTGACCGGTGCGTTCGCCCCGGCTGCTGACCTCGGAGTTTTTGTATCGGATGGTCAGGGCAAACTCTCGGGAAGCGACACGGTTAGTGACGGGGGCCAGATTATCCCTAGAACGTTTACGGGCACCTACACGGTAACCTCAGATTGTAGGGGTACGGTCGACCTGCAATTCAACTCAGGCATCGCCGTCGAGGTAGCCCTCGTGCTTGATGAGCGGGGCCAAGAAGTTCGCGCTTTGCAGACCAACCCGCAAGGCGCGGTTTTCACGGTCGTTGCGAGGAGCGTTCATTAGTCTTGAGGGGCTCGCTAATGCCGCATCTCTCAGATCGATGGCCGAGCAGGCATTCCAGGTAACGCGCGAGACGTGGTGAACGGGCGAATGCTTCATGTCCACTCCTCCTGGAGCACTGAGACTCGCAGTTTGCGCAGCATTTCTTGGGTGCTGCACGACCCAACCAGCCGGCGCCGAAAAGTCTGCGCTCTTGACAGCAACTGGAGGCTATTCGGTCGGCCGTACCTTCTTTCATTGGACTGATCCGAACCGCATTGATCCCGTGGCCGCGCGGGCAGGTACAAAGCGCGAGTTCATGGTCATCGCCTGGTACCCGGCTGAAGCAAATACTTCGGAGGCGCATGCTCTGTGGATGCCAGAAAGGTGGGAGCTCAGCGAGGCGAAGCTCCTTTATGATCAACGAGGCAATTCTCCAAATCCCCTGACGATGACCGAAGCTTTACGCGCCGTTCACGAATCTGTAAGCAGTTCAATAGCAGAAGCACCCGCGGCGCCGACTAAGAACCTCTGGCCACTGTTGTTGTTTTCTCCCGGTGCCGGAGTTAATCCTGCTTTCTACAGCACCTTTACCGAAGATTTAGCGAGTCATGGATATACGGTCTTCGCAATTGTTCCGACCGGATGGGTCGACACAATTTTCCCGGACGGGCACCGGGTCCCCCCTTCGGACAAGCGCTCAGACGACGTCAGATGGACTACCAGGATAGCTCTGCCTCTCTGGGCCAGCGATCTGCGCTTCATGCTCGATCAGATCGAACGACTTGATCGAGACGCGAACAGCATCTTCTTTCAGCGCCTGGACCTCAACAAGATCGGTGCGTTCGGTCATTCTTTCGGAGGCGCAGCATCGATCCTGGCAGGACTCCGCGACCGGCATATCAAAGCCGTGCTCAATCTGGATGGCTCTCCCTTTGGCGTGCTATCGAAAACCGTCCTTCGAAAGCCGTTGATGGTGATCAAGGAAGATGTCTCCCCGAAGTACTGGACACCACCACGCGACGAAAAAGAAAAGGCAATGCAGGCACAGGTAGCAGAAGAGTTTTCTTCCGCTTACTTGCAAGGCAGGCCGGGCTACAGGGCGGAGATTATTGACGCCAAGCACATGACCTTCTGCGATATGGCTGTCCTGCCAGCTTGGGCAGATTTCGCGCGGCGTTTTGGCGCGCGTGATGCCGCGGACGCAGAAATGACTCTGTCATTGATTCGAGATTACGTCCGGGCATTCTTTGACAAATTCCTGCTCGCTTCGGCTAGCCCGCTCCTGGATCGGGCGCCGGGGAAATACGGTATTTCCATTTTGAGCCGGACGGAACCAGGGGCCGGTTAGGCACCCTTCTTCGTTGCGCGTTCTCAACAGGAGCCAGCCTCGATCCTGTGATTTCCTGCCCTAATGCTTGGGAAAGACGTGAAAAGCATGAAGGGTGAGCTAATCGGCTCAAGCACTTAAAATGCGCAAGACTGGATAGAGGACCGCGTATCATGATCGAGGGGAAGCGTAAGTCGAGCACCCTTGGTTGACCTAATTCTCCGCAGGTTTTTCGGCATGGTCGATGACAAGCATCTGGACTGAGGCTGTTTGCTCATTCGATTCGAGCAATTTGAGCCCGAGCTGCTCCTGAACTGCTGCAAAGATGGAAGGCCCGTGTTCCGTGCCCTGCTTATCACCGGGGGTCCACTCCAGGGAGAAGTCGTAGGTGCCCTCTAGTCCGGTTTTATCCAAGACGGGACGCTGCAGGTCTAACGACAGCATCCGCACCAGGGAGGGCCTGCCATTGTTTGTTGGCCCAATAGGCTCAGCTTGACCCACGATCAAACCCTTCGCAAAGCGTACAAATGGTGATTCCCCAGTTTTCGCTTGCTGAAGTTTTGGACCGCTGCCCGCAATGACCAGCTCGTAGACGGGAACCTCGCGGGTCTCGCGATGGGCCTCCAGCTTGAAGTGATCGGCCAAAAGCTCTAGAAGCATGGGCTGCTGCTTAGCCCCACGTTGTTCTTCAGAACGGCTTTGCAGCTCATCAGCCACAGAACTGTCGACTTTCGCCTCAACGTCGTATCGTTCCGTGCTTATCCAACCCGGTGCCCCTGAGATCTGAAAGCCTTCGACGTGGTATGCCCACGCGATGAGACTTTGCAGCGTGACATTGGTTGCATTAAACCCATCCGGCGGGAAATTCCGCGTAGGCGTCGGAGTGGCTGATGAGTTGTCGGGCTTGAATCGAGACAGCTTTGTAAACAAGGGCAGGAGGCATGCTCGTAGCTACTGACTCGGCCAGGCTTTGGTCTTGAGGCTGGGTCTGACTCGACTGGTCCGCCGTAAGTTTGTCTGCATGGTCGATGACCAGCATCTCTACCAAAACCGTTTGCTCATTCAATTCCAGCCCCAACTGCTCCGGTAAAACTGTCAAAAGAGAATCGCCGCGCTCCATGAAAGCCGTGTGACAGTCCAGGGTGAAGTCGTAGTTACCCTTGAGATTCGTTTTATCCACAACTATGCGGCTCAACTGCTGCGACAAATCGAACGCTAGCGCTGCGACCGGGATCCCTTGGCCTACTAACTTGCACGGTCCCGGCTGAAATATGCCGGAACCGATTGGGCGACCGTGAGGGTCCTTCAATCCGTTGCGATATGTGTCAGCGGGTTTTGCGTGAAACCAAAAGACGGCTTCGACGAACATGTGAAGCGCGGCCGCCAGATTGTCGCGTCGGCGAACGTGGCACAATTCATGCGCAATGACCGACTCCAGTTGCGCGTCGGTCAGGCGGTCGGAAATGCCCGCTGGAAGCACAAGGACTGGGCGGAACACACCCAGAACTCCAGGCTCGCGTGCGGACTGCAAGAGGATGAGGGTGATTTGCTGTGGGGGTCGCAGACTTCGCTCCATCCGCCGGAGCGCTTCCAGTTCACGTTCGGATTCTGACGGCAAAGCGGCTTGTCTCGCCGCGGTTAGGCGCCGCCAACGCAGATACCACAGGAGGAGCACGGCCACGCACCCGGCAAACCACACCATCAGAAGAAAAACTGGAAGGTTGCGAAGCGCCACTTCAAGCACGCTCGGAGCCGCACTTATCGGAACGGAAGGTGGATTCGTGGGCGAAAAAGGCTGCCCTATGGCCTTCATCGCAATGAACAGCCGCGGTTGTGTGACTGCCGCCGTTTTCGGCCATGCCAGATGGCTTCCCATGCCGATCAGCAGGGAAAACGGGACTAAGAACTTCGCAGTTGCAACGAGCCAAAGAATATAGCGTGCCTGCGCATGGCTCTTTCTAAGCAGTAGCGTCAGTAACCACACCATTCCGGCAAACGCCGTTGACTGCCACAGGTGGTTGGCAGCTGGCGCTTCAATCGTCGGCCACGAGGAGAACAAAAGTGTCGCAATGTTAGGAAAGGTCATGCCGATTTTTCCTTTCTTGCGAATTTCCGCAGTGTCTTCTCCGCTTCCCTCACTTCCGCGAGCGTCAGCTTGCCGGATTCGATCAGGTGCGCCATGACCGGCTGGGTCCGGCCGCCGAACAAGTTCAACAGGTCGTCAATCAGTCGGCGCTGTGCCGCGTGGCGCGAGACGACGGCTTCAAAGATGTGCGCGTTTCCGATTTTCTTGATTCGGCGCAGCACCTTCTTGCGCTCCATGCGGTATACCGTGGTCTGGATAGTGGTGTAGGCCGGGCGTGTACGCTCCGGGAATGTTTCCTGAATTTCGCGAATAGAAGACGCACCTCGGCTCCAGAGCGCCTCCATGATTTGAAGTTCCAGCTTTGTCAGTTTTGGCAAGGTCATCGGGTTGCCCTACTATGATTGTATGTAAAGCTACTATACTCGTATTTATGTGTCAAGCGGAAAAGCCCTTGCTTTGGCCCACACCTGCCCACAAATTTGGGGGCTGAAGAGGATGCGGCGTGTAAACCTAAGGTTCAGAGGACTTAAGGGAGTTTCGCTAGATCAAACTCGGCAGCGAGGCGCTGGCCATCCGGCGTGAGGACGACCACTTCAGCGTTGTCTGCGGCCACATCGTCCCCATCATAGTGCTTTGTCTTCCGGCCATCCTTCTGCGTGGCGGTTTGGGCATAAGTGCGCAGGGAGTAGGTATCGGTGAAAAACACGCGCACGCGGAGGCGAAACACATCACCACGATCGCGGTACGCCTGCGCAGCCTGTTGCGCGCTGTAACCGAACGTGCGCTGCCGAGAGAGGTCAACGGTTTCAGCATAAGGAGTGAAGAGCTCGATTTCGGAAACGTAGAGGCCGGATTGCGGCATGGGGAAACGCCGGCGGTAGGTCTCCAGGAACCGAGCCGTTTTTTCATCGTTCCGCTGGCCTAGAAAATACGCTTCGCGCACGGCCTCGTCAGACAAGTTGGCGCCGAAAACGGCGGAATAGGGCCACACAAGAAGCAAGGATGCAAGCGCGGAAACGACGCATCTGGCGAAGCGAAACATGGGTGGCCTCCGGCAACAACCTTCAATCTATCACACCATACGGCCATGGTTGGGAAATGGAGCGCATGGAGGAAAGTCACATGGCAGGCATCTACACGAGGAAGCGAAAAAGGACAGATGAGCGCGACCCTTACATCCTTACGGCTCTCTACCAATCGTCGGCTGACGCAAGGCATTTCGGATGTGTTCTGCTGCGATTCGCCGCCGCTTTGGGGCGTCAAGTCTAAGCGTTGTCGCCGTGTTGCGGAGGGGTTGGCCTTCGGAAGCCTAGCGATCCCAAGAATCGTGCGGTCGCCCGCAACGATCTTAGCAATCGTAGTATCCCCAAGGAGGCACCTTTGGGTCCGACTGCCGCCCCCCCGCACGCATACTCAGTGCAAGCCACTGACCAACAAAATAGTTCGCGCCAACTGTTTACAAGGGCCTTACAAAGAAATTACATAATGGTCACGCCTCTACGAGGTACATTGCACAGCTGTTCTAAACGAACGAAATAGCATCGGACCAAGAGTAGTTTAGGACTCTTACCGGCCTTGCCCAGCCGACCGGGCTCGCAGTGCCCGGCGCGCTGATACTCTTTCGCAGGAGCCGGTTCCCGGTGTCATCTCCCGTGCTCTGCGCAGCTTCGCCGGCGCCTTGTGGCGCTCTCTCCCCACATTCCATCTGCATAGGCCCTCGTCCGCCACAACCACAAGCGGCTTCCTTCTCGGTGGTCTTCAGGGTCGGATCTATCTCTGAATCCGGCTATTTCCTGGCGGCCGGCCGCTGCTCGGCTTCAGCTTCCAGGAACTGACATCCGGTACCGCCGGCGCGTTCGTCCTTACTAACCGATTGCCAAGTGTGTGAGCAACTAAAGTCGAGACGCAGGATTACTCACGGACGCGGCGAAGTCGGTGACCGTCGTGGACGTCGAATCACAGGTGATCGCGCCCGCGTCGTACTTAAAAGTGTCTCCGGCGAAATCCGCTGGAATTCACCAGAGTCGAATCCACAACGCGCAACGAATCGGCTCATCTCGACGCCCGGCTTGTACGCCGCGATACGAGATACGGAAGCAGAGATTCAGAACCCTGTCGAGGAGAAAAGCGTTTATGCTGTTTTCCCCTGGGGAGCAGAGCGAGGGCGCGATGAGGCGTGGCGAGAGTCCAAATTCGAGATGGAGGACCGGCGCTCAAGCATTGCCAACAGCTACAAGGCACGCCGAGGGTTGTCAATGGTGGTGGTGAGCGATGGCACAAATCCGGGCGCTACAGCACGCGGCGGTATGCTTGGTGTGGAAATGTGCGGCTAGAAGACAGCCGATGGGGATTAGTGCTAACAGCACGCCAGCGAGCCCCAGTGACATTCGCCTCATGGTTCACTTGTAAATTTCCGAGGCAAGGAACGTCTATGGTACCGATGGGCGGGGTCTTTAGGACTTCGGTTCAACCATCGGTATGACCATCAGGTTCGGGAGAGCGTCTGGCGCGGTGTTTCGGTTCCTTTGGTCGGCGCCGGGTTTCTAGGTATTTTCTGGTTCGCCCAAACCCATTTATCTAAGGCTTTACTGGGTAGACGTATGCTATTGGGCGGAGTGGACCTAATTCCTCGCGAATGCACACTCTTCCGGGGTCGAAGCCCAAGTTTCTTCGTCGAGATGGTACTGGGAAACTGGGATTGTTTTTCCTCGCGGAAGGTATTCGATGATCTGCTGACCGTCACCGGACCGGACTCTGAGTCGCACGGGTTTGCTTACGTCATTCCAATGGATGGACATGCCAAGGACTTGCTGGCCCTCGCGGAGACCGGCCTTGAAGGCCTCGCTTTCAGGATTCAGACCGGACACTTGGCGCTTGGCGAGCAGAATTTTACGATCAAACCCGAGGTCGAACTCCGGGGTTTGATCGACGGTGATCCGCACGCACGAACTCAGAGGAAAATCGGGGACAGGAATCGTTTCACCCTTCTCGACGTACCTGCCGAGAGTCTGGGCTGCTTCGCCGTTCAGATATTTGGCCGCTGTCCGAAGAACGCGCTGCGTGGTCAGGAGCCGCCCCGGATCTTTCGAACTATCAAGCACCAGCCTATGCATCACGGTGTCCAACGAGAATCTGTGCTTGGATTGTTTTCGAATTTTGGCATCAAGCCACAATGCAGTGATGGCCCCTCGTACGTAAGGGAGCTGATTCGCGGAATTATCCGTGCGGTACCGGGCCACGATTTCCTGATTTGAAAGATTCTTTGCCGGCGAGGATGCGTAGTCAAAAATTCTCCCATTTAGTCGGTCGACGTA
>WNGN01015416.1_pt1 | contig 11641 bp, 10 predicted proteins | sample 5400561 | NCBI WGS metagenome assembly WNGN01 (sample SAMN13153379, study PRJNA577476) | soil metagenome | isolation source: 115 cm soil or saprolite under Garry oak tree replicate 2 | place: USA:California | collected 2016-06-15
AGCGTCTCTGGCCCGCCCGCGCTGTTGAGCAGGACGTAGCGCGCACCCAGCCGCTCGAGGGTCTGGATCTTCGCGATGATCTCGTCGGGGGTGCCGTAGAGCGCGCTCTCCTCGGCGGCCTCGGGCGTCATCGCATACGACATGATGCTCGCCTTGTTCTGGCCGTCCGGGCGCTGGGCGAGCCGCTCCGTGCGCCTGCGCGCGGCCATGCGAACCTCGACGGCCTTCTCCTTCTCGGCGGCCGTCATGACGACGTGGACCGAGCGGGTCACGGCCACGGTCATCGGGTCGAAGATGCGGCCGCGCGCCTTGACCTCGCGCTTGAAGATCGCGATGCGCTCGCCGGTCTGCTCGATCGGCGCGAACTGGTCGAGGAGGAGGTGGTGGCCGCGCTCCGCGACCCGGGCGATCGATTCCGGGTGGCCGGCCCCCATCCAGAACGGCGGGTGGGGCTTCTGAGCCGTCGGCGGCTCCACGACGACGTTGTCGAACTGCCAGTACTTGCCGCGATGGGACCACGGCGCGTCGGACGTCCACGCCTTCACGATCACCTCGAGCGCTTCCTCGAAGCGCCCGTCGCTCTCCTCCATCGGAATGCAGAAGCCGGCGAACTCGTTGTGGCGATATCCCTTGCCGATCCCGAAATCGAGACGCCCGCCCGAGAGCAGGTCGATGGTGGCCGCCTGCTCGGCCAGCAGCACGGGATTGTGCCAGGGCAACACGATCACCGCCGTGCCCAGCCGCAGCGTGGTGGTGCGCGCGCCCACCCACGTCAGCAAGTTCAGCGTGGCCGACACCTGGCCGAACCCGGTGAAGTGGTGCTCGACGAGAAAGGAGCTGACGAAGCCGAGCGCCTCCGCCTCGACGTTGAGCTCGACGAAATCACGGAACCCGGCGCCGCTGTCGGTGTCGGGACCGCCGCGCTTGGCCTGCGCGCTGCCGAAGATCCCAAATTTCATGCGATGACGTCCCTCCGAATTCCTCAGACTGGTCCGTTCGGTGCCACCAGGATTTTACCGTGCCGCTCGTCACGCTGCGCGTGGGCCAGCGCGGCCTTGATCTCCTCGATCGGATAGACCCTCTCGACCGGCGCCGACAGCGTGCCGTTCGAGACCTGCGCGCCCAGGTCCGCGTAGATCTCCCGGATCTGGTCGATTGAGCGCGTGGCGAGCGCGCGGCCGAGCATGAACCCGACCAGCCGCTGGCCGCCGAAGATGAGCGCGCTGCGCGCCATGACCGGGTCCTCGCCGGTCATCGAGCCATAGTTGCACACGACGCCGCCTTCGGCGACGCAGGATGCCAGACGCGCCGTTGCCTGACCGGACACCGCGTCGAGACCGAGGCGAATGGGAGCACCACCCGTGTGAGCCTTCACCGCCTCGCCGAGGCTCGGCCCATCGACGGCGCAGGCGTCGGCGCCCAGGGACTTCAATTCACCGAACAGCGCGTCGCGCCGGACGACGTTCATCGTCTTGAGGCCGCGGACCCGGGCCAGGCGGATGAGCAAGCGGCCGACGGCGGAGTTGGCGACGTTCTGGATCACCCAGTCGCCCGGCTTCAGATCGACGAGATCGCTCAGCATCAGGAGCGCCGTCGGCGGATTGATGCGGAGCATCGCGGCCTGGCGAATCGGAAGATTCGATGGCACCGCGATGACGTCCTCGCCCTTCACGCGCCGCTTCTGGGTCCAGTTCTCCCGCTGGAGGTTGATGACGAGATCGCCGGGCTTCACGTGCGAGACGCCGGCGCCGACCGCGGTGACGCGGCCGACGCACTCGGCGCCCGGTGTGGCCGGCAGCGGTGGCTTCAGACGATAGCTGCCCTTGCACATCCAGACGTCGGCCGGGTTGATGGGAAACGCGAGGACGTCGAAGACGACCTCGTCCCTGCCCGGGGGGCCGACGTCCGGGACCTCGGCGCAGCGGGCGACCTCTTCCGGCTGGCCGTAACGATCGATCAGGACCTGTTTCATCAGAACGTCAGCGGATCGGTCACGCGAACCCACCGTCCCGCCTTGACCACCGCGAGGAACGACGAGTTGGCGCCCTGATGCTTGTCGGGCCCGAAGCTCGCCTCGGGGCCGTTGAAGATGTCGCGATAACCGCGGATCGACTCCAGGCCCTTTACGAAGCTGTCGAGCGTCAGATCGGCGCCCGCCTTCTCGAGCCCCAGCACGGTCACGTCGGCGGCGACGTGGCCGTAGACCGCGCCGATGTTGGGGTCGGCCTTGTAGCGCTCCTTGTAGCGATCGAACCAGCCCTGGGCCAGCGGGCTCAGCGTGTCACGGTACGGCATGTCGGTGAGCCCCATCGCAAAGAGGCCTTCGGTCACGCCGCCCTGGGCGGCCGCCACGAAGAGGTCGTAGGTGGCGGCCGAGCCCAGGAAGTCCACGTCGGTCCAGCCGATCTTGCGCGCGGTCGCGTACGGCACGATGGAGTCGCGCACGATCGTGCCCAGCGCCACCAGATCGCACCCCGCCGCCTTCAGCTTGGTGATCTGCGCCGTGAAGTCCTGGTCGGTCGGCTTGTGCGTCGTCGTCTCGACCACCTTGATCTTCATCTTCTCGGCCTGTATCTGGACGCCGTCCAGCACTTCCTTGCCGAAGTCGGTGTCCTGGTACATCGCGCAGAGGGCCTTCTTGCCCTTCTTCGTCACGAAGTAGTTGATGCCGGCGCGGATCTGGTCGACGTAGGAGGCGGCGCCGTAGAACTTGAGCCGATGGAACGGCTCGTACATCGACCGCGCGGCCGAGAGCGGGAAGAGGTTCGGCACGCCGGCCTCGAACTGGTCCTTGAAGAGCGCGTTGTTCATCGGCGTGCCGAGCGGCGCCACCATCGCGAAGATGCGGTCGCGGTTGATCAGCTTGGTCCCCGCCTGCACCGCCCGCGGGACCTGATATTGCGTGTCCTCGACGACGAGCCGGATCTTGCGGCCGTGGATGCCGCCGGTCGCGTTGGCCTCGTCGAACCGCATCTTGACGGCGTTCGACGACGACACGCCGTAGGTGGCGGCGGGACCGGAGAGGTCGGTGTGCATGCCGAGCACGATCTCGGTCTTGCTGACGCCGCGCGTCTCCTTCTGCGCCGTCGCCACGCCGGCCACTGCCAGCGCGCCGACCATCACCGCTGCTGCCATCCGCATCTTCATCGCTCGCTCCTTTGCCACGTGGGCCGGCGTTGGGATCTCCGACTAGGGCTCCGCGTACATGGCGTCGATCGCGTCCTTGTATTTCACGCCGACCAGCGTCCGCTTCAGCTTCATGGTCGGCGTCAGCTCCTCGTCGTCGGCAGTGAGGATCTGCTCGATGAGGCGGAACTTCTTGATGGTCTCGACCCTCGCGAGCTGCCGGTTCACGCGCTCGATCTCGCTCCAGATCAGGTCCCGGATTTCGGTGGCGCGGCAGAGCGAGGCGAAGTTGGTGAACGGGACGTTCCGCTCCTGGGCGTAGTGGGCCACCGTCTCGTGGTCGATCATGACCAGGCACGAGAGGAACTTTCGCCCGTCGCCGACGACCACCGCGTCGGCGATGTAGGGCGAGAACTTGAGCTGGTTCTCGATCTCCGACGGCGTGATGTTCTTGCCGCCCGCCGTGATGATGATGTCCTTCATGCGGTCGGTGATCCGGACGAACCCCTCGTCGTCCATCGTCCCCACGTCGCCCGTGTGCAGCCAGCCGTCGACGATCGTCTCCGCGGTCTTCGCGGGATTGCGGTAGTAGCCGAGGAACACGTGCGGGCCGCGCAGGAGGATCTCGCCCTCGGGCGAGAGCGCGACGTCCGTGTCCGGCCGGGCGACTCCGACCGTGCCGAGCTTGATGCGGTTGGCCGGCATGGCGGTGGCGAGGCCCGTGTTCTCGGTCTGGCCGTAGACCTCGCGCATGTCGATGCCGAGCGCCATGAACCACCGGATCAGCTCGGGCGCGATCGGCGCCGCCCCGGTGGCGGCGGCGCGCGTGCGGTGCAGGCCGAGCGAGCGCTTGATGTTGTCGAGCACGAGGACGTCGGCGAGCCGAAAGAGCAGCCGGCGGCCCGCCCCCGGGCGGCGGCCCTCGATCCGTCGCTGCGCCATCCCCATGCCGACGCCGATCGCCCACCGATACGCGAGCCGACTGAGCGGCGTCGCCTCGCGCATGCGCAGGGCGACCGCCGAGTAGAACTTCTCCCAGATTCGCGGCACCGCGAAGAACACGGCGGGCGCCACCTCGCGGATGTTCTCGGGCACCGTGTCGATGCTCTCCGCGAAGTTCACGGTCGCGCCGGTGAGCAGCGGGTTGAAGACGCTGAAGGTCCGCTCGGCGACGTGGGAGAGCGGCAGGAACGAGAGCTGCTGGTCGCCGGGCTCGGGCTTGGCCAGGAAGTCGGCGTTGGCAAGCTGAAAGAGGATGTTGCGGTGGCTCAGCATGGCCCCCTTGGGCGGGCCGGTGGTGCCGGACGTGTAGACGAGGATCGCCAGGTCATCCGGCTGGGCGATCTCGACCATGGCGTCGAAGGCCCCGGGATGCTCGCGGTCGTAGGTGGCGCCGAGCTCGACCAGCTGCTCGAACGGCATGACCTGCGGGTCCCGGAAGCCGTGCAGGCCCTCCATGTCGTAGACGAAGATCGTGGCGAGCTGAGGACACCGGGCGCGGGATTCTAGAATTTTGTCGAGCTGCTCCTCGTTCTCGGCGAAGAAGAAGCGGGTCCCGCTGTCGTTGACGATGTACTCGACCTGCCGCGGGGAGTCCGTCGTGTAGATGCCGTTGGTCACGCCGCCCACCGACATCGTGCCCATGTCGGTATACAGCCACTCCGGGCCGTTGTCGGCGATGATCGACACGACGTCGCGGGGCCGGAGGCCGAGGGCGACCAGCCCGAGGCCGACGCGCCGGGCCCGCTCGCCGTACTCGCGCCAGGTGATCGCGCGCCAGATCCCGAGGTGCTTTTCGCGCATGGCGACCTGCTCGCCGCGCACGCCGACGACGTGGCGGAAGAGCCGCGGCAGCGTCGCCTGGCCGTGGACGGTCCACACGCGCTCGTCGAGCCTCGTCATCACCGCCATGTCTTCTTCCTCTTCCACCGTCGCGTGCCGCGGATCCCCGACTCCTTCACCCCGAGGTAGAACTCCTTGATGTCCTCCTTGTCGAGCAGCCGCGAGCACGTGTCCTCCATCACGATGCGGCCGACCTCGAGCACGTAGCCGTAGTCGGCGAGGTGCAGGGCCATGTTCGCGTTCTGCTCCACCAGGAGCACGGTGACGCCGCGCTCGCGGTTGATCCGGGCGATGATCTCGAAGATCTCCTTCACGAGCCGATCCTTCAGGACCGGGAAGTAGCCGTAGACCAGGTCGAGGTCCTCGGCGACACCACCGGCGTCCCGGCGCGCGTAGGCGCCCATCATGAGATTTTCGCGGACGGTGAGCAACGGGAACACCTCGCGGCCCTCGGGGACGTGACTGATGCCGAGCCGCGCCACCTGGTCGGGATCGCGGCCCTGGATCTCGCGCCCCGCGAACGTCACCGTGCCCTTCTGGGCATCCATCGCGCCCGACACCGTCTTGAGGATGGTCGTCTTCCCCGCGCCGTTGGCGCCCAGGATGGTGACGATGGCGCGCTCGGGCACGGTGAAGCTGACCCCGCGGATGGCCATGATCGGGCCGTAGTAGGTCTCGAGGTTGCTGACGGTGAGGAGCGCGTCGGCCATCGCGATCAGCCCCCGAGATAGGCCTTGATCACGTCGGGATGCTCCTGGACCTCGCGCGCCGTCCCCATCGCGATGGGCCGCCCGTAGTTCAGGGCGAGCACCTGGTCGGACACGGCGCTGACGAGGCTCATGTCGTGCTCGACCATGAGCACGGTGACGCCGAGCAGCGTCCGGATGTCCTGGATCCAGAACGCCATGTCCTCGGTCTCCTCGACGGAGAGGCCGGAGGACGGCTCGTCGAGGAGCAGGAGCTTGGGCCGCGTGCATAGCGCGCGGGCCATCTCCACGACCTTGCGCACGCCGTAGGGCAGGTTGAGGACGAGGCTGTCGCGATACGCCGGCAGATCGAGGAAGTCGATCACCTGCTCGACGGCCTCGCGATGCTCGAGCTCCTGCTCGCGCACGCGGCGCACGAAGAAGAGCTCCTCCACGAAGCGCGACCTGGCGTGGACGTGGCGGCCGAGGAGGAGGTTCTGCAGCACCGTCGCGTGCTCGAACAGCTCGATGTTCTGGAACGTCCGCGCGATGCCGCGCCGGGCGATCTCGTGTGGTGGCACGCGCGTGATGTCCTCGTCACAGAAGATCAGCCGGCCCTGGGTCGGGTCGTAGATCCGCGAGACGAGGTTGAAGATCGTCGTCTTGCCGGCGCCGTTGGGGCCGATGATCGTGAACACCTGGCCGGGCTCCACGGCGAAGCTCACGCCGTCCACCGCCCGGATGCCGCCGAAGTTGACGGCGAGACCGTCCACCTCGAGCAGCGTCATCGCAGCCGCTCCGATCGCATGTAGGCCTTCTGGCGCCGGAAGGTGGCGCGCTTGTAGAGCGGGAACATCGAGAAGTAGAGCTTGATCTTCATCCACCGCCCGAAGATGCCGAGCGGCTCGAACAGGATGAAGAGCACGAGGATCAGGCCGAAGAGGCCGGGCTCGAGCCCGGGCTGCTTGACGAACCGGCCGGTCGCGAGGAACGCGGATTCACTGGCGCTCTGGCCGAATACGGCCGCCATCGCGCCGACCCACGCCGGCACCGAGTCGCGCGCCTGAGAAATCAGGACGGGCAGCATCGCGACGAACGCGGCGCCGAAGACGGCGCCGTGCAGGCTGCCGAGGCCGCCCACCACGACCATCAGGAGAAACTGGATCGAGAACAGCACGCTGAAGATGTCGGGCGCCAGGAAGCCGATCTTGTGCGCGAACAGCGCGCCGGCGACGCCCATCAAGCCGGCGGAGTATGCGAAGGCCAGCGTCTTGTACGCGCCGAGGTTGACGCCCATCGACTGCGCGGCGATCTCGCTGTCGCGGATGGCGACCCAGGCGCGGCCCGTCGGCGAGCGCAAGAGGTTGGCCGTGAGCCACAGGCCTCCCGCGAGGAAGCCCAGGCAGAGCAGGTAGAACGCCACGTCGCCGGCGAAGGACACGCCGAAGATCACGGCCTTGTCCACCGGCCGGCCCTTGAGGCCGCCCGTCACGTGGTCCCACCGCGTGAAGACTTCCTGGATGATCAACGCGAAGGCGAGCGTCGCGATCGCGAGGTACACGCCGGTCATGCGCAGCGCGGGCAGGCCGACGAGCACGCCGGCGGCTGCCGCGGTGGCGGCGGCGAGCGCCACCGACACCACCCACGGCAGGCCGAGGTCGTGGATGAAGTAAACGTGCGCGTACGCGCCGATCCCCAGGAACGCGGCGTGCCCCAGGCTGATGAGGCCCGTGTAGCCGGCGAGCACCATGACGGAGAGCCCGCACAGCCCGTAGATGAAGACCAGGCTGATGTCGACCAGGTATTCCGGCACGAGGTTGGGCAGCACGAGCAGGCCGGCCAGCAGCGCGACGTACCAGTTGCGCTGGACGGAGTCGCGGAAGAGCCCCAGGTCCTGCGCGTACGAGGTCTTGAAGACGAAGCGCACCGGAGTCAGACCTTCTTGCGGCCCACCGTGCCGAACATGCCCTGGGGCCGCACGGCCAGCACGAGCAGCAGGACGACGTACGCGGCGACGTCCTTGAATCCCTGCGGGAGATAGACGCCGGAGAACAGCTCGATGAGCCCGATGGTCACGCCGCCGACCAGCGCGCCCGGGATCGATCCGAAGCCGCCCAGCACCGCAGCCGAGAACGCCTTGAGGCCGATGAAGCCGAGGTTGATGTCGATCAGCGACACGGGCGCCAGCAGCACACCGGCGATCGCGGCGACCCCGGCCGAGATGGCCCAGATCAGCGAGAACATCCGCTTGACCGGAATACCCATGTAGTAGGCGGCGAGCTGGTTCTGCGACGCGGCCTGCATGGCCACGCCCACGCGCGTGAAGGTGAAGAATGCGTAGAGCGCTCCGCACAGCAGCACGGTGCCGACGATGATGGACACGTACTCGTGGCTGACGGCGACGCCGCCGATCCGGGTCGCCTTCGCGCTGAACGGGGTCGGCAGCGTGTAGATCTCGGAGCCCCACGTGATCGAGGCGAAGGCGCGGAACATCGCGGCCAGGCCGATCGTCAGCATGACGAGCGCGAACTGGGGCTGGCCGATGACCCGGCGCAGGACCGTCGCGTCGAGCACGGCGCCGAAGACCGCCACCGCGGCCACGGCCAGCACGAACGCCAGCCAGTAGCCGACGCCGTACCAGACCACGAGCATGTAGCAGGTGAACGCGCCCAGCATGAGGAGGTCGCCCTGGGCGAAGTTCACGAGCTCGGTCGCCTTGTAGATGAGGACGAAGCCGAGAGCGACCAGGCCGTAGATGCAGCCCACGGCCAGGCCATTCAGGACGAGCTGCAAGACGGTGTCCAGGCTGATGTCCTCAGGGCCTGGGCAGCTTCCAGTGGAGCCACGCGCAGAGCGCTCGTCCCATGATCAGCTCCTTGTCGCGGGCCGACAGCCACGGCAGCTCCTCGGTGAACAGCGTCACGCACTGACGCCACGAGCACGGCATCCGCGTGATGTCGGTGCCCCAGAACATCCGCTCTGGGCCGAACGCGTCGTAGATCTGCCTGAGGTATCCGTGGATGTTGCGGAACGGATAGGGCTGGCTCGAGTAGCTCGGCGCTCCCGTCGCCTTGATGGCGACGTTCGGATGCTTCGCGAGCGCGAGCATGTCGGGAAGGGTCGCCCACGCCGCGTCGTCCTTCATGGCCGGCGACGAGCGGCCCAGGTGATCGATGATCAGCCTGAGCCTCGGATGGCGCTCCGCCACCTGCGCCAGCTTCGGGAGGAAGCCGAACGCGAGCAGCGCGATGGGAAGCCCGGCGCGCTCGGCCGCCGGCCACAGCCAGTCGATCGTGCCGTCGGTCGGCCACGTCTTCTGATGCGGCTGCAGGAAGGTGAAGCGCAGGCCCAGCATCCCTGGCTGCTGCTTCCAGCCGTCCACGAGCGCGCGGCTCTCCGGACGGTCGAGCGGGAAATTTCCCAGGATGGCGAGACGGTCCGGATGCTGGCGCGCCGCCTCGATGGCCTGCGCGTTGGCGTTCGGATCCCACGAGGTCGGCGGATGGATGACCGCCGCGTCGACGCCCGCCTCGTCCATCTCCTTCAGCAGCTCGTCCTTCGTGAAGGCCGGCACCTGCCGATGGTTGGGATTGCTCGGCTTGCCGCCCGCCCAGATGTGAACCTGCGCATCGACGATCTGCATGTCCTTCGCTCCCATTTGCCGGTGCAGTTGGCCGCCGGTAAGCCTAACCTAGCTTGTCAGTCGCCCGCTGAATCATCCGCGGGCTGTAGCCCAAGTTGTTCATAACCTATGAAGGCAGCGGCCATTCCAGCACGGTCGTCGGTGACGACCAGTCGGTGGAGGCGAACACCTTCAGGAATTCGGCGACAAACTGCGCCTCTAGCTGCTTCGGGCAGGTTCTCGTCCAGAAGAATCCTCACGGGGCGGAGATCGCCGTCGACCGAGCCAGCTCTTCAAGAGTTCCGCGCACGGCATCTTCGCTCAGCGTCGGATACGCGCGCACGATCTCCGAAATCGTCATGCCAGCGGCAAGTGACTCAAGAAGAAACGCGACCGAAATGCGCGTGCCAGCGACGCGCGGCTTGCCCGCCAGGTGCTCGGGATCGGCGACGATCCATTTCATTGAGCCTTCTCCTCGTCCTTGGTCGCGCTACGGCGTGAGCACCTCGGCGCCGGCGGCGGCTTCCAGCTCGCAGGCGTTCACGGTCATGGCCAGCATGCTGTAGTAGCCGATGGCCCCGGTGAGCTGGATGAAGCCGTCGTCGCCGAAGCGCCGCCGCAGCGCCTTCACCGTCTGCTCGTCGGCGCGATGCTTCCGGAGGAGCTGGTGCGTGAAGTCCACGATCTGGGCGTCGTTCGGCGGCAGGCCACGCGTGTGCTTCTCGCGGATCGCCGCGATGATGGTCTCCGGCACGCCGAGCTTCCGCGCGGCGCCCGTCTGGGCGCCCCAGACGTAGACCGCGTCGAGCTCGCGCGCGACCGCCATCGCGGCGAGCACGCGCACGCGCATGTCGAGCGAGCCTTCGAAGCGGACGAAGGCGCCGAGGTGGGCGACGCGCTCGGCCAGCTCCGGGCAGTGCAGGAACATCGTGAACGGGCCCTGCACCGCGCCGCGGCTCTTGACGATCGCGTCCACGATCGCCTGATCCTTGGCTGCCACCTGGCTCTTGTTCGTGATCGGCGTCAGTCGCGCCATCTCTCGGCCTCCCGCTAGTGAGCGCTCGGCCCCGGGCGGACCCAGCCGCCGTGGACCGGATGGTGAGAGCAGATGAACTCGACGAAGGCCGGCCGGCCCTTGGCGTTCTCGTCGAAGGCGCGCTCGAGCGCCGGCACGATCTCCGACGGCTTCGTGACGTCCTCGGCGTGGAAGCCCACGGCCTTGGCCATCGAGGACATGCACGCGGACTCGTGATCGGACACCTTCCACGTGTACGGATCGTGCCCGGCGCCCCAGAAGCCCGGCCCGTAACCGGAGTAGCCGCCGTTGTTGATGTGCAGCGTCGTGATCCCGATCTTGTAGCGCGCCACCGCCTCGAAGTTCCCCATCATGTAGCAGACGCCGGCGTCGCCGGTGACGTGGACGCACTGGCGAGAGGGATAAGCGAGCTTGGCCGCGACGGCGCCGGCCAGGCTGAAGCCGAGCGTCGAGACGTTGCCCCAGCCCAGGAACCCGCGCGGAATGTGGGTCTCGTACACGGTACTGGTCTGATCCCGCGTGTTCCCCGAATCCGCGGTCACGAACGACTGCTTGGGATCGAGCACCTTCATGAGATCGCCGAGCACGCGGTACGGATTGATCGGCATCTCGTTCGATTCGAGCCACGGCCGGAACTTCGCCATGAACTCCTGCCGCGCCGCCCGGATCTCCTCCAGCAGCGCCGGGTTCTTGCGCCCGCCGCCCGTCCGCTTGCCGAGCTCCTCGCCGAGCGCCTGCAGCGTCAGCCGGGCGTCACCGATGACGGCACAGCGGGTCTCGTAGCTCCGGTTGATGTCGAGCGTGTCGATCGTGCACTGCACGATCGTCTTCTTCTCGGCGTCGGGGATGGTGTGGCTGAACCGGTTGGGGAACAGGCTGGCGCCGATCGAGAAGAGCACGTCGCACTTGCGCAGGAAGTGCTCGGCCATCGAGCCGCGCACGCCCACCGACAGCGGGTGATTCTCCGGGAAGGCGCCCTTCGCCTTGAGCGTGGTGAGCACGGGAAGCTGGGCCAGCTCGGCGAACTTGACGAGCTCGTCGGTAGCGCCCGAATACAGCACGCCTTCCCCTATATACAGGAGGGGGTCTTTGGCGGCCAGGAGCACCTTCACCGCGGTTTTCACGTCATCGGGATCGGGGCCGCTCCTCCATCCCTTCACCGGCGCATAGGGATGCTCGGCCTCGTCGTACTCTCCGAGGTCGCGCGGGACGAGCAGCAGCACCGGACCGGGCCGGCCCGATCGGAGGTGGGTGAAGGCGCGGCGCACGTAGTCGGGGACGAGCTCGGCGCGGTCGATCTCCCCCACCCACTTGGTGACGGACTTGAAC
>WNGN01010020.1_pt1 | contig 11640 bp, 12 predicted proteins | sample 5400561 | NCBI WGS metagenome assembly WNGN01 (sample SAMN13153379, study PRJNA577476) | soil metagenome | isolation source: 115 cm soil or saprolite under Garry oak tree replicate 2 | place: USA:California | collected 2016-06-15
AAGTGGGACGTCGCCTGCGCCGCCTTGAACCTGCGCCGGCTGCGGGCGGTGGGCGTGGCGGCGGCTTAGCTCGCCCGCGGGCCGCCCCCGGCGGGAGCCCGCGGTCCGGCACGGCGCAGCACGGGAGCGGGGGCGCCGTCGGAGCGCCTATGAGGCGCCGCGCGCGGCGGCGATCGAGGCACCCCTGTCGGCGGCGCCGAATCGAAGCGGAGACGGCGCCCCCGCCTCCCCGCACCGCCGTCTCGGGTCACGCTCGTAGGCTGGCCAGCAGCCGCCTCCCCAGGAGGCCCTCACCCGTGATAGGGCATCGGCCATGCCCATCTCGCCCGAGGAGGTCCGCGCAACGCTCGAGGCCGGACGGCGGGCGGCCGCCGAGGCGCTGCGCCAGGCGGCTGACCAGCTCGAAGCCGTACCGCTCGACCGCGCGGCGGAGGAGCTCGCCTGGTTGGAGACGCAGCTCGAGTCCTTCCTGCGCGAGGCCGAGCGCGCCTTCCGCAGCGACCCGGACGCCACCTGAAGGGACCGTTACACGCCGCGGCCCCCGACCAGCGTCTCGTACAGCGCCCGGTACTCCGCCGCGGCCCGGCTCCACGAGAAGTCCTGCGCCATGCCGTTGGCGACCAGGCGGGCCCAGAGGGCGGGGTCGCGGCGGGTGCGGAGCGCGCGCTCGAGCGCGGCCAGGAAGGCGTCGGGCGTGTAGGGGGTGAACTTGAAGCCCGTGCCGCTGCCGGTCGCGGGATCGAACTCCGCCACGCTGTCGTCGAGGCCGCCGGTCGCGTGCACCAGCGGCACGGTCCCGTAGCGCAGGCTGTAGAGCTGGTTCAGGCCGCAGGGCTCGAAGCGCGACGGCATCAAGAAGACGTCCGCCCCCGCCTCGATGCGGTGCGCGAGCCCCTCGTCGAAGCCGACGCGTGCCCCGACACGCCCCGGGAAGTGCGCCCCGAGCTCGCGGAGCCAGCGCTCGTAGCGCTCTTCGCCGCTGCCCAGCACCGCGAGCTGGGCGTCCGCGGGCTCGAGCGCGCGGGGCAGGGCCACGGCGAGGAGGTCGAACCCCTTCTGCTCGGCCAGGCGGGAGACGACGCCGAGGAGCGGCGCGTCGTCACGCACGGCGAGCCCGAGCTCGGCCTGGAGCGCCCGCTTGCAGCGGGCCTTGCCGGCCAGGTCGCCCGCGCGGTAGCGCGCCGGGAGATGCGGGTCGGTCGCGGGGTCCCAGACGGCGTCGTCGATTCCGTTCAAGATGCCGCGCAGCGCCGCGCCGCGGGCGCGCAGCACGCCGTCGAGGCCCTCGCCGAAGGCGGGCGTCTGGATCTCGGCGGCGTAGCGCGGGCTCACGGTGGTGAGCGCGTCGGCGAAGACCATGCCGGCCTTCAGGAAGTTGATCTCGCCGTAGAACTCGAGGAATTCGGGTACGAAGTAGCGGGCGTCGAGGTTGAGGACGTGCCAGTGGTCGGCCGGGAAGCGGCCCTGGAAGGCGAGGTTGTGGAGGGTGAGGACGGTGCGCACGCGCCCGAGCTCCGGGTAGAGCGCGGCCGTGGCGCGGAGGAAGGCGGGCGCGAGCGCGGCCTGCCACTCGTGGACGTGCAGCACGTCGGGCGGCTCGCGCTCGGCGCGCAGCCACTCGAGCGCGGCACGGCAGAAGAAGGCGAAGCGCTCGGCGTTGTCGGGGTAGTCCTGCCCGCCTTCCCCGTAGAGGCCGTCGCGGTCGAAGTAGCGGTCGGCGCGCAGCAGCACGGTCGGGACGGGCGCGCCGGGAACGCGCACCATCTCGACCGGCTCCATGCGGCTCGCGATCGGCGCGTGGAGACGTGTGCCGGGCGCAGGCGTGCCGGCGGCGCGCAGCGCGCTGCGGTATCCGGGGACGCACACCGTCACCTCGACCCCGGCGGCGGCGAGCGCGGGCGGCAGCGCGGCCAGCACGTCGGCGAGGCCCCCCGTCTTGGCGTACGGATAGACCTCGGGCGAGAGCATCACGACGCGCATCGCGGCCCTCGGCGGCCGCTCAGGCGGTGGCGGCGCGCTGTCCGCGCTCGGTCTGCACCGGCTCGAGCGCGTGCTCGAGCACTTCGTCCACCGTGTCGACGAAGACGAAGCGCAGGGCGCGCCGCACCGACTCGGGCACGTCCTCGAGGTCCTTCTCGTTGCGCCGCGGGAGGATGACCATCTCGATGCCGGCGCGCTTGGCGGCCAGCACCTTCTCCTTGATGCCGCCCACCGGCTCCACCTTGCCGCGCAGCGTGATCTCGCCCGTCATGGCGACGTTCGGGCGCACGTGGCGGCCGGTCAGGAGCGAGGCGAGCGAGGTGACGATGGTGACGCCCGCCGACGGCCCGTCCTTCGGGATGGCGCCGTGCGGGACGTGGATGTGGATGTCGGTGTTCTCGAAGAAGTCGGGCGCGATGCCGAGACGGGTCGCGCGCGAGCGCACGTAGCTGAGCGCCGCCTGCGCCGACTCCTTCATGACCTCGCCGAGGTGGCCGGTGAGCGTCAGGTTCTTCTTGCCCGCCATGCGGGTCGACTCGATGAACAGGATGTCGCCGCCGTTCGGCGTCCAGGCGAGGCCGACCGCCACGCCCGGCTCCTCGGTGCGCTCGGCGACCTCGGAGAAGAACTTGTCGGGGCCGAGGTACTCGCGCACCCGCTCGACCGTGCACACGACCGGCTCGGTGTGCCCCTCGGTGATGCCGCGCGCGACCTTGCGGCATACGCGCCCGATCTCGCGCTCGAGGTTGCGCAGCCCCGCCTCGCGCGTGTGGGCGCGGATGATGTGCACGAGCGCGTCGTCCTCGAAGCTGAGGTTCTCGGGCTTGAGCCCGTTCTCCGTGAGCTGCTTCGGGATCAGGTGCCGGCGCGCGATCTCGAGCTTCTCCTCCTCGGTATAGCCGGCCAGCTCGATCACCTCCATGCGATCGCGCAGCGCGGGCGGGATGGGGTCGAGCACGTTCGCGGTGGTGACGAACATGACCCGCTGCAGGTCGAAGGGGACGTCGAGGTAGTGGTCCTGGAAGCTGTTGTTCTGCTCGGGATCGAGCACCTCGAGGAGCGCGGCGGCCGGATCGCCCCGGAAGTCCATGCCGAGCTTGTCGATCTCGTCGAGCATGAAGAGCGGGTTGTTGGAACCCGCGTTCTTGATGTTCTGGATGATGCGGCCCGGGAGGGCCCCGATGTAGGTGCGGCGGTGGCCGCGGATCTCCGCCTCGTCGCGGATCCCCCCCAGCGACAGGCGCACGAACTTGCGACCCATGGCGCGCGCGATCGACTTGCCGAGCGAGGTCTTGCCCACGCCGGGCGGGCCGACGAAGCAGAGGATGGGGCTCTTCGGGTCCTTGCGGAGCTGGCGCACGGCCAGGTACTCGAGGATGCGGTCCTTGATCTTCTCGAGGTCGAAGTGGTCCTCGTCGAGGACCTGGCGCGCGTGGCGGAGGTCGAGGTTGTCCTCGGTCGACACCGACCAGGGCAGCGACACCAGCCACTCGAGGTAGGTGCGCACCACCGTGTGCTCGGCCGACTCGGGCGGGATCATGCCCAGGCGCTCGAGCTCGTGCTCGGCGGCCTTGAGCGCCTCGGGCGGCATCTTCGCCTCCTCGATGCGCCGCTTGAGCTCCTCGACCTCGGCCGTCTTGCCGTCGCCCTCGCCGAGCTCCTTCTGGATCGCCTTCAGCTGCTGGCGGAGATAGAACTCCTTCTGATTCTTGTTCAGCTCGGACTGCACCTGCGACTGGATCTTGTGCCCGAGCTCGAGCAGCTCGATCTCGCGGTTCAAGATGGTGGAGAGCTTGCCGAGCCGCGCCCGCACGTCGAGCGTGGAGAGCAGGTCCTGCTTCTCCTCGAGCGAGATGTTCAGGTTGGAGGCGATCAGGTCGGTCACCTTGCCCGGGTCCTTGATGTTCATCACCACCACCTGCAGCTCGTCGGGCAGGTAGGGGATCATGGAGACGAACTTGGCGAACTGGTTCACCATGTGCGCCTGGACCGCGTCCAGGTCCTTGGAGGGCGCGAAGCTGTCCTGCAGGTGGCGGATGTGGGCCCGGAAGTAGGGCTCGCGCTGCGTGAACCCGGCGATCTCGATGCGGCGGAGGCCCTGCACCAGGATGCGGACGCTCTGGTCGGGGTACTTGAGCATCTTCAGGATGCGGCCGGCGGTGCCGCGCGAGTAGAGGCCCTCGGGCGCGGGCGACTCCTCCTCGGGGTTCTTCTGCGCCGCGAGGCCGAGCATGCGGTCGCCCGCGAGGCACTCCTCGACCAGCTTGAGCGAGGCGCCGCGCGAGATGAGGAGCGGCACGATGGCCGAGGGGAAGATCACCACCCCGCGGAGCGGCAGGATGGGCAGCTCGGCCGGCACCGCGACGCCGCTGATGTCCTCGTCGAAGCCGAAGAAGCGCTGGCCCCCTTCGGGGTTCAGGCCCGGGGATTCGCGGCCGGGATCGTCCTCCGCCATGCCTAGGCCTCCACCACGATCATCGGGCGGCGGGCGATGGGCCCGCGTTGTCGGCAAACCACGACCATGTACGCGCTCTCGAAGAGACGCGAGTCGAATCTAACCCAGGGGGTGGGGGACGCACAAGGGGATCCGCGTGCCCCGGAGGCGCGCGGCCTCGACACTCCGGAGCGAAGCCGGTAGCATCGCGCTTCGCGTGCGACCGGAGAAAACGTTCCGCCTCGAGGAAGCGAATGCGATCGTGCCGCGTCTCCACGGCCTGATGGAGCGCCTGCAGCGCGGTGCGCTCCGGCTGCACGAGGAGCTGACCGGCCTGGCGCGCGAGACGGGCGTGGAGCTCGCGAGCCTCGCGCCGGAGGAGCTCATGCGGCAACGGCCCGCGGCCCGCGCCCTGGTGGAGGAGCTCGACGGGATCGTCGCGGAGATCGAGGCGAGCGGCGCGCACCTGAAGGACGTGCAGCTCGGCCTGGTCGATTTTCCCGCGGAGCTGGACGGCGAGATCGTCTACCTCTGCTGGCAGTTCGGGGAGCCCGAGGTCGCCTTCTGGCATCGGATCGAGGACGGCTTCGCCGGGCGTCGGCCGCTGCCGGGCCCGCCGCGCCCGCGCTACCTCCAGTGATCGGGCTGGTCCGCTTCCTCTACCTCCTCGCCCTCGCGCTCTGGGTGGGCGAGGTGGTGTGCTTCTCCTTCGTGGTCGCGCCCGCCGTCTTCGGCGTCCTCGGCGCGGCGCGCGCGGGCGACGTGGTCGGGGCCATCTTTCCCCGCTACTACGCGCTCGGGACGGCCGCGGGCGCGGTCGCGCTCGCCTGCGCGCTCGTGCTGGCGCGCCGGGCGACGGCGGCGGGCTGGTGGACGGGCACCGTGGTCGCGCTCGCGCTCGGTCTCGCGGCCACCCTGTGGGCGGGCCGCGTGGTGCACCCGCGTGCTCAGCGCCTGCGCGTCGCGCTCCAGGCGCGCGGCGAGGCGCCCGCCGCCGACCCGGCGTTTCGGCGGGCGCATCGCACGGCCGTGGCGCTGAACGGCGTCGCCTTGCTGGCCGGCCTGGTCGGCCTCGGCCTCTCCGCGGCCGCGCTCCGGCAGTAGGCGCCATGCCGGCGCCCTACCGCGGCGTCCTCTTCGACCTGTTCGGCACGCTCGTCGGCTTCGAGGCGGGGCGGCTCCCCGAGCTGGAGGTCGACGGCGTCCGTCACCGGACGACGGTGGGCGGGCTCGGGCCGGCGCTCGCCGAGTGGGTGCCGGGCGTGGCGCTCGCGGACTTCGCGCACGCGCTCCTCGCGGTGAGCGACGAGCTGGCGCGGGCGCGCGCCGTCGATCACGTGGAGCGGCCCTCGCGCGAGCGCTTCCGCCGCGCGCTCGCGCGCGTCGGCTGCGCGCCCGGCGCGCTCTCCGAGGCGGCCGTCGATCTCTCGCGCGCCCACATGGCGCTCATCGCCGCCGCGACCGTGCTCCCGCCCGCGCACGCCGAGCTGCTGGCTGCGCTCGGGACGCGCTACCGGCTCGGTCTGGTGAGCAACTTCGACGACACCGGGACGGCCTACGGCATCCTCGTGCGGCACGGCATCGCGCGCTGGTTCGACACGGTCGTGATCTCCGAAAGCCTCGGGCTCCGCAAGCCGCATCCGGCGGTGGCGCGCGCCGGGCTGCGCGGGCTCGGGCTCGCGGCCGGGGAGACCCTGCTGGTCGGCGACACCTACGGCGAGGACGTCGCGGGCGCGCGCGCGGCCGGGCTCGACGCGGCGTGGATCGACGCCCGGGGGCAGGGCGTCCCGGAAGGCGCCGCGCCCCCGCGCTACGTGCTGCGCGCGCTGCCGGAGCTGGCGGCGCTCCTGTGACGCTTCTCCTCGTGCCGCGCCGCCGCCTGCAGATCGCGGTCGCCGGCGGTGGCGTGTGCAGCCGAAGGACGGCGGCGCTCGCGCGCGCGGTGGGGCGCGCGCTCGCCGCCGCCGGCGCCGTGCTCGTCTGCGGCGGGCTCGGCGGCGTGATGGAGGCCGCCGCCCGCGGCGCGGCGGAGACCGGCGGCACGGTGATCGGCATCCTCCCCGGCTACGCGCACCGCGACGCCAATCGCTGGGTGACGGTCGCGCTCCCGACCGGACTCGCGCTGCCCGGCCAGCACGGCACGCTCTCCGAGGTGGCGCTGGCGCGCGTCCTCGGGCGCCCGGTCGTCACCCTGGGACGGAAGCGTGAGGTGGCCGGCGTGGTCGCCGCGCGCACGCCCGAAGAGGCCGTCCGTCGGGCCCTGGCCCTCGCCCGCCGCCACTCCCGGTAGCGCTGACTCGAGACGGCTGTCCGCGGGAGCGGAGACGGCGCCCCCGCCTCCCCGCGCCGCATCTCGGGTGCCGCTCTACGCGCCGCCCCGCGCGCGCGGCAGGGGCGCGGGGCGCGGTCGCGCCGGGCTCCGATGGGCGCTGCGACGGCGCCCCCGCTCCCGCGATGCACGCCGCGCCTGATACCGCCCCTGCGGCGGCGCGCGGGCCGTGGCTACCGCATCTCGACGCCGAGCATCTTCACCCCCGGACGTTGAAGACGGCGCAGACGAGGTCCCACTCGCCGCGCGCCTTCGTCACGCCGCGGAACGTGAAGCGACGAAGGCCGATCCCCTGCTTGATCTCCGCGCGCGGGGCCGAATAGCGCAGCGGGGAGGCGGGGGCGCCGTCGGAGCGCCTATGAGGCGCCGCGCGCGGCGGCCGGTCGAGGCACCCGGCCGAGCGGCGCCGAATCGAAGCGGAGACGGCGCCCCCGCCTCCCCGCGCCGCATCTCGGGTGCCGCTCTACGCGCCGCCCCGCGCGCGCGGCAGGGGCGCGGGGCGCGGTGGCGCCGGGCTCCGGTAGGGGAGCGGAATGTACTGCACCGAGGGCCGTCCCGTCGGCGCCTGCGGGAAGAGGCGCATGTAGCCCGCGATCTCGTGCGGCATGTCGGTGTTGATCGGAAGCCCGAGGCGCCGGAGCATCTCGACGTCGAGCGGGTGGTCGTGCGTCCACTCGCCGCGCGTCAAGATCGCCGCCAGCTCCTCGGCCTTCTCGGGGCCGAGGCGCGGCCCCAGGATGCCGCGCACGCACTCGCGCAGCTGCACGATCGCCTTGCGCGCCACGTCGGCCAGGATGACCGTCTCGTCGTCGACCTCCTGGTTGCGCTCGGTCTTCCACTCGATCGCGCGCACGATCGAAGCGGCGGGGTGCTGGCCGAGCTGCGGGTCGAGCGAGCCGAGCACGGCGTTCGGGTCCATGACGATCTCGTCCGCGGCGAGCGCGATCAGCGTGCCGCCGCTCATGGCGTAGTGCGGCACGTACACCGTCACCTTGCCCTTGCGGGCGCCGATCGCGTGCGCGATCTGCTCGGCGGCGAGTGCGAGGCCGCCCGGCGTGTGCAGCACGATGTCGATCGGGATGTCCTCGGCCGTGAGGCGGAGCGCGCGCAGCACCTCCTCGCTGTCCTGGATGTCGATGTAGCGCACGAGCGGGAAGCCGATGAAGCTGAGCGTCTCCTGGCGGTGGATGAGGGCGATCAGCCGGTGCTTGGTGCGCCGCTCCCAGCCGCGCAGGAACTGGAGGCGTTGCATCTCGAGGCGGCGTCGCTGCAGCATGGGCAGGAGCGCCGAGAGGAGAAAGAAGACCCAGACGACGTCGAGGACGCTCAACGCAACGGGCTCAGAGCCGGCGCGGCGAGGGGGTCCCCGTGCCGCCGCGCTTGAGCCGCTTGCGGAGCAGCGGGATGGCGTTGATCTTGAGCGGGCGGAGCAGGTCCCAGTAGATGCCGCGCGGGCGCGGGTGCGCCGGGCGGGTAGCGACCACCTCGGTGGGGGTGACGAGGAAGTCGACGGGCAGGTCGTGCGGCAGCATGGTGATCCGCTCGACGACCACCTGGAGGGGGTGGACGGTGGTCAGGATCGGCGTCGACTCGCGCACCTTGCCCTCTTCCCGCAGGAGCCCGTACTCGAGGTCGCAGTAGCCGCCGCCCTTGCCGAGCCGCGCGCCGTCGCGCCCGACCGCGACCGAGCCGCACACGACCAGGTCGACGGGCCGCATCTCGCGCGGCGACACCGCGCGCCCCCAGCGGCAGGCGCCGGCGATGCTCGCCGCCAGCGCCGCCTTCTTGCCGAGGCGCTGCGGGTCGATCTCGACGAAGCACTTCTCGGTGCGCAGCCGCGGCACGGCCATGTAGAGAATCTTGCCTTCGGCGAGGGCGAGCCGGCGCACCGGGAGCTGCGGCGCGTCGGGGTTCACCTTCACCACCAGCGCGCGCCGCCACACCGCCATCTCGCGCAGGAGCTGCGCGGCCCGCTCGGCGCCGGCGAAGTTGGGAACGCGGCCGAGGGCCCCGGGGAATCGCGCCGCGCCCTCGCGCTGAATCGTCTGCCAGACCTTCTGGCGGATCTCCGCCTTCGTCATCGCGAGCCGGCGTCGTACCTGGGCGGACGCTACACTAGGGTCTCCGGGGAGTCAATTGGATCCGCACCCGTCACCGCTCGCGGGCGGGCGCGAGACGGCGCGCGAAGACGAGGAAGCCGGTGTGCGCGACCATGCGATGCTCCGGTCGCACGCTCCGGTCGCGCACGTGCCAGAAGCGGACCAACGTCTCGAGCGTCTCGACCGCGCCGAAGGTGCCGTGCTGGCGGAAGCCGTCGACCGCCTGCTTCACCTGGAGCGCGGTCGGCACGAAAGCGGTCACCACCGCCCCCGGACGGAGCGCCGCGGCGGCGGTGTCGAGGAGGCGCCAGGGCTCCGCCAGGTCGACCACCAGGCGATCGACCTGCCGCTCCTCGAGCCCGGCGAAGGCGTCGGCGGTGCGGAGCGTCCAGTTGGGTGCGGGGCCGTGGTAGCGGGCCACGTTGTCGCGCGCCAGCGCCGCGAAGTCCTCGCGCGCCTCGTAGGAGGTGAGCCGCCCGGTGGGGCCGACGGCGCGCAGGAGGGCGATGGTGAGGGCGCCGGGACCGGTGCCGACCTCGACCACGTGGGCGCCGGGCCCGATGTCCCCCCAAAGGAGGATGGGGCCCACGTCCTTCGGATAGATGGGCTGCGCGCGCCGCGGCAGATTCGGGATGAGCTGCGCGTAGGTGGGGCGCAGGACGAGGAGCGGCTCGCCCGCCGTCGTCTCCACCGTGCTACCCTCGGCGAGCCCGATGAGGGCGTCGCAGGGGAGCGGCGCGCCGCGCACCGAGATGCTGCGCCCGGGCCGCAGCACGCGGAGATAGGTGCGCTCCTTGCGGTCGATGAGCACGACCGCCTCCTCCGCGCGCAGGGTCGCGCGCTCCCCCACCGCCGCCCGCTCCGGCGCGGCGCTCACCCGCGCGCGCCCGCGACCACGGGGGATGCCTTCGCCTGCACCTCGCGCACCAGGCGGCAGAAGGCGCAGAGCGAGCCGTACGCCGGCATGCCGCAGCCCTCGCACTGGTTCGGCGCGTCCCGCTCGACCCGGGCGAAGGCGGGCTGTGCGGTGCGCAGGAACTCCTTCACGAAGGCCAGCTTGGTGCCGGGGCTCGCCGCTTCGAGCCGGTTGAGCACGTCCTTGTAGAGGAGCTGGGACGCGCCCGCGGCGTTCGGACACTCGTCGACGATGTAATCGATGCCGCGCATGAAGGCGTAGACCGCCGTCTCGTACTCGCTCGTCAGGTAGAGCGGCTTCACCTTGCGCACGAACTTGGGATGGGTCGCCGGCAGCACCGGCCGCTGGCGCGCGAGGTGGTCCGTCTGCCAGCGGAGCACGTTGCCCATGAGCCGCGCCGCCTCGTCGTCCAGGTTGTGGCCCGTCACCAGCACGTCGAAGCCGCCCTCGAGCGCGGCGGCGTCGAAGTAGTGGCGCTTCATGGTCCCGCAGGCGGAGCACGGCGGGCGGCGTGTCGCCGCGGCGACGGCGGGGACGGCGAGGCCGGCGGCCTCGTCCTCGAGCGCGACCACGCGCAGCGGGAGGCCGCGTTGCGCGGCGAACTGGACGGCCTTGGCGTGCGAGAGCTCCGAGTACGTCCCGATGCCGAGCCCGAGGTAGAGCCCGGTCGTGTCGTAGCCCAGCTCGGCGAGCACGTCCCAGAGGGCGAGGCTGTCCTTCCCGCCCGAGACCGCAACCAGGAGGCGCTCTGCGGGCGCGAACATGCGCTCGCCCGCGATCGCGCGCTCGACCTGGCGCCGGAAGTAGAAGAGATAGCACGGCCGGCAGAAGGCCGAGTTGTGGGCGCGGAGCTGGACCTCGGCCTTTGCCCGGCAGCGCGTGCACTTCACGGCCCACCCCCGGAGATGACGGCACGGACCTCCACCTCCTCGGCGTCCTCCACCACCTCGGCATCGGTGAGCAGGAGGTCGCCCCGGATCACCATGGCCGTGCCGGGCAGGATGTCGAGCTCCGCGAGCAGCTGCGCGACCCGCCGCCGCCCCGCGATCTCGACCGTGCGACGCTGCGGATGCAAGTGAACGCGCATGCGAAGAGGGCAGGGACGCTAGCACGCGTCCCCGACCCCCTCAAGGTTCCACCCGCGCGCTCCTGGGAAGCGGCTCAGCCCCTCGTGCGCACGCTGGTCGAAGGGGAGGCGGCGGCCGGGCGGACGCGTTCGACCAGGTACCCGCGCTCTCTCAAGAGCGTCACGAGACCGCGGTCGCCGAACATGTGAGCCGCCCCCGCGGCGACGAACATCCGCCCGTCGCGGAGCCAGTTCATGAGGCGCTCGCACCAGGCCTGGTTGCGCCGGTAGAGGAGCCGTTCGGCGAGCGCGGGCTTGCGGCGGGCGAGCTGGCCGAACGCCTTCAGGAGCGGGCGGTCGTCCTCGGCGATGTAGGCGCCGACCAGCGTGGCGAGCGCGTCCCGGTTCGCTGCCGGGTTCGCGAGCGCCTCCTCGACCATCTCGACGCCTTCCTTGCGGGGCATGCGCGAGAGCACTTGGAGATGGTCCAGGATCGACTCGAGCCCTTCGATCGGGATGCCGTGTGCCCGGGCGCGCTCACCGATCTGCTGGTCGAGAGGCAGCGTGCCGGGGCGGATGCCGGGCACCGGGCGTCCGGGTGGAATCGCCAGGTGAACGACGGCGAGCGCCACGAACCAGGGCTCCAGACGGTCGAGCAGCTCGGGCGGGAGGAACCCCTTGGTGGCCGTCGTCAGCCGGGTCCACGCCGTCGGGCGGAGCAGTGCGTGCAGCGACTCGTTTTCCCGGAGCCGGGCGCGGTGCAGCGCCTGGAGCAGGAACGTCAGGGCGGCGTCCGGCGAGGTGTCGATCTCGAGA
>WNGN01002835.1_pt1 | contig 11638 bp, 7 predicted proteins | sample 5400561 | NCBI WGS metagenome assembly WNGN01 (sample SAMN13153379, study PRJNA577476) | soil metagenome | isolation source: 115 cm soil or saprolite under Garry oak tree replicate 2 | place: USA:California | collected 2016-06-15
AGCCAGTCGTCCACGTTGGTGATGATGGAAGGCTGTTTGGATAAGCCGAAAACGTCGGCGCCGAGACGGAAGACTCGCGTGGCGACATATTGATTGGCGCCGTTGATGAGGCTGACCACGGCGATGACCGCGGCGACGCCAATGACCACGCCGATCAGGGTGAGCACGCTACGGAGCTTGTGGGCCCAGAGACTGCCCGTGGCGATTCCTACTGCTTCGGTTAGGTTGATTGTGGACGCGCGCGCCATGAGCCGTGAGGGGACACTTCCTCATCCTAACATACGTGGTTTCCTTCGGATTGGACATTTTCGGGCGTGTCGGCGGATAACAATAAGAATGAAAAGGACTTACTGTGGTGACTTCACCGTCCGGAGCCGGCGGTTGGAGCGAGCGCTTCCGACACACTTCCACGCATACGCTCCCCAAGATAGAACGGCGGGGAGCCATTCTGCTCCCCGCCGTCTCGAACTGCTTGGGTTTTCTGGTTAGAAGTTGACTTTGAAACCGAACTCCAGGGAGCGCGGCGTTCCGAGGCCAAAGACTCCGGAGCCGAGTCCGATGAGGTTGCCAGCACGGGTTGTCCTGGTGGTGGCGTTAATCGAGCCCGTCGCGCCGTCCAGGGTAGAGTGCAGCAGGTTGTCCGGCCCGTTGTAGTTCTGACGGTTGAACAGGTTGAAGAACGCCACCTGCGGCTCGAAGGTCAAGCCCTCGAACTTGTGGCGTAGGGGCTTGATGCTCCAACCAAGGCGCAGGTCAAAGGTAAAGAAAGCGTCATTGCCTACCTGACCGATGGGTGCGAGGTCGAACTTCGGCCCGCAGCCCGACACGCCGGTGAGTGTTGGCGTCACCGCACAGAGGGAGACAAGCTGGGCCTGAGTGAAGAACCCCGCGGAGACCAGGGCCTGACCTGCGGGCGTAAGCTTGTTGCCGAACTGGCTGCTCAAGGTTTGCAGGAACTTATTCAGGTCGCTCGCCTTGACGTCCCGGCCGAAGGATCCGATGTTGCTCCCGGGAACGGGCTGACTAGTCGTTGCTTGCCCGTCGCCCAGGTAGTCAAACTGAAAGACGTCCTCGGGATTGCCGGGGGAGCTGTACAAGATGTCCTGCGGCAGAGCCGAGTACCAGTGGGTGATCATGTTGACACGCATACGGAAAGGCAGATCCATCGTCACGCCAGCAGAGAACTGGTGTGTGCGATCCAAGCCGTTCGGCCCAGAAAACTGGCCGGGGTTGCGCTGGTCCGGAGCCGTGTTGATGAAGTCTCCGTCCACGGCGGGCGCCTTGTAGCGTGACAGCGAGTAGGAAACCGTCGCGTTCATGCTGTGTACGAAGCGCGTCGGGCTGTGAACGTTAGATTTCAAAGAGACCTGCATCGCGTTATAAATAGAGCGGCCAACCGGTTCGAGAAGAAGGATCTGACCAAAGTTGGGGTTGATACCGGGGAAGGCGGTAGTGCCCGGACCGGCAGGGAAATTGCCGTCGAAGAGCCCTCCGGTGCTCAGGCCGTTTCCGGCGTAATCGGAAATAGTGGCCCCTTTTCCGATGGCGCAGTTAATGGCCGCGGCACTCGTGGCAGTACCACAAGCAAACGAATTATTGGTGGCGCTGATGGCACCGAGTGCGGCAGGCTTATCAAGGAACCGCGCGTCGCCTACATGGTTGGCGTCAATGCCGAGGAGCGTGTGCAGCCCAACATTTCGCACATAGTCCACGCCGAGAACCGTACCGGGCTTGAGTTCACGCTGGATGCCAGCATTCATTTGGACGGAATACGGCGACCGGTAATTCGGAGCAAACATTGAGCCAGTGTTGGCGGTCGTCAGTGTAGCAGGATTACCGAAGTACGCTCCGTTTGCCTGCGGACCTGCCGCGACCGTGGCCACCTGATACTGCTTTTGGAGCGCGGCAATATCGTTGGCGACGCTGCCGATGGCAACTCCGCAGATCTGTGTCGGAATACTCTTACCGTTGATGGTTGTGACGAAGGTGCCATTGGGGAATGTGACTCCGCCCTGAGTGCAGACTTCCTGAACCTGGTTAAAGAGTCCAGTCGGAAGGCGGCCCGGACGGTCAAAGAGGATGTTGTTGAAGACACCGTTTTCGTAGTAGATGCCGGTCCCGGCGCGAATGACGGTCTTGCCGTTTTTCTTAGGATCCCAAGCAAAACCGAGAGAACCGCCGACGTTCTTGTTGGGCTGGCGAACGGGGTCGCCCAAACCGGCTTGGAATTGGTTGAGGGCGGCCACGGCAGGCAAATCGCTGTCCGTCCGGCCTGTGTCGCGATTGTAGCGAATGCCCGCAGTAATGGTCAGATTCTGGCGAACTTTCCAATTATCGCCAAAGTACATCTGAAAGCGGGAGTCGAATTGCCCGCCGCAAGTCTGCCCGAACTCCGCGATTTCCGTGAAGCACCCTTCGCCGTTACCTACGTCGATGCGCCTTACGGGATAGTTGAGTGGATTGCCTGCACCCCCTGTGAACGGACCAGTACTCGCGAAGCCGGTCGTTGTAGAGTTGAAGGCGGCGCGCACGGCCGGAGCGATGCCAAAGAAGTTGGCGAAGCCCCCTCCCAGGATCTTGTTGTAGCCCACGCCATAACGAAAAACATGGCTGTGGTAGATCTTGCTGCCGTCGTACTTCAACTGCTTGTTGCTCTGATAGGTCTTCTGCGGAGCGAGAATATTCGGTCCGGAGCAGAAAACGTTACCGGAAGCAGTGCACGAGGTCCGGCCATTGCCAATCACGAGTGTGAGGTTTGGAGCTGGATTGGTGATGTTTGTTCCGCTGACGGCATCCACGATTCCGTTGCGGAATTTCAGGTAGCCAAAGCGGACTTGGTGGGTGAAGGAGCCGGTGTTGAAGTCGGCGCCTACGGCATGCGACGGAGTGTTGTCCACATTGGCGAAAGGCTCGAAGGTGTTGGGCACGAAAGCCGCCACGTTCTTATTCTGTTCATAGGCAAATTTGTAGAACAGATGGAAATTTGAGCTGAGCTGATAGTCGAGGCGCCCGAGGTATTGCGTATCGAAAAACGGGGCGTCATAGCTTCCGGAGAGAGCGTGAAATGGCGAAGTGGCGTCATACGTCACGCTTGTCAGGAGGCTCTGCTTGGTGCGTTCAAAAGAGCCGTAGTAGAAGAGCTTGTCTTTCTTGAGAGGGCCGCCGAGACTGGCGCCGTACTGTTTGCGATCGAAGACAGCCGAGGGATCGCCGATCTTTGCGGAGGTGGCATCGCCGCGGTAGTAGAAGAAACCTTGCCCGTGAATGTCGTTTGCACCGGACCGCGTCGCGATGTTGACGGTGCCGGAAGAGGTGAGCTCCGTGGCCAAGTCGAGGCTGGATTGGCTCACCTGAAATTCCTTGATTGAGTTGATCGGAATGTTCTGCGTGGTCGTGCCCACCGTCTCGTCGCTGATGTCCAGACCGTCAACTTCGATGCGCGCGGTGCGGCCGAATCGACCGCCAAACGAGATCGAGGAGAAGCCTTTCTTTGTCGGGTCGAAGTTACCGCCGTCCTGGATCTGAACGCCAGGTTCGAGCTGCGCGAGGTCCAGGAAATTGCGGCCGTTGATCGGAAGATTCTCAATTTGTTGTTGCGTCACGACGCCCTGGATCGTGGATTGCTCCGTGTTCACCGAGATCGCGGTTCCCTCAACGGTGACTACGGTGCTCTCCGACCCGATCTCGAGAGTCACAGTGCCTGGAGTGATGTTGCCCACTAGGACCGTGGCCGGCATTTCGACCGCCTTGAAGCCTGCGGCCTCGACGTGAATGATATAATCACCGGGAACGAGCGGTCCTGAGTTGTACGAGCCGGTCGAGGTAACTTCCGCTTGAAGCTTGGCACCAGTAGCTTTGCTCGTGATGATTACCTTGACTGTGGGAACAGTGGCCCCGTGCGGATCAAGAATTGAGCCCTGGATACTACCCGTCGAGAGGCCAGCTTGGGCGTGAACTGCGGGCGCGAAGGCGATGCTCATCCCCATCGCGATTCCCAACGCCGCGACTAGCGCCGCCACCTTAAACGATTTGAGTATTTGACCCATTATCCCCCCAATCTTCCTTCGAGATAGGTATTTTGTATGACCCACGCGTCCCAATGAGCCCCTGGAATCCTGGCGGATTCACCTCACGGAACTAGCGCCACCTGGCCCCGTGCGTCAAAGAACTGCAAAGACACCCAAAACCCTACCAATGACGCTGACGTGCAATTCCAATCTGCAAGAAATTAGCCAAGATTGATAGCAATTAAACTCAAAGGAATCTATAAGTTAGGAAACTGCATGCGATCTGAAATGCATTTTATTTCTAGTTTTGGAATTTCCATCCATAATTATGTATTCGGTTTGCTGGCGCGAATCTTGATCGTTCTTGGGTTCATTCAGAATTGGCGTAGGTTCTTTGCAGACAAACGCATAGGTACTTCGGAGGAAAAAGGAGTGAAGCCCTTCACTCAGCTGAAGTCGCCCATCAATTCAATCAGCTCATTCAGCCCTGACGGCGGATGCGCTCGGCGAGGGAGCGGGCGCGCTGGCGGGCGATGTCCACGAAGCGGGAATCGCCCGCGATCTGATCGAGCACGGGCAGGAGGCGCTGCGGTTCCGGCAGAAGGCTGCGGTTAAAATCGGACTCGAATTGCAGCAGGGCGTCGTTGATTCCCAGCCGGTCGTATCGCATGCGCCGCGAAATGAGGTCAACGTGTTCCTGCTGCCGCGCCAAGCCCTCAAAAATCTGCAGGAGCTGGGTGGCCGCCGAATTCAGCGTGTAGTTGAATTTCGTCTCATGGACTTCCGTGGCCGATTGCCAGCGAAAAGTCTTTTCGCCGAGATTGGCGATCTTGCGGTGCACATCCAAATCCTGTCCCTGGAAATGTTTCAGTTGTGCCGCCAGGTCGAACATCTTCGCGCGCAGTCCGGAACTCACCTGGAATGGAGACGAGCCCGGATCCTCTTCCAACTGCCGGATTTCATAAGCGGCGGTGTCCGAATCGTCGCGCACGGTGATCTCGATGAATTCCGGCGTGCTGCCTTTGAAGACTCGCCGAAAGGTCAGCTTGGCACCGGACGGCGCGGGAATGGAGAGCGCCGCGGATGCTGCAAGGCAAGCCACGCCAATCAACAGAAAAAATCGCAGAAGGGAAGTCTTCATCGAGTCGGTACGATGCGCGGCAACCCGCCGCGCGTTGTGCCACTGGTTCGAATCCCGGTTGTTGCGCTTGCGGAGGCCGCGGGCGCGCCAACGGACCGCAGCTTCGTTCCGTCATTTTTGCGCGGCAGCCCGAACCGCCGCCGGACCTGGTCCGCCCGCAAATGGCACAATGCCACGGCTAGAGCGTCCGCGGCATCCGACGGTTCCGGAGTGACGGTCATCGAGAGCAGCGCGCGCACCATCGTCTGGATTTGCCTTTTGTCCGCGTGCCCGTGGCCCGCAATGGAAGCCTTTACTTGGCGAGGCGCATAGCTGTGCACCTCCAAACCATGCTGCGCGGCGGCCAGGAGCACCACCCCGCGAACTTCCGCCAAACGCAGCGCCGTGCGCATGTTCAGCGCGGTAAACACGCTCTCCACCGCCATCGCGTCCGGCGCAAACTCTTCAATCAACCCGTAGATTAGCGCATGAACGCCCTGCAAGGCCGCGCCCGACCAGCCCCTCTGTTGCTTGGAAGCTGATTTCAATGCTCCATAATGGAGTACTCGGCAGCACTGCCCGTCGCTCTCGACGATTCCGTAGCCCGTGGGTCCGGCAGCGGCAGGGTCCACACCTAAGACACGGATGCAACCGTTTCCTGCGGGCCTTTCCTTGATATTGTTCATTGCCCCAAGTCTACGGCGAAGGCGCGGCTCTCGCCACTTGTTTGTAAGCGATGGCGCTGACGGGCTGCGCCTTCTCATCCGTCGAAAAGCGCGGAGCAGTAAATGAAAAACGGCCACCAGGATTTCACAGTGGCCGCTCGAGTAATTCAAGAATTGCAGACGTTCTTCAGTTGGCTCCCACGGCCGCTTGAATCTCTGATTCGTCGATGTCGAAGTTGGCGTACACGTGCTGCACGTCGTCGTGCTCTTCAAGCGCTTCGATCAGCCGCACCATTTGCGTTGCTTGCGCGCCCGTCAGCTTGATGTAGTTCTGCGGCACCATGCCGATTTCTGCCGACGTTGGCCTGACTCCCGCCTTGGTCAGTGCTTCCTTCACCTTCTCCAGAGCATCCGGCGGCGTCACGATGTACCAAGCCGAGCCATCGTCCTTCAGGTCCTCCGCGCCAGCTTCCAGCACGAGCTCGAGCATCTTGTCTTCACCGGCCGCCTCCTTGGGCACGGAAATTTCGCCCTTGCGGTGGAACATCCAACCGACTGCGCCAGCTTCAGCCAGGTTGCCACCGTTCTTGGTCATCAGGTGGCGGAATTCGCCCACGACGCGGTTGCGGTTTGTGGTCACCACCTGGATTAGCATTCCCACGCCGCCGGGGCCGTAGCCCTCGAACATCACCTCTTCAAACTGCTCGCCTTCAAGCTGACCAGTGCCGCGCAGAATCGCGCGTTCGATGTTGTCGTTCGGCATGTTCTCGTTCTTTGCCGCGAGGATCGCAGTGCGCAGGCGCGGGTTGGAGTTGGGATCACCGCCGCCGATGCGCGCCGCAATCGTGATTTCCCGGATGATTCTCGTGAAAGCGCGGCCGCGCTTCGCGTCGGTGGCCGCCTTCTTGTGTTTAATCGTGGCCCATTTTGAATGCCCGGACATGATACATCCTCTTTTGTTTTGCGTGACCCAAGGTGGCCGGGTCAACGATGGATGAATTTTTGCGCCGCAGAGCGGATCGGAGAATGCCGGCCGTATTGCTGCCGGGCACTACGCTGACCGATTCACGGTCGCCAAGAAAACGACACCAGTGCGGAGACTTACGGTGAACCGCAAACCCCTGCGGAACCACGGTAGTTTAGCACAGGCACCAATCCCGCGAAACGGGTTATACTCGCGTCTAGGCATCTCCTTGGGTACGATAGACCACCGCATCGTTGCCGCGGCGCACCCTAAAACCTAGGTGGTCCGCTCATGCCTGAACCGCGTTTTCGCGTCCTTATCGTCGCCGCACACCCCGTTCAATACGCCTCAGCCAACTTTCGTCAAATGGCTCGTCATTCGCGATTCGATCTTCTTGTTGCTTATTGCAGTCTTCGCGGCGCCGAACCGGGGATCGATCCAGAATTCGGCAGGACCGTACAGTGGGATGTCCCCCTTCTCGACGGTTATACCTGGGTCCGCGTGCCTAATCGCGGCAGCGGCGGCGAGTCTTTCTGGGGTCTGTGGAACCCGGGCCTGTGGAAAATCGTGCGGAGCGGATATTTCGACGCGCTCATCTGCTTAACCAGTTACAAGCGCGCAAGCTTCTGGATCTCCTACATCGCGGCTCGTACCCGGGGCATCCCATTTATTTTTGGCACTGATGCTTCTACGGTTGAACCCCGGGAGCACCGCCCCTGGAAGCTGTTCGTCAAGCGATTTGCCTGGCCACTTTTATTTCGCCTCGCAAGCCAGGTCATCGTCGTTTCTACGCCTGGGCGTGACATGATGCAATCTCTTGGCATCTCTCCTGATCGCATCGCCCTTCTTCATAATACCGTCGATAATGATTGGTGGCATTCCGCTTCCGATGCGGTCGACCGTTTCGCGGTCCGCGCTTCCTGGGGAATCGCCGCGGATGAGAAAGTGATTGTTTTCTGTGCGAAACTCCAGCCCTGGAAACGTCCTACAGATTTGTTGCGGGCCTTTGCCAAAGCGGCGATCCCGCATTCCTCTCTGATGATTGTCGGCGAGGGTCCTCAGCGAGCACAGCTCGAGGCCGAAGCCACTTCTCTCGGTCTTGGTAACCTCGTTCGCTTCCTGGGTTTCGTCAACCAATCTCAACTGCCTGCCATTTACACCTCCGCCGATTTGATGGTGCTTCCCTCCGAATACGAGCCGTTCGCCATGGTCGTCAACGAAGCTATGCTCTGCGGATGCCCGGTGGTCGTCAGCGATCGAGTTGGAGCGGCCAGGGATCTCGTGGCTCCAGTGTCTCCCGATTTCATCTTTCCCCATCACGACGTTGAAGCTCTAGCGTCCACGCTGCGGCGGGCACTCTCCGACCGCACGCGGCTGGAGTCTCTCCGGCATCTTGCTCGCGCGCGCATGGAAACATGGTCGCCCCGGGAAAATGTCGCTGCAGCGCTCGCCGCGATTGAGCGTGCTCAAGCCTTCAAGCGTAACTCTCCTCGCGGTCCCCTCGTAGAGAGCTCGGTGAGAGGAGCTGCTTCCAATGGCGCTAGGCAGATTTCCGAATGAAGCTACTTCTTTGTTCGCACCGAGTGTCGGTGGGGTCGAGACCATCGTTCTTTCTCTAGCTCGTGGCCTCGCTGAACTCTCGAAAGGTTGTCGCACTTCACACCTATGCGGAGACTTACGGTGAACCGCAAACCCCTGCACTCTCCCGCAATGCCCTGGCATACCGAGCGGCAATGACGCTCCAAGAAAAATACCGTTGTTGCGCCTGTCTGCTTCGTTCCGCGAGGAACGCTCGATAGGATTCATCGCTTAGGACGCGAAGCAACGCTGGCCCAAAACCCTCTTTCGCTTCCCGGGACACCAGGACAACTCCGGCTTCGGTAATTGGTGCAACAGTTTCCCATCCTTCTTGCGCCACCACCGGCAAGCCGCAAGATATGCCCGCAATCGCGCTGCCCCGCCGGGTTGAGAGTGGTCCTTTCGCAAAGAGCATCGCGTCGCAACCCGCCAGGATGTGGACGATCTCCTCCGCGGATAATAGGCCGTAAACGGTTACTTCTACCGGTGCGTCCGCTAGATTTTCCTTCAGTTCCTCGCCCCCGACATCCGAGTTCCGCCCCAGAACCACGGCTCGCAGCTTTCCGATTTGCTTTGCCGCATGACTGAGAGCTTCTGCGACCAGTTTCCCTTCCCCGGACAAAGAGAAAATGGCCACTCTCGGCGGGCCGTTCGGATGCTCTTTTCCTTGCTTCCATGCTGTCTCCGGTGAGGGTAAGTTTGCGCCGACCGGAATGAAAACGATGTTTTGCGCGCTCGGTGGGACCCAGGGAATTATTTCAGCAGGTATAGTCAGCACCGCAAGGTCGGCCAGGTACAGAGCTTGCCGCATCGTATGGATTTGTACGGCGCGGCGCATCCGGTCCGCATACCTGCTGCCGGAATATGCTTCGGCGTCGTGAAACACTACGGCGCAACGTGCCCCACTGCTCTTCAGCGCGCGGATCACTCTCAGAGCGCGCATAGAAAATCCTCGCCGCGACCATGCCAGCGCCGTGTATTGCATGAGGAACCATGCCGCGTTTCTTGTTTTAGGCGTACCTTCGCGCAACTCCCGTAACGCCTTGCGCCAGCCTATCTCGGCCCAGGGCACGCGCATCAATTCCAGCGAGATCCCTTCCGCCACCAGTGCGCTGCTTAGGTACTGGCAATACTGTTCGACGGCATCAATCGGCTCATCCTGCCGCCCCAGCACCGCCACGCAACGCATACTCTCGGAAGAAATACTCTTCTCCATTGGTGTGAAGAATTGCAATACATCCCGCTGCCGCCGTAAGGTTAGCATGCTGTGCTTCATCCCAAAACCCATATGCTGGCGACGCAAGCAGGGTTCATGCACAGCATCTACCGTGGTGCATCTTGCTAGTCCCGATTGCTCCTTGAAGAAGGACGGTTCTGGCCTGCCACTATTCAGGACGCCACCTATGGCATTGCTTCTGTACAGCCATTTTTTCGCGCCGAGTGTCGGCGGTGTCGAAACTGTCGTTCTAGCGCTCGCCCGCGGGCTTGCGGAACTTCGCGATTCGAACGGCACATTACAGTTCGAAATCATCCTCGTCACTCAAACTCCGGTGGGGAAGTACGACGACCACGCACTTCCATTCCGTGTGATCCGCCGACCCGGTCTGGTTCATCTCTGCCGCCTAATTCGTAAGGCCGATGTCATCCATGTCGCCGGGCCTGCGCTCGCTCCGCTGGCGCTTGGCCTTCTTTCAAGAAAACCTGTCGTCGTCGAGCACCACGGGTTTCAGACGATTTGTCCCAACGGACAACTCCTGATCGCGACCACAGGCACTCCCTGTCCCGGGCACTTCATGGCCGGCCGTCACGCGGAATGTCTTCGCTGCAATTCTGCGCAAGGCTGGTTCGCCTCGTACAAGCTTTGGCTCTTTACGTTCGTCCGGCGTCTCCTGTGTGCCCGTGCCAAAGCCAACATCACGCCAACGCAGTGGCTTCGTGGCCTGTTGCACCTTCCGCGCACTACTGCCATTCCTCACGGGCTCGACTTCGAGGAAGCTATATCTCGACATCAACCGTCCTCCGGCACCCCAGTCATTGCATTCCTAGGGCGGCTCGTCACCACCAAAGGCGTGCGCCTCTTATTCGAGGCCGCGAAAATCCTGCGCGAGCAAAATCGTTCGTTCGAACTCCTGATCATCGGTGACGGCCCGGAGCGTGCCGCTCTGGAACAATTTGCGCGTGACTCGCAACTTACCGCAAAGGTTCGTTTCGGCGGCCGCCTCGATGGAACGCAGCTCGAAGCAGCGCTCGCGCAAGCCTCCGTTGTCGTCGTCCCGTCCCTCGGCGGAGAAGTCTTCGGTCTGGTTGTTGTTGAAAGTATGCAGCGAGCGCTGCCCGTGGTTGCATCGGACCTTGGCGCGTTTGCAGAAGTGCTCGGTGACGCCGGACTCACGTTCCGCACCGGCGATGTCAAAGACTTGGCGGCTACGCTCTCACGTCTCCTCGACGATCCATCGTTCGCTGAAACTCTTGGCCACCGCGCCCGCAAGCGCGCGCTCGATTTTTACAACAACAGCCGTATGATAGAAGCTCACAAGCGCGTCTATCTTGAAGTTTGCGATTCGATTAAAGATTAATGTTTCGCACGACTACAAACAGCGGCTTCCACGGCTTCGCAGCCGATCTGGAGACAGCGTCGTGAGATTTCCGGCGCTGGCCGTGCACGGCAATTACCGCCGCAATCCGCTCGTTGTCTTGGGTTTCATTGCGTTGTTTGTCTTCGCGGCCGACAGAGCTGCAAACTACATCGTCGCTGGAGATATGATCGGGCTGGTTTATCTCGCTTTAGTTTTCGTCGGCTGCGCCTTTGTTGTCCGCATACTCAATGACTGGCGCAAAGGCCTCTATTTCTTCTTAGCCTGGCTCCTGTTCGAGGATTTGGCCCGGAAGTATCTCGGCAACAACATGGCGATCTATTTCGCCAAGGATGTTCTGGTTGCGGTTGTCTATCTCTCGTTTTTCCTCGCCTACCGGCGCAAGGAAGTCACCACATTCCGGCCTCCTTTCCTCGTGCCGCTCCTTCTTTTTGTCTGGTTTGGGGTCATGCAGGTCTTTAATCCCGCATCGACGCACATCATTTACGGGGTTCTGGGCGTGAAGCTGTTCTTCTACTACATGCCCCTGCTCTTAGTAGGCTATTCGTTCCTCAATTCCGAGAAGGAGTTGCGCCGGTTCTTTTTTGTGAACTTGATTCTTGCCACGATCATCGTTTCTTTGGGAGTTGTTCAGGCCATTCTTGGTCACACCTTCCTGAATCCCACAAACCCTGCAGCGGAGATTCGCGAGCTGAGCACGTTGTACCGCG
>WNGN01012214.1_pt1 | contig 11638 bp, 10 predicted proteins | sample 5400561 | NCBI WGS metagenome assembly WNGN01 (sample SAMN13153379, study PRJNA577476) | soil metagenome | isolation source: 115 cm soil or saprolite under Garry oak tree replicate 2 | place: USA:California | collected 2016-06-15
TCTTCGTCACCTTTGCGTGCGTCCAGGCGGACGACTTCAGCCCATCGACGGGCGTCCGCGTGTGGCATCACAACTCCTCCTGTTCCGGCGGTGGCGGGGCGACGGCGGTCGTCTATCAGGGCAAGGTCTATGCCCGCGACGCGCCAACCGGCAACCTCACGCTCGATGCCAGGACGGGGAATGCGGTCGGCACATTTTCGGCGACGACAAACCCGGCGTTCTCCGGCAAAACCGGTGTGTTCCTGGCTGGAGGAACGCTGCGGTCACTCGACCTGACATCCGGAACCGTTCAATGGAGCTTCGCCGGCGACGGATCGCTGGTTTCGGCACCCATCGTAGCCGGCGACACCGTATACACGGCCTCCAGCTCCGGGATGGTCTACGCGCTGAATGTTGTTACCGGCCGGGTCGTGGCGCAGGTGGACACCCAGAGTCCGATCGCCGCGACCGATGAGCAGAACGCGGTGCAGCGCACCAGCCTGGCGGTCGGCGACGGACTCCTCCTGGTACCGGCCGGCACGACGTTGTTCGCCTACTGAGCCTCGCCAGGGAAACGAAACTGAACAGCGGCACTGGCTGGTGAGTTATCCACAGTCGGTGTATGCTACCGGCGCTTGAAGCGTCGTGCCCTGGTCCCGCTGCTCGTGCTTCCCCTCTTGGCGGCATGCTCCGCGCCAGTGAGCGGCGCCACCGGGGCATCACCGGTGGCGGCTCACGCCGCCACCCCAACGCCAAAGCCAACGCCGACGCCAACCCCGACCCCGCCCGCGCTCAGCCTCACCAGTATCTTTGGCGACAGTAAGCCCGACCTGTCGCAGTATGACCAGTCGCAGCTGCGCGTGATTATCGCCACCGGCGACGTGATCCCGGCGCGCGAGGTGAATTACCAAACCGTCCTCAAAAAGGACTGGGCCTATCCGTGGCGCAAGACAGCCGACTACTTGAAGACCGGCGACCTGCTGTATATCAACCTCGAGTCGCCGCTCATCAAGAGCTGCCCGATCATTCACGGCGGCTTCAAGTTCTGCGGCGACGCGCGGGCGATCGCCGGCCTCGATTACGCCGGTGTCAACGTGGCGAACCTCGCCAACAATCACCTCACGAACTTCGGCCCGGCGGGCACCAACGAGACGCAGATCCTCCTGTCCCAACACGGCATTGGCATGTCCGGGCTGGGCCTCTACGAGATCCGCGAGATCCGCGGCGTCAAGTTCGCCTTTCTCGGATTCAATGGGGTTGGCACCCATATCGACCGGGCCGAGCTGAAGCGAGAGATCGACCTCGTCCGTCCGAAGGCCGACGTCGTCGTGGTGAGCTTCCACTGGGGCAAGGAGTACGAATTGCTCCCGGTTGCCGGACCCGGCATCGCCCCCGACAACCCGCGAGAGATCGGCCACCTCGCGATTGACGACGGTGCCGACCTCGTCATCGGCAACCACCCGCACTGGGTGCAGCCGGTCGAGATCTACAACGGCCACCTCATCACTTACGCGCACGGCAACTTCATCTTCGACCAGATGTGGTCGCAGGAAACGCGCGAGGGGATGGTCGGCCGCTACACCTTTTACGGAACGCGGCTGGTTCGCGTCGATTACCGCCCGCTGGTGATCGACAACTACGCCCAACCCCGCTGGCTGGATGAGACCACGGGCGAGGGGAAGGCGATCATCGACCGCGTCGCTAAGGCGTCGACGCAGCTCGCAGGCGGCTGAGCGCAGCGACCGCCGGTCCGTTGGGCGACGCGAAGACCTCGACCTCGACCGAGCCCCGCCGGTAGACCGCGACGTACCGCTCCGCCATATGATGCGGGCTGAACCGCTCACGCGCGACAGTGGCGCAGCGAACCCGGTCGATCTCCTCGAGGCGGTTGGCACCCTCCACCAGGTCGTCGACGTCCTCCGCCAGGAAGCCGGTGACGCCCTCCTCGATCAGCTCGGGGGTGGAGCCGCTGCGCAGCGCCAGGACCGGGGTGCCGGCGACCATGCACTCGACCATCGCTAGCCCGAACGGCTCCGCCCACTGCAAGGGAAAGATCCCGGCGGCGGCGCGCGAGATGAGTCGAGCCTTCTGGGGGCCGGCGACGTTGGGGTAGTACTCGACCGTCGGGCTGAGGAAGGGTTCCACCTGCTCTTCGAAGTACTGCAAGCCTTCCCCGGACCGCTCCACTTTGCCGGCCAGGATCAGCTTGCGGCCGGCCCGCTGCGCCACCTGGATGGCGAGGTGCTGGCCCTTATCGGGGGTGATGCGGGCGACTTCGATCAGGTAGCGCTCGTGCGCGACACCGGGCGGCACCGTGGGCAGTTCGACCGCGTTGTGGACGATGCCGGCGAGTTTGATGTCCGGGGCGCTGGCCGCCTGGCTCAGGCTGATGGCGCACAGCCGAGCCCGCTCGGCTACCTCCTTGTAGAACGTGATCATCGGCTCCGTCAGCTCGCCGTGAATGGTGTGGACTACCACCGGCGCGAGCCGGCTTTGAATCGCCAGCAACAGGCCCTCGAATCCAGTGTGGTCGTGAATGACGTCGAAGCGCCGGCCGGCCATCGCGGCGTAGACCCGGGCCAGGTAGGTGGCCTGCCGGGCTGCCTCGGCCGGTCCTCCGAGGTCGTGGCTCCAGGCGGCGTCGGCCAGCATCGTGACATCCCCCCCCGATCCCTCCGCGCCGAAGACCGTGACTTCGTGGCCCATGCGGCGGAGCTCGGTGTGGAGGAGATGGACCACGAGCTCAGTCCCTCCGTAGCCTCTCGGCGGCAACGGGTACCAGGCCGGCGCGACGAGCGCGATGCGAAGGGCGTCGCCTACCCCGCTCACCTCCTCCCACCCCCCGCGTGGGGCCAGCCCGATGATACCGGTCGGCTGAGCCTCAACGGTTTACGCAAAACCTGATAGCTGCCCGGGGCACAGCGGAGGCTACCGACGCCGACTCGGAATCCCGGCTGGCCTAACTCGCGGCGCGCACCTGGCGCAGCGTTTCGCGCATCTGGTTGAGGTGGAAGCGGTCGTGCCCGGCGAGCATGCGGAACATCAAGTCGTAGCTCTCCGGCCCTCGCTCCGCGTGCATCGCCACCCGCTCGCGATCGTCGGCTGACGAGCGGCGCCAGAGGCGGAGGTTGGCAGCACGTAGCGCCGAGAACACCGCCAGCAGGTCGTCGGGCCGATCGTCGTTGTGGCGCAGGCGGGCGACCCACCGGTCCTGGTCGTATCCGAGCAGCGGCGGTTCGTCCTGGCTCACGGCCCAGCGAAAGCGCCCGGACATGACGGTCTCGGCGTCGACCAGATGGCCGAGCAGCTCGAGCACCGACCATTCGGCAGGCGCCGGCCGCTTTCGCAGGTCGGAGGCGGCATCGCTCAGGACGGTTCGCAGCAAGGGTTCGGTGAGTTCCATCACCCGGGCCGGGTCGTCCTTCCCCAGCAGCGCCAGGAGTTGCTCCTGGTAGGCGCGGCCCGCCGCGAGCGCGTCGCGTGAGATCCCCATTTGCCGCAGACTAACTGCCGGGTTGCGTCGCCGGCTCCGGCATCGATTCGCTGTCGCCCACGAGACGGCGCACTCGCGAGGCGACACCAGGCGCGTCGAGCCCGAGCTGCTTGAGCAGCTCCGCTTGTCCGCCCTGTTCGATGAAGGTGTCGGGGACCGCCATTACCGTGACCGGAATTCCGAGGGGCGCCAACGCTTCGGTGACCGCCGATCCGAAGCCACCCGTCACCACGTTGTCCTCGAGCGTCAGCACCGCCGGGTGGCGCCGCGCCCAACTCTCGAGTCGGGGGTCGAGCGGCTTGATGAAGCGGCTGTTGACGACCGTCACCGGCAGGCCCTCCTTGTCCAGCATGGCGGCGGCCTCCATCGCAACCGGGACGAGCTTGCCGGTCGCCAGCAGCAACGCGGCGCTGCCCTGCCGCAGCACCTCCCACTCGCCGACCGGGAGGATCTGCGAGGGTCGCGCCTCGCTGTCGCCGGCCGCGCCCTTGGGAAAACGGATCGCGAAGGGGCCGGCACCGTCGCGCGCGATGGCCGTATGAAGCAGATCGCGCAGCTCCTGCGGATCGCTCGCCGCTGCCAGGGTCAGGCCCGGCATGGCGCGCAGGAACGTCAGGTCGAAGATCCCGTGGTGCGAAGGGCCATCATCGCCGGTGATCCCAGCGCGGTCCAACACGAATGTCACCGGCAGCTTGTGCAGGCAGACATCCATCATCACCTGGTCGAGGGCGCGTTGGAGGAACGTCGAATAGATAACGACGACCGGGCGCAGGCCCGCCATCGCAAGGCCGGCGGCGAAGGTGACGGCGTGTTGCTCCGCGATCCCGACGTCGTAAAAGCGGTCGGGGAAGCGTTCGGCGAAAGGGCCCAACCCGGCGCTGCTCCCCATGGCCGCGGTGATCGCAACCAGGCGGGGCTCTCGCTCGGCCTCATGCAGCAGCGCCTCGCCAAAGACATCCGTGTACGAGACTTTGCGGCTCAATGGCTTGGCGGTCAGCACGTCGAACGCACTGACACCGTGAAGATGGTCGATCTCGTCGGCTTCGGCCGGCCCATAGCCTCGGCCCTTGGTCGTGATCACATGTACAACCGACGGGCCGGCCAAGCGGCTGACCTGGCGCAGCGTGCGCTCGATGTCCTCGATGTTGTGGCCGTCGATCGGCCCGGAATACTTGATGCCAAGGTATTCGAAGAAGGTGCGCGGCGAGACGAGTTCCTTCAGACCTTCCTTGATCCGGCGTACGACTTCGATCGCCTTGTCGCCGGCGGGAACCGCGCGCAGAATTCGATCGACGCGGTTCTTCGTGCGGTGGTACGACGGGTTGAGAACGGTCAGCTGCTGGGCCAGGTGTTGCGCCAGGCCGCCGACCGTCGGAGCGTAGGACCGGCCATTGTCGTTGACGACGATGATCACGGGCGTCTTGCGATGGCCGATGTTGTTGAGGGCTTCATAGGCCATCCCGCCGGTCAGGGCGCCGTCGCCAACGACGACCACCACGTGTCCCGGATCGCCCTGCCGCCGCATCGCCTCAGCCATCCCCGAGGCGTAGCTGAGACCGGTCGACGCATGGCTGTTCTCGATGAAGTCGTGCTCGCTCTCCGTGCGGTTGGGATAGCCGCTCATGCCACCGAGCTTGCGCAGCCTTGCAAACCCCTCGCGGGGCCGGGTCAGGAGTTTGTGGACGTACGCCTGATGGCCGGTGTCCCACAGGATCCGGTCCCTCGGGCTCTCGAACACCCGATGCAGCGCCAGGGTCAGCTCGACCACTCCGAGGTTGGGGCCCAGATGGCCGCCCGTCTTGGAGACGGTCGCGACCAGGAATTGCCGAATCTCCTCGGCGAGAGCGCGCAAATCGGCATCGCTCAGGGAGCGAAGATCGGCCGGGTCCGCGATCCGGTCGAGGACGGGTGTACTGGAAACCTTGTCCATATTCGATTCGAGTCTAGCGAAGAGCCGGCACTGCCCCCCTCGACGGGTAACGGAGATCACCGAGGTTTGGTTTCTCTGCCCATTGACTGGACTTGCGCGTCTTGTCATCGGCACCCAACCCGGGCTAGACTCGGCACAAAGCCGGGGCAGCCGTAGGAGGCAGGACAAGACCCATGGAGACTCCGCTCACACCACTCGAGTTCACGCGGCGGACTCGACGGTTGCATCCGCAGCGTGAGGCGGTGGTCGACGGCGATCTCCGGCTCACCTACGAGCAGTTCTTCGACCGCTGCGACCGCTGGTCCACCGCACTGCAACGGATCGGCGTTCGCCAGGGCGACCGGGTCGCCTACATCGCACCGAACGTCCACCAGCAGCTCGAGTCGTTTTACGCCGTGCCGCAGATTGGCGCCGTGCTGGTGCCCAGGCGCCGTGCTGGTGCCCATCAACTACCGGCTGACGGCCGACGACTTCGCCTACATCATCGATCACTCTGGGGCAACCGTCGTCTGCGCGACGGAGGATTACCTCGACAGCGTGGACGGCATTCGCGACCGGATCGGCGGCGTCCGGCACTTCGTCGCGCTGACGGGCTCACGCGCCGGATGGCTCGACTACGAGGCAACCCTCGCGGCCGAATCGCCGGACCTCACCCGTCCGGACATAAGCGAGGGCGACCTGCTCACCATCAACTACACGAGCGGGACGACGGCACGGCCGAAGGGCGTGATGATCACCCACCGCAACGCCTACCTGAACACCATCGGAACACTGCTCCACCTCCGGCTGGGGATTGGCGACCGTTATTTGTGGACCCTGCCCATGTTCCATGCCAACGGGTGGACGTTTGTCTGGACCGTGACCGCTGCCGCCGGCACCCACATCTGCCTGCCGAAGCCCGACCCGGCGGACGTCTTCCGGTTGATCCGTGAAGAGCAGGTGACCTGGCTGTGCGCGGCGCCCACGGTCCTGATCGGGCTCGCCAATGCGCCTGCCAGTGTCCGTGGCAATGTTCCACGTGGGGTGCGGGTCGTGACCGCGGGCGCCCCGCCGGCCGCCGCCACCATCGAGCGGCTCGAGGGGGAGTTGGGCTGGGAGGTCACGCAGGTCTACGGCCTGACCGAGACCTCACCGTTCATCACGGTCTGCGATCTCTTACCGGAACATGCAGGGCTGGCGGCAGCCGAGCGCGCCACCATCAAGGCGCGGACGGGGGTGGAACTGATCACCTCCGGCGAGTTGCGCGTCGTCGACACGGAAACCGGCCGGGAAGTGCCACACGACGGGAGCACGATCGGCGAGATCGTCGTCCGAGGCAACGTGGTGCTCAAGGGGTACTACCGGGATCCGGAGGCCACGGCCAAGGCGATCCGCGATGGCTGGTTTCACACCGGGGATGCCGCGGTCGTCCACCCCGACGGCTACGCCGAGATCCGCGACCGGCTCAAGGACGTCATCATCAGCGGCGGTGAAAATATTTCATCGATCGAGGTCGAGGGGTGCCTGTTGCGCCATCCGGCCGTCCAGGAGGTGGCGGTGGTCGGCCTTCCGCACGAGCGCTGGGGCGAAGCGCCCTGCGCCTTCGTCGTACTGAAACCCGGTCAGACGGCGACCGAGGAGGAGCTTCGAGAGTTCGCCCGGTCGAAGTTGGCCCATTTCAAGGTGCCGCAGTGGTTCACCTTCGTGGAGGAGCTACCCAAGACCGCAACGGGAAAGATCCAAAAGTTCGTCTTACGCGGCCGCGCGCCGGCCATCGTCCGTCAGTAGAGCTACCGGATCAGGGGGCAGGGCTCAGCTCCGTGTAGTCATTGATGATGACCTGGTGGCTCACATTGGCGGACGTGTCAAGACCCCAGCTCTTCGAATACGGCGTACTGCTCTGCGACAACACGTTGCCCGACGCATCCCTGGTGATGAAGGTCGAGGTTCCGGTCAGGGTGACGCCGACCAGCCGCGACGCCTGGCTGCTGAACTTGGGGAGGAAGAGATTGAGGCTGACCTTGTCGAAGGTGTAGGTCTTCTGGATGATCTTTCCGGATGCGATGTCCTGCCTGATGACGTCGGTGAATTCCTTGAGCCCATCGCCGGTGGCCCCAGTTTCTGCCAGTTTCAAATCGTGGGCGCGACGCGCTTCGGATTCGATGATGAGGTCGAGCACCGCGTCATGCGCCATCCTCGTCGCGCTCTTTGGCACGGACTGATCGAAGGCGACCACATTCGAGGCGATGGTGACATCTGGAATCGGCGGCAGGATCCACAGCTGCGCCGATGCGGAGGCGGGCCCCGAACCTCTCGGCGGCGGCAGGGCGGCGGCCGCCGAGCTCGAGACCCAGCCGCCGATCGCCGGCCCGGCACCAATCGTGGGCGGGAGGCTCGGGGTCGACCCATCGGCGAGCCCGGCGGCCGGCTCAGGCGTGTGCGTGGATAGATCGGCCGCCACCGGAAGGGTCCCAACAAGGAGCAGAGCGATGACGAGCGCAACGGGCAGGCGCCAGCTCAAGCGACGCCTCCCAGCCCTCTGCCGGTCCCGGGCTTCGAGTGGGAACAGAAACCGAGCGAGCGCAAAGCGCAGTGCACAGGCGATGACCAGGCTTGCCAGGAGGGCTGTCTTAGTCCAGAACTCGAGCGTGGTCGGGCCGATCAGCAGCACCGCCAGGATGGCCACCATCATGCCGAACGCCACGCGCGCCACTGGGCCGTCGGGAACTGTCCTCGGGTCGGGGATCATGAAGAGGCCGAAGACCAGGAGTTCGGGCGAGGTGACTAGGATCTGCCAGAGTTCACGTCCGCACATTGGAGCCACGTGCCAGCTCGCGACCATGCAATGGTCGGGCACCAGCGCCAGCGCCACGGCGGTAAAGGCTGCAAACCCAGCCATGAAGGCCAGCTCGAGGCCGAGCAATCGTAGTTCCCACGCGATCAACAACCCCCCGATCACCAGGACCGCGTAGGTCACAATCAGCCACGGGCCGGGCGGGATCCACCACAGATCCTGCGGCTCCGTCAACTTGGGGCCCAGCGCGACGAAGGCGACGACCAGCCCGAGGTTCGAGGGGTTGAAGATGTGCCGCCCACGCCAGCGGATCAGGTACTTCGACGCCATCGAGATAGCGACTACGCCGACAAAGATCCAGATCCCATGCGTGCTCCACCATTGGCCATGGAGCGTGCCGGGCGTACGCAGGATGAAGGCCGTGCTGTTGCCGGTCAGCAATCCGCTCGCCGGCCACATGATGGCTGTGTCCTTGAAGAAGGCGACCCCGAATTCGATCAGGGCGCCGGTCGCGAGACAGATGAGAATCTGCGCCACCGAGAGCCGGAAGCCAAGCACTGTCTGGCCCAGCACCTGGAGCGTCACCAGCACGGCGGCGACGTGCATCCGGGGATCGCGCAGACTGGGGAGAATGACCGCGTATTCCCGGCCGAAGAGGCGCACCGCCCGGCGCTTGGCGCTCACCGTTGAGTAACGGTTGGAATGCTCAACCCGTTACACCCCAGACCTTGTTACCATTTCGCTCTCGATCGCACGCGTTGTACCGAGCACGGGCGGGGCTGGTCGGAGCCGTCGTCGTCGCCGCCCTCTCAGCCTGTGATCTTCCCTTCGGGCTTGGCCTGCCCACGACGCGCAGCCTGGAGAGCGGCGCCACCGGCACGCTGCTCGCGGCCGACAGCTTCGAGATCACCGGCTCGTATAGCGAAGGCAGCAACCAGTGGTCGATTGACTTGCAGCTGACCCGTCCCGGCTCCGAGTACGTGACGGTTACGACGGCGGATGTCAAGCTCGAAGCGATCATCCTTGGCAACAATGCCTATTTTCGCGGGCAGCAGTTTCTGTCGGCGCACATGGGCAGCGACATTGTTTCTCGAAGCTTTGTCAAGGCGGCGGGAAATGGCTGGTGGAAGGGGTCGGCGGGCCATGTCCCCCAGCTGACGGACCTGACCGACGGAAACGTCTTCCGGTCGACGTTCCTCGGGCAGGCGATCACGCAGCGCACCGATCACGTGTCGGTGGATGGCATCGATGCGGTCAACCTGTCCGGCGCACGCGGAGAGGTGTTCATCACCGCGCAGGCGCCCTATCGGGTGCTACGCGTGCGCCTCAAACACGGTGCTGTTGTTGACGGCATTCGCGACGCCGACCTTCGGTTCGTCAATTACAACCACGACTTCGGGATTTCGGCGCCTGCGGATGTGATTGATTTCTCGAACCTCGCCACGCTGCCGCCCATCTACACGGTCATATCGGTCGACACCTCGGGATGCGGTTCGCCATGCGTTGTCACGGCGTTGCTCAAGAATCTTGGCGGACTAATTCGTGCCCAAGCGCCATCCACCATCACCTTCAGCCTGGCGGACACGGCCTCGCGGCAGGTCCTCGGACGTTGCCAGACGCAGGTCGTGCCGGACGTCGGGTACAACGCGACCGCTACGGTGGCGTGCACGATCGATAACGTGACCGCCCAGCAATCAAACGCGGCCACCGTGACGGCGACGCCCGACAACCCGGGACGCGGCTAGGATCGTGACAAAGCTCGAGTTGGCCGCATGGGGCCTGGTACTCGCGTTGTTAGGCGCTGAGGTCGGGCTCGCCGTGTTCCGACCCTGGGACCATCACGTCGCCCTGTCACTGTCCGGCTCGCACACGTCACCGACCGCGACCACGCCGGTCACGCCCTCCGCCGGTGGCAAGTGTCCCGACGTTGTGGTCCGCAGGGTCGAACAGCTCAGTACTTTCCCGCGGAGCGCCTGGGTCCACGCCTCGGATGGCGTCAACGTTCGGGCCGCTCCTTCGTCCTCGGCGTCGCGCCTCACGACGCTGGCGACCGGAACACAATTGAGCCTTCAGGGCGAACAGACGAGTCCCGACGGCAGCTCCTGGTATCGAATTCGCCTGAGCGACGGCCGGGATGGTTGGTTGAGCGGCCGCTACACGACCAACTACCCCATTAGCCTGGCGTCGACCGACTCGCTAAAGATCTGGCTGCCTGTTAGCTATCAGTTCCAGTCGACGGCACCGGGGAAGGCGGAGGCGCACTACAAGAACGGGCCGGTGACGTTGCTCTACGTGGAGAGTGGCGCGAGGGACCAGGCGCCGACCGAGACAACGGTGCCGGCCGGCCTACCGCCCCGGGCCACGTGGACGGCGCGTCCCGTCGAGCAGGCTCTTGTCGGCGACCTTCCCGCCACTGACCACGTATTCGACATCAGGCTGGCCGGCGGCAGCTGTGCGGCGCTCGTCCACGAGGTCCGGATCACCACGACCACCCGTTACTACGACTTGATCTTCCTACTCGACGAGCCGAGCTCGTCAGTGGTCGCCCAGTTGCTGGACAGCGCCACGGTGCAGTAGGCGACCGTGAGCGTCAGGCCCCGTCGGGTCGGCCGAGGACTCCGGGTACGCCCGCAGCATCGTACGAAGGGTCGGGGTGAATGCCGAAGGCATCGGCAAGCCGCACGAAGAGGTTGAAAAGCGCGCCGTCGTAGACAGCCTCGGCAATCTGCGCGTCGGTCCAGCCGACATCGCGGAGCCGCTGGACCTGCTCGTCGGTGATGCGGTAGGCGTGCCGGGTTAGGGTCTCGACGAATTCCAGGAGCAGCCGGTGCTTCGGCGTCAGGTCGGCGGCGTCGAGATCCCCGTCGCGCAGCGCCGCCGCAGCCTTCGAGTACTGTTCTCCCTGCAACTGCAGGAACCAGGCATGGCTGCTGAGTCAATAGTGGCAGCGGTTTAGCGCCGAGACGTAGGACGCGATCATTTCGTGCTCGGCACGGCTGAGCGCCCCGTCCATGAAGTGCAGCCGGCTCGCCTGATCGATGGCACGCAGAAAGTCGGGCCGCAGACTCATGGTCCTAAGAATGTCCGGGACGTTTCCCCGGGCAGACGTTCGCTTCAACTCCGCGTAGATATCGGCGATCTCACCCGCTGCGTCGCCGTCCTCAATCCACGCGATACGAGCCATGAAGTACCAACGTCCTCCTGACGACCCCGGTTACGGCGTGCCGGGAGGGCGGTTACGGCTAGACCGTGTAGACCTCAACCTGCCCGCGCTGGATCCGCACCTGCAACGAGGGCAGCGTCGGCAGCGGCGTATCGTATTGATCTGTTGCCTGGCCGTTCTTCTTGAAGGTCGCGCCGTGACACGGGCACTCGAACTGATCGCGGAACTTGCTGTAGTTGAGGATGCATCCCATGTGGGTGCAGACCGCGGACAGGCCCTTGACCTCCTGCCCGTGCCGGA
>WNGN01002838.1_pt1 | contig 11635 bp, 9 predicted proteins | sample 5400561 | NCBI WGS metagenome assembly WNGN01 (sample SAMN13153379, study PRJNA577476) | soil metagenome | isolation source: 115 cm soil or saprolite under Garry oak tree replicate 2 | place: USA:California | collected 2016-06-15
ACGTCGCCCAGAACGCGGTGGAGTATTTTCACTGGTTGAAACCGGGTCAGATGATGGACGGACTTGGTCTCGCCGAAACGAAACCAGGGCCGTTGATCATGGTGCTCCAATTTGTGGGATTCATGGGCGGCTGGAACGTACCGAACGGTCTGCCGCCGCTTACGGCCGCAACGCTAGGTGGTTTCATCAGCACATGGACAACGTTCGTGCCTTGCTTTCTTTGGGTCTTTCTCGGCGGTCCGCACATCGAACAACTGCGAAGAAACGTACACCTAACCACTGCGCTCTCCGCGATCACTGCTGCCGTTGTCGGAGTGGTGATGAACCTCGCCGGATGGTTTGGAATGCATATTCTGCTACCCGAAAACGAGCCGTTCAACTGGTTCGCCGCTATTGTAGGGATCGTGGCTTTTCTTGGAATGTGGCGATGGAAATGGAATATTGTGTACGTCGTCCTCGGCAGCGGCTTGCTCGGATTTCTGTTTAAGTTCGCGATTGGTGGCTGAACTGTGTGGTTGCCATAGTATCGCTGGAGTTCATGTTGCGTTGGTAGCTATTGGCGCAATCCTCGGCGGAATCATTTACTCGACCGTTCGCGCTTACGCGTGAGTTGCCGGCTGTAGCCCGGGATCGTCGATCTCGGCACATTCGGGCCGTGGTCACCGACCCCGGGTACAAGGTCGTACGCGCGAGTGGACGCGGCGAAGACGACATTAGATTACGCCGCTTCGCCGCGCTTTCACCCCTGATCGCATTGAGCCCCTCGACAAGTTGAGAGCCAATGAACAACGCGATCCACCTGCGATTAGTATTTCTCGCCTTTTTCTTTGTGCTCTTTGGCTTCGTTGTGCTTGCTCAGCACCTTGCCGTTGGCATCCATTTCGACGCCAGTTTGCTTGCCGTTCTTCTCGATGACGGCTTCAAAGTTGGCGCCCTCTTTTTCCCAACGAACAATTGTTCCACCCTTTGCCTCGGCCTGGGCAGCTTGCTGCACCGCGGCAGGGACGTCAGAACTGTTGATGGTTTGTTCTTCGTGTTTTTCTTCGTTCGCTTGTGCGGTTACGCCGAATGCCAGGCCGGCGCTGACCGCTGCAATTGTGAATATACTTTTCGTTTTCATGTCTGTTAAGTTTTGACTGTTAGCTTTTCACTATTGTTCGAAATTGAGTGCTCATTGGCGTTGAAAAGACTGCAAAAAAAATCGATCAGCCGCATGTCAGGCCGAACCCGATAAGCGTGTGCACTCCGCTTCGTAATCTTCAATTAATTTCAGGATTTTGGATTGAAACGCATCCTGTGCTGCGTAGACCGCGCCGATGGCTTCAGCGAACGCTTTTTGTTTGAGCTCTTCCTCAATTGTTAAGCTCAGCTCAGCCAGCTTTTCGATATTCGACCGCGAGTGAAACTCCAAATCTTTAAGCGTGGAGAGAACGGCAAGCGATTTTTCCAGTTGCGCTGAATCTGGTGATTGAGCCGGCTTTTCGACTTCCGTCTTTTCGACCGGGCTTTGCTTCGCCGCAGGCGATTTCGTTTCCTCGGTTTGCGCCTTCTTGGCCGGTTGAGACGCATCAGCCTTTTGAGCGTGCTTGGCTTTGTGATGCTTCTCTTGAGTGACTTTCTTGGCGTGAGCGACGTTTCGTGGATCTCCCATCAACTTATAGACGGGTTTCAAACGTTTGCCGGCCGTATCTACCGGCCAGTTAACCTTCCAGGATTCCGCTAATGCTTCGCGAAAATTTCGCTCAATGCGGATCGCGCAGCGTGATACCCGCACATCCCATGGACGCCGCCTCCGGGCGGTGTGGATGCCGAACATAAATAGACGCCGGGCAACGGCGTGCGGTAAGGCGTGGGACTGAAAATTGGTCGCGCAATCAATTGCTTTAGGTTTGCTGCGCCGCCGTTGATATCGCCGCCGGCTAAGTTCGGATTCGATTTCTCCAAATCCGCGGCGTCCATCTTGTGACGAGCGAGAATGCAATCGCGAAAACCGGGAGCGAAGCGCTCGATTTGAGATTCAATGCGATCCGACATGTCGATGTCGCAACCAAATGGAACGTGGCAGTAGGCCCACAGCGTATGCTGCCCACGCGGCGCGCGAGTTTCATCAAAGAGACTTTGTTGCGCAACCAGCGTAAACGGGCGCTCGGGAATTTTTCCGCGCGCGACGTCGCGTTCGACAGCAGCCATTTCGTCCATCGTGCCTCCGAGATGAATTGTGCCGGCGCGCCGGCAGGCTTCGGCTTTCCAAGGGATCGGTTCGCTCAGCGCATAGTCAATTTTGAAAATTCCAGGCCCATGTCGGAACGATTCCAATCGACGCCGGTACGCGGATGGTAATTGCTCGCGGGCGATGCGTAAAAATCCCCACACGGAAACATCCAGAAGAACCGCGCGTGATTTCGGCAGGTCATTCAGATTTTCAACGCGATGATTGGTTTCGATTTTTCCACCGAGCTCACCCAGGTAATTGGCGAGCGCATTTGCGATGGCTTGCGATCCGCCACGCGGAATGGGCCAACCTACAGCATGTCCAGCGATTCCCAGAACCAAACCAAATGCGGAGGAAGCGATCGATTCCAAGGGCCGAAACGAATGTGCCGCGATCCCTCCAAACAATGCGCGCGCTGGTTCGTGCTTGAATAAGATCTTGGACAACAAAGTTGCCGGGCAAAGAGCTGGAATTCCAAACCGCGCCAGGACGAGGGGCTGGTGCGGCCAATGCAACATCGGTTGCAGAAATTCGTTAGCCAGTTTTCCCCAGTTGCGCGCGACCGGTTTCATCAGGCGCAGATAAGCGCTTGAATCGCCGCGGAGTTGTTCGGCCGTAAAATTGACATCGCGATACAGGCACGCAGCGGAACCGTCATCGAGGGGATGTGCCAGCGGGATCTCAGGTTGAATCCATTCAAGACCGAATCTTTCCAGCGAAAGCGTCTTGAAAAACGGTGAACCAGCAGCCAGCGGATGAACTGCTGAACAAACATCGTGCACAAATCCCGGCAACGTGAGCTCAGCCGAACGTGCACCGCCGCCTATCGTCGCGTTCGCTTCGCGAACGAGCACGGAACATCCCGCGCGGGCTAGCGTGATCGCGGCGGCAAGACCATTCGGTCCCGATCCAACAATTACCGCGTCGTATTCATCGCGCATTCACGACGCCTAAAAGATCACGTTCGCTTTTCCAACTCAAAATCGCGCCATCCATGACATCAAGTGGTGTTCCGGCGTCGTCCCCGCCGCCTCGCCGCCCGTGCTCGCGCTGCCAGACCCTTTGAGATATCGATCCAAAGGAGCCGTTTCACCGCATCGGCTTGACAGGAATGACGACGCCTTGCAAGAAGCGGCCGTCTCCCTGGTACGCCGAGGCTTGGCGAAGGCAGCAGTGCGCTGTCTCCTCTCGAGATGACGCGGCCTACGTCTATAAACGCACGTATCGAAAGGAGAGTCTAAATGTCGAGAGTGAATCCTGGCTGGAACCGTCACAGCGCTGCCGTCATATCTGGTACCAGGCTAGATTCAAGTCGCCGCGTCTCCGGCTCTGCGTCAGCGAAATCTGCGGTGTAATGATTCTTAGATCTCCTAAGAAAAATAGTATTGGTACCCTAAGAAAATAGTATTGACATCGTCCGAGGGGGCTTGCAGACTCGATCATTTCCCCCTGAACACTTCTGAAAATTTCGGCCCGGCGAATCTGGGAGCGCATCCGCACTGCCAGCAAGTGACCCTTCCGCCCAAATTTTATCCACATCGTGACCCCCCCCATGAAAAAGAAATCCGTTTCACAATTAGCGTTTCTTGAACCGCGCATTTTAATTGGCCTGTTTATAGTCCTAGCCGGTGTCCTTCTGGCGCTGCTGGGCTTGGGCGCATTTTCCGCCAGCGCTGCGAACTCCGCAAAAGTACAGCAGAAGTATAACCCCACCATTAGCTCCATCGATCTTAGCGTGCTGCCGCCTGGATTTGATTGTTCCCAGATTCACGAGAAGGGCATCGACAAACAGGAAAACTTTCGGGCCGGCCTCATCATGATCGCTTGCGGCGCGGCGGAGGGCGGTTCAGCTTCCACTAGCAGTGAACTTTCTCAGCCGAGCAAGTTCTCCGGATGGATCAAAGGATTGCTGCCGGCGCCATTGTTCATCGGTGGCACCGACGTAGATGTCATCCTCCCGGACGGCGCCTATCCCCATGTTAACCAGTCGGAGAGCATGGAATGGGGTGGCCCCAACAACACCTGGGTCGTCAACTACAACGACAGTCGCACTGCGCCCAGTTGCTTCAGCGGCATTTCTTATTCAACCGATAATGGAGCCACCTGGCACGCCACCTTGGCCCTTTGCTCTGGCCACGGCACGAACTTCGGCGACCCAATCGTGGTGTACAACGCGCGCCTGGGCATGTGGTTCGCCGGCGACCTGGCGACCGGCTGCGGCGGCCAGGGCATTGGCCTGTGGACTTCACCGAATGGCGTCACTTGGGCCACCGGTGCGTGCGCGCACAACGGCACCAGCGACGACCGCGAGTCGATGTGGGTGGATGACAACCCCTCCAGCCCTTACTACGGGCGAATGTACATCTCCTACAACGACTTGAGTGTCGGGGGCGGCGCACTGTACGTTACCTACTCCGACAACGGCACCACTTGGACGCCGGTGCAACTCAATCCCAACTTTATCCGCGACATCCAGATCACCGGCGACCTGCAAGGCAGTGGCCGTGTTTACGTAGCGGCGATGTATGAGGGCGGCGGCGGCCTAGCCTTCCGCCAGAATGTTATGTATCGCTCGACCGACGGTGGTGTCACTTGGACGAGCAGCAACGCCGGGCCGAGCTTTGAGGGACCGGGTCGCGCTAACCCCGGCTACTTCGCCACCGTTTTCAGCACCATCTGGCGGCACATGGGCTGGGGTGAGCCGGCGGCCAACGGCAACGTCGTCAGTCTTGACTACGCCGCCTGCGGCCAGAACGTGTATTGCGCTAACGCGACCGACCACGGCGACATCTACTACATCCGGTCGACCGACGCCGGGTTAACCTGGGGCACGCCTGTCAAGCTGAACACCGACTCAGGCACAGCCATGCAATGGCAGCCCTCGCTGACCACGACCCAGAATGGGGCGCTGTTCGCCAGCTGGTACGACCAGCGCGAAGTGAACGGCGGGGCCGACCTGAACTGCACGGTCGGTTCGTCCACGCAGAACTGCTACCGCCGCTGGGGCCGCGTCTCGCTTGATAACGGTGCAACCTGGCAGCCCGATGGCATGGTCGGGCGGGCGCTGAGCCCGCTACCCGCCCAGCCCGATGGGAACATCCAGCCGACATATGAGGGCGACTACGACTACCACAGCTCCTTGGGAGACACGGCCATCGGCGGGTGGACCGACGGGCGGAATATCATCACCGGCAGCTCGCAACAAGATGTCTTCGTTAACTTCGTGCAGGGCACTTCAAGCAGCCCTACTCCGACGCCTTCAGCCACCGCTTCGCCTACGCCAACTAACACTCCTACACCTACGCCGTGCGTCCAGTACGTCGTAACTCAGATCGGCGGCAGTATCGTGCCTGGGACGACGGATATCGGCAATCACTGCGATGACTGCGTTACCACCATCGCGCTACCGTTTTCTTACGCGCTGTATGATCTGACGTTTACCTCGGTGACCGTATCATCCAACGGCAATGCCCAGTTCACCACTATAGATCTCGCCTTTGCTAACTTCTGCCTGCCGTGGACCACCCACAACTATGCCATTATGCCGTACTGGGAAGATCTGACCACGGAGCAACTGGCCGGCTGTGCGATTTATCCTGGAGGCACCTGCGGGATTTACACCTCGGTGTCTGGTACTTCTCCCAATCGCATCTTCAACATCGAGTGGCGCACCCTGTACCACCCTGTGACTCTCGGGGCCAACTTCGAGCTGAGATTGTACGAGAACCAGCAGCCCCCCCACTTCGACGTCATCTACGGCACCGTGACCAACGGCAATCTGGGGGCTACAGCTGGAATGCAGAAAGACAATGGTAATTTTATCCAATACTTCTGCAACGGCTTAGGTGGCGCGGCTATCGGCGGACAGAGCTACAGCTTGCAGCCATGCGCGTCGCCAACACCTAGCCCAACCTCTACAGCGACATTTACGCCGACTGCGACAGCCACGGCAACCGCAACGGCTACTCGCACTCCGACTTCCACTCCCACAGCTACAGCCACATTTACGCCGACAGCTACGGCTACGTTTACACCGACCCCAACGCCCACAGCCACCGCTACAGCGACATTTACTCCGACCGCTACAGCGACAGCGACAGCCACCGCAACGGCAACATTCACCCCTACGGCAACCGCAACGGCTACTCGCACTCCGACACCCACTCCCACAGCTACAGCTACGTTTACACCGACCCCTACAGCGACAGCGACAGCAACGGCGACAGCTACATTTACTCCAACACCTACGGCAACGGCAACATTCACACCAACAGCGACGGCAACGTCAACACCGACACCGACTGCCACCGGTACAGCGACCGCAACGGCAACATTTACTCCAACACCGACGGCAACGGCAACACCGACAGCGACTGCGACCGCGACATTCACTCCTACGCCAACACCGACGGCTGCAAACACACCGACACCCCCTCCCACAGCCACAGCCACATTTACGCCGACAGCTACAGCTACGGCTACGTTTACACCGACCCCTACCGCGACCGCTACATTCACCCCTAACCATTTCTTTAGCGGTGTCCACAACCCCGAGCCTCCCCCCCATCAGGCCGGGCCCCTAGGCGTGGCCGCTGCGCCAGCCGATCTGATCGCGACCGAATACTGTAGCTTCACGGGCTTCACAAACATCGATAAGATCGACTGTGTGGGCGGATTCGCGACGATAGGGCAGATCCCGACCCCGTTTGGTGGCGGCTGTTATGAATTATACGTGGCTATCGCTCCGAACCAGTCCGCGAATGCCGGGTTCACCCCACGCGATTATTTTATCACAGACGGCCCCAACCTCTATAAGATCACGCTACCCGATCCTCCCACACTGTTTGCCACCATCCCAGACGGAGGCTGCTCGAATCCAGGGGACCATACCGGGATTACCTTCGATCATGAGGGCACATTTGACTTTAACATGATCGTGACCTGTAAAGGCAGCGGCGGCGTGTGGAAGGTGGACGGGGCAGGCAATGCCACCAATGTCGGGTTTGTCCTGGATAATAACCTACGGCCCTGCACAATTGAAAATCCAGCTGTGGTGCCGCGGGCCTTCGGGCCCTTTGGCGGCCAGCTTTGGGTGACCGACGAAGACTACCCCAATACTGCGACCACCAGCCCCGGTGCTGTCCATGCAATGGACAGCAACGGCAACGTGACTTTAGATGTCGTCGAGTGGCACGGTGTCGAAGAAGTTCTTGTTATCCCGCAGACTCCGTGCACCTTCTGCTCGGGCGGCGAGCTCTTCCAGGCGATCACACTCAATGAGCAGGGGCCCTACGGGATCTACCAATATTTTCCGGCCGACTTCACAGGGTTGGGTGGCAACGTTCTGGTTACGAGCGAGGATGGCGCAGGCACCGCTCTAGTGCAGTTCGATGGCACTAGCTATGTTACCTCCTTCTTCGATAACATCCCCGGCGGCATATTCGAGGGCGCCTCTTTCGCTGACTGCGACGTTCCCACGCCTACGCCTACGTCTACACCGGCGGCTACATTCACGCCTACAGCCACAGCTACTGCAACGTTTACTCCAATCCCGACGGCGACAGCTACTGCCACGTTTACGCCTACACCAACACCAACACCTACACCAACACCAACACCTACGCCAGTAACGATCGGCGTCACTACCAAGACGTTCAGCTCGACCAAAGTCACGATCACTTTCCAGAACAATGCGTCGGTCGGCCAGGTTCTTACGGGATTGGCCATGACCTGGCCGCAGGCTACTAATGGCAACCTGACCAAGATCACGTTCAACGGGCCGACGATCTATAACACCTCAACCGGCGGTGGCTCGCTTACCACCAGTTCGCTGCTCGGTACGACGGCGCAGCGGACGATCGCCGCCAACGGTGGAACCGCAACCTTGACGGTTACGTTCCAGCACAACGTCAGCACGAACGCCAGCAACTATACTGGTACGGCCACGTTCAACCCGTTTGGCAGCGTTACGATGTTGCCATAGAGAACACCATACCCCAACTCTTCACCCTCCCCTCTCCTTTTCCGAAGAGGAGAAGCCATTCCAATCCGCTGACTGATTAACTGAGGAGAAAAAGGAAAAATGAAGCAAAGAAATCAACGCCCACGCCCACACAACTGCGCGTTCAATAGGCTGGAGCGCGTTATCATGTGATGAGCCGGGGCGATCGGCAGAGAGATCTTCTACGACAATGCAGATCGCCAGGAGCTTGAAGACCTTAGGCCAGGCGTCTGTATGATTTAAACGCACGAGCGCAAGGGCGATTCCAAAGAATAGTGATTATATTGGCAGTTTAATCTTCCGCGTCTTCAACAGCTTTGCGTCGCGATCTTTTGTTCTCGCTCGGACTGCTTGTGTTTTCCGAATCAGACTCCTCGGTCATGCTTGGTGATGCTCTTTCGCGGTGACTCGTCCCCGAACCAATTGTCGTCACATTCCGTGTTGCTGTTCGTGACTGATTTACGCTAGAAGCGGTATCGGGACTCACAGCTGAAGCAGCATGCGTTCGCGCTGAAGGTGTTTTGTTCGGCGCGACGGTTGCAGCGGGAGCCGGCGAAGCTACTTCGCCTGGACTGACAGTCGCTCCTGCTGTTCCGGTGACATCTGTTCCCGCTGTGGCTCCGCTGGAAGTTCCGGCGGCCGTACGCGGACCGGGGCTAACGCCATAGTAGCTATAAATGTTATCGATGTAATCGGGCCGGGCGTATTCATCCATCCGCGCGTAGTCGAAAGGCGGAGCGTTGTAGATCTTGTCCCGATCGACATTAACCGTAAGAACGCTCAGATCCGATGTGAGAGAATATACCGCCCATGGAACTGCAACAATCTTGCCATCACCGCTAGCAACACCTGTCCCTTCACCACCGGTCGACACAACAGTGTAAGCCATGCAGCCATTGGTACGATCGATTACGACCTCTTTAATTACGCCGATTTTCTCACCTTCGGACGACTTGACCTTCCTGCCGATTAGCTTGCTGGTTACAATGTAGCTGGAGCTGCTACTGGAAGTCTGATGGATTTGGCTCTGGCCCGACGCCGTAGCAGCGACAGTTACAACGGCAGCCATGGCTCCATACCAGATTAAGTTTTTCATAAGCTTTCAGACATCAGGCAGCGAATACGCTCGATAAACGATCGGTGAGAGTTGTAATCCACGTTTGGAGGTCCGGCCGCGCAAACGCTAACGCGGCCTCGATTTGATTTCCGATACGCTGTTCATTCCGGCGCGGGCGTCGCACGACGGGCCGGACGCAAGTGCGAGCAGATTCGTGAGCCGCGCCTCGTAGACATCGCACATTGGGGATTCGCCGTTTGGCAGAACCCACTCGGGATGCTGTATCCGCAGGTCATTATGAATCTGTTGGCGGAGGTCCCCGATTGAGTTGATTGTTCTCATAACCGTTCGTGTTGCTTCAGTAATTATGCGTCTGCTGCAAACGTCGGACAATCGGGCGCCCGGCAGATTAGTGTATAAGTAGAAGTCTGATGCGATGGTCGCCGTCACGGGCGAGGCAGGCGGCTAGTGTTGTGTAACCGGTATGGCTTGCCAATCGCCGCCAGGAGTTTGGGTGAATTTCAAGAAGCGAGCGAAGCGCCTGTATCCATTGCGATACTGGCCGAGCGAGCGACGCGGAAATTCGCTCAAAGAACCGCGGCCCGGAGGGTTGAGTTGAAAATGGCCCGGCGCCTGCGTTGCTCCTCGATCACAGGTCGCAGAGGACATGCTCTCTCGTCGTGCCTTGGCGGCGGGCCATTTTGAACTCAACGATTGGCAAGCCATACCGGTTACACAACACTAAAGATTGTTGTTTGCCGATCAGGGATGAACGGGAACAACTTATTCGAGTCGTATGAAGCGGATCGTTTCACTCTTGCCCGCCGCCACGGAGATCGCGGGGGTTGGCGCGAAAGTTTCCATCGTCGTCCCGGCGAGTGAAAACCACGCGCCGTGCAATAAACGATAAGAAAGAAAGACGATTACAATCTCGGCTGCCCGTGCCTTAGACGAGGCAAGGTCTGTGTGCAGCGAGATTACAAGAAATTGGAGGCTCTATGAAATCGAAATTGCTGCATGATGAAAACGGCGTGAAAACGTTCGCGCTCGTGTTCGATAAAGATGATGAAGTCAAAGAATCGCTATTGCGGTTCGCTGCTGAAAACGCGCTCCGAGGAACACAGGTCACCGCCATTGGCGGTTTCAGTGAAGTCACTCTTGCCTTCTTCGATCGGCAAAAGAAGAGCTATCAGGAAATTCCCGTGAAGGAACAGGTGGAGGTCCTTTCCTTTCTTGGCAACATCGTAGAAAAGGACGGCAACCCAATGCTTCACGCGCATGCGGTGATTGGAAAACGCGATGGCACCGCGCACGGCGGTCATTTCCTGAACGGTCGAGTCTGGCCCACGTTGGAAATGATCGTTACCGAGACGCCTGTTCATTTGCGCCGGCTAAAGGACGAAGAAACTGGTTTGCCCTTGATCGATTTGTCATCTTGATGGCGTCCCGCGTGGATACGCTGAAACGCGCCGGCGCTGCCATATTCCTCGCATCGCAAAAAATCATTAGCCGCTAAACGCCTGCGAAACATCGCACAGGGCAGGTCGTGCAATCCATTTCCACGTCGCGCTCCGATCTTCTTTATGAACTGCTTTTCATGGAACCGGATCGGACAAACGATGTGGGCAATCCCTGAGGGATATATCCCGGGGAAAAGCCATGGCCCTGCCCCGCAGATGACTAGCCACGAGGCCTGCTGCATTCTCAATTCCTCGGAGAAGGACGCGCACGTGGCGATTACAATTTTTTTTGAAGACCGCGATCCAGTCGGTCCCTACAAATTTACGGTCGCCGCCGCGGACAAGGGATTTTGAATTGAATGTTGTGCAGCCAACACGCTTGATTGGATAACCGATGCGTTTGAAGAACGCACAGACGAATCGGAAACAGCAACTTTCATCTTTCCAATACGGTTTACTTGTTTACGCTCCGTTGAGGTCCGCCCGCGCGAACCAGCATGAACAGCCAATCTCCCGTCGTTTACAATTTTCATCTGCCGCGTTTCCCCGGGCGATTGATCGCGGGTGTTGTCATCGTCATGCTTGTGGTGGTTTTGATATGGACAGCGTGTTACACGGTGCAGGCTGAATCGGAAGGGGTCGTTCTTCGGTTTGGCAAGTTTTTGAAAACGGTCGAGCCAGGGCTGCATTTCAAGCTGCCCTTTGGGATCGATGAAGTAACTGTCCTGCCGACACGGCGGCAATTGAAACTTGAGTTCGGCTTCACCACTCCTGGATACACAAATCCCGACCAACCGCCGACAGATGCGGAGGAAGAAAGGTCAATGGTCACAGGCGACCTGAATGCGGCACTTGTCGAATGGGTCGTGCAATACCGCATCGACGATCCCAAGCAATATCTGTTC
>WNGN01008056.1_pt1 | contig 11635 bp, 6 predicted proteins | sample 5400561 | NCBI WGS metagenome assembly WNGN01 (sample SAMN13153379, study PRJNA577476) | soil metagenome | isolation source: 115 cm soil or saprolite under Garry oak tree replicate 2 | place: USA:California | collected 2016-06-15
CAAGGCGATTCGCTCCGTTTCCATGGGGCCCTCGGCCACCTATGAAAGCGGACATTTCTACTTTGCTCAAACCGGACATTCTCATTTTGCAGCGACAGAGATGGGCGGCGGGTTGCACCCAAGGGGCGAACCCGCTACTTTCTATTCAAGCCATGGTTGCCTCTAATCCAGGCGACTTTGGTTAGGGGCGCGTTCGGTGTGCCAACACCGGCGCGTCCCGTTCACTCACTTCTTCTTGCTTGTCTTTTTCGCCTTCTTCTTATGCCTTGTCTTTCTGCCATTCGCTATTTTCGGCAGAATTTTTCGTACTCTTTCGATATCGGTACTATTCCATGATCGAACTTCGACCCCGCCGATGACTTGGGCTGCCGGTGCAGGCACTTTTTCGGCTGCAATGTATCGATTCAACGCTGTCTTGCTAATCCCAAGTTTCTTGGCAGCCTCTCGCGTCGAATATCCGCTCATTTCTGGCCCAGTGTCCCAGATACGATCTTATGTGTCAAGTGTGAAGTTTCCAGGTCAATGGAGCACCTAGCTCAAAATGGCTTATTGATTCCCGCATAATATAGCGAACCTTTTTCGGATATCCTGCGTCTAATTGGACATGGGAAACCCTGCTGGAGTACCTCGCGATTTTGAAGCCTTAGAGAAACGACGCTTCCAACTCTCGCTGGCTTGTATACCTCCTGCGGTCGCCAGGCGCGCAATTTCGCCGTATAAATCCTGATGGTGTTTTCTGACTCGTTTGGCAACAGCCCGTGAAGTCTTTCAACAAGCGACGTGAATCCCATGCCAGCAGGATGAGCGGCCAATATCTCAAGTGCCGTTTGTACAATTCGGACTTGTGTGGGCTTCTCATTGGACCGACCGGGCTGCGCTCTGGTCCGCGCGCGGCTTCTTAGAAAGGCATCGATATCCTTTTCCCTAGAAAGAAAGAATTCCAACACATCAAGATCTTTGTATCTGCACGTTTCAGAAACACTTAGAAGAATGAGGTACTCTTCAATTCCGGAGGCCGTTGTTGTCCCTTCAATTACATCCCGAAGCGCGGCAAATGCCTTCATCGCATGTTCCGCATTATTGTTGTTCCACGGCACGCCATCATAGCCAAGGAAAGTGAAGAGCTTTTCCCGATTCTTCTCAAAGCGCTGCTTGCACTTCGCGGCCACTTCGCTTTGCCACTGCCCGCTGAAAAGCCACCTGTAAAACCGCTTCACGTCACGAAGATGCTTATTGAGGAAGTATTTCTTCAGCCCACGCCGATCAATGGTATCCACAATCTGCTTGAGCAAGTCGCCGAACTGCTGCACTATCTGCCGCAGTTCATCGTCGTACGGATTCTTCAACATGTCATCGTTCAGATCGCGCATGAGATGAATCAAGCACTTTTGCTGTGGGCAGTCCATCGAGTCGTATGCTGGATAGAAGTCAGAAACCAAGACTCCTTTGAACCCCTTCAGGAGCGTCCGCATTGTCTCAGCCTCGCGGCTCTCGCTGTAAAAGTAGACGACATCGTCAAAATTGCAGAACACCCAGACGTAACCTCGTTTGCCCTGCGTTACTATCGGAGTCTCGTCAGCGTGAACTAGCGTTCCCTCTACGATCCTCCGGAGTAGCGTTTGCCGCGTCTCCTCGTACAGCCTTGCCGCCGCCCTCTTTTGTTCACCCACCGAACTGCGCGGCAAAGTCAGACCAAACAGACGGTTCACATGCCGCGTTGTCACACGCTGTGGGACACATAGTTCCACAATTTCGTAAATCAGGAACGCGATCAGATTCCACCCGTACTTCCCGCGACGCCACGTCCGCTCCGGAGGAGAAAGTTCCGCGCCGCAGCGAAGGCAGTCATAGTTGTGGAAGAGATATTTGACGATCCATCTTTTGACGCTTGTCTTTCCGATGTGTAGGTCATACACGATCTTCGACTGTTCGGGTCCTGCTTTTAGTTTCTTACCGCCACACTGGGGGCAGCGAGAAAGAGTGGAACAAAGAACCTCTCTGTTGATGCGGGGCCTGACAGCCGCAGTCCGTGAGGCATTGGATCTTCCGCGCCAGTCGCTGTTTCTTGCGTAGACTCTGTCGCGTTGATAATCCCAGTGCGCTGTCTTATTGATCTCCTCCAGGACCGGAAGAGAACTGGTGAACTTGCGCCACCTCGAAACGTTCTGGACGTCTTCTGAGTGTACGCAGACCTCATTCGCGTCACCGCTCACCGAGCAACGGCCTTCTGCAAAGACCGCGACCCGTTCAACGGCCCGCGTAACCAATTCCAAAGCTTCACAGTCCTCTCGATTGTACGTGATCAATGCCTGCTTGATGGAGGTATCCCGCGTTTCCTCCCATTGTTGTCTCCAGACAAGGGACTGAAGCCCCGACGCGGCCGGGTGCGACCACTGGAACCCAAGGTACCGCGCGACTTCTTTGAGGCGATTGGAATATGTTGGAAAATAGATCTGCGAATAGGTGATCCCCAAGAGATTCACCCTGCGGGCAATGAGTGTGCTGATGCTGGAGGAGTCGGGAGTTGAGTCGGGATATCGGCGCGCAAGTCGCTTGAGAAAGATTGTTTCATAGGCTCCATAATGAATCAGAACAGGATTGTCAATGTTCCCTAGGACACTAAGCAGGGAGCGCCAGATTCCTTCCTCATCGCTAACTTCATCCGCCCAGAAGCTGTATTGGAGAGGACCCGCGGGTATTCGGAGGCCTATGAGATAATAAAAATCACGATCCGGCATTCCTTCAACATCAAGATAAACTGGTGTTCCCTTGATTGCTAGCTCGGGCTTCCCGACTATGTGAATCTTGTGGTCTCGAATTGCGAGAGCCTTGAGAGCATGGTGATACTTCTCTTTGCGTGATGCCAGACGCTTGGGGCGGCGGCGTGGGCGAAAAGTATAGGCAAGTTGAGTAGCGGTAAATATGCCCTTCGCGTTCAGTTTCGCTCTGTCAGTGACGCTGAGGCTGTCCAAGAGGCTAAGGTCATCCTTCTCGGTCACTCTCTTCCTGCAACATGTTTCGAACTCGCACTCTGAGCAGTGCTTGATCAGAACAGGCTCTGGTGGGCTGCTCTCGCTGAGCAATGCGCGGAGCTTCCCCACGAGTAACTGCACTTCGTGAATCAAGGTATCAAGCCTGAGACCAAGGATCGTATGTTGCAATCCGTGAATGATCATTCCCTTGGTTGGCATCTGACCGGAAGCCTTCCAGAGGACGAGGGCGTCAAATGCCAGCATGAGTTTGTAATGCTTTGAAATCTTCTCAAATGGCACGAACCGGATTGGCACGTAGGCGCTGCGCCCCTTCTGGGTTGGTACCGCCCTCCGTTCGAGAGCGTGAATGTGGGATTCGGCATCCTGTGCGGTTATTAGTGGTTGAAAGATGAGCGGGTACTTGGCATTTCTTAGATCTTCTGGGCGCGGGGTGCCAACGAAGCAATCGGCCTCAGAGACTGATCGGAGGTAGTCTCGGCAGTTTTTCTGATAGATTTCAGCGATGTGTCCTTGCCAGTCAACGATTGGATGCGAAGGTTCACCAGTCCTCGCAGAAGAGAAGGTGAAGTGGGCCTTCGTCCTGCATTTGAGGAACGCATCGAAATGCTGGTCAGAAATCAACACCCCATGATTGCAGTTTAGCTCTTTTGTTGGCTCTCCGCAGGAATTCAAGGGCGCAGCGGAGGCTCTCAGGGGGCCGAGTCTGGTCAGTTCGTCGAAGGCGCGATAACAAAATTCCGACGCCACTGAAACTTGCCCCTATGGTGGCGGGCCGAACCCGTCGGCCTTGGTGACATCCTCGTCTGCGTTTGCGACGTAGTGCCCAGTATCGCCAAACCGTTTTGTCAATCCCTCAAGGTGTTCAGAGCCGCAAACAAATCAAGGGGCTGTTTTCGGGGCCGATGTGCCGATTAAATTCGTCAATCATGTACTGTTCCCGCTCGCGATCCCAACCTCCCTTCTCTGTTCCTCGGTGTAGCCTTCAGTCGAATCCGTGTAGTCGAGCGGTATTTGTCATTCCCATGAGATTGAGAACGCGTTGAGTGGCAGTAAACTCAACACTCAACAAGGAAATCCGGGTTTGTTACTCATGTTACTTTTTTTGGGCACTTTCGATGTCCATAGGAGAGACTGGAGGGCACTGGTGAGACGGATGGGACTGCTGAGATCAATATAATCCCCCCCTCTCCGCCAGACAGTAACTATATCCACCGTCGAGATTTGCTGACTACTTCCCAGAAAAACTTCTACATGATTCGTGTGCTGCCGAGCCTCTCGGGTTTGCACAGTAGTTGCACACATCGTTTCCAGGCTCCTCATGCCATTCGCTGTGCGTCTTTACGTCGATGTTCATCGTTGTGGTGACGTTCGCGTGACGCAGAATTTGTTGAATAAACTTGTTGCAAACTCCTAGTCTGCGCAGATTCATTGCGACCATCAAATTGTATCCGCGTATCCGTAGGGGCTTGCCGAGGCGGCAACTCGTCCTGTCGAAGTTCTGGCAAACGCAATAGAAGGGCTCAAAAGGTCACCTCGTAGGCCATGCCAATGGGCACAAGCGGACGATGACGCCCGGATTGGTTCTGCAGGTCACAGTGAGGGCACAAACATGAGTATTGATGAAGCAAGCAGGAATATCGATGAAGCAGCGCGCGCGTACATTGAAAAGCTAGAGCGGCAGCAGCGCGCACAATCCACTGGGCTATCTGCGTTGATCCGAGACACAAGTGAGCGCGCACTTCATTTCTCTGGGGGAACGCGGTTCCAATCAACGTCCGGAGGGAGAATTCACTGTGAGGAATGCGGTCTGCGGATGAATGGGCAATCGATTTGCTCCAGATGCCGCGCTTCTCCTACGCGATTGTGGCTTCAGTTCGTCAGTCTAGGGACGCTAGGAGTTTTGACGGCGTACAACTACATCTTCGTCCTGAATTTTCTCCCCACGCGTGTTCCGCGCGAATACGCGGCTAGAGTGTGGCTAAATGTCAGCGAATTTGCATGGCACTACGGCTGGATAGTATTAGGAGTATACCTTCCTGCCTGGGCCTACTACTGGCGGAAGAAATATGGTTACAGCTTAGAAAGTGGCGTGCGGGTCGGGATCGGATTCGTTGTAATTCTTCTGATTGGGGCAGTTGCGCTGCACATATTTCCACGGATGGGATGGACCTGGGCGGAAAGCCTTCGAACCACGTTGGATTCCCACCCAGTACTCGGAATCGTTGCGGGTTGGGCAGTTGTAGCGCTGGCGTTGGTTTCTATCTGCTGCAATTGCGAGTCACGGGACCGACTCCTCGGTCGAGGCAAGGGGCTTGCTCTTTTGGCTATCGCGGTTCTTTGTATCATTCTTGCATTCAGCCTGTTAACGGCTGAACGTTTCGGCGGTCGCCTCGCTTAGAGTTTTCGATTTCCAGCTCTTCGAAATGCTTCTGAATGCGCCTAGCCAAATCGTTGTAGACTTTGCGCTCCTCCGGCTCGAGATAATCAAACAGGACGTCTTCGGCACTGCGCTTGGCGGAGGGTCCGACAGTATTTTCATTTCGTAGTATTGCGGCAATGCAGTACGCGTATTCCGGTGCATTCGGCGAGCGAGTGCTGATCCGCTGGGCAACCACTGGGCAAGTTAATCCCTCCGTTCCGGAGGGGCGAAAGCGAGCTTCAGGCAATAGATTCTGGATCTGAAAGTTTATTGAGTTCTTCGGCAGCTGAGGAAAATGTGGATCCAAGGCGAATTAGGCGAGCGGCCTGACGTAGAAACTGGTCGAACGCGCCCTGCAAATCCCAAATGTCGAAGACTCGCGATCCACCGGAAGCCTGCCTGCACATTGGAAGATCTCAAGCATCTGTATAACCCCTATGTACTGTTCCTTTGTGAAGCCTGACATTTGTGATCGGCACCCGATTGCCATTGTTCCACCTCTTTGCCCCGCGCACCTTGTAGGTAAGGAATTGAGCTGGTCGCGCGCGAGAGTGCTGCGGGGCAAAAAGTAATGTCAATACGTTGGCCGTAATGCCGGTGGTGGCGTGCGCAACGCCAGGCGCAGTCCTTCGCGCGTTGTGCTCTCGCTCAAGGTAAGACTCAGCTTGCAAGTTTGCCGCTGCGAACTCTCTGCGGCGTTCCATGGGCGGCCAAACGAACGGGTCCTCCAGTACCATCGCACCCCGTTCGAATTCCGTTCCTAAGAACAGTTTACAGCGTCGTGCAATTCCGCAATCCTTGAGCCCAATGCAGGGGGACATTGCGGGCTTCCAGCTCCGTGTAATGCTCCATTAAAACAGGGGTGAATACAATGCGTTTCCATTCACTTCGCATTGCGGCCTTGTTCGGTTCGGCCGCGCTTGCGCTGATTGCCAACGGGAAAAAGCCTATTGCCGCGGCGCAACTGGTACCTCCAGCGTCCCCGAGCGTCGCTCTGAGCGCCTCGCCGGCTTCCGCCCAAGCGGGCCAACAGGTCACGCTCACGTGGTCGTCGACGAACGCCACATCCATCACGTTGGAGCCCTCGGTGGGCCCCGTGGCGACGCAGGGTTCTACGACAGCGAGGCCTTCTCAATCGACCACTTATACCATCACCGCCACAGGTCCCGGCGGCTCGGCCCATGCCACCGCGCAAGTAATTATCACACCGGCGCCCTCTCCAGCTGCGGTTCAGAAGCCTTCCCAAGAAGAAATCACGTCCGACCAACGGCAGATGAGGGGCCTTGACGAACAGATCCAGGAGATCAAGTCAGACGCCCTCCGCATGTCGGCAGAGATGAGCCAGCTGGAGGAGAAACTGCTGTACCCGTCAGGGACACAGGTCGCGATCTTCGTCGCGCTCGCCAAGGGCGACACGATGCGCCTCGACGCCGTGCGGCTCCAGATCGACGGCCAACTCGTTGCGCACTACATCTACAGCGCCAAAGAGCTCCAGGCCCTGCGCAAGGGCGGGGTGCAACGGATCTACGTCGGCAATGTGTCGACCGGGGATCACAAGCTGGACGTGCTTGTCGACGGCAAGCTTGAGGGCGGCGCGGACTTCAGCCGCACGGGAGAGTTTACTTTCCGCAAGGAAGTGAAGCCAAAGCTGGTGGGACTGACTCTGGCCGGACCGCGCTCCAGCAACATTCCCATCGCGCTTGGGGAATGGTAATCGATGCGAGCGACTCGCCAACTCATCGGACTCGGCCTGGCCCTGGCACTTACCGCCCATCCGGCCACGGGCGGCGACTTGAGGGACCTCTATTTTGGCGAGGCGCTCTATCACGCCTATCAAGGACAGTATTTCGATGCACTCCAACGGCTCGACACCGAGCTCGCCCAGTACCACGTTCTGGACGAACCCGAACTCGATACGCTTCACTATCACATCAACGACGCCGAATTCTCTGTCGGCGACTTTGAGCTCGACTATCGCATGCACCAACGCGCAGGGCGCGCCATCAAGGCGGTGCTCGAAGGCGCCGTCGATGAGGCGGTACGAAACGAGGCCGCGTTCAGGCTCGCCCGCATCCACTTCCAGAAGGATCAGCTCGATGATGCACTGCAGGCGCTAGCGCGGATCAAAGGTAAGGTGCCCGAGGAGATCCGGGGCGACGTCGAGTTCCTGCGGGCGAATGTCTATATGGCGACAGGCCAGCCCAGCGAGGCTGTTAAGGTGCTCGCGCAGCTAAAGAGCAATGAGCGCTTGGCCGGGTTTGTTGCCTACAACCTTGGCATCGCGCTGTTGCAGGACGGTCGACCACACGAAGCGATCGAGCAACTGGACAAGGCCGGGCAGCTGCCGGCCGGTGATCCCGTGGGTCTCGCGATCCGCGACAAGTCGAACCTGGTGCTCGGCACCATCCTGTTCGAACTGGGCAATTTTGAGCGGGCCAGACAGTCACTGGACCGCGTCCATCTCGAGGGACCGTTCTCGAACCAGGCGCTGCTGCGAGCAGGCTGGGCCGACGCCACGGCTCAGCAGTATGACCGCGCGCTCGTGCCGTGGAACATCCTGGTGGATCGTGAGCCGACGGATGCCGCGGTTCAGGAAGTCATACTTGCCGTGCCGCATGCGTACGCCAGCTTGAACCTACACGGTCGCGCTGCGCTCCTGTACGGGCGTGCGCTCGAGTTGTTCAGCAACCAGATCGAGAGAGTCGACGCATCGATCCGCAGTATCAGGGAGGGGCGGTTCCTGAATGCGCTGATCCGAGAAGAGAGCCGGGAGGACGAAACCTGGGTCATCCGCCTGCGCAACCTGCCCGATGCGCCGGAAACTTACTACCTGATGGAATTGATGGCATCTCACGACTTCCAAACCGCATTGCACAACTACCTCGACCTCGAGGACCTGCGGTCGAGGTTCATTGCCTGGAAGACCAGCCTCGATGCTTTCGACGATATCACCCGGCTGCGCGGACAAAACTACGAGCCGCTGCTGCCGGAGGTCGACGCGCACTTCCGAGAGCTGGATTCGCGGATGCGGCTGCGCGTCGAGCAGCGCAAACACCTCGCCGAACGCCTGCAGGCCATCCTGACCGCGCCGCGGCCGGATTATCTGGCGACTGCGGAGGAGCAGACCGCCAGCGAGCGCATCGCACGCATCGAGAAGGAGCTCGGCAACTCTAACGATCCCGAATCGCTCGCGCTTCAGCAACGCGCGGCTCGCCTGCGCGGCGTGCTCACATGGCGATTGGAAACCGAATACAACGACCGGCTGACCGCGGCATATGTACACCTGAACGAACTCAATGCACCTCTCGACGCTCTCACTCGGCAGTATGACGCCTTCGTTAGGACGAGACAGGCGGCGACGCACAGTTACGTCGGATACGACGTCCAGATTGCACGGCTCCGCGAGCGCGTTGACGAGGCATTGCAACGTGTCGACGTCTTGATCGCCCGGCAGGGACACATGATCGAGACCGTTGCCACCAATCAGCTCGAGGCCCGCAAGCAACGCCTGGTTGCGCAGCAGACCGAGGCGCGGTTCGGCGTCGCCGATAGCTACGATCGAGCCGCGCGCGCCCAGGCCGATGCGGGGGGACAATGAAGCCTCGCCTCGCCATTCCGATACTGATCGCGCCGGTTTTCATGGTTGGCTGCGCCGCGCGTCCCATCAAGCCGGCGGGCACGGCGGGGACGCTTGCAGAGCTACGGAACGTGCGTCCGGACGTGCAAGAGATGAAGGTCGAACAGGGGCTCGATCAGGCCATGCAGCAATACCGGCGCTTCCTTGAGGAGGCGCCCGAGACCGCGATGACTCCAGAAGCGATGCGGCGCCTCGCAGACCTGCAAATCGAGAAGCAGTTCGGGATACGTACGGGCAACGCCAAGCCGCGGGAAATGGCCGCCCCGAAGCCCGCCCAGGTTCTCGCGGGCTCGCGGGCCGACAGTCCCAATCTGGTCACGGCAGCTGCCAGCGCCCGCTTGCACGAATCCGATCAGGATTTTGAGCGGCGCACGACAGCGGAGGCCGGAATCCTGGCGGGCAGTGACGCCAGCGCCTTGCCGGCGGACGCAGTGCGCGCCGGCGCAGATCCCGAGGGTCCACTCGAGGCGATCACTCTCTACAATCGGCTGCTCAACGAGTACCCCAGTTACAAGAACAGCGACCAGGTCCTCTATCAGATGGCGCGGGCGTACGACGAGCTCGGGCGCACCGACGAGGCCATCGAGACGATGGAGCGTCTGACTCGCGCGAATCCACATTCCGCGCACGTCGACGAAGTGCAGTTCAGGCGGGGCGAGTATTTCTTCACGCGCAGACGCTACCGCGACGCCGAGAGCGCTTATTCGGATATCGTGAAACTGGGAGTTGCTTCCGAGTTCTACGAGCTCGCTCTCTACAAGCTCGGATGGACGTTCTACAAGCAGGAATTCTACGAGGAGGCTGTGCAAAAGTATATTGGCCTGCTCGACTACAAAGTAACGATCGGTTACGACTTCGATCAGAAACATGATGAGGACAACGATCGCCGTGTCGCGGATACGTTCCGAGTGATCAGCCTGAGCTTCAGCAACCTCGGCGGGCCGGAGGCCCTGCCGGAATACTTCTCCAAGTTCGGGAATCGATCCTATGAGGACCGCATTTACTCCAGTCTCGGCGAGCATTATCTCGGCAAGCTCCGCTACGACGATGCAGCGAAGACGTACAAAGCATTCGTAGCGCTTTATCCATTCCACCGCGCCGCGCCGCGGTTCAGCATGCGCGTCGTGGACACCTTCACCCAGGGAGGGTTCCCCAAGCTGGTATTGGAGTCGAAGCGTGAGTTCGCCTCCAAGTACGGCCTGAAGGCCGAATACTGGCGACATTTCAAACCGGAAGAGTCGCCGGAAGTACTGGCCTACCTCAAGACAAACCTGAAAGACCTCGCGACGCATTATCACGCCCAGTATCAGGACGCAAACGGAGCGGACGAGAAGCTCGTGAATTATCGCGAGGCAAGCCAATGGTACGGCGCCTACCTCGAGTCCTTCCCGAAGGAGGCTGATTCGGCATCGGTCAACTATCAGCTTGCCGAGCTGCTTTTGGAGAACAAGGATTTCGGCGAGGCGGCCAAACAGTATGAGCGCACGGCTTACGGATACGCGCCGCATCCGCAGTCGGCAGCTGCAGGATACGCCGCGATCTATGCATACCGCGAGCAGCTGAAGGTTGCCGACAAGAAGCAGCAGGACGCCGTCAAGCGCGATACAGTCGCAAGCTCGCTCAAATTTGCCGACGCATTCCCGCAGGATGAACATGCCGCGGCCATCCTCGGAGCGGCCGCCGATGACATGTTCGAAATGAAGGACTACAAGGCTGCCATCGAGGCCGACCAGCGCGTCATCGATAAGTATCCGGACGCAGCGGCGTCGATCCGGCGTTCCGCGTGGATTGTGGTTGCGCACGGCTCGTTCGAGCTCGCCGAGTACCCGCAGGCAGAACACGCCTACACCCAGGTGCTGGTGGTTACGCCGGAGGGCGACGATTCGCGCGCCGCGCTCATCGACAACCTTGCCGCCTCGATTTACAAACAGGGTGAGCTCGCCAATGAGGCGCAGGATTACCGCGCGGCCGCTGACCACTTCCTTAGGATTCGCACAGCAGCGCCTACATCATCCATCCGTGAGGCGGCTGAGTACGACGCGGGCGCCGCGCTAATCCGCATGCAGGAGTGGAAGGCGGCGGTGGATGTGCTTGAGGCGTTTCGCACTACCTTCCCGAAGAACAAACTGCAGCTCGAGGCCACCAAGCAGATCGCCTACGCCTACCGGCAGAGCGGCCAGTTGTCGCACGCCGCCGGCGAATACGAGCGCATCGCATCCCAGTCCGACGATCCGGCGTTACGCAGCGAGGCGCTGCTCGATGCGGGAGACCTCTACGCGCAATCCAATTCCCAAGATCGCGCCCTGGATGCATACAACCGCTACGTTAAAGAGTTTCCTAAGCCGGTAGAGACGGCCATCGAGACGCGGTTCAAGATCGCCGAGATGTACAAGACCGCGCACGACGAGACGCTCTATCACGAGCAGTTGGAAGAAATCGTAAGCGCCAACGCGGCCGCCGGATCCGAAAGGACCGGCCGCACCCGGACACTTGCGGCGCGTTCGGCGCTCGTCCTCGCAGAGCAGCTCTATGGGGATTTCGTCGTCGTGAAGCTGCGGCAACCCTTCGAGACCAGCCTGCAGGATA
>WNGN01006737.1_pt1 | contig 11632 bp, 8 predicted proteins | sample 5400561 | NCBI WGS metagenome assembly WNGN01 (sample SAMN13153379, study PRJNA577476) | soil metagenome | isolation source: 115 cm soil or saprolite under Garry oak tree replicate 2 | place: USA:California | collected 2016-06-15
GGCCGGCGCCAGCTCGAGCTCGCGCTCAACCACCCGCACGAGCACTTGCGCTTCGGCGGCCTGGAGCCGGGCGAGCGGATGCTCGCCGAATACGCGGTGTTGGGGTTCGCGGTGAGCGGCCACCCGCTCGAGCTGCTACGCCAGGCGCTGCCGCGCGGGGTGGCGAAGAGCGACGCGCTCCCGCGGCTCGAACACGGGACATGGGTCGAAGTGGCGGGCCTCGTGGTCGCGCGCCAGCGTCCCGAGACGGCGAAGGGGTTCATCTTCGTGCTGCTGGAGGACGAGGCGGGGATGGTGAACGTCATCGTACGGCCGGACGTATTCCAGCAGCACCGCGCCGCGATCCGCGGCGAGCCGTTCCTGTGGGTGCGGGGGAAGCTCGCGAAGGACGACGGGACGGTGAACGTGGTGGCGGAGGAGGTGCGGGGACTCAGACTGAATGCGGAATGCGGAGTGCGGAATGCGGAATCGACGGGCGAGCCCACCCTTCCGCATTCACCGTACGCCTTCCTGAAGACGATGCGCCGGGTGGCGCCGGAATCGAAGGATTGGGGCTAGCTTTCCAGGTAGACTTATAGAGGGAGGTTCTGGATGCCGCAGCACGAAGTTGCGACGCTCGCCGGCGGGTGCTTCTGGTGCCTCGAGGCCGCGTTCGCGCAGCTAAAGGGCGTAGAGCGGGTCGAGTCGGGCTACTCGGGCGGTCACGTGCCGAGCCCGAGCTACGAGGACGTGTGCACGGGATCGACCGGGCACGCCGAGGTCGTGCAGATCACGTTCGACCCGCAGGTGGTGCCGTTTCACGACCTGCTCCACGTCTTCTTCACGATCCACGACCCGACCACGCCCGACCGCCAGGGAGGGGACGTCGGCACGCAATACCGCTCAGCGATCTTCTATCACACGCCGGAGCAGAAAGCCGAGGCCGGGCAGGTCATCGCGGAGCTCGAAGCCGAGAAAGTCTGGGACGATCCGATCGTGACCCAAGTGACGCCGCTCGAGAAGTTCTATCCGGCGGAGGAGTACCACCGCGATTACTACCGCCGCAACCCGAACCAGGGCTACTGCCGCGCGGTGATCGCGCCGAAGGTCGCGAAGGTCCGCAAGCTCTACCTCGACAAGCTCAAGCAGCCGGTGGCTTGAGCGAGCGGTATCACGGTTGCGGGCTTGCTGGCACGGCGATCGCCCCCGTCGGCCATTCACCGTCGAGGAAGCGCCGCATTGCCGCCAGGACCGGCTCGGGTTGCTCAACGTAGAGCGCATGTCCCGCGCCGGGGAACATCATCAACCGCGCATTGGGCATTCGCTCGGCCCACACCCGCGCCCCTTCTGGCGGCGCGATGAGATCCCGATCGCCGTGCATCACGAGGGCCTCGGCCGTGATCGAGCCGGCCTGGTCCCGGAAGTCCCACTCGCCCAGCGACCGATCCACGTGACCATACCACGCAAATAGCTGCTCCGGTCGCTCGTTCGGCAGATCGCAGAAGTCCACCGGGAAACGATCGGCGAGCGCCGGGTCACCCACGTACACCGGTGCGTTCGCCCTCCAAAACCGGCGGCAAAAGCCCTCCGGGTCGCGCTTGCTCGCACCCGACTGGAGCAGGCGGGCGACCTCCTGCGCGGCCGGCGTCCTGACTCGGAGCGCCTTCTCGGGGGGGTTGTAGGAGCGGCCGAGAGCCGCGGAAGGCGCCATAGCGCCGAGCGCAACCAGTCGACTGACACGGTCTGGGTGCTCCGCCGCGTACACCGCCGCGATCGCGCCGACGTAGGAAAAGCCCACGAGCGCCATGCGCTCGAGTCCGAAGTGGCGTCGCACCGCCTCGACGTCGGTGAGGTCGTGCGTGATGCCGATCCGCGCGGGGTCGCGCACCGCGTCCGAGCGGCCGCGACCGCGCAGATCGTAGAAAATCAGGCGCTGGCCGTCGGCGAGCGGCCCGAGCGGACCCGCGAGGTAGACGGCAAGGGGAACGACGACCGCCTGGGAACCGCTGCCGCAGAGCTGGTAATGGAGGCGCAGGCCCTCTTCGGCCGGTAGCCAGCCCTCCGAGCGGGCGGCCCCACGCATCATTCGCGCAGTGAGGCCGGCCGGGGGTGGGGGCGGGGGCGGGTCTTTCCGAGCCCTTCGCCTTCCTGGATCGCGATCGGGATGCCGTCGCGATAGAGCACGTGGTTCGTCGCGACCGCGGGCAGCGGGTTCCCGGCCGTGAGAATGCCGACGAGATTGAGCGGATCCGCCCCGCTCACCGCGACGAGCTCGCCGCTCGGGTCCTGGCGTCGCACGGAGCGGAGCAGTCCCACCGCCTCTGCAAGCGCGTACTGCTCGCCCGAGAACCCCGCGACGAAGCGGCCGCCGCGGATCTCGCCGCGCGCCTCGAGCCGGCGGTAGGCCCGCAGGACGTCCCGCCACGGCGGCAGCGGGGATTCACGCGTCACGAGCCGCCGGAAGACTACGCCGTAGCGTCGGAGCAGCTGCCGGGCGACGGCTTCCGCGACCTGGTCTTCCGGCAAGAGCGTCGACCGCGGCACGCGCGACCACCGGCCGGCGGTCTCGACCCCGAACGGCGCGACCTTGCCGTGGCGGCGGAACCCGCCGATCGGCCGGCGCCGGTCGGATGGGACCAGCAGCGCCCGCAGCCCCGCGAAGCTGTCCGAGGTGACGAGCCCCCAGGCCACGAGCTCGCCGAGGCCCTTCTCGACCTCGGTCCGCAACAGTCCCGTCGCGCTCACGAGATCGCCGAAGAACGATGCGCCGCGCCGATCGAGCGCGTCGAGTAGCGCCCGCGCCGCGTACGACAGAGGCAGCTCCCCGGACTCGGGGCTCACCGCGAGCGACCGCCACACGTCTCCTCGCTCCCGTCGAAACAGCGCGACGGGCGTCGAGCGGACGGGCCCAGCCTTGCGACCTCCCCCACCCTCCCCGCCCCCCACACCGTTCAGGACGGTGCGCGGCGCCACTGCGGCGAGCCTCCCCCAGGCGATCTCCCCCGACAGGCAGAGCCCGTCGAGCCACAGGGGATCGTACTCCCGCAACCGCGCCGGCAGCACGTCCGTCTCCCACGCGCCAGCGGCAACCTCGCACCCGTCGAGCAGGTCGAGCACCGCCGCGAGCCCCTCGGGTCCCTCGGCGCGGGATTCGTCTGCAACCCGCTGCCACTGGAAGAGGAAGCGGGTGAAGTCGGCCGCGGTGACCGGCTCGATCTCCTTGCGCAGCCGGTCCAGGGTGTAGCGATGAATGCGGGCGAGGAGGCGGCGCTCGCACCACTCCAGCTCGCTCGTGCCGGGGGTGAACCGGCCGCGCAGCACGAACCCTTCGTGCTCGAGCACGCCGAGGGCGAAGTCCACGTCGGCTACCGGCACGCCGAGCGCCGTCGCGACCGCCGCCGCCGTCGTCGGCCCGACAACCTCGAGCCGGCCCCGCACGAGCTCCCGCAGGGCGTCCTCCCGCATCCAGCTCCTCGCCCGCTCGCGCTCGGGCGGCGTGAGCGCCGGCTCGCAGCGCGCGCCCGGGAACACCGCCGCGAGCATCGGCAGGCGCTCGGCCGCAAGCCACAGTCCTGGGCCCACCTGAAGCACGCCGGCCCGCCCGGCCTGGACGAGCTGCCCGAAATACCCCTGCCACTCCGCATTCCGCACTCCGCATTCCGCACTCGGGAGGGCACCGGTGACCAGCAACGCATCGTGCAGCTCGTCCGCGGAGCTGACGTCGGGCCAAGCTTCGTCCTTCACCCGGTCGATCGCCGCCTGGTCGAGCTTGCCGAGCTCGTCCGCCGTCTTCACGTCGAGCCCCCGGCGAGTGATCACGGCCTGGGTGCGGCGCTCCTCCAGCGGGGCGTCGTCCAGGAACGCGTACGGCTTCGCGTTCAGCGCCTCGTGCGACAGGGGCGACGGCTCCGCCGTGTCGCGCGCGACGAGCGCGAAGCGCCCCGCCTCCATCTCCTCGAGCACGCGCTTGAGTCCCGGGAAGTCCATCGCCTCGAGCAGGCAGTCCTCGATCGTCTGCTTCACGAGCGGATGGTCGGGGATCTCCCGGTCGCCCACCAGGTTCTCGGGGCAGGCGAGCTGATCGGGAAAGATCGCCGCGACCAGGTCTTCGGCCTCCATCCGCTGCAGCGGGGTGGGCACCTTCTTCCCACCGCGCTGGCGCAGCACGGCAAGTGCCCGGGTGGCGTTCCAGCGCCAGCGTGACTGGAACATCGGCGCGTCGAGCATCGCCTGGACGAGCAGCCCCTCGACCGTCGCGGGCTTCAAGTACTGGAATACGTCCTCGAGCGGGAAGCTGTGCTGAGGCCCGAGCGAGAGGACGATCGCATCCTCGGTCGCCGCGGCCTGCAGCTCGAAATTGAAGCTGCGGCAGAAGCGCTTCCGCAGGGCGAGCCCCCAGGCCCGGTTGACCCGGCTCCCGAACGGCGCGTGCAGCACGAGCTGCATCCCGCCTGCCTCGTCGAAGAACCGCTCGACCACGATCGTCTGCTGCGTCGGGATCACGCCGAGGATCTGCTTCGAGGCAGCGAGATACTCGACCATCTGGCGCGCGGCGGGCTCCGGGAGCCCCGGGATCTCGCGACCCAACCACGCCACGGCCGACTGGGGATCCGCGAGCCGATCGGAGATGTCCTGGCGCAGCCGCGACACGGCCTCCGACAGCTCCGCCGTGCGCGCCGGCGCCTCGCCCACCCAGAACGGGATGGACGGCGGCTGCCCCTGCGCGTCCACGACCCGCACCTGGCCCGACTCGATCTTGCGAATGAGATAGGAGGTGTTGCCGAGCTGGAAGACGTCGCCCGGCATGCTCTCGATCGCGAAGTCCTCGTTGAGCGTGCCGACGAACGTGTCGGTGGGCTCGAGCACCACCCGGTAGTCGCCGATGTCGGGGATGGCCCCTCCCGACGTTATCGCCGCGAGTCGGGCGCCGCGACGGGCCCGCAGCCGGCCGTTCACCCCGTCGTAGTGAACGTAGGCGCCGCGCCGGCCGCGCCGCGTGGTGAAGCCCTCGGCGAGCATCTGCACGACGTCGTCGAAGTCCTTGCGGGAGAGGTCGCGGTAGGGATAGGCGCCGCGCACCAGCTCGTATAGCGCCCCTTCGTCCCACTCCTCGCATGCCACCGCCGCCACGAGTTGCTGGGCCAGGATGTCGAGCGGGCGCCCCGGGATGATCAGCCGGTCGAGCCGGCGCTCGCGCGCGGCGCGGACCAGCGCCGCGCACTCGATCAGCTCGTCACGCGACAGCGGAAAGATCCGCCCCTTGGGTACCGCTCCGAGGTGATGTCCCGACCGGCCCACCCGCTGCAGCAGCGTGGCGATCGAGCGCGTCGAGCCGATCTGGCAGACCAGGTCCACCGCGCCGATGTCGATCCCGAGCTCGAGCGACGCCGTGGCGACGAGCGCCTTGAGCTTTCCCTCCTTGAGCCGCTGCTCCGCCTCGAGGCGCTTATCACGAGACAGGCTGCCGTGATGCGACGTGACGTGCTCGGCGCCGACGCGCTCGGAAAGGTGCATCGTCATGCGCTCGGCGAGCCGGCGGGTGTTCACGAACACGAGTGTGGTGCGGTGTTCGCCGATGAGCTGGGCCAATCGGTCGTACAGCTCCTCCCAGACCTCCGCCGCCATCACCGCCTCGAGCGGCGAAGAGGGGATCTCGATCGCGAGGTCGAGCTGCCGGGCGTGGCCCGAGTCGATAATGCAGGTGTCGGGTGTCGGGTGTCGGGTGCCCGCCAGGAAAGCGGCGATCTCCTCGATCGGCTTCTGGGTCGCGGACAGACCGATGCGCTGGAGCGAGCGGCCCGCCAGATGCTCCAGCCGCTCGAGAGAGAGCGCGAGGTGGCTGCCGCGCTTGTCCCGCGCCACGGCGTGGATCTCGTCCACGATCACCGTGCGCACCGTGCGGAGCATCGCACGCGCGTTTTGGGACGTGAGGATGAGATACAGCGACTCGGGAGTCGTGACGAGGATGTGCGGCGGACGCTTCGCCATCGCCTGGCGGTCGGGCTGCGGCGTATCGCCCGTGCGAACGAGCGTGCGGATCTCCACGTCAGGCAGGCACAACTGCTCCAGCGTGCCGCGGATCTCGGCGAGCGGCTCGGCGAGGTTCTTCTGAACGTCGTTCGAGAGCGCCTTGAGGGGAGAGACGTACACCACCTGGGTCTCGTCCCCCAAGGTGCCGTCCAGCCCCTGACGAAGCAGGGAATCGATCGCGGCGAGGAACGCCGCGAACGTCTTCCCCGAGCCCGTGGGGGCCGCGATCAGCGCGTGCCGGCCGGCCTGAATGATCGGCCAGGCGCCACGCTGCGGCTCGGTCGGATCGCGGAACCGCGACTCGAACCAGCGCGCGACGACGGGATGGAAGCCGGAGAGCGTCATCACACCATTCTATGGCGAAAATTTGCCGAAGACGAGGGGGACATCAACGCCGCGAACAGGCAGCAAACAGTATTAAACAACATAATAGTTGACTAAACATCACTCACGATCTACCTTGCCTGCTCCTCCACAGGGGAGCTCTGAACCATGGCGGCGCGCCCCGACGTCACGGACCCGAAGCAGTCAATAGCCACCTACCAGGACTTTCTCTCCGCGCTGCTCTCCGACCGAGAGCGCTTCTTCGACGAGGTCGTCGCAGGCACCGCGCTTCGCGCCAAGCTCCGATACGCCGCCGTAACGATCGTCGGACTGGCCGGGTTCTTCGGGTTGGTTGCCGGCGCCTATTCCGGACCGGCGCAGGCCCTGTCGGCCGCCATCAAGCTGCCATTCCTGTTCTTCGCGACGTTCGCGGTCTGCTTCCCGGCGTTCTTTGTCGTGCAGGTTCTCGTCGGCTCCCGCCTGCGCTTGCTGCAGGTGGTCGTGCTGGTATTCGGAGCGCTGGCGCTGACGTCCGTTCTACTCGCTGCGTTCGTGCCGATCACGCTCTTCTTCCTCATTACCGGCGCCAATTACTATTTCCAGCACCTCTTGAACATCACGATCGCGGGCGTCTCCGGACTGTTCGGCATGTACGCCCTGCACGAGGGGCTCAGCGTCGTCTGCGAACAACGCGGGGTTTACCCGAGGAAGGCGCTGACCATCATGCGGGCGTGGGCGGTACTGTTCGGATTCGTGGGAATCCAGCTGGCGTGGAGCCTTCGCCCCTTCCTCGGCGATCGCAACCAGCCGTTCCGTGTGTTCGGAAACTACCAGGGAAACTTCTACGCGGCGATCATTTACGCCGCAAAGCAGCTGGAAAAGCCTCCCGCGCCGGCCGGCAGACAAGATACGGTGCCTCGGTTTCGCGGCCTGCCGCTTGCCCCGGGCGACACCGCTCGAGACACGACCAACCGGCGTAACCGCCCATGACACGTGACGGTCACGGCTTCGAGAATGAGATCCTCACCATCGAAGAGGTCGCCGCGTACTTACGCCTCACGCCGCAGACCATCTACCGGTGGGCGCAGGAAAAGCGCATTCCAGCGGTCAAATTGGGCAAGGAGTGGCGCTTTCGGAGGAGCATCATCGACCAATGGCTCGATGCGCAGATCCTCGCCGATGACTCGGGCTTCGGCCACCTCAAGAGGCAGCGTTGAGCGCGGCTTCCAGCGACACTCCTCGCGCCGCGGCGATACGCTCGAGCGTTTCCCCGATCTTGTTGTTCGGGGTCGAAGCACCTGCGGTGATGCCGATCGCCAGGGGCCCGAGCGGAAGCCAGCCGGCGCGCCGCTCCTCTGCCGTCGCGCCCACCGGGCGGAAACGGATCGCGGCGGTCTCTGGATCGATGCAGGTCGCGTCCTCGATGTGATAGGTGGGCACCTTGCCGTCGCAGATCGCCGCCAGATGGGTCGTGTTGCTCGAGTTGTACCCGCCGATCACGACCATGAGGTCGAGCCGCTCGGCGATCAGCTTGAGCACCGCGTCCTGCCGGTCCTGCGTCGCCGAGCAAATCGTGTCGAAGCTGCGGAAGTGGTCGGCCAACGCCGTTTCCCCATAGCGTCGCACCACGCTGCTCCGCAGCTCGGCCGCGATGGCGAGCGACTCGTTCGAGAGCATGGTCGTCTGGTTCGCCACGCCGACGCGCTCGAGGTCGTGGTCGGGGTCGAAGCCCGGTGACATTCTCTCCGAAAAGCGGTCCAGGAACTGCTCCTTGCTCCCCGCCTCCTCGATGTACCCGCACACCGCGCGCGCCTCGACGATGTCCCGCACCACGAGGTACCGCCCGGTCGGGTACCTCGTCACCTGGCTCGCGGTGGCCTTGGTCTCCTCGTGATGGTACTTACCGTGGATGACCGCGGTGAAACCGTCCCTCGCGTAGGACTCCACCCGCTTCCAAACGTTGAGCACCGAGCCGCACGTCGTGTCCACCAGGACCGAGCCCAGGGCTCGGAGCCGCTCGAGGTCTTTCACGGTCACGCCGAACGCCGGCAGGATCACGACATCCTTCGGCGTCAGCGCCTCGAAGTCGAACTCCCCGCCCTCGGGGCGGCGCAGAAACTCCACCCCCATGCTGCGCAGCTTGCTGTTGACGTGCGGGTTGTGGATGATCTCGCCGACCAGGAAGAGCCGCCGGTCCGGGAATTGGGCGCGGGTCTCGTAGGCGTACTCGACGGCGCGGTCCACGCCGTAGCAGAATCCGAACTCACGGGCGAGTTTGAACGTCAGGTCACCCACCGTGAGCGCGTAGCCGCGCTCGCGCATCAGGTCCACCAAGCGGCTGTGGTAGTCCGCGGTCAGGGCGCCCGTGATGCGACCTTTCAGGCCGAATCCGCGCCGGAAATACGTTTGCTCCACGGAGGTGAATGTAACCGCACGGTGACCGCCACGCGTTGCGATGAAGCATGCTCAGGGCATCGCCTCGCACGAGACGGAATCCGAGCCAAGCGCGATCGCCTCGAACGACGCGACGAGCGACGACCGCCCGGTGGTCCCGACCTCGACCCCGGTGCCGTGCGCCGTGATCCTCAGCCGGCCGGCCCTGCGGCCGACCGAGACGGTACCGCTGTCCACCCAGAGGCCGTGCGCGACGTCGCCTAGCATGAAGCGCACGGCCACCACGGCTCCGCGCGCGGCTACGGTGTCGGCCCGCTCGAGCAAGGGGAAATCCCCCGCTGCCAGTGAATCACCCGAGCGCAACCAGACGAGCACGCCGTTGCCGCCCTGGGTTCCTCGGATCAGCACTCCTCTCCCGCCCCCGCCCCCCCCCGCCGCACGACGGCATCGGCCTGCGCTGGCGGGCGCATCGAAGCGGACCGTGTCTCGGGGCGGGTGGGTGACCTGCGCGCGCAGCCGCGCGGCGGGCTGCAGCGAGTTGCCGCAAGCAGTGCCCGCGACGGCGAGCGCGCACAGCGCGAGGCCGCGACCGCTCAGGGGGAGGGGGAGGGGGAGGGGGAATCCGCGCCGAGCAACGCGCGCGCCGCTGCTGGCGGCAGGGTGTGGGGAGCGAGCGCGTCGATCAGGTCGGCGGGCAGGGGTCGAGACTTGAGGTGCTTGCGATCCACGCACACGAGCACCATCCACCCCGCGGCCACGAGCCCGGACCCGGGCGCTCGCAGCACGTCGAAGTTCAGGGTCATCGACTTCGTGCCGACCCGGCCAACGTACGCGGCGACCGTCAACCGGTCGTCCAGCCGCGCGGGCGCGTAGAACTCGCTATGGACCGCTTTCCGGGGCAGGAAGATGTCGTAGCGATCGAAGACCCGCGTGTAGGCGAGGCCGCACGAGCGGAACAGCTCGGTCTCGGCGATCTCGAAAAACCGCACGTACGACCCGTAGAAAATGATGCCCGCGAAGTCCACGTCGGACCAGCGGACATACTCCTCGATCACGAACGGCTTGGCGGACACGGCTTCCCGGGCGGCGACCCGACCGAGAAGCTAGGACTCCCGAAACCGCGACGCCAGACTGGGAGGCGGGAAGGGAGGTGAGGGGGGCGGGCGGGGGGGGGAGTCGCCGCGCCGTCTCGGCGAGCCTCCCGCCGGTAACCTCCAGAGTGTCGACGATCGCCTGCCGCTCTCGCTCGGCCAACGTCTTCGCGTGGTCCCCGTCTGCCAGGAAGATGGCCTCACCCAGGTCGGTGGGGCCGTGCTTCAGCGCGCGGACCCGGCCGCCGAGCGCCACCAGGCGCTCCCGGAGCGCCGGGCCGCGCACGAAGGCAGGGTCGCCGAGACTGTCGATCAGCCTGCGGGCGCGGTGGTTCGCGTACAGCATCCGGCCATGGGTGTCGAACACTACGACTCCTTCGCTGAACGACTCCATCACGGCTTGGCCGATGGGGGCGAAGGTGGGCGGTGACGGGAGCATTGGGCCCTTCTCTCGTGTTGCCATACGTGATTGGATACTCGGAATGGGGGTCAGAGTTTCAGGCAGCGCCGCCATGAAGAGGACCCTCAGAGTGGTGCGACGTCACAACTCGGGTGCGCCCTGAACGACCATTCTCCCCCTCCCCAGTAAGCCCCCGCCCGCGTAGTGTGAGCGCCACAGGGGTGCGCGCCAGGGCGAGCGCCGTCTCCCAGGGCGCCGCGTCAGGGCTAGCGCCCCCGATGCCTGCCCCCCCGCCCCACCCGTGCCCCATGCGCGACCTGCTCCCCTCGCTCCCGCGGCTCCCCGTCCGCGCGCCCGCCCTCGCCGCGGACCGGCCGGTCGAAGGCGGGGAGGTCCCGCACCTGGAGTCGCCGCGCTTGGCCCTCCTTGAGTCGCAGCCGCACGACGCCGACGCCGTTCTCCACCTCGTACTCCAAGGGGACCCGATCGCCGTACAGGTGGGCCGACGACGGCAGCGCCTCGAGTGCCTGCCGCGTGGCGACGGGGATGGTCTCGTCCACGTCGAGTGTAATCCGCGTTTCGATGAAGTTCTGCCAGGACGCCACGCTGTCGAGCTGCCGCCCGAGCCGCGCGGCAATCTGCTCGGTCGTGGCCTCTGCAAGCCGGCCGCCGGAGCGGCGCCAGTAAGACCCGAACCGCTCGAGCGCCCGCCGCACCCGCGTCTGATCGGGGTGAGGCGTGTGGCCCGCGAGCAGGGAATCGACCAGCGCCGCCCGGGCTGAGCCCGCGAGCTCCTGCGGGAACGGGTTCGGCAGGGGCTCCGCGTCCCGCTCGAGGAGGAACCCCGAGTATTCCACGGTCCGGACCACGATGAGCCCTTCCCGCCGTCGCTGCCGTTCGAATGCGACCGTGGGTGCTCCGCGCCGACTGTAGCGGCGGATGGCGCGCGCTGGGACGTGGGTGCCTTCGATGCTCGCGCGGGGCACGCCGAACCGATCGGCGAAGTAGCGCAGCGTCCCCGCGACCGCTCCCCGGGTGCCGCACATGGAGCCCCGGCTCACCCGGACTTCGCGGCCGTCGGCGGTCTCTTCATCGATCACCAAGTCGAACGGCATCACGCGCGCGACGAGGTCGGCGAACGCGGCGACGGTCTTCTCCCCCGCGTAGGGCAGCTTCTCGGGCAGGCTGAGCTCGAGCTGCCGGTACACGGACGCGGTTCCGAGCGCCACGTCCTCGATCGCCTTCACGAGCACGCCACGCCCTTCCGCCCAGGAGTCAACCGACTCGTGGAACAGATGGCGCGCCAGGCCGTAGACCTCCCCCAGGTAGCCGTTCTTGTTGACCGCCTCGGCGTAGACGTTGTAGGCCGTCAGATGATCGCTCCCCGCCACGGCGAGGCCTCGCAGGTTCCGCT
>WNGN01002840.1_pt1 | contig 11627 bp, 8 predicted proteins | sample 5400561 | NCBI WGS metagenome assembly WNGN01 (sample SAMN13153379, study PRJNA577476) | soil metagenome | isolation source: 115 cm soil or saprolite under Garry oak tree replicate 2 | place: USA:California | collected 2016-06-15
CGCTCGGCGACGAACGCCGCGATCGCCGACAGGGAGCGGAAATGATCGATCTCGAAGTCTCGCATGTCCACCCGCACGCCGAACCGCTTCTCGATCTGGAGTAGCAGCTCTACCATCCCAACGGAGTCGAGCCGGGCCGTCGCCAGGAGGTCGGTGTCAGGGGATGGCACTTGCACGTGGAGCATGTTTGCGAACAGATCGAAGAGTTCCGCCTGCAGGGAGCCGGTCGTAGTCATCGCGCCGCGGCCACCGTCTCGGGCGCGAACAACACCGTTGGTCAGTCTGCTGGCCATGTCCTCACCTCGGAAGACGGGGCACGAGCGCTTGAACACCGCGTCTCCCCGCAAGAAACGCAAGAGACGGGCCACCTGCACGCGAAACGGCCCTCCGAGCCCGTCCTAAGCCGCGACACTTGCCACGCCGAGACACGTGCCGAATGCCTGTCGCGTCGACGCAACACCGGCTCTTTAGCGGGCGGCCCCCGAACCCATCGCGTACGCTTCTTGCCACACCCTCCTCCGGACTGTGATCGAAAGGCCTGTGGATGAAGATCCTCGGGATCAGCGGGTTCGAGGGGGCGATACCGTTCAAGCGGGCGCGTTGGCCGCAGCTCGACGAGCGCGAGTATCGTATCTCGCAGGGCCACGACTCGGCCGCTGCCCTAGTGGTCGACGGTGAGGTTGTCGCCGCCGTCGCCGAGGAGCGGATCAACCGAAGGAAGCATACCGGTGCCTTCCCGAGGGGCGCAATCGCTTGCTGCCTCGCCGAGGCGGGCGTCACGATAGACCAGATCGACGAGCTGGCGCACGGCTTCGACTACGCGCCTTACGCGGCGATCTACGCCCTCGATCCCGGATCTCACGACCTGTATCGCGACGTGTACTCCCGGGAGGCGCTGCTCGCGCTGGTGGCCCGCGATTTCCCGGACTTCCCCGCGGAGCGCGTCCATCACGTCAGTCACCATCTCGCGCATGCCGCAAGCGCGTACTATACGTCGGGATGGGACGAGTGTCTCGTCGTCGTGATCGACGGCATGGGTGAGGCGCACAGCGTCAGCGTGTACTGTGCGCGCGACGGTCGGCTCGACTTGATCTTCCAAGTTGCCGCACAGGATTCGATCGGCATCCTCTACTCTCTGGTCACCCTGCACCTGGGCTTCGACTTCAACGCCGATGAGTACAAGATCATGGGGCTGGCGCCGTATGGGGACCCCGAGCGGTTCCGCCGCTTCTTCGAAGAGGGGGTCGAGCTGTTATCGGACGGCGGCATTTGCATCCCCCTCCTGCGCATGAATCGCACGCCGGAGGAGCGCGAGCGCTATCTGGCGACGCGGGCGTACCTGACGCAGCGCCTGCTCCCGTCGCGGGATCCGGCGCAGGAAATCGCACCGGCGCATCGAGACGTCGCCGCGGCGTTGCAGGCCTGTCTCGATCGGACCATGCTGCACCTGTGCAGCCATTTCGCGGCCGCGACGGGGCAGCGGCGACTGGCGCTGACCGGGGGCGTGGCGCTGAACTGCACGGCCAACGGGAAGCTCCTGTGCTCGGGCGTGTTCGACGACGTGTACGTGCAGCCGGCGGCGGGCGACGACGGCAGCGCGCTGGGAGCGGCGCTTTACCGCGCCGCGCTAGCCGGCGAAGTCCGCAACGAGCGCTTGCCGGTGCCCTTCCTCGGACCAGGGCACACGCAGGCCGCGATCGACGCGGCCCTCGGCGCGTACGGCGATCGAATCCAGGTCACTCGCTTCGACACCCTGGCCGAGTCCTGTGCGGAGGCCGCCCGGCTCATCGCCGGCGGCCGGGTGGTGGCGTGGTATCGCGGCCGCATGGAGTTCGGGCCGCGAGCGCTCGGCCACCGCAGCATCCTCGCCGACCCCAGCCACCCGGAGATGCGCGACCGCATCAACGCCATGGTGAAAATGCGGGAGGCGTTCCGGCCGTTCGCGCCAGCCGTGTCCATCGAACAGGTCGATCGTTGGTTCGATGTGCCCCCGATGACCGCGTTGCCGTTCATGATTATGACCGTGGATGTTCGCCACGAATTCCGGCGCGAGCTGCCCGCCATCACCCACGTCAACGGATCAGCGCGGGTGCAGACTGTCTCGGCGACGGATAACCGCGAGTTTCACTCGCTGCTGGAGGCAGTGGGGAAGGTGACCGGGCGGGAGATGGTGCTAAACACGAGCTTCAACGTCAAGGGCCAACCGATCGTCAACACCCCCCGCGAAGCGCTCGAGACGTTTCTTGGCACCGGAATCGAGTTTCTGTTTCTCGAGAACACGCTGGTCAGCCGCCGACCGGGTTGACCCCTTCCCCTCCAGCGCGACGACGTCGAGCCCGCTACCCAAGATCACCTGCCCCCTCACTTCGCCAGGGCGGAGTCGAGCGTCAGTGCTGGTTCAGCCATTCGCGCAACACCACGAGGTTGTACAGCCGCTGGCTATGATCCCGCACGCCGTCACGGTGCTCCCGCGCCAGAACGCGAATCCCGGCCGGGTTGAGCCAGCCGCAATCGCACAGGCTCTCACTTTCCGCCAGCCGGTCGGCCCAGACGCCGGTCGGCCCGCCCGCGAACCAGACCTGCAACGGGACGGAAAAGCCCTGCTTGGGTCGCTGGAAAATGCCGGTCGGAAGGAATCGTCCCAACAGCGTCTTGAGGAGCGGCTTTCCCCCATTACCATCCAGGAGCCACTGATCCGGAAGCCCTAGCGCGAATTCGAGCACTTCCTGGTCCAGCAAGGGCGAGCGGGCTTCCAGACCGTGAGCCATTGTCGCGACGTCCACCTTGGGCATCAGGCAGTCTGCGTTGGAGGTACTCAGGTCCACCAGCCGCATCCGTCGCAGCGCGGTGCCATTGCCACTCCAGTACAACTGCGCGAGCCAAGCGCGCACAGCGTCCCCGCTGTGCCGCCGCTCCCGCAGCAGATCTCCTGCGTAGAGTGTCTGCACCTCGTCGGCGCCCACGAACGTCCGCAAGGCAGCGAAGCGCTCCGGTTCATCCAACGCGAGGGTCCGCAGGGCACGCTGGATCCGCTTCGCCCAGGGCCGCTCGCTGCAAAGGGCGGCGCCGAGTCGCAGGGCCATCATCGGCGCAACGCTGCGCAAGCGTTTGAGGCGGAGCGCCGTCCGATACGAATCGTATCCTCCGAACCCTTCATCCCCGCCGTCTCCCGTGAGTACCACAGTGACGTGTTTGCGGGTTTCCCGCGCCAGCATCCACACGGCCAACGCCGCATCATCAGCGAACGGCTCTCCAAAATGCCGAACCAGCGCCGGGAGCACGTCGAGCATCTCCGGGCGTCCGGTGAACGTGCGGTGGCGAGTGCCGAGGTGTTGCGCGATGCGCTCGGCGTAACCACTCTCATCGAAGGCGGCTTCGGCGAAGCCGAGCGAGAACGTCAAGACGTCCCCGCGACAGTGGCGAGCAGCGATGGCCGTTACCAGGCTCGAATCGATGCCACCGCTCAGAAACAAGCCGAGTGGCACGTCGCTCCGCAGCCGCAGTCTGACCGACGTTGTCAGCAGCTCTTCCAGCTGATCGACGGCCTCGGCGAAGGACCCCGCGAAGGGCTTCAGCGCCTGCTCGAGCGCCCAGTACCGGAAGGAACGAGACCCCGAGGAGCTCACGCGCAGCATCGTCCCTGCGGGGAGCTTGCTGATGCCGTCCCAGATCGACTGGGGAGCTGGGACATATCCGAGTGTGAGGAACGCGTCCAACGCCGCGAGGCTCACGCGACGGGCCTTGGGGTCGGTATCCCGGAGCGCTCCCAGGGTCGATGCGAAGTAGCAGCTCTCGTCATCCAGCGCGTAGAACAAGGGCTTCTTGCCCACACGATCCCGCGCGAGCACCAGCTCGTCGCGTGTCCCGTCCCACACAGCGAAGGCGAACATGCCGCGCAGATAGTGCACCGCCTCGCTGCCGCAGCGCTCGTACAGCCGCAGCAGGACTTCGGTATCCGAGACGGTATGGAACCGCACCCCCTGACCCTGGAGGGCGCGACGCAGCTCGCGGTAGTTGTAGATTTCGCCGTTGAACACCAGGGCAATCCGCCCATCATCGCTGCACATCGGTTGGCGCCCGCCTGCGATGTCGATGACGGAGAGCCGACGGTGTGCGAAGGCCACCCGGCCTTGAGGCTCGGCCCAAAAGCCCTCTCCATCGGGGCCCCGATGCCCCGTGAGACCGGCCATGGCACACAGGCGCTCGCGGTCGACGCGGGCGCCATCTCGCAAGGCCAACGCGCCGGCGATCCCACACATGCTGTCTTAGCCCTCTCGCTCAGCCGACACGAAGACGCCGTTCCTCGAGGAGATCGCAATACAACTCCACGTGTGCCTCCAGCCGGCGCTCCAAGGAAAAGCGGCTGGCGACGTCCCGGCGCGCTGCCGCAGCCCCGGGCGGATCCCCCTGGGTCAGGGCACGCTCCATCGCCTCGGCGAGCGCCGCGGCAGATGCGGGAGCCACCAAGTGAGCGGCAGCAGACGCACCGACCGCTTCCGGCACCGCACCGACCGCCGTCGCCACAACGGGCACGTCGGCCTGCATGGCCTCAAGCATTGTATTCGGCAACCCCTCGCTGCGAGAGGGCAGAACCAACAGGTCGAGATTCCTATAGACGGCATCGACGTTGTACACTTGCCCCAGGAAGCGGACGCACGACGCCAACCCGAGGCCACTGCAGCGAGCTTCGAGACGCGCGCGCTCGGGGCCGTCCCCTGCGACGAGCGCAGAGAACGCCAGGCCCTTCCGAGCCAGGACGGCGCAGGCGTCGATGAAAAGGTCCACGCCCTTCTCCAGACTCAGCCGGCCGACGACCCCGATGATGGGCTGGCGAAGACTGGTGGCGAGGGCGGCGATTCGATCGCACTCCGCTGGGGTGCCTGCAGAGGGGGGCGGCAGGGCCGCATTGTAGATGATACGGACCCGGCGGCCGTAATGGTGGAACGCTCGGGCTTGAGCCTGCGACATGACGACAATGCGCTCGGCCGCACCGAGCAGCCGCCGGTCGACCCAGTGGTAGAATCGGTCTTTGAGGTTTTCGGTCGTGGCACCATGAAGGAAGCCTACCCAGGGCCACGGCGGGCGCAGCTGGCGCAGCAGATACGCCAGCGCCGTCGCCTTGTAGCCATGAGTCTGCACGATGGACGGTCGCCAGCGGCGCAGCACGGATCCTACTCTCAAGGCCATGCGCCAGTCGACAGGCCCGCGGTCTTCCACGACGCAGTGCCGCACGCCGGCCTCTTGGAGGTAGTGAGCGCATCTCGAGGGGGGCCGGCCGCGCCGATGGAACACAACGACCAGCCAATCGATCCCGGCACGCTGTAGCGCACGCGCCAGAGCAGTCACCTGGCGCGCAGGACCGATCGCGTCGTCAGGAACCAGCGCCGCAATTCGTTCGGGGAGGGAGCGTGAAGCGTCCGCGCTCGCGCCTCGCTCCGCGAGGATCATCGCAAGGAACGGCTTGACCGCGTAAGCCAGCTCCCTCCTCCGTCGGGCATGGCGGCCGGTTGTAGCACTGCGGCGACGGGCTGACGCGCGAACCAGGTCCAGGTCCGCCGCAGGCCCTCGGCCAAGGAGACGAGCGGTTGATAACCGAGCAGGCGCTCGGCGCGCCGGAGACCCGCGAGCGAGTCGCGAACGTCGCCCTCCCGTGCAGGAAGCCGCTGATAGGCGAGCTCCCGGCCGGTGATCTTCCCCACGAGTTCGATCAGGTCGAGCAGCGAGGTCCGCGCCCCCGCCCCCACGTTCACCACGGCCCCGCTGACCCGTTCCCCCGGCACCGTTGCCGCAAGCACGTTCGCGTCCACCACGTTGTCCACATAGGTGAAATCCCGTGTCTGCGTCCCGTCCCCGAACAGCTTCGCCTCGCCCTGTTCTAGCACCGCGAGCAAGAAGGCGGGGATGACCGCGGCATAAGCTGAGTGTGGACTCTGGCGCGGACCAAACACGTTGAAATACCGCAGCGCCACCCCCTCGATCAGCCCGGCGCGAGCGAAGGCGAGCACATATTGCTCGCCGGCCAGCTTGGACGCTGCATAGGGCGAGCGCGGGAGGGGCTCGGCCGATTCCGTCTTCGGCAGGACGGGCGTATCACCATAGACCGAGCTGGAGCTCGAGTACACAACGCGCTTGACCTGCGCCGCTCGGCACGCCTCGAGCAAGCGCATCGTCGCGTTGACGTTCGCGTCGTGAGAAGCCCACGGATCCTTGAGCGACCGCGGCACGCTCGGGAGCGCCGCGAGATGAAAGACCACGTCGATCCGGGCGACCGCGCTGCGACACACTCGTGCCTCGCAGAGATCGCCGCGCAGAAACTCGATCTCGCCATCCAAGCCGGCGAGATTTGCTTCGTCGCCCGTGCTGAGATTGTCTACGACCCGAACCTGGTGCCCGAGAGCAACCAGCCGCTCGGCGACGTAGGAACCGATAAAGCCCGCTCCACCCGTGACAAGACACCGTAACGCCCGCGCTCCCAGCATGGAATCCCTCTCTGCCGATGGACCTGGTCACTCGCGCATCGCATGCGTGCGTGACCGCTCTCCGGAGAGGGTTTGCAAGCTTAGCGCCGCTCGGAGCGCCCAACCGACCGACGCCGGTAGTGACCAATAAGTCGCTGCAGGGCAACGGGTTACACAATCGGTCACGTGACCCGACCGTGTCGTAGCGAGCGTGCGGCGTGGCCTCGGCGCTATGTGGCATCGGCGCAGTAACCAACAACCCGTGCCGTGGGAGGTTTTGGAGTCGTGGTTTGCCGAGCGAGCCTGTCCAAGAACCTCCTCCTCCGCAAGAGACAATCGATCACGGTGATGTTGCCCGCCGTATTGAACGTGTGCACGCCCTCCACCTGCGGACTCCAATCGGGTCCTACTCTGCCCATCTCGATTTCTTCATACGTTTCGGGGTTCAGCTGGAGGATGCGATTGATGACAACAGCAGAGCCATAGCGCGTGGAGCAGTCTTGAGCCGGTCTATAAAACTCACCGTGGTTCTCGAAAATCCGCCCCGCCGGTCGTGCCGAGCGAACGTCGCTCTTTATGGGGTTGGCACGATGGGGGGTCCAGGGCCCCAAGGGTGAGTCTGAATAAAACAGGTGCAGCTCATCCAAACTCCCCGCGCCGTACGCGGGCGTGTTCGCGAACAACCACCATCTTCCGAACAGCAATGCCGGTGTTGGATCGAGCGCCTTCAGGTCACGGAGAACAACGCGTTCCAACTTCCAACGCGCCGGAAAATCCACGCAGCGATACAGTTCAACCTGACGGCGTGAAGCCGTCTCGGGCATCATGAAGAAATCCCCATCCCATTGGAACACGAAGGGATAGGATAAGTGGTAGTCCGTCTCGAGGACGGGGATGGGCGGAGCCACGGGGCCCTTGTCGTCGACAACGGTCAGGACGATACATCCTTTGCCGGTCGAGAAGAGCAATTCCTCGTGAAAGATGTAGTGGTCGTTCCCAACCTGAACGGGAAACGGATCGGCCCAAAAGCGGTCCAGTGGCGGAATCAACTGGCGGAAGCTTTCCATCCGCAGTCGATCACCGGCCCCGTGACGATATGCCAGCGCCCATTGCTCGCGATACAGAGTATCGACGCACTTGTCGGACACGTAACGCCCTAGCAAGACAGTCCCCGCCCGCAGCATTTCAAGGTTGCCCGGAGCACAGGATGGGTTCCTCGCGACGTGGAACGACGCAGCCGCCTCGAGCCTCTCGAGGAAAGCGTCTGGATCTTCCCACAGCATCTGAACGTTCCTCGCCAAGGCGGCGGACATCTTCCAATACACATGATTCTGGCTGCGAGACACGGAGCGACGATCGCTGGGTGCTACGGACACGTAGAGCGACAACGTCTTGCTCGGGCCCTTCCGGTGAATACAGAGGCGCGTTTCTGTGCTCGGGCTCCCTTCGATGACCTCCCAAAAGGCCGGGGTCGATTGCGTTCTCTGGTCGCCGCTCTGGCCGAACGTTATGCTCCACACACCATACCGAGACGATTCGACCAAGCATCGCTCCGGCAGCAAGCCGAACGGATCCAACACCACGTCAAGCTGTTCTTCAATACTCCGCAGATCAGCTCCGTCGAGAACACGACAGTCGGGAAGTGCGGATCGCAGGTCGATTGGCGCATGAGCGTCCGGCAAACTGCGAAACAGACGACGATCGACGTTCTTGTACAACCAGAACAAGAACCGGCGCAACCCTTGAAGGAATCGGAATGGGCTCCGCGCATCTTCCGGGGCCGCTCGCAGGACCGTGACGCACGTTGCGGCCCCGGATCGCTCAACGCTGTCTACGCACTTGAACAGCCAGATGGGAATCGTGCTGCCATCCGTAACGAGCAGGAGACGGAGCGGTGGGCGTGAATCGTGATGCATCATCGGTGTCACGAAATTGCCTTGTCAATCACGGGAAGGAGGAGCGCATCACCTGTGTCGTTCGTGAGATGAATCGGACGCAATAGGTCTGTCGGGCCAGTCCACCAAGCCTGAATGGGTACGGCCCTCCGACGAATAAAGCGATTGCGATGAAGTGCTTGCTGAAGAGAAGGGACGCTGGCGCCTGCGTGCACCCTATCCGGTCTATACGCAGAGATAGCGCTTACCGTCTCAGCAACCATCCAGGTATAGACATCCTCACTGGCTTGGGGCGCAAAGAGCTCAAAGATGTCTGCTTCCCATCCCACTGAAGTCGTGTAAATACAGGTGAGCGACCATCCGCGAAGTGCGTCACGAATTCTGAAATACAGCGGCAAAAACTGTATGCGATTCGGAAACCCACTTCTCAACCAAGAAATAAAACGTGGGTTTGGAACACGCACGCTTGCATCTCCCGTGTCGCTCGCATAGAGCTGTAGGATCTCTGGCTCGACGTCAGATCCCACTCTCACATCGCTCCCTTCGATCGCCAGTTTGGGCCGCGCGTGAAACCATGGCTTCATCGATACGTTGAAGATGGCCTTTCCAACCGATGTGGGGAGACCGAACCGACGTTTGAAATCCATGCTCAGGGCCGCTCCCTCCAACGGCAAAGTGAATTTCACAAGCTCGCCGTGTGGTCGCCATTTCAACCGGGGCAAGAGCTTCAAGGTGTCCGCAGTTCCTCCCGCGGCGATGATGAACTCAGGACGGTTCATCATGGCTTGCATGACACGAACGCCCAAGCCGGACCCCTGGAGTTCTGGCAGGCAGAACCAATCGAAGGTTTCCAGACCATTCAAGCGTCTTGGGCCGACTTGATATGACTGCACAAAAGCCCAAACCATCGCCAGACATTCGCCATCCTCCAGCGCGAGGAGGCCGATTTGTGAGGGACATTCGAGATAGCGCCAGCGATAGAAGGCTTCAGTCTGAGGGCGAGCCCATGTGTTCTCAGAAAACCGAATGACGGCTTTGAGGTACCTGGGTTCAAAGGGAACAAGTTCGATGGGCAAGGACTGGTTTTAGGCGCGACCGTGGTTACTTGAAAGAGTGAGCTGCGCGGTCTTCGCCGCAATGAAGCCCGCGATGCTGGAGATCGTGCGAAAGCGGTCGATTTCCAGGTCCTCCAGCGACACCCGAATACCGAACCCCGCTTCCAGCTGCGCCAGGAATTCCACGAACGTCAGGGAGTCAACGAGGCCCGTGTCGATCAAGTCGGTCTCCACCGAGGGCACCTCAATACGCAGCTGCTCGGCGAAGAGCCGGCTCAGTTGGTCCTCGAGGTTTCTCAACTCCGCCATGTCAGATGTCCTGGTGCTCGGTTGCCAAGAGGTCGAACAGCAAGCGATCGTAAGGCCGGCCGTCGATAGAGTGACATTGCCGCTGCCGGCCGATGTACTTGAAGTGCAGCGCCTCCAGGACGCGCTGTGCCGGGATGTTGATCTCGACCGTCCAGGCGTTCACCACGCGCAGGCCCAGCTCGCGGAATCCCACCGTGAGCATCCGGGAAACCGCTTCGGTCGTGCAGCCGCCATAGCGCTTGTTCCCCAGCACCGCCCAGACCGAACCCGTCTTGAAGTGCCGGTCCACGTTGGTCAGCCCTACCACACCGGCCGGGACGTCACCGTGGTCCGCCGTATACGCCCGGAACACGTGGATGTCCCGCTGGGTCATGATCTTCAGCGTTATCGGGTTGACCATCTGGACTCCATTGCCGAAGTCCAGCCATTTGTAGTTGTCGGGCTTGCCGAGCCAACCCGCCACCAGTTCGATCAGTTCAGGACTGTTCAGCGGCAACAGTTTCATCGTTTGCAAACGCCTCCTGCAACTGGCGCCGGTCGAACTTACCGTTGGCATTCCGGGGCAGCCGCTCGAAAGCCATCCACCGCGAGGGCAGCATGGGAGAGGGCAAGACCCTGGCCAGCTCCTTCCGTACGCCCGCCGGGGTGACCGAGACCGCCGGGCGGGGCACATAGGCGCAACAGATCACCGTGCCCTCGAAGCCGTCGGTGGGAATCGCCACAACGGCGCATTCCTGTATGAACTCCATGGCGTTCAACGCCGTCTCGATCTCCCCGAGCTCGATCCGATAGCCCCGGCTCTTGATCTGCGAGTCGGCGCGGCCGAGGAAATACACGAGACCATCGGCGCCCGTCTTGGCGAGGTCGCCGGTCCGGTAGAGGCGATCGCCTGGATCGGGCGACATCGGATTCGGGACGAATGCGGCGCGGGTCTTTTCGGGATCGCGCCAGTATCCCGGGCTGAGGCCCACTCCACGGATGTAGAGGTCTCCGACTTCCCCGGGTGACACGGGCCGCAGCGTCTCGGAGAGCACCAGGAGGTCTTCGCCCTCGCACGGCGTCCCGATCGGGATCGCCTCGCTCTCGTCCTCCGGACAGGTCGGAACGGTGTAATAGCTGCTCGCGATCGTCGTCTCCGTAGGGCCGTACAGGTTGGTGAAGGTCGCGTGCGGCAGCCGCGTCATCCAATACCTCAAGGCCGGCGTGGGGAAGACCTCTCCGCACCACAGGAGCCGCTGCAGGGCCGGAAAGTCGTTGAACTGCACTACATCGAACTTGGCCATGTAACTCAGCAGCGACGGCACCGAGAACCATTGCGTCAGTTCCGCGTCCCGGATGAACTTGGCGAGGGCAGTCGGCAGCAGGTTGATCTCGGGCGGCACGAGGTGCAGTTGGGCGCCGGACGCGAACGTCCCATACACGTCGAACGTGGAGAGATCGAAGTGCAGCGGCGGATGACCTGATACGCGATCCGTTGGCCCGAGGTTGAAGTACCGCCTTGCCCACTCGACAAAGTGGATCACGTTGCGGTGCGGAATGACGACTCCCTTCGGCGTGCCCGTCGACCCAGAGGTGAAGAGAATGTGGGCGGGATCCGCGGGACTATTGCGGTAATCCAACGGGTCGCTCGGCGCCCGCATAACATCCTCGAGCGAGAATGACGGCTGGAACGCTTCCCCCCGGGTGCGGTCGCGATCCATCCATCCCACCGCAGTCGACCTCCGCAGCCGCGCGTTCGACAAGAGCGTGCTCAGGAGCGACGCGGCGCGTGCCTCGGCCAGGATCACACGGGGCTCCGCCGAGTCGACGATCTTCGCGACTCGCGGAGCGGGGCTCGACGCGTCGAGCGGGACGTAGGTGCAGTCGGCCTTCAGGGTCCCCACCATGCTCACGATCGCCAGCGGAGACTT
>WNGN01002843.1_pt1 | contig 11622 bp, 11 predicted proteins | sample 5400561 | NCBI WGS metagenome assembly WNGN01 (sample SAMN13153379, study PRJNA577476) | soil metagenome | isolation source: 115 cm soil or saprolite under Garry oak tree replicate 2 | place: USA:California | collected 2016-06-15
AACCTCGTCTTTAGGCTGGTCGGCCTATCGTTAACCACGATCCCCGAGACATCTACTCCTTTTCGGCGAAGCTCCTCTTCAATCCACCTTCCCGCCTCATCCTTTCCAATGACCCCGAGCACTTTGACCTTGGCGCCCAGGGCGACGAGATTGTTGGTAAGGTTGGTGGCTCCTCCGAGAAGAAGCTCTTCGGAGATGAAGTCGGCCACTGGTACAGGGGCTTCGCGAGAGAGCTTTCGACCTTGAGAGTGAACGTATCGGTCGACAATAAGGTCCCCAATGACAAGAATTGACTTGTTTCGAAAGCCGTCTACGACCTCGGTGGGATCGGAGACGTCCAGTGTCAACTGGGGTGCCAGAATGGATCGAGTGCTTTGAGGTTATTTAAGATTGTCAGAACGCGGAGGGCGAAATTGGGAGATGTGGTTTGGAAACTCCTACTTTACGTCCTCGGCCCTCTTTACGAGCCTCACGCGGCACATGACATGGTCTCCATCTTTCACGCCGAAGATTTTTCTAATCTCTTCTGGTATGGTGATTCGCCCGCCCGCTATTACTTCAGCGAAGAAGGGAATGTCTTCTTCCTCAACTTGAATAGGCAACTATTGGCCTCGGGCAAATGGCTAAGAACCCAATGATATAACTTTTCCAGAAAACCTGGAGCTAGAAAGTCTAGATAGAGTGGAATCGTCACATGAAGGCTGTTGTTGATTCTGGTTTCGCAGATCTTTCGCACATGAATTTCGACGTATCCGATGAACAAAGATTCGTACTAGATGAAGTTGACCGGGCTTGCAGAGAACTTCGACCATTAGAAGACGAGGCCTACTTAGCCGGAAGGTTTAATGATCGTCTAGCTCCAATATTCAGAAAGGCACAACTCCTTGGATTGCCGATCTCAAGACGATACGGCGAAGGCCAAGGGGCCGATGTTCTAACCTATGCTCTGGCTCTAGAAAGGATCGGCCAAGAGGGAACTGGGGTCCGGACATTCCTCTCAGGCCATGTTTCTCTCGGACAGGTAACGGTCCAAAAGTGGGCTAGCGAGGAGCAGAAGCAGCATTACCTTCCCCCAGCTACCCGAGGGGAGAGGACTATGTGTTTCGGGCTCACAGAGCCAACTGCGGGCAGCGACCCTACATCCCTTCGCACGACATTCGAGGAGAAAGGAAACTATTTCTTTCTAAACGGGAGCAAGGCCTGGATTTCAAACGGTAGCATAGCAGATGTAGCCATCATTTTTGCCTACCCAAAGGGCAAGCGGGAAGGAATGTGCGCGTTCATTGTTGAGAGAGACTTTGAAGGATATTCCAGCCAGCAACAGAAACACAAGCTCGGAATGCCAACATCAGACACCGGATCCATCTTCCTAGACAACTGTAAGGTTCCGAGAGAGAACCTCATGGGACCTACTGGTAAAGGGTTGAGCATCGCTTATTCGGGATTGATGAGCGGGCGGCTGAGCGTAGCCGCGGGGTGCCTAGGAGTTATTGAGGACTGCATAAATGAGGCGGTCGGGTTTGCCAAACAGCGAATCCAACACGGAAAGCCGATAGCAAAACACCAGCTTGTACAGCGACATATGGGGGAAATGTCAACGAACCTAGAAGCGTCGAAGAATTTGGTGTACAAGGCAGCGCTTCTGAAACAGAAAAGTGACTCGGATCCAGAAGACAAGGACTTACGGGATTACGCAGATGTGATGATTGCTAAGGCGAAGTACTTCGCATCAAACGCTTCATTTGATGCGGCAGACCGGACAGTTCAGATACTTGGCTCCAGCGGCTATAGCTTCGAGACGAGGGCTCCCAGGCACTTGGTCGATACTAGGGTTTGCAGAATTTACGAGGGCACGGATGAGATAATGGTCCAGAAGATAGCCGTGAGTCTGCTGGGCTCCGAATACGAGGCTTATCGCTAACTTCCGTCCTGAGGCCGAGAAAGACTTCTGTATCGAAGTCGTGTAACGACCTAGTCCACAGTAACTCTCAAGTGGAGACTCCATTTTTCAGGTAGACTTATTTTTCGGATCTAGTAGAATGTCTCTGGGTATCGTACTCAATTCTGAGAAGATCGAAGATGCGATCAACAAGACTGCCTGCAGTACTCGGCTCAAGGTACGGTCCTCTGTTGGTTGTTCAGTCAGCCGCTAACCTACTGCTGGCTGTTTGGCTCTATCTGGAGTATACCCACAATCCTTTCATGCAAACGTATGTGTCAACCGTCTGGGCAGCTATTTGGCCAGAGACAACCATCGGAATATCGGTGGCGATCGTCGCCTTCGTTACCTTCGCATACTATAGGAGAAAACACGCTGAATCCTTAATCGCCCGCCTCGGTTCCAAACCCAAATTGGAAGACCTTGAGGGACCTAGCAATTTGGCTAGGCTCGACGTGTGCCCCTTCTGTGAGATTACTCTCAGACCAATCTCGGAAGGCAGGCTACAGTGTCGGAAATGTCGAAGATACTTCAAGAGCAGCCTGCCCAAGATGGCCGCATAACCTTTGCAACGGTCGCAGCCCACCTTTCCGATAATTTGAATTTAGACGAGTTCAACTTATTATCCATCTGAACCTCATCGCTCCATTCGAGGAATGGTAGGGGTGACTGAAGTGGATACGGATGCATTACCGTATCTCGAAGAAGCCTGCTATTACCTAAGGAAGAAAGGATTGTCCTTTCAGGAAGTCTCCAAGGCTCTTGAGATTCCTGAGCCTCAAGCGAACCAATTATTCGAGGTGTACCGATCAAAGATAGCGAAGGGCCTTGTTGAGGAGAGTGAGGTGGATCGAAACCTCTGGGAAGACGTTTACAATGATTCGTTCGGAAATGAAAAAATTACTTTCGCACGAGAGAATGGTTTCTACCATTGCCGCCGTTCAGACCTGGAGACCATGGATAGCGCCGCACTGATGAACATCTTCGAGACCAGCAAGAAATTCCTCGACTTTGACATGTACAGACGGTATCTGGATACGAAGCCTCCGGTGGGATATGATCCGATGGCTATGCAAAGGCAGATCAAGCGCGCTGTGGAGCTAATCCAGGAGATTCTCCGGCGGAGATGGGATAATAAGACAGATCATTAAAGGATTCTTATTCAGGTAGTGGATTGCTCCCTGCCTGATTGCCGGTAACCTGAAGGCAATGGCAAGCGTCTCACGACTCAAGGCATAGACTCAAACTGAAATAAGCTTCTGCGTAACCTCGAAGCACAGCAATGTCACTTGAAGGCTTCGAAGTCGCTGTAGTTGGAGCAGGCCCCGCTGGAAGCGCAGCAGCACTTACCCTTGCGAGGGAGGGAGTTCAGGTTCTACTCGTGGAACGAGGGACTTTTCCCGGATCGAAGAACGTCTTTGGAGGAAGAATATACTCGTATGCCCTCAAGAAACTCGTTGGAGACTCGTGGAAAGATGCCCCGATCGAACGCTTTGTCCGAAAGGAAGGCATCACATTCATGACTCCTGACAACGCATTCTCCATCGAATTCGAATCCAAGGACCCGGAAGGCAGTTTCACTGCAAAACGAGCGAAGTTCGACAAATGGCTAGCCGAACAAGCGGAAAAAGCGGGAGCCTCCCTCATTACCGAAAGTAGAGTCGACGACCTGATTATCGAAAGTGGTCACGTAAAAGGAATCGTCGCTGGTCAAGACAAGATTCCAACCGATGTGGTGATTGCTTGCGATGGGACGACGACCGGGTTGGCGCGGAGAGCAGGCCTCACATCGATGCTTGAACCAAGCCAGATCTCAATGGGTGTAAAGGACGTCGTGGAGCTGCCCAGCGAGAAGATTGAGGAACGGCTCGGTCTCGATCCGGGCCAAGGAGCTGCCCATGTCTTCATCGGAGCCTGCTCAGGAGGACTGCGGGGCGGAGGATTTCTGTACACGAACCAAGACAGTCTTGCGCTTGGCATGGTTGTAGGTGGAGATGACGTTTCTTCCCAAAAGACTCAATCATACAGTTTCATGGAAAAACTCAGACAACACCCGAAAGTGCAGCGGTTCATCAAAGGGGGAAAGACAGTAGAATATGATGCGCACATGATCCCCGAAGCCGGCCCCAAGATGCTCAGCCGCCCATACACAGACGGCATGGTCGTCGCGGGAGATGCTGCGGGCCACCTCCTCAACAACGGCTACACATTCCGGGGAGTTGACATGGCCATTCAAGCGGGAGTCGCCGCGGCCCAAACTGTTCTGGAAGCTCGAAAGAGGAAAGACTATTCGTCAAATTCGCTAAAAGCCTTCGACAGAAAGTTACACGAGGACCCCGCTCTCAAAGACATGTACACTTTCCACCGCGTTCCGGCTTACCTACGGAACCGGCGACTATACACCATCTATCCAGAACTTGTATGCTCAGCTGCCGAGGCAGTTTACCGGGTTGATGGCATGGGAAAGAGGAAGATCTCCAAGGAATTGAGATTGCAGACGAAAGGCAGAGTCTCAATATTCACCTTAATACGTGACTTGATCGGTGGGGCGAGGACATTCTAACAATGTCAGCAGAAGAATCACTGACGCTTGACAAGAGGCTCGCGCTCGTAAGTTTCACCAAGGACGCAGAACCATTCATCGTAGTCGAGACCGACAAATGCAATCGCTGCGAATCGAAACCCTGTCTGTACATCTGCCCAGCAGAAGTCTATACCTGGAAGGAGAAGCTAAATTACAACACTGAAGGATGCATGGAGACGGGCGCGTGTTTGATCGTATGCCAGAAGATCGGCGCTGGCGCGATTAGCTGGAAGTATCCTTCAGGCGGAAAAGGAGTCACTTTCAGGCTGGGCTAGGTATCCCAAATCCTCTTAACCAACAAATAGGGCACTCGCAGTCCTTCGAGCGTGAAGTTGAGTCGTCAATGGTCGAAATAGCTCATGAACCCCTGAAGAGGGTCGTCGTTCGCGAACTCGTCAAATATGATAACGCTCAGCAGCTAGTAAATTCTCTCGCCATAATCATGAAAATGGGGCAGCCCATTCTCCTCAATTGGTGCGAAGGGGTCGTCTTCGTCTCTCAGCCAATCCCTCCTCCTGAGATGCCTGAAGAATACGCGAAGGGTGAGCTCTACATTGCCTCGATCAGCTTCGCACCGATGTCTGAGTTCAGCCACAACGTAAAATCTGGCAACATGGAGATGCCGGTAATTGATGTCTCAAGAAGTCCTCTAAGCCAAGAAATAGGCCGGTTTCTCAAATCCCATATGGAATGAGAGCGCTTAGTTTCACGTCTTTCCGTAGAACACTTTCATTTCGCGCGTAAGCGCTGGAACCACTTCGAAAACGTCTCCGACAATGCCGTAGTCGGCGAATCCGAAGATCGGAGCTTCTGGATCTTTATTGATTGCGACAATTACCTTTGAATTGATCATTCCGACGCGGTGTTGAATTGCGCCTGAAATGCCGGCGGCAATGTAGAGAGTCGGAGAGACAGTACGCCCTGTCTGTCCCACTTGGTCTGAGTGAGGCCTCCATCCTGCGTCCACGGAAGCTCTTGATGCTCCGACAACTCCTCCCATGACCTCAGCCAGTTCCTCAAGAATCTTGTAATTCTGCGGTCCGCCCATTCCCCGGCCACCAGAGATGATCACACTGGCTTCTGTCAAATCTAGTTTCTTGGCTCCTTGAGTTACGAACTCTTTCACAACCATCGGTGACTCTGGTCTCTTGAACTCTATTTGCTCGATTGTCGGCCTCTTTCCGGGGACGATCTCTTTCGCTGTGAAAACATTCGGCCGGAGAGTGGCGATGCTAGGCGAGCTATTGACTCTGACCTTGAGCAAGACTTTTCCAGCGTAGGCCGGCCGGGTTGCGATCAGCTTTCCGTTTTCAAGCTCCAACTGAGTGCACTCGCTAGCAACGGTGGTATCTAGGTGAATTGCCAATCGGGGCGCAAGGTCCTTTCCGGCAGAGGTTGCTGCGATCAGGATAATGCCTGGACTGACTCGCTTGATGGCTTCTAGGGCGATCTCTCGGTAATAGTCGGGATGAAATAGAGCCAGCGAAGGGTCATTTGCTAAAATGACTGTGTCAGCTCCGTACTTCCCCAGCTCACTGGCGCGATCCTTCAGACCATTTCCTATCGCTAGGGCGTACTCGTTCACCTTGAGGAGATCGGCTAGCCTTCTCCCTTCGGTGATGGCTTCGAAGGCCGCTTTGCGGAATGTGGGGCCAGATGACTCTGCGAGAACCAGAACATCTCCTGTCATCGCTTAGATCACCTTTGCCTCTTCATGCAAGAGTTTCACTAGTATTGGAACTGCATCGACTCCCTTTCCGACAATCTTCCCCGGAGGGTGGGGGGGAGGATATTGAATAGAGACAATTTCAAGAGATGGCGGCGATAGTTGTACGTCCTTAACGACTATCGGTTTTTTTCGTGCGGCGACAAGCTCCCGAAGCGATGCGTAGCGCGGAGCAGTTAGATCCTTTTCTGCGGTGAACGCTGCTGGAAGGGTTGTCTCTACTGTTATAGATCCTCCCTCTACTTCTCTGTGAGCAACTGCCTTTCCATCGGATATCTCTAGTTTGACGATCTGGGTCACGCTGGGAATACCCAACAATTCTGCGACCATCTGGCCGACTTGTTGGTTGTCATCGTCGACGCCTTTCTTTCCGAAGAGAAGAACATCAAACTTCAATCCTTCGAGCTCGTTAGCAAGCGCCCTCCCGATTAGGCTGGGATCATCTGGGATTTTGTCGCACTTGAGATGAACCGCGTTATCAGCTCCTAGCGCCAATGTCTTCATAATTACCTGCGTTGTCTTCTCTGGACCCAATGTGACGACTGTGACTTCGCCGCCATGCTTCTCCTTGAGCTGGACAGCCTCCTCAAGGGCGTACTCTTCGTAGGGGTTGATTACGAAATCGGCGTCAGAAGTATCGACGGACTTCCCATCAGAAGCTATCTTGATGCGGGCTGCCGTGTCGGGGGCTCGCCGTACACAGACGACAACTTTCAGCAGTCGACGACCTTCCCATCGAGAAATCCGAGCGATGCATAAGCTTTCGCGAGCTCAACCGATCATTTGGTAATGATTATGGTAGAGCGAAAGGCTGGGTTAAAGAATCGGATTACCCATAGGGGGCTAGCCTAAGGTGGAAAAGGCGAAGCATGTCCTCCCTTGGACGGAGTGGGTAAAGGACCTAGACGTTGTTGAGGAGGTCAGGCAACGCCGCAAGAAGCTTCTCGACGACCTGTGCCGGGCCAACGACAAGGACAGCGTTGACGACCTGCTGAACGACATCTGGCTTGACAAGATCGACCACTACATCGCCTCAAGAAGGTACATCGCTTCCCTGCGGGACAGGGAACTCAAGCCGGGAACTATCGCCCAGCTACGCTCTATGTTGCCGGACTTCTGGATTTCAGTCCTTGGCGAACAGAACTTTAGCATGAAGACTTTCTATACGCTTGCCGGATTCAAGAACACGGGAACCGAGATAGAGAAGCTAGCACCTGAACGGGAAGAACTGAAGCACCTTCTGAACATAGCCGATCCTAGGACTCGGGCGTTGATCGCCGTACTTTGTAGCGGGATGAGGATCAACGAAGCCCTGTCACGGAAAATGAAAGACATCTTGCCCGGAAGGAACGGGAAACCCTACTACAGGATCGAGCTGCCCAAGGAGGTTACCAAGATGAACTACAAGCGCTGGGTTCCCCTGACCGCCGAAACGGTAGAATGGATCAAGAACGCCCACGAAGGCGTCAAATCTGAATGGATGTTCCCTGGCGAAGTTCCCGGAAAGAAGCCAAAGGGAAAGATCCCGAAAGAGGGCAAAAGGAAAGAGCGAGCCGAACAGACGCACCTAACCGACGTTTCCGCTTGGCGATCCATCAAGGACTTATTCATCAAAGGCGGGCTGAAGGACGCCGAAGACGGTTCAAAGATTTACAGCCCCCATAGCCTGCGTAAGTTCGCTGAGAATACTATGTTGGCGTGCGGTCTGCCTGAAAAATTCGTAGGGGCCATAGTCGGACACGCAGGAAAGCTCGGGAAAGCCTACCAGGACGAACAGGACATTGAGACGACGGAGAAGTGGTTCGAGGTCTGCAACGATCGCATGACTTGGCTACAACCGATAGAGGTTATCAAGCACGACTTGGCGCAGGACAGGAAGGTAGAGGATCTAGAGGCGAAGCTGAACCTATTGCTTAACGCCGTGGCCAAGATGGCCCCGCACGAAGGACATAGCCCGACAGAACAGCTAGCGGCTTTGCAGAAACTACTCGAAGAGAAGAAAGAAGAAAAAGCCAGTTAGGGAATTCAGCTGGTCTTTATTTTTTCTTGCGTCAAAGAATGGCACGCTTCCGTATAGGACACGCAACCGATCTCTGGAGTATGATTACTGTTTGGATATAGTAACCGAGCCCTGCGCATTATGGATCGGAATCAAATTCAGAGCCCGTTCGCTACATCAGACGAAAGGTTCAGACGAAAGGCTTAGACGCAAACGCAGCCGAATCCCTTGGCTTGAGGCGCCGAGGCACTAGGTAAGACTAGGTATGATCTAGACGGTACGCCTTGCGTGTCATGTGCCTGTGGTGACGCTCAACCAAGTTAGCAGGCACTTTTTCGCTCTTGGCTACGCTTCGATTGCGTCCATCAAGATCGCCGATACGTCTGTTCCACCACAGTTGAACGTAACGGTTGTTCGGGGTACCCCTGTGATCGAATAGTCGACTTCGAATTTACCGTTCACTGAAATGTTAGCAAATCCAGGTACAAACGGACTGAAGTCGTTAGCAACACACGGGCCTGCGTCATTTATCGCCGTAGTTGCTACCACGAGGTCTAAGCCCGAGGTCTTTATCGAAGCTGAGCAAACACCTTGGTTGACGGTACAATCTCCACATGAATTAGTGGAACAATCTACCGCGGCTGGTATCGATGGATTAGGGTCAAATATTGTTTCGCCGGCACCGTGAACTGCAAAGACCTGAAAATAATCAGCTCCGTCCACAGTGATGTTATCAGCATTAAGAGGGGATGCAGCCATAGCATAATATTCGAAAAAGTCTAAAATGTGTGAAACACGTTTTGTGAAGACGAGGCCGCTAGAGTCAGTTATGGATAGCGATGAAGAGGTCCCAGAAGTTTCTGCCGTCAGCATGATTACATCATTCGTTCTGGATGTTGTCAGCACTTGAGATTCATAGGAACAGAATTGCGCTGCGCATGCTCCTACACCGTCCACTGTTAGACCCGAATCCCTCGGGAGCACATTGACCATTGGCATTGCGAGTCGAATTATGGGACCAATGTTGGCTTGTATCACCACGGTGTAGGTACCGGGTGGGGACGGATTAATAGTGAGGATTGAAGTCGCGCCCTCATCCAGGGTCGAGAGAGGAATGGATGAGGGATTGATGGTCGTTCTAAGCTTCGGTGGCGAGACTATTGTCGACAATGTCATTCCGCTTGAACTAGGACAGAATCCACCGAAAGCAACAACTGAAATGGTTGAGTTAGCCGTGGTGCCTGTCTGCATTATGATTGAAGCAGGGCTTGCAGAAACCGCGAAGTTGCCTGCTGTCACTGTGACTGTAGTAGAATGGCTGAGGGCACCGCTCGTTCCCGTTAAAGTGAGATGGTAAAGTTGGAACGCCGCGAATAAGCTCAGGGTTGACGTAGCGGAGGAATCGGGGGAGAGAAAAACTGAACTAGGACTAAGCCTAGCGTCTCCTCCCAATGTTGGGATAGCCCCGACGACAAGGTTCACGGTTCCACTGAAACCTCCTACGCTTGTTAGAGTGATTGTGGATGTGAGCGGTCCCACGACGTCTAGACACATTGGGTTAGCTGCAATGCTAAAATCAGGTCCCGCGTTCTGAGCATGGACTTGGCCAGGCAAAAGGCTTGTCGCCGTGAGAAGGAGACCAAATAGGAGGAAATTTCGCGTGGGAGCCTCCATAGCAGTTCTAGGGCAATAAATCGTCTCTGGTTATATTCATTTCGGATAGTCAATGAGCCTTGGGGTTAGTTTCAATTCTACTCGTTGTCCCCCCTGCTCTTGCTGTCTCAAAGCCAGTTCTCCGCATGGCCAAAGATCTCGAAGGGCCTGTCTTCCCCAAGATCGAATCGGCGCCAATGCAAATAACGCCTGGATCTATGGTGTTATCCGGACCAACCAACCTATTGGTTGGGTCTTCGGATCGGAACCAAATTCGAGTCGCTTTTAGACTGAAAAGGTAACTCCGTCATACTAGATCCAATAGGGAAAACTGCTAGCGGACGCGCAGTACAGTGGTTGTATCGGTTCAGCCTAGCTTGAAATCAGCTTTGATGCTGACTGGCGTACCGTAGTTGGTAGTGCTGCAGCTTCCTTTCAGATCAATCCTCGGGACTGATCCGGGATTGAATGGCTGCGACACGAAATACTCGTGGATGCAACTGGGTTGGCCAGCGAGTTGCATGGTCAGCCTGGCTATGATACCGTTAGCGTTGGAGGGTACTGTTCCGCTGCCTGTCGCAGAAGGGCTGCGGCAGTATGAAGTGTTGCCGGCTATGGACACTCCATTCAAGGTCCAGTTCCAGTCAATAACACCACTACCAGGATCCCCGGCAGAGCTGCTTCTACAGGCTATACTCCACGAATACGTCGACTGGGCCAGAACTGAAGGAACGGTCGACAACGCGATGACAAGCAGAAGAATCGGGACAGAGACTGGTAGGAGCATTTTTCGTGATTGCATAGGCTTCATCACGAGAAGCTAGGCATATAAGTTTGTATCTATGTAGAATCTTTTATGCTTGTAGTAATTGTTCTCTATCAGAGTGCGGAAACATAGTCGTAGAAAGGTTATGAGTTCTGGGCTTCGAGAGACGCATGAGGGGCGTTGGTCCCATGTCTTTCAACTTCAATCCGCAGATACCGGTAGCGTTAAATTCTCACCGGTGCGAGGGTTCGACCGCCATTTGCCCAATTTTACTTGTTCGCCCCTCTCTTCGGGCTCGTTACTATTTACTGGCATGAGCGCCGAGGGGGCGCAGGCGCTATGAGATAAGTACTCCAAACACATGAGAATAGCAAAGAAGGTTGCATCGCTTGCATTCAAAGTCTCACTAGGTGGCGTCCTACTACTAGCCATCATCGCCACAGAGCCAACCCTGCTGGCGACATCATTCATTGAGTATAAAGTGCCAACGGGATTAAATGGAGTGAGCTATCCGATGTCAATTACAACCGGGCCGGATGGTAACCTCTGGTATACTGACTCTGACGGCGTCCAGGTCGTAAGGGTCACCACAAGTGGCGTATTCACTGTGTATCCGATGCCCGCAAAAACTCCAGGCGATAAACCTGACTCCATCACTACCGGGCCAGACGGTAATCTCTGGTTCACGACAGGACCCGGTAACAGTATCGACAAGCTCACGACAGGCGGCACACTAACCGAGTATCCTTTGCCCAACCTTCAGAGTGGTCCGGACGGCATTACGGTGGGCCCGGATGGTAATCTCTGGATCACAGAGTTTGACGGCGACATGATCGCGAAGGTTACTACAGTAGGTGTCTTCACCGAATATCCTATCCCAACGCCGAATACGGCACCGTCGTCTATTACTACTGGGCCGGATGGTAACCTCTGGTTCACAACAACGAACCACGTG
>WNGN01015850.1_pt1 | contig 11622 bp, 9 predicted proteins | sample 5400561 | NCBI WGS metagenome assembly WNGN01 (sample SAMN13153379, study PRJNA577476) | soil metagenome | isolation source: 115 cm soil or saprolite under Garry oak tree replicate 2 | place: USA:California | collected 2016-06-15
TGATCGTCGTCGGCGCGTCCTGCCGCGGCGACCTCGGCCCAGTCGAGCCGTGCCCTGGCCGCCTGGAACGGCAACCCGAGCCCGTCCAGCCGGTCCACGGCGCGCCGCAGGCAGACCAGCGCCGCCGACGGCTCGCCGAGCGCCACCCGCGCCAGCCCCTCGACCCAGCTCCCGCACGCGGCCGGCCACGGCGCGTCCGGCCCGAGCCCGCCGAGCCGGCGGACGGTGTCGAGCGCGCCGGCCAGGTCGCCGACCGCCACCTGCGCCTCCCCGAGGACGGCGAGGCCCAGGCAGGGCAGGACCGTGGGGGTGGCCACGGCCGAGGCGGCCAGCGCCCGCGCCCGCTCCGGGTCGCCGGCGGCGAGCGCGGCCGCCGCCTCGGCGATCTCGACCACCGTGAAGATGTGGCGGTCGGCCGCAGGCCGCGCTCGCGGGCGGCCACGAAATTGCCGCGCAGGAACGCCACGTCGGCCCGGGCCAGGTGCGCCGCCGCCACCGCCTGCCGCGTCCCGGCGCGCTCTGCCAGGGACAGCAGGGCGACCGCCCCCTCCTCCAGCCGGGCGACGTCACTGAGCCGCGCGAGCAGCTGCAGCCGGATGTAGTGCCGCGTCGAACCGCCCCCGATCCCACTCTGCCAGCGCCAGCAGGCCCCGCAGGCGGCCGGCGGCCGGCCGGTCGCCGGACCGTTCGCGCCCGCCGGCGGCCTCGGACCAGGCCGCCACGGCCGCCTCGAACTGGCCTGCGCGCGACCGGGCGTGGCCGAGGCGCTCCAGCAGCTCCTCCACTACGGCAGGCCGATCGGTGCGGGCAAGCGCCAAGGCGGCCGCGAAGTGGTCGGCGGCCTCGGCGTCGGCGTGCAACTCCTCGGCTCGCTGGCCGGCGGCGACCAGGACATCCAGTGCGCGCCGAGGGTCGGCCTCCCACGCCGCGCCCCGGTAGTGGTGGGCGAGCCGCTGCGGGTCGCCCGGGCGGAGTTCCTCGAGGGCGGCCGCGACGGCGGCGTGGAGCTGGCGCCGTCGGGTCTCCGGCAGCTCGCCATAGGCGACCTCGGCGATCAGGGGGTGGGCGGCACGGTAGAGGAGGTCGGTCCCGGTGGGCTCCTCGATGACCAGGCCGGATTCGCAGAGGCGGCGCGCCGCCGCATCCAGCTCCCCCTCTGCTGGCCCGCCGACCCGGCCGAGGATCGCCAAGAAGGCAGCGTCGCCAGCGACCGCGACCAGCTCCAGCAGGGCACGGTCGGCCGGGTCCAGCCGCTCCAGGCGAGCCAGCACCAGGTCCCGCACGACCGGCGGCACCGCGGTCAGCGACCCGCTGCCGAGGACCCAGGCGCCGCCGCTGCGAAACAGCTCACCGGTGTCGCGCAGACCGTGGATGAGCGCGGTGACGAACAGCGGCGTCCCGGCGGCGCGCTCGCGCAGGGCGCCGAGCAGCGCGGCTGGCGGCTCGCCTCCGAGGAGAGCACCCGCCAGCGCGGCGACCGCCTCCGGGCCGAGGCCGCCGAGGGGGAGCTCCTCGGCCAGCCCGAGCCGCTCCAGCGAGCGCATTCCAGCGAGGCGGCGTCGGCCCAGTGCAGGTCGTCGATCAGCAGCGCCACCGGCCGCTGGGCCGCGACCCGCTCCACCAGCCGGGCCACCGCCTCGAACAGGCGGGTCCGCTCCAGGGCGGCATCCCCCAGCGGCTCCGGTGGCGGCAGGTGCAGCCCAGCGAACAACCGGCCGAGATCGGGCAGGCCGCTGACCAGCGCGGCCAGGCGGCCGGGCTCCAGCCCGGCCAGGAACGGCCCGAGCGCCTCCAGCACCGGAGCATAGGCCAGGTCGGCCTGCAGCGGGTAGGCGGCGCCCTCGAGGGTCACGAACCCGCGCTGGCGGGCCAAGATGAGGGCCTCCACAGCCAGCCGGGACTTGCCGATGCCCGCCTCGCCGGCAAGCAGCAGCGCCCCACCCGACCCGCCGGCGGCGCGCCCCAGCGCGGCCACCACCCGGCCAAGCTCCTCGGATCGTCCCACCAGTGGAACACCCGTCGAGCCTGCCACGGGGCCGGCCCCTACCGCCGGAGGTCCGACGGCCGCACCGTGGTCGGCTGGCCACCGGCCGCACGCGCCAGCGCCGCGTCGAGGCGCTCCACCTCTGCGGCGCGGCCCAGCAACAGGTCGGAGAACCGATCGCCCATCCGCTCATTATCGGCCGCCGCCCGTCTATCCGGGGGAAGTAGCTGGACCCGCCGGCGCCCGGCGAAGCGGGAGCCACCACCGCCCCCTCCGCCGGGCCGTGGCACGACCGAAGGCGAAGGCGCCCATCCGCCCGTTCCTGAGCGAACCTCAGAGACGGGGCGTCTGGTCGCTGTCCGGGACGTCGGCGTCAGGATGCACTGTGGTCGTGGTGCGTGCGCCCCGTGGAGAGTTGGTTCAGCACGCCCCCGGCGACGACGACCTGGCGCTCGCGCGGGGAGAGGTCGAGCCGGGCACGGAACGGCTGCTTGCCCTCGACCTGGACCTCGACCTCGTCCGCGCCGCCGGCGACCGCCTCTCTGAGCCCGAGGATCACCAACCGGTCGCCAACCTCCAGCCAGTCGTGTGCGTCGGCCTCGATGTAGAGCGGGACGAGCCCTTGCGCGATCAGGTTGCGGCGATGGATGCGGGCGAACCCCTGGGCGAGGACGCCGCGGACGCCAAGTTGCAGGGGCGCGAGGGCGGCATGCTCGCGGCTGGAGCCCTGCCCGTAGTTCTCGCCGGCGACGATGAAGCCCCCCTGCCCTTCCTTGGCCCGCCGGACGAAGTCGGGGTCCTCCTTCATGAACGTGTACTCGGCGATGGCGGCCACGTTGGACCGGTCAGCCATGACGATCGCGCCGTCGGGGGCCATCGAGCCGGTCGAGACGTTGTCGGGCAGGACGATCAGGACCTGCCCGGTCATGTCGTCCGGCAGCGGGGGCGGGATCGGCGGGGTCTTGATGTTGGGGCCGCGGATGATCTCGATCCGCTCCCGCTCGGCGGGTGGCGCGGGGTCCAGGATCATGAAGTCGTCCACCACCGGCTCGGGGTCATCGACGCTCGGCGGCTCGCCGAGCGTCCGCGGATCGGTAATCCGGCCGTGCAGCCCGGTGGCTGCCGTGGTCGCCGGAGAGGCGAGGTAGACCTGGTCGTCGACCGTGCCGGAGCGGCCCTTGAAGTTGCGGTTGAAGGTGCGCACGCTCGCCTTGCCGGTCGGGGGTGCCTGGCCGATGCCGACGCACGGCCCGCAGGCCGGCTCGAGGATCCGCACGCCGGCCCGCTCCAGCTGCTCCAGGACCCCCGACCTGGTGATGGTCGTGAGGATCTGGCGGCTGCCGGGCGAGACCGTGCCGACGGTGGTCGGGGGCAGGTGCTGGCCGTCCAGGATCGCGGCGGAGATCGCCAGGTCCTCGTACCAGGAGTTCACGCTCGACCCGAAGCAGACCTGGAAGACCGGCTCACCGGCGACCTGCTCGACCGGGACGACGTTGTCCGGCTGTGACGGCTTGGCGATCAGCGGCTGGAGCTCGCCGAGGTCGACGTGGAGCTCCTCGTCGTAGGAGGCGTCGGAGTCGGGGCCCAGCTCGACCCACTGGTCCTCGCGGCGCTGGCGGCGCAGGAAGCGGCGGGTCTGCTCGTCGGACGGGAAGATCGCGGTCGTCCCGCCGAGCTCGGTGATCATGTTGCAGACCGTCGCCCGCCGGGTCACCGACAGGTTCGCGGCGCCCGGACCGGTGAACTCGAAGATGCGGTTGAGCCCGCCCTTGACCGTGTACTTGCGGATGAGCCACAGGATCAGGTCCTTGGAGGCGACCCAGGGCGGCAGCTCACCGTCCAGGTGCACGCCGACCACCACCGGGGTGGGCATCCGGAACGGCTGGCCGGCCATGGCGAGCGCGACCTCCAGCCCGCCCGCGCCGATGGCGATCGACCCGCACGCACCCGAGGTCGGCGTGTGCGAGTCGGCGCCGAGCAAGGTGGCGCCCGGTCGCGCGAAGCGCTCGGTGTGGACCTGGTGGCAGATGCCGTTGCCCGCCCGCGAGAACTTGATGCCGTACTTGGAGGCGAACGTCTGGAGGAACAGGTGGTCGTCAGCGTTGCGGTGGTCGAATTGCAGCATGTTGTGGTCGACGTACTGCACCGCGAGGTCGACCTTCACCTCCCGGAGCCGGAGTGCCTCGAACTCCATGCAGGCCATCGTGCCGGTCGCGTCCTGCAGCAGTGTCTGGTCGATCCTGAGGGCGACTTCCTCGCCAGGGCCGAGGCGTCCCTCGACCAGGTGCGCCTCGAGGATCTTGCCCGTCATGGTGCCCCGCATGCTCGCCTCCCGCGTGTCCGGCGTCCCGCCCGTGGGCGGGGTGGGCACTGTGGTCAGGGGACCGGAATGTCGGTGAGCGCTCGGTTGATCGCGTCCTTGTCAAAGGCGGCGGGGTCAGGCTCGTCGCCGAGCCAGTCGAGCCGCTCCGCATACTCGGGATGGTCAGGGTCGGCGAGGATGTCGAGCAGTTCGGCGTAGCCCCACACGCCGCCGCAGTCCTCTGGCGGTCCCGCGCGCCGGCCTGCCACGCAGACGGCATGGCGCACGCGGTCGGGAGGCAGGATCTCCTCGACCAACAGGTCGTGCTCCCAGGAGTCACCGAAGTCGTAGGTGTAGCGCAACCTGGCGCCCACGGAATCGGCGACCTCGCACAGCAGCGCCGTGCTCTCGTCGGCGAAGCGTTCCTCGAACCCGTCGAGGCCGAAGTCAGGACGCGAGTAGCGGCGACCGCCGGCCTCGAAGGCGTGGAGGTGAGAGTCCGTCCAGCCAAACGCTGTCTGGATGATGTCGTGCAGCCCGGCCAGCGTGGTGGTGGCGGGCAGGCGCAGGCGCCGCCAGATCGGCGGGTGCGCTCCCCGCAGGCCGATCTTCACCTGGTACACCGCGTCCCTGGCCGAGACCCGCGCGCCGCCCTCGGACGACCCACTCGCCTTCGGACTACCGGTCCCCTTCCTGGTCTGCCGCCACGCCGGCGGCCGGCCGAGCGTCTCCAGCGTGCGGCGGTAGGCCGCGGTATCGACTGGCGCCCCTCCGGTGAGGGCGCCGTGCAGGTGGGTGACGGCGACGCCGCCGAGCTCATGGAGGACCTCGTGACGGTCCCGACCGGCTTCACGGAGCCGCTTGGCGGCCTGCCAGGCCTCCGGCGGGTCGTCGTCCCACAACTGGTTGGCGACGACCTCGTGGATCGCGACGTGCAGGCGAGGGTTGACGCCATCGACCTCCCCGTCGAAGGCAGGGTCCAGAAGTGCGGCGTGGTATTCGGGATGCTCACCCTCGATCAGCAGGCGCCGGTCGTCACCGTCGCCAGGGTCCAGTATCGGGAAGTCCTCGTCGCCGATCCGGGTGCCGAAGAACGGCATGGCGAACATCCTGCGGTCGACCGCATCCTGCACGCTGTCCAGGCCACCGCTGGTGTCCAGGCCCTGCAGGAACAGCCGCAGAGGCGAGGCGTCCGCCGCCTCGTCGTACACCTCCGCGAAGTGCGCGCCGCAGTCGACGGCGACCTCGCCGAGCTCGGCGGCTGCCTCGGCGGGCAGGCCGGTGCGTTCGCCAGCCCACCGCACCCACGCGGTGACGACCGCGGGCATGGCGTCGCGGTCGGCCTCGTCCAGCATCACCTTGGCTGGCACCCAGTCGTGCAGGAACCCTTCGACCTTGGCCGGGCTGACCCGCAGCGGCTTGCCACCGTCGTAGTCGGCGCCGAAGTCCACCAGCAACCGCGCGCAGTGCCGCGCCGCATCGCTGTCGGGCAGGTCACGAGCCTGTGAGGAGGCCAGGAACTCGGCGACGATCGCCTCCCGTTCCGCCTCGCCGATCTCCCGGTCAGGCTCGCCTGAGGCAGGCTCGGGCATGGCCCGGCAGCGGGCCAGCGCCAGCGCCCGGTACTGCCGCAGCTCCTGGCTCACCTCCGGCTGCCAGGTGGCATCGGTCGCCGCCAGGCCGTCCTCCAGCAGCCCCCGCGCTGCGGCCGGGTCGACCTGCTCGAGTCTCGCCAGCGGCTCCGACAGCGCGGCCTTGCGCAGCTCCCGCAGCGTGCGGGCCGGTTCCGCGGTGACGAACAGGTCCTTGACCCAGCCGCCGAGATGGTTGAAGTCCACCAGCGCCACCAACCCGTGCCGGCGTCGCCCATAGCCGAACATCACCAGCAGGCTCGCCTGGTCGCCGTACACATCCGCCAGGCGCCAGCACTCGCCCACGCGCACTCGGCCGATCTGACCCGCCCACGGCGGCTCAGCCCGGCCGCCGGCAGCCAGCGCCGCCGCGGCGGTCGACGCCGCCTCGCGCTGCTCGGCCGTGACACCCACGGCCGCCAGCGCGCGCAGCAACGCCAGCGCCTCCCGCGTACCCGCACGTGCCGCATAGTCGACCGCGCCCAACCCGAAGACCATCTCCGCATCCTCGCCCGGCGGGAGCTGCTTCCACCACGCGCCCACCAGATCGGAGGCGAACACCTCCACCTCCAGCGGATCGATCACCTTGGCAAGCGCCCGAAACGCACGCAGCATCTCCGCGTACAGGCCCTCGAAGGCATCCAGGCCGGCGTTGGACCGGTCGCCCCGCGACCGCCCAGTGGTGGGGCCGCGCTGCTGCTTCTTCCGTTTGCGTCCACGGCTGACGGGCCGACCCCGACGTAGATGTTGAGCGCCTCCAGGTCGCCCGCGCGTTGGGGCTCCCCCGGCGGCCGGCCGTCGGGCCGCCAGGCGCCGACCGGCACCACCCCGGGCTCGACCAGGTCAAGGCCGTCGAAGAACGCCTCGACCTCGGCGCGGCCACGCGGCACCAGGGCGATCCCGGAACGCTTCGAGGCGGCCACCGCACCGGCCATCGCCTGGGCGTCGAACTCGTCCGTGGGATGGCTGATCGCCAGGTAGCTGCCAGACGGCAACGCCGCCAGCAGACTCGACACGATCCCGTACGGATCCTCCGCGTCGGGCAGGAACATCAAGATCGCCACCAGCATGACCGCCACCGGCCGACCAAGATCCAGCGTCGCCGTCAGGGTCGGATCGGCAAGGATCGCCTCCGGCTGCCGCAGGTCGGCGGGAAGGAACGCGGTCTCCCCCGCCACGTGGCTGGTCATCAACGCCCGCGCGTGGGCCAGCACGATCGGGTCGTTGTCGACGTACACCACCCGGGCGTCGGGGGCGACCGCCTGGGCGACCTCGTGGGTGTTGCCAGCGGTCGGAATGCCGGTCCCGATGTCCAGGAACTGCCGGATCCCCGCCTCGCCCGCCAGGTAGCGGACCGCACGGCCCAGAAACGCGCGGTTGGCGCGCGCCATGGCGCGCATGCTCGGAACGGCTTCCAGGATGGCCTCTGCCAGGGCGTGGTCAGCGGGGAAATTGTCCTTGCCGCCCAGCCAGTAGTCATAGACCCGCGCGGTGTGCGCCACATTGGTATTGATCTCCGGAGGGATCCGGTCCCGATCCGCACCTTCGACGCCATTGCTGTGCCGCACGATGTCTCCTCCGCAGGTGGTCGACCTCCTACGTCGTGGGCAGTCTAGCCCCACACGCCAGAGCCGGGCGGCAGCCGGTAACCACGACCCGGTCTGCCGCCTGCGAGCCTCCGAGGCCCTGTCCTCGACTACGCGACGTCGCGCTGGACGGTGGTCTGGGCGGCGACGGCCGATAGCAGCGCCGCAACGCCCGCGACCAGCGCTGCCGCCGCGGCGAAGGGAAGCGCGCTGGTTCCGCCGCCCAGGGTCGCCCCCGCCATCGTGGTCGCGGCGGTGTATGGCAGGTAGGGCTGGGCGGAGTCGAACAGCCCGCCGATGACCTGCTCGACGACGAACCCCCAGGCAAACACCGTGACGATGGCCGCGAGCTGGCCACGGAGCAGCGATCCCAGGCCGACCCCGACCGCGGCGAGCAGGCCCGATCCGAGAATCGCACCGGCCGCGAAGCGGGCGATGGTCCCCCAGCCGAGCGCCACGGGATAGCCCTTGGCGGCCACGAACGCCAGGCTGATCCCGGTCGTGAGGCCGGCGGCGACCAGGCCGAACAGCAACCCGAAACCCGCCGCAACGATCGCCTTGGCGATCAGCACCCGGACCCGGCCCGGGGTGCCGAGGTAGGTGGTGGTGGCGGTCCCGTGCCGGAACTCGCCGCTGGAGACCGTGACCCCAAACACCGCGGCCATGAGCATGCCCAGCCCGTTCCGGGTGAGCATCGCGGTGAGCCCGGCCGCGGTGTCGAGGGGAGGTGGCGCCATGTGCCCGGATCCCCCCGCTCTGGCCGCCCCCAGGATCGTGACCAGCGCGGTCAGCCCTGCCGCCGTGGCCAGGAGGCCCAGCGGCAGCCGGGTGGTGCGGAGCTTCAGCAGCTCGGTTCGGATCGACCGGTTCATCGGGGCCCCTCCGCTTCGGTTGTGGTTGCCGTGAGCTGGAAGAACACGTCCTCCAGATTGGCCGCCTCGGTGGTGCTCTCCAGGATCGGGATCGCGAGCTGGGCGGCGAGCATGCCCACCCGTTCGGAGCTCGCGCCGGTGATCTCGAGCCGGTCGGAGGCGACCCGTTCGACCCGCACGCCGTCGTGGTCGAGGGCGTTGGCGAGGTCCTGCGCCCGAGGCGTCCTGACCCGCACCAGATGGCGAGCGCCGGAGGTGAGCTCCTCGAGCGAGGACTGCGCGACCAGGCGGCCCCGGTCGATGATGACCACACTGTCCACCGTCTGGGCGACCTCGGCCAGGATGTGGCTGGACACCAGGATGGTCCGACCCTGCTCGGCCAGGCCTCTGACCAGCTCGCGGAGCCACCGGACCCCCTCCGGGTCGAGCCCGTTGGCCGGCTCGTCGAGGATCAGCACCTCAGGATCGCCGAGCATCGCCGTGGCGATCCCGAGACGCTGGCGCATGCCCAGTGAGAAGCCTCCAACCTGCCGTCTGGCGTCCCTTTCGAGCCCGACCAGCTCGAGCACCTCCTCGACCCGAGCGGGGTCGAGGCCACCCGCCATCGCCTGCACCCGGAGGTGGTTGCGAGCGCGCCTGCTCGGATAGAAGCTCGACGCCTCCAGCACGGCCCCCACGTGACGCAGTGGATCAGGCAGGTCGCCATATGCCCTGCCGTGAATGGCGGCGGTGCCCTCTGTTGGTCGTACCAGGCCAAGGAGCGCCCGCAGGGTGGTGGTCTTCCCGGCCCCGTTTGGCCCCAGGAACCCGACGACCGTGCCCCGATCGACCTCGAAGCTCAGCCGGTCGACCGCGAGCACCGGGCCGAACCGCTTGGTCAGCCCGCGTACCTCGATCACTGCCATGGACCTTCCTTTCTGGTTGCTCGTGCCCGCTGGTCGGGCTCGAAGGTAGGTCCGGGCGGCCCCGCTGCCATCGCCCCCGAGGCGCTTTCGCCTCCTGCTCGAGGTGGATCTCCGGGAGGAGCCAATCCCCACCCAGATGGATGCGAGCGTCGTGGCCTGCGGTTATGGTGAGGCCATGAAACCCGCGGACGCGCCCGGAGCAGGGCTGTGGCCAGCAGCGCGCCTCACGCCACGACAGGTCGACTGGGTGATGGTCGGTGCCGCCCTGGCCCTGTCGCTTCCCGCGCTGGTCCATGCGGGCCTCGTGGGGAACAAGCCGGTCGCGATCGGGCTGGCCACCCTGCCGTTTGGCACCCTGCCACTGCTGTGGCGGCGCAGCCATCCCGGACCCGTGCTCGCCATCCTCGCAGCCGCGTTCGCCGTTCCGGCGATCTTCGGGAACGCCGAGCCCAACTCGGTCGGGTTGCTGTTCGGTGTGGGGTTCGCCTCGCGGTACGGCGACGGGCGCGTCCGCCATGTCGTCGGCGCCGCCGCCGTGGGGGCCCTGCTTCTCGCCTTCGCGATCATGCTGGTGACGGGGGAGGTCAGGACACTCGGCCACCTGACGGGGATGGCCTTCGGGTCGGGCGTGGCCTGGGTTGTCGGCGACCGCGCCCGGACCCGGCACGCCTACCTGGCCCAGCTCGAGGAGCGGGCCGCCCGGCTCGAGCGCGAGCGAGAGGATCATGCACGTCGCGCCGCCGAGGCCGAACGCAACCGCATCGCACGCGAGTTGCACGACGTCGTCGCGCACAACGTGAGCGTCATCGCGGTTCAGGCGGGCGCAGCCCGGATCGCCTCGCGGGACCGCCCCGGCCAGGTGACCGAGACGCTCGGGCTCATCGAGCGCACCGCCCGGTCGACGCTGGCGGAGGTCCGGACGGTCCTGGGGATTCTCCGAAAGGCGGACCATGAGGGGCCCGGCCGGTGGCCGCAACCCACGCTCGCCCAGCTCGACGCCCTGGTGACCCGGGCGCGCGAGGCAGGGCTCCGTCTCGAGGTACGGGTGGAAGGCAACCTCGACGCGCTGCCCGCCATGGTGGATCTGTCCGCCTACCGGATCGTGCAGGAGGCCCTGACCAACGTCATGAAGCACGCTCCCGGTGCGCGAGTCCACCTGTTCGTCAACCGCACCGACCGAGCGATCGACCTGGTCGTGGTCGACGATGGCCCAGGGGCGCCGCCGAACCCATCCGGGGGACAGGGATTGATCGGGATGCGGGAGCGTGCCGCCCTGGTGAGCGGGCACCTCACCGTGGGTCCGGCGCTGGGTGGCGGCTTCCGCGTGCAGGCCCAGCTCCCCGTGGAGGCTCCCGGCGGCGACCGCGGCGCGCCGGACGCCAACGAGACCCAGCCCGAGGCCAGGTTGCCGTGACCATCCGGGTGCTCCTGGCCGACGATCAGGCGCTGCTGCGGGCGGGCTTTCGCATGATCATCGAGGCGCAGCAGGATATGGAGGTGGTGGGCGAGGCGGCGGACGGCGCGCAGGCGGTGGAGCTGGCCCGTAGGCTCCTCCCCCACGTGGTGCTGATGGACGTCCGGATGCCCAGGATGGACGGGATCGAGGCCACCGGCCGGATCACCGCGCGGGGACCATCCGCGGCTCCGCGGGTGGTGATCCTCACCACCTACGACCTCGATGAATACGTCTACGACGCGCTGACGTCCGGAGCGAGCGGGTTCCTGCTCAAGGACACTCCGCCGGAGGATCTGATCCGTGCGGTCAGGGTCGCCGCGGCCGGGGAGGCGCTGCTCGCCCCCTCGGTGACTCGCAGGCTGGTGGAGCAGTTCGTCCGGCAACGGCCGCGCCAGAGCTCCGCCGCCCACCGGCTCCAGGTCCTCACCGACCGTGAGGCCGAGGTCCTGCGGCTGGTCGCACGAGGCATGTCCAACGCCGAGATCGCCGGGACCCTGTTCCTCGGCGAGAGCACCGTGAAGACCCACGTCGGCCACATCCTGGACAAGCTCCAGCTGCGCGACCGGGTCCAGGCTGTGATCCTCGCCTACGAAGCCGGCTTGGTGCTGCCGGGCCAACTGGAGGAAGCATGAGCATCGCCGAAGGCCGCCGGGCCTGCCAGGTGCTCGCGAGAGGGCCGGGACGGCTCAGCGTCGCCGGCCTGTGTACCAGATGCCGTTCGCCTGGACCTGCCCGGCGTCGATCGCGGCCGGTGCAGCCAGCCCGGCTCAGCCGCCGAATCGGGTGGCGCCAGCCGGCCGAAGCACCAGCGCGCGGTGGCCTCATCGAACCGCTCCCACGCCCATTCCACGACCACCAGCGCCCCGTCAGGCACCAACACCACGCC
>WNGN01003117.1_pt1 | contig 11620 bp, 10 predicted proteins | sample 5400561 | NCBI WGS metagenome assembly WNGN01 (sample SAMN13153379, study PRJNA577476) | soil metagenome | isolation source: 115 cm soil or saprolite under Garry oak tree replicate 2 | place: USA:California | collected 2016-06-15
GGCTTACAGGCCTTCTCTGGCGCGTTTCTCATTCCGATCGATCGCAGGTCACGATAACGTGAGAGACGATGAAAAATCGGATCTCGTTTGTTCTTTTACTGACGCTGACGGCGAGTCCTGCGTGGGCGGACGAGGCCGAGAACTTCGCCATGGCTCACGTCCGCCTGAGCACCGAGCCCACGATGGCCACCGGCTGCCTTCGCGTCGGCCAGGTGATGGACGACTCCGTCAAGGACTTGAGGCGCAAGATCGTCAAGACGGGCGGCGACACCGGAATTCTCTCGTTCGGAGCCAACGAGATCTATGCCCAGGCATTTCGGTGCGCGGGCACTGCCAGGCCACCTGATCCGAGCGCAGCGCCGACTATTCCACCTCCACCGCCAGGAGCTCCACCACCACCTCCTCCCGAGCTCGCGAGGTAGCCCGCGTACGTGTCGGCACCGTCTTCCCGGAGGGTGGACGGATCGGCTACCCTGGGGCAGATCTGGACGATGGAGGCGGGTATGAAGAAGCGCAGGATTGTCGTGGCGATGGTTCTGGTGTTGCTCTCGGGTTGCGCAGGCCATTCGGGCTCATCCGCGCTCGGCGAGTCCGCGTTTCTGACCGCCCAGGCCCACTGCGAAAAAGACCGGGGTACGTGGCACGCGAACCTCGGTGTCTGTGAGGTGTGTCCCTAGGAGCTGACACGAATCGTCACTCCTTGAGTAGAAGTTTTCGAGGGTGGTCGGGGCCAGATCTCCATGATTCCATGGACTATGGCCTCGGATCCGATGAAGCGTCTTCGCGGCTCGCCGTCGTTCTACGGGGTCGTCGCCGCCCTCCTGCTGGTCGTCTTCGTGGCCGCTGCGCTCTTCTTCGCCAGGGCGATCCGCGTCGAAGAGCAAGAGCACCTGGCTCAGAACGACGCCATCGCGCGTAGCGTCGCCGCCTCGATCGAGGCGCGCGAACAAGGGTACCTCAACGTCCTGCGCTCCTATGCTGGACGCTTCCGCTTCCGCGAGAGCATCAAGCGGCGGGACCGGACGGAAGCGCTGACTCACCTGCGTCAGCTGCATCAGAGCTTCCCCGATGTCGACCGCGTCTTCCTCGCCGATCCCGCCGGGACCGTCTGGGCGAGCGAGCCGGAATCGCCGGAGAACTACGGCCAGAGCTACGCCTTTCGTGACTGGTACCGAGGGGTGAGCCGGTCCTGGCAGCCGTACATGTCGGAGATCTACGAGACGGCGCACGAGCGGAAGCCGGCGGTGGCCCTGGCCATGCCGATCCGCGACGTCGACGGCCAGGTCATCGGGATCATCACCTCCGTGCAGAACCTGGACACGCTCCGGACGTGGCTGGCGCCGATCCAGATTCCCGGTGGCGACCTGTTCGTCGTCGACCGCAAGGGTCTGCTCGTCTTTCACCGCACCAGGGCCGGCGCGGATCACCTCGCGGACTATGTCGACATTCCGGTGGTTCGGCGCCTGCTCGAGGGTCACGACGGTGTGGCCGAGCTGGAGAATCCCGTCGACGGTGAGGTGAGCCTCTCCGCCTCTCGCTGGGTGCCCGCCCTCGGCTGGGGTGTCGTCGTGCACCGCTCGAAGAACGTGGTCCTGCAGCGGACGCGCACACTGATCCTCGCCGCCACCGCCGTCGCCGTCGTCCTCGCCGCGACGCTGGCCGGGCTGGGCGGGCTCGCCCTTCGCAACGAGCGTCGGGCCGCGGCCGCGCTGGCCACCTCCAACGAACGGCTGAACCTCCTGCACAAGATCGATCTCGCCCTCATCGCCGGGGAAACGCCGGTGACGATCGCCGAGGCCGCCCTCCCGCGACTTCGAGATCTGCTCGGTGTCCCTCGCACCATCGTCAACCTGTTCGATCTGAAGGCGGGCGCGGTGGAATGGCTCGCCGCCATCGGACGCCGTCGCTTCTACCACGGCCCGCGCGTTCGCTATTCGTTGGAGCTCGCCGGTGACCTGGCGGCCTTGCGGCGGGGCGAGCCCCAGGTGATCGACGTGCAGTCGCTGCCCCCGAGCCCGGAATCCGACGCCTTGCTGGCCTCGGACGTCCGCGTGTACATGGTGGTGCCCATGATCGCCCGTGGCGAGCTCATCGGCTCGATCAGCTTCGGCGGGCCAACGGGGGTGTTCCCGCCCGAGCAGATCAGCATCGCCAAGGACGTGGCCGCCCAGCTCGCCATTGCACTCGAGCAGGCGCGACTCCTGGAGCGTGTGACCCGTCAGGCCGAGGAGCTCGAGCAGCGGGTCGAGGAACGCACGCTCGAGCTGAGAGCGACGAACGACCAGCTCCAGCAAGAGATCGCCGAGCGTCGCCGGGCGGAAGAGGACGCCGACCGCGCCAACCGGGCCAAGAGCGAGTTCCTCTCGCGGATGAGCCACGAGTTGCGCACCCCGCTGAACGGCATCATCGGCTTCGCGCAGCTGCTCGAGCTCGAGGCCCAGGGCGACGAGCAGCGCGAGAGCATCGAGATGATCCTCAAGAGCGGACGTCACCTGCTCGGCCTCATCAACGAGATCCTCGATATCGCCCGGATCGAGGCGGGAAAGCTGGCGCTCTCCCTCGAGCCGGTCCTGATCAGCGAGGTCGTGGCCGCCGCCCTCGACATGTTGCGGCTCGAGGCGGCCTCCAAGCGCATCGACGTCGTGGTGACGGCGCTCGAGGGCTACGTGCTGGCCGATCGTCAGCGCTTCCAGCAGGTCGTGTTGAACCTCTTGTCGAATGCCATCAAGTACAACCGGGCGGGTGGCGCCGTCCGCGTGTCGTCGGAGGTCGGCGCCGAGCAGGTTCGTCTCAGCGTCGGCGACACCGGTCGGGGCATCGCGCCCGAGATGATGAGCCGGTTGTTCACGGCGTTCGATCGGCTCGGCGCCGAGCAGACCGCGATCGAGGGCACGGGCCTCGGCCTCGTGCTGTCCCACCACCTCGTGGAGGCCATGGGCGGCACGCTGTCAGCGCAGAGCACGCTCGGCGAGGGCACGACGTTCACCGTCGGGCTGCGACGCGTCGAGTCTCCGACCGTGGGGATCGAGCGCGCGAGCGGTCGCGAGGTGGATGAGGTCGGCCTCGATGGCCTTCGTGGAACCGTGCTCTACATCGAGGACAATCTCTCCAACCTCAGACTGCTCGAGCGGATCCTGGCCCGTCGGCCCGGCGTCACATTGCTGTCAGCCATGCAAGGCTCCCGCGGGATCGAGCTGGCTCGCGATCATCAGCCGGACCTGATCATCCTGGATCTTCACCTGCCCGATCTTTCCGGCAGCGACGTGCTGGCCAGGCTGTGCACCGATCCTCGGACGAAGCAGATCCCTGTCGTGATCCTGAGCGCGGACGCGACGCCCGGACGGGTCAAGCGGTTGCTGGAGCAAGGCGCGCGTGATTACTTGACCAAGCCGCTCGACGTCAGACAGGTGCTGACGCTCGTGGACGAGACACTCGCCGACGTGCAGGCGTAGCGGAGGAGCGTGAAACGGGGCGAGGGCTTCGACCCCCGCCCCGTCCTCGGTTACGGCGCCTGAACGGAGTCGGGGCCCGTCAGGGGATTGTCGTCGTTGAAGGCCCACGCGGTACCGACGCCGCTGAGCGCCACCAGTGCCAACAGAGTCGCGAGAGCGAAGCGCTTCATCTCGTCACCCCTTTCGTCACGAGCTGTGTGATGCGAAGCAGACGGGCTGCAAGGCAAATGCCCAACTCGCTGCCCGCGTTCTGAGCACGTCGATCACCGCCAAGTCCGCGTGATGTCGTCACTCCGAGCCCTCGACGATTCGCGACGACGTCGTGCAGATCCGCCACAGTCGCGCACGAGCGCCACAGCTCGCGGCCCTCCGGAAGCATCGCTTCGGTGCCGATCCCCATTCCGATGCTGGATTGGGGACGGACGAAATCGGGCAGTGAATCCGTGGCGCACCGGCACGCGAAGATCGGTGTCAGGATCGCACTCGTGCTCGGGATTGCGCTCGGCGGCAGCATTGCCTTGCCCACCTACCTGCTCGTGACGTATCAGACGCGCCTGGAGCGTTCAGCCGCGCGCGCCGCGTTCGTCCTGGCCTCGAGTGACCTGGGGCGGCAGGCGCAGGTGCACTTCAAGATCCAGGTGCAGGAGTGGAAGAACGTCCTGCTCCGCGGCGCCGATCCCCAGCTGCTCGAGAAATATCGGGGCGGGTTCGAGAAGGAGGAGGCCGCGGTGCAGAAGCACCTCACCGTCCTCCGAGAGCGGCTGACGGCCGAAGCACTCGACGTGGCCAGGGTCGACGGGCTGCTGGCCGTGCATCGGAGCCTCGGCGAGCGTTATCGCGCGGCGCTGGCCGGCTTCGAGGGCGACGCGGCCGGCGCACGCAAGGTCGATCACGCCGTCCGCGGCATCGACCGGGCGCCGACCGAAGCGATGGACGCCCTGGTCGCCGACCTCAAGAAGCTCGCCGAGCGCTATCAGGCCGACGCGATCGCAGACAACGCGGCCATCCGTCGCTTCGCGATCACGCTGATCGTGCTCGTCGTCATTCCGGTGGCCGCGATCGCCACGTGGTTCTGCCGCGACGTGAGCCGTCGGCTGCGCCGCATGGTCGATGCCGTGCGCGACGTGGCCGAGGGCGAGGGCGATCTCACCCGGCGCGTCGACGAGACCACGCGCGACGAGATCGGCGAGGCCGCCGCCTGGATGAACCGCTTCATCGAAAAGGTGCACGACATCATCGCTCATGCCCGCACAATGGCGGCCGGCTCGGCGCTCGCGACCGGGCAGCTCTCGAGCGCAGCCGAGCATCTGGCCGCCGGCAGTCACGAGCAGGCCGCCGGCCTCGAGGAAGCCGCGGCGAGCATCGAGCAGATCGCGGCCACGATCAGGCAGAACTCGGACAACGCGCGCCAGGCGGCCGACTGCGCCGTCGACTCCACGCGCACGGCCGAGAAGGGACGCGAGGTCATCGACGAATCGGTCGCCGCCATGAACGGCATCAGCCAGGCCGCCGGCAAGATCTCCCAGATCATCGGGGTGATCGACGAGATTGCGTTCCAGACGAACCTGCTCGCGCTCAATGCCGCGGTCGAGGCCGCCCGGGCCGGGGAGCAGGGGCGCGGGTTCGCCGTGGTCGCGGCCGAGGTCCGGAACCTCGCCCAGCGATCGGCCAGCGCCGCCAAGGAAATCAAGGCCCTGATTCTCGAGTCGGTCGATCGAGTGGAGCGGGGCGCTGTGCTGGTCGAGCGGTCGGGCCGAACGCTGGACGACATCGTGACGTCCGTGCGCCGTGTCAGCGACATCGTGGCTGACATCGCCGCCGCCAGCGAGGACCAGCGGCGCGGCATCGACCAGGTCAACCAGGTCGTCGTGCAGATGGACGCGACCGTGCAGAACAACGCGGAGCAGACCGAAGAGCTCTCGACCACGACCCAGGCGCTGGCGACACAGGCCCGGGTGCTGGAGGAGCTGGTCGGGCGCTTCCGGGTTGCCGGGGCGACGGCCGCGCCCGTGGTGGCGGCGGCCGCGCGGCCGTCACGACCGCGCCCGAAGTCACGGAAGCCAGCGTTCCGACCGATCACTCGCGAGGTGGCTGTGGTCGGCGTCGGTTCCCAAGAGCGCTAGTCCCTGGGCGTGCCTATGCTCGGCTCGCGCGTGCGACGCTCGGTCCGCAGGTATCAAAGGCGCGCCGCTCGCCGGGGGCGACGGCGAGCGGCGCTGTTCGCTCTCGTTACGTGCAGCAGGTCGTGCCGCAGTCACGCTGAGCGTCGCCAGCGAAGTAGTGCAAGGGGCTTACCGAGTCAGGAAGTCCCCGAATAACGGGCCTGAAGACGATCGCCCGGGTTCGCCAGGCCCTGATCTCGTAAACTTCTCCGACGACGGGGCGAGTCGTCGCACCGAGCGGCCGACCCTGGCCGCACGCTCACTTGAAGAGGGTCGACGATCGTACGATGCTTGCCGGCACGGCGCGGACGCCGCGAGTGACTTCGAGACGCGACGCCGGACGGCCCCGAGGAGGGTCTCGATCCCATGAACATGCCGCACGATCCGCATCGAGCAGGAGCGCTCCCAAGCCCGATCAGGGACAGGCGGCAATCAACGTGCGCGTTGTGCGGCGAGCGTGTCGACTTGCGTGAGGAGCACTACCGCATGGTGTCCGAGTTCCGGGTCCATCGGGCCACGGTCCACGTCGAGTGCTATCGAAAGCTCAAGAGGGAACGCCCCGAGTAAGGGCATCGAGGTCGCGTTCGATAGACGCGAACCGTCACCTATCCCGACGCCGTCGGAAGGTTGAGTCGTAAGGATTGCCGTACATCGCCGGCGACCCGAGCCCCTGCCGGCGAACGCGCTGATTCCTCACGCCGTCGTGGTCCGGCCAGCTCCTTGCACTGAACGTCCCCCACAGGCTGTTTCATCCTTGGAAAGGACGTGAATGACCCGAGCGAGGAAATCGGCCGGCCGCTGGATCGCCGAGCACACAACCATTGCGATCGTGCTCGCAGGAATTCCAAGTCTCGTCGCCGGACTGATCGGCGCCGTGGCCAAGCGCCTCGATGTCAGCCCGGATCGAGTCTTCCTGCTGATCGGCCTGCTGACGTTCGCGTCAGGGCTCCTGACGATCGTCGTCCTGTTCATCCGCTACATCGTCAACTACGCGACGTTGACCTCCGTGGAGCTCGACGAGGCAATCACGAGGGGCTAGACGACGCCCGTATCGCGGAGGCGTCGCACCTCGTCGGCGGTGTAGCCCGCCAGCGTCGTGAGCACGTCCTCGGTGTGCTCGCCGAAGAGCGGGGCCCGCGACGTCTCGATCGGGGAGTCCGACAGCCGTAGCGGGCATCCGATCATCGAGAAGCGTCCCCGCGTCGGATGCTCGAGGTCGAAGACGGTGCCGCGCTCCCGCAGGTGAGGGTCGCGGAGCACCTCCGCGGTGTCGAGCACCGCGCCGCACGGAATCCCGCGGCTGGCCAGGGCCCGCATGACCTCGTGCTTGTCGTGCGTCATGGTCCAGCCCTCGATCACCGCGGTGAGGTCGTCACTGTGGCGGGCCCGCGCCGGCGGCGTGCTGAAGCGCTCGTCGGTGCGGACGTCCTGGCGGCCGATGGCGTCCACCAGCGCCTCGAAGGGCTCGGCATTGTCGGGTGGCAGCATCAGATAGACGTAGTCGTTCGGTCCACCCCCCGCGCAGCGGACGAGGTCGGCATAGGCGCCGCTCGCCGAGCGATTCCCCATGCGCTCGAGAGGCCGGCCGTTCGTCAGGGTCGGCGTGAATTTCACGCGCGTGATGTTCAGCACGGCCTCCTGCATGGCCACCTCGACGAGCTGGCCGCGGCCCGTCCGCTGCCTTTGCACGAGCGCGGCGAGGATGGCGATGGTCAGGTGCATGCCGGTGCCGGCGTCCCCCACGTTGACGCCGGTGACGACCGGCGGACGATCGGGGAAGCCGGTCAGGCTCATCCCACCGCTGGTCGCTTGCGCGATCATCTCGAAGCACTTGAAGTCGCTGTAGGGCCCGTAGGAGCCGAAGCCTTTGATCGACGCGTAGATCGCCCGGGGATTGAGCGTCTTCACCGCCTCGTAGCCGAGCCCCAGGCGCTCCATGGCGCCGGGGCCGAGATTCTCGGCGACGACGTCGGCCTCGCGGATGAGCCGTCGCGCGATCTCCTTGCCCTCGTCGGTCTTCAGATTGAGCACGATGCTGCGCTTGTTGCTGTTGAGCAGCAGGAAGAAATAGCTGTCGATGTCGGCCCGGTCGCTGTACCAGAGCTTTCGCGCCCGGTCACCGTTCGGCGGACGCTCGATCTTGATCACGTCGGCGCCGAGCCAGGCCAGGGTCTGCGTGCACGCGGGACCCGCCTGGTCGTGCGTGAAGTCGATGACCCGGATGCCGTCCAGGGCTTTGCTCATCGGTTCCTCCTCGCCTTCTGCCCTACCGCCCGGGCGGTCGGCGCACGAGCTTCGTCACCTGTGTCAGCCGCATCTCGGCCAGGTAGAGATTGCCGCGCGAATCGCCCCAGACGCCGTGGGCGCCGGCGTCGACGGGTCGGCCGCGCGCGAGCATCTGACCGTCGGGTGAGAACATCGTGATCCGGGGGATCTGATCGGTGACGTACACCGTGCCACCCGGATCGATGTAGATGTCCATCGGTTTGTGGAGGTCGCCCCACTCCCCGTAGAAGTCGCCCTCGGGGCTGAAGAGCTGGACGCGATTGTTCTCCCGATCGGCGACGAAGATCCGGTCGCGCGCGTCGACCCAGATCCCGTGCGGCGTCGTGAACTGGGCGCGGCCGAGCCCAGGTCCGCCCCACGTCTGCAGATGCTTTCCGTCGGCCGAGAACCGGTGCACCGAGGAGTTGCCGTAACCGTCGGCGACGTAGATGTCGCCGTTCCGCGCGACGGCCACGTCGGCCGGGTGGTTGAACGGCGCCCGCAGCGCCGGACGGCCGCGCTGGCCGAGCGTGAGCACCACCTTCCCGTCCGGCGTGAGCTTCAGGACCTCGTGCTCGTCACGGTTACAGACGAAGACGTGGTCGTCCGGCGCGATGTAGATGCCGTGGGCATCGCGCAGGCGGCCGTCGCCCCAGCCCGAGAGGAAGTTCCCGTCGGCGTCGAAGACGAGGACAGGGGGATTCTTCCGCTGGTAGAAGTAGACGCGATCGCGTGAGTCGACGGCGACGTGACTGACGATGCCCAGCGTCATCCCGGTCGGGAGAACACCCCACGGGCTGATGACGTCGTAGACGTAATCACCGGTACCGACGACGAGGCCACTCCGGCCGTTGGTCATGGTCAGTGTCCGTTCGGGCGCGCGCGGTTGACGACCGGTGGCCACCCGGCCGCCCGGGTCGCGCGAATGTCGGCACGCCGGCGCGCCGTCGCGGCGGCGTCGACCTCGCCCCGGGCCGTGTCGATGACGACGCCATAGTCGTCGTGGGCCGATACTACGCTGACGAGCTCGTTGAGGACGTCCCGCAAGACGCCGGCGGGATCGCGGTCGAGCGGATCGCCCCAGCCACCGCCGCCCGGCAGCTCGTGGCGATAGACGTCGCCGCGCGTGATCGTCATCGTGACCTTGGCCGGCACCACACGATGCTCGGCGTGAGGGTTGATGATGTTGACCGAAGGCCTCCCCGGACTTCCGCCGTAGAGCCCGAACGGCTGGAAGGCGCGTCGATCGGACCGGACCTGCAGCACCGCCTCGGCCTCGACGAAGCGGTAATCGCGCCGGAAGCCCATGCCACCGCGAAATTTCCCGGCGCCGCCCGTATCGGGAACGAACTCCAGGGCGAGGATCTCGAGCGGGTGCTCGACCTCGATGATCTCGGCGGGATGCGACGACAGGTTCGCGAACATGCTGGCGTTGCCGTCGAGGCCGTCGGCCCACGGCCGGCCGCCCCAGGCCGAGCAGATGAAATCGACGTAAATGAACGGCCGGCGATCGGCGTGGTAGCCCCCGATGGAGATGCCCGTGTTCCCGCCATCGGAGGCGGCGAAGACACGATCGGGCAGCATCATCGCAAGCGCGCCGAAGACGCAGTCGACCATGCGAAAGCCGGTGAGGCCGCGCGCGGCGGTGGCCGCCGGCAGCACGCAGTTGGCGATCGTCCCGGGCGGCGCGATGACCTGCACGGCGCGATGGAAGCCGTCGTTGTTCGGGATCTCCGCGGGCAGGACCGACTTGATGCCGGTATACGTCGCCGCCTTCGTGTACGAGAGCGTGTTGTTGATCGCGCCCTTGACCTGAGGTGACGACCCGGTCCAGTCGGCCACGAGCGTGTCGCCGGACTTCCTGAGCGTCACGAAGAGCCGGATGGGCTTGCCGTAGTCGATACCGTCGTCGTCGATCCAGTCCTCGAAGCTCCACTCGCCGTCCGGCAGCTCACGCAGCGCCGCCCGCGTCATGCGCTCGGTGTACTCCATCAGCTCGTGCATGTGCCCCTTCACCGTCTCGGCCCCGCGCGTCTCGACCAGCCGCAGGAACGCCGCCTCGGCAATGTGGCAGGCCGAGAGCTGGGCGCGCATGTCGCCGAACACGCGCACCGGCACGCGCACGTTCTTCTCGATCAGCCGGAAGAGCGTCTCGTTCGGCTCTCCCCCGTCGTACATCTTCACGGGCGGGATGCGCAGGCCTTCCTGATAGGTCTCGGTGGAGTCCGAGGCGTTGGAGCCGGCGACGCGGCCCCCCATGTCGGTCTGGTGGCAGACGGTCCCCGCGAAGGCGATCCGCTCGTCCCGGTAGAAGATGGGCTTCAGGATGAACACGTCGGGCAGGTGCATGCCGCCCTCGAACGGGTCGTTGAGACAGTAGATGTCGCCGGGCTTCATGCGGTGGCCGAAGCGCTTGAGCGTCGCGCCGAGCGCGTCGGGGAACGAGCCGAGGTGCCCCGGCATCGTCAGCCCCTGGGCCACCGTGCGGCCGTCGCCGTCGCAGAACGCCGTCGAATAGTCCATCCCGTCTTTGAGGACGCCGGAGTACGCGGTGCGATAGATCGTCAACGCCATCTCGTCGGCGATCGAGAACAGCGTGTTCTTGAAGAGCTCGAAGCCGATCGGATCGCGAGCCGTCGTGCTCATGTCGTCACCTCAGCTCGATCACGATGTTGCCGTACGCGTCGAGACGCCCCGCCGCGCTCGGTGGAATCAGGCACGTCGCGTCGTACTCCTCGACGATCGCCGGCCCCTCCACGACGTCGGCGAGATCGGCGCGGCGAAGGATCGGTGTCCGGCGCCATCCGTGCTCGGGCCCGAAGTACACCTCGCGCCGGGGGGATTCCCCGGCTGGCGCCGGCTGGTGGCGATCGACCACGACGCGATCCGGCACTCGCGGCCGGTCCGGAATCCCCTGGGCCACGAGGCGGAGGCTGACGAGCTGTACGGGCTCGTCGGGGCCGGCGCGGTGACCGTACACGCGCTCGTGCTCGCGACCGAAGGCCTCCTCGAGCTCGCCGATGGCACGCGAATCGAGCTGTCCCAGGCCGAGCGGCACGGTCAATTCGAACGACTGGCCCTGATAGCAGAGATCGGCTGACCGCCTGAGTCGGGCCGAGGCGCCTGTGAACCCTTCGGACGCGAGCTGGGCCAGCGCCTCGGCTTCCATCTGCGTCACGATGCCGTTCAGCTCGCCGAGCCCGAGGGTTCGGGTGGCGCGACGGTACGTCTTCACGTAGTGGTGCTCGACCTCGCCGTACAGGAGTCCGAACGAGGAGAACTCCGTGTCATGTCGAGCTGGCGCGCCATGCCCGCGGCGAAGAGCGGGCCGTTGCCGCCGAAGGCGAACAACGCGTACTCGCGCGGATCACGGCCCCGTTCGCTCGAGACCGACTTGATCGCGCGGATCATGTTGGACGCGGCGATCAGATGCGCGCCGTAGGCGGCCTCGGCGAGCTCGAGGCCGAGCGGGCGCGCGATGCGCGCCTCGAAGACCTCGTGAGAGCGAGACGCGTTGAGCTTGAGCGCTCCGCCCACCAGGTGGGTCGGGTTCAGGTACCCCAGGATCACGTTGGCGTCGGTGATCGTCGGCTCGGTACCGCCGAGGTCGTAGCAGAGCGGCCCGGGGAAGGCACCCGCGCTCCGCGGCCCCACCTGCACCGAGCCGCCGGTGTCGATCCACACGATCGAGCCGCCACCAGCGCCGACCTCGGCCAGGTCGATGGCCGGGACGCGGAGCTG
>WNGN01002848.1_pt1 | contig 11616 bp, 9 predicted proteins | sample 5400561 | NCBI WGS metagenome assembly WNGN01 (sample SAMN13153379, study PRJNA577476) | soil metagenome | isolation source: 115 cm soil or saprolite under Garry oak tree replicate 2 | place: USA:California | collected 2016-06-15
AAGGGGAAATGGGTAAAAGGGGAATGGTTGAGCTGATCGGAGTGTCCGCTCTCCCGGCTTAACCTTCCCCTCTTCCCCTTTTCCCCTTTTCCCCGGTGAGTTATCCACACGCCCATCACCAACGTTACGTCCGGCAAATGCGTGCCGCCGGCAAAAGGATCGTTAACGGCGACGACGTCGCCGGGTCCGAGATCGATTTCACTCAACGCAGCCGCAACGGCCATCGGCATTGAACCCAGGTGCACGGGCATGTGATCGCCCTGGGCAATCACCTGGCCGCGGGCGTCAAAAACAGCGCACGAATAATCGCGCCGCTCCTTGATGTTTGGGGAAAATGCCGTGCGCCGGAGAGCGGTGCCCATCTCTTCCGCGACGGAGGTGTAAAGCGCGCGGTAGATTTCCAGAGTGATGGGATCAAATTTCATCGCGATCTGGATCCTATCTAATCCCGCTCACCGAAAGTGAATCGAAGTCAGTACCGCCTGCGTAAGCAGGTGGGACAATGACTCAATGCGGAATTGAGTGGATGACCCATCCGCTAACGCGGGTGGTACTGACCTCTTGCCAAAAAGCCGGAAGCCCCTCCTCACGCAGAGATTTTCCAGGTTGCTTTCCAATCTCAAGTTTCAGAGCCTCAAACATAGATTATTAGATTTCCTCGAGCATCTATTCTCGTTTCAGCGCCTGCAGGAACCAAAGTCGTCGCTGAGTACTCAGCGACAATGCAAGGCGCGCGGAGCCGGCAACCGGACTCAAGATCGTCCCGTCGATAAACTGCCGCCCGAGTTTTCCGAAGATCGAAGTATGTCTCAATAAATTCAGACGGTTTTGCGATGCGCGTTGCAGTTCTATTCCGGGACGACTTCGCCTTCGATTTCTTTACCAGGCCAACCGATCGCACGCGGGCGCTCACGATCTCGACAATGTTCTCTTCCTGCGCATAGCCGTAACGCGACTCATGCGCGCGATGAAATGCGCGGGCGATGTCACCGCTCGTCTGTTTGATCTCCAGATCGAACGATTGGCCCTTATAACGCATGGCCAAAGATCTTTCGTGCCGCTGATTCGGAGCAGAAAACCCTTCCGCACTCAGAATTGCCCGAGCATCACTTTCCATCTGCCGAAAAACGTGTTCGAGTTTCGGCTCAATGCCGGGTTGTGCCTGCCACATGACAGTGCGGCTTTGATCTTTGATGACATCCGCGGTAATGACGCCGAGCGCAGAGAGGGCACCAGGTGATGATGGCACAAAGACCCACGGGATGCGCAATGAGCGCGCCAACGCGACCGCATGCAATCCGCCCGCTCCTCCAAACGGCGCCAGTACGAAGTCGCGCGGATCGTGCCCCCGCTCGACGGAAATATGTCGAAGAGCGCGTTCCATGTTCGTGTTCACGACATCGATTACGCCGAGCGCCGCTTCGATCGTGCGTACTCTGCGGCGCGCCGCAGCGCTCATTTGTTCGGCAAGTTTATCCAGAGAATGGCGCGCGCGCTTCTGGTTAAGTGGGAATTCTCCACCCAGCAAAGCTGCCCCGGGAAAGTGGTTAAGCACGACGTGCGCATCGGTGACCGTCGGCAGAATTGAGCGGCCATATGATGCAGGTCCCGGATTGGCGCCGGCCGATTCCGGTCCCACGCGCAACGAACCGCCTTCGTCCACGCGCGCAATCGATCCACCGCCCGCGCCCACCGTATGAATGTCCATCATCGGCACCGCCACCGGCAACCCGGCCACGACGGCTTCGTTTGTCAGACGCATTCCTTCGCGGTCACAGAGCGCGACATCGGTCGAAGTTCCACCCATATCAAAAGTTATGAGCTGTTCAAAGCGGGCCGCCCGAGCGGCATGCAAAGCGCCGACAACGCCGCCTGCCGGTCCGGAAAGAATCGTTCGCACCGGCTCGTCCGCCGCCGCATTAGCCGAGATGCTTCCACCTGATGATTGCATCACTCGTAACTTGAGACTTGAAACTTGAGACTTGGGGCCGCGCTTTGTTTGTCCCAAACGGCTGAGATACTCTCCCATCAACGGCTGCAGGTAAGCATTAATCACGACCGTCGAAGTACGTTCGTATTCGCGATATTCAGGGAGGATTCGATGTGAAACCGAGAGCGGCAAGCCCAGCTTTGCCAACGCCTTTGCGATTCGCGTTTCGTGGTCCGGGTGAGCAAATGAAAACAGGAGCGATATGGCGATGGCCTCGACCTGTGCCGCACGTACCTTCTCAACTAATGCCGTGAGTTCGTCTGCCCTCAATGTTTGCAATACGTCGCCCGATGCGGCGACGCGTTCGCTTACGCCGAATCGCAATTCATCGGGCACCAGGGCAGGCAGTCTTACTACGTCAAGATTGTAAAGTTCCGGTCGTGCCTGGCGTCCGATTTCAATTATGTCCTCAAAGCCCGCTGTAGTTACCAGCGCGATCCGCGCGCCGCGCCGTTGCAACAGTGCATTCGTGCCGACTGTAGTTCCATGCACGACTTCGATATCCGTCCAACGCGATCCGGTTTCCCTGACAATGTGTCCCAGTCCCTCAGCTATTGCTCGGGACGGATCGTCAGGAGTCGAAGCGATCTTGAAAACGCGGAAACCGCCGTTTGTTTCAAATACGAAATCAGTAAAGGTCCCGCCAGTGTCCACACCAATCCGCAAAGCGCGATTCCATCCTGGCCGTCGTCGCTGGGGTTTACTTTTCACTCGTTCGCGTTAAGGCAGGCAGTCAGATGTTATTAGGAGAAGCACTATAGATACTAGTGAAATTGTTGACAAGAAGCGGAGCAGAAAAATCGGACAGGCAAAGCGTTGGCATACGAACCATGAAGCAACTAATCACCAGAACAGTGGTCGGCAAAGAGGTACCTCCCAACATGAGCGAAGGCGTTCAGCGAATTCAAGTTGGAAGTACAACAGCACATTGTTTTTGACTCGCCCCAGAGGGGCGAGATGTTTATAGCCTGGCGATTCTTTCTTTGCTCTGAAGCTCCCTAGAAGCGCAGTCGCTTTTGCCTGCTCGGTAGAAGGTTCTGTTGCTGGATTTCGCTCCTAACGGAGCGAGGTCTTTGGCCGTGCGCTCTTAGCTATAAACATGTCGCTCCTCTGGAGCGAAAACCAATTCAACTTGCACTTGTAAGTTGAATTCACCTTTACCAGTTTTAGACCCAGGGATAATACCGGGGACTCGACTGGTTCCTTTCAATCTGAAGGCGTGTTTTCCGTTAGCAGGTTCGCGTCGCGAACAAGAACCCAGGCCCCGTCGGGCTTCTTATTCAGCACGGAAAGAACGTTGCCAGATCGGCGCTTTGCCGCTCCTCCTTGCGTGGGGGTCATTGTGACGGTCAGAAAATTCCAGCAGTAAGCCCAATCTCCAAAGACTTTGATTTCCTGAATGTCGCTCGCTCCTTCGATTCGAAACTGTGCAGACGCCTTGCGGAAGGAGTTCGCAAAAGCCTCGCGGCCGCGCATCGGGGGCTGGCCTGCAACCAGGAAGACGACATCTTCATCCATAAACCCGAGCAGTTCAGACAAATCGCCTTTTGAGCTGGCGCGCAGCCAGTTGTCGATCAACTCGCGAATCTTCTGTTCGTCATTGTTCATTCTCAACACCTTTTCGAACAAAGGGAGAATTCATTGCTTGATCTTTTCCCAGCAGCCGCGCTCATTTGATCGGCGAGCTGCGTCGAGAACCAGTTGCGTGCGATAACCATCTTCAAACGTGGCCGCACCGTCGACCGTCGTGCGGCCTTCGCGAAGGGCTGCGACAATCTTCCTCGAGAAAGCAGTAAAGCCGCGCGCCCAACCGCCGTCGCGCATTCCAGCGGCCAATTCACCGCGATCGGTTTCCACCTTTTTCCATTCGCCGTCGCCAACCGTCGATCGCCACAATTGACCGCTCTCTTCGACCATTAACGCGCCGCGCGCGCCAAAAATTTCCAGCCGATGTTCCGCCTTTCCCGATTCGATCATCGATAAAGAAATCGCCCCCGTCGATCCGTACGTCAATTCAGAGTCTGAAAAACGCAAAATCATGTTTGTTTCATCGTCGGTCGTGACTTCGCGCACCTTGCCACCCTCATCTTTACGTTCGGGAACATGCGTGGCGAGGTTGCAGAAAACCTCTGCGACTTCCGCTCCCAGAAGCCAGCGGAAGCCATCGATCACGTGCGAGCCGATGGCCCCGAGAGTACCGCCGCCCTGCTTCTTGTCCGACCACCAATTCCATGGACGATTCACATCGGCGCGCGAATCGGCCCGGAACGTTAACTTCGCGTGCCGAACATTCCCAATCTCACCTTCGGCAAGAAGTTCGCGGAGCTTTACGCGGCCGGAAAGAAAGCGGAGCTCGTGATCGATTAATGCCAACACGCCCGCTTTTCGAGCTCGTTCAGTCATGCGCTTCGCTTCATCCGCATCAATGGCCATCGGTTTTTCACACAATACGGCTTTACCGCGTTCCAGCCCGGCAAGTGCCATCTCGCAATGCGTGACCACCGGGGTGACGATGCTTACCAGATCGATATCATCCCGGGCAATCAGCTCGCGCCAATCACCTTCGACGTGTGGAATATCAAATTCGCGCGCAACTTCTTCAGCGTGCTCCCGACGCGCGCTGGCGATCGCTACCACTCGCGCATCCTTAATGGCTTTGAATGCCGGAATCTGCGTAGTGCGAGCAAAGCCTGCGCCGATGATCCCAATGCGAATTGCTCCGGACGAAGTCATTAACTTCTGATTTTTCAGCAGTAATGTTCAGAAAACGATTTGCCCGCAGTATAGCTCGCGGGGAACTGATTGGCCCAGCGATGAGCAAGACCTCGCGTACTCGCCGCACTGCGGGCGAGAATTTCAGAGATCGATAATAGTCAGCATTTAATTAATGCCTGCCGACGTTGTAAAAGCCTTTGTTTGAATGATCGTTTGAATGAAACTATTTCGCTTAACCGAAAACAAATAATAGCTGACCGGATGGATACGACAAACCTGCCGCTCCGGAAAAGAGGACTCGACTGTTCTCCGCGGACGAAAGAGGATGTGGGATGTTTTACCGCCTGGTCGTTTTGCCCGAAAAGCGGTCAGAATTCGAGCTCATCGATGGCCGCTTGAGCAGATGACCATAGACGAGTGCTGCCGACTTGTCATAGAACGCGGACAAGAGGGCGGGCATTGTTGGCATGGCCGTTGCTCTATGCACCAGAAGTCAGCTCGATGGGGTCCAACCAGGGGCGCCATCTTGGTTGATTTTGCAAGCCGGCCGTCAAGGTAGTTCCTTGCCACTTCGAAAATAACTGGTCTTCAGGCCTGCATGACGGAACGGATCTTTTGCTGCGTTCCGTTTGCCCTCCAGGATTCAGCATGTACACGTCAACCCCATCCATCTTCGACGAATCAATTCTTCTGGCGCTGGATCAGCCCATTGCCGAGGATCCAACCAGCGACGACCAGCGAGAGCTTCGCGCCAGTCTACAGCGCGAAATTGATGGCGTATCAAATCGAATTGAGAATCGCGTACAGGCCGAAATCACGAGTAACATACTTCGTGAATTAGTCCGCTTTTTTGATTGGTTGGCGCGCATCGACAACAATTTACATAAACTCGACACGCTGCGGGAAAACCTTTCATTGCTCGAGGTATTGCACGTTGAAGCTCATTTGCTGGTGGATTTCATCGAGACCAAAGCGATGCCGGCGGAGAACGTCGGCGACAGTCTGCGTGAGGTGCTGGATGGCATTGTCTACAGCATTAATCATGATTTACGAAGGATTTTTGAACGGGAACTCGTTCGATCAGCTCCAGAGCAATCGACTCCAGTTGTGTACGGCAAGATTGTTCATGCGCATGGGCTCCTCAGCAATTGCTTCCAGCAAGCAACCATAACCCTGTTGCAGTCTTTTGAGCCGGCTATGGATGGGGCGATGCTGTTTAATGATGCAGAGTTGCGGTTGAACCAATCCCTGGTTCTCTGCAGAGACCTCTCATCGCTGCTGAGATTTCTGCGGCGCGCCGAAACGCAAACGGATCCGGACATCCTGCGAAAAGTTGTCGGCAAGATCCTTGAGTTTCGCGACGGCAGCATGCAGTACCTGATGTACAAAGACTGGAGGGGCTATGAAAATCTGGCCCTGGAAGTCGTCACGGCTATTGAGAATAATGTGCACGCGCAACCCTTACTGCATCAGCTGGCGTGTTATCTGGAAATACTTTACGGTCATGTAAAAATGCGTGCGGTGCTCGCAGACATATTTCCGTATTCGGGCAATGACGACGAAGACTGAACAAGGACTTACTGCCAACGAGTAGTCTGTGTCCTGGTTTGGCAATCTGCCGCCGGCGCTTCCGATCTGTCAAAAACTGTTACCGTTTCACTGCCATAATCTGTTACTCGAGGCTGCTATGTCTCAGAGCGGCGGTCGCGCCGGCTTCCCCTATTGCCACGTCGGCCACAGCCGTACTTTCACCGCCCGAATGGCGTTGAGCGCTTGAGTAACCAGCCTGAGAGACTTTAATTCCAGTTTGTGCGCTTGCAGCATTCCATTGAACGAGGCCACCTCCGCCTGACGCTTAGCTAGTTCACTTTCAAGCAGGTGTAGTTTTTCTATTTGCATCAGGCGCAGCGCAGGATACGTTTCCGGCGTGGATGCACGGGCCGCCATATGTTCAAGCTCAGCGATTCTTTCACGCTCCCGGACTTGTTGGTAGATCGGCCCGGCTTCGGCACAAAGGCTCAAGTACAAGTGGAGCACTTCATCCGGCACATCCTCCCTGAGCAGCTCCGATGTCATGACATGATGGTGACGCAAATCAGCAGAGACAACCGCGCCGGCACGATCAAAAGTTTCGTCCGAGACCTGCAGACTGAGCCAGTCCGCGACCCGTTGCGCCTCGGTGCGGGCGTCTTGAAAATAGGATTGATAGTGCGTGACGATGCGCTGGGTTGGCGGTATCGCCGACAGGAGTTGGCGGTAGTAAGTCAGCCAGAGCCGAAAGAATGGGGTGCCGGGAACATCGCCGCGCGCAATAACTGAGCGGGACACCTCTAAAGGATTTCGGAGGCAGATGACGACTTTCAAGTCCGGGATAGCTCGTCTCCAAAAAGGAATCGTTATCGAATTACGCGGATCCTTCCAGCCCCAGCGTTCGTGACCGCGGAATCGCCCGACCAGCGCTTCAGCCTCTGCAAACAAAGAATCAAGCTCGGGCGCGAATTCCCATTGCGCCGGAAAGGAGGGCGGCTTGGCCCACCAGCCTCCGAATTGAGCCATGATGCGCTCATTGAGCTTCACAAAATGCATATTCTCCCAGTAGCCTTCCGGGTTATCCGGGGATGGCGGCATGAATTCTTCTACGGGACCAAGGAACAGCGCGCAGGCGTGCAGAAGTCTTGCGACCATCGAAGTTCCCGAACGATGCATTCCGGCGATACAGACAGGCATTCTGCTTCCTCGAACTTGATTCTTACTATCTCAAATTGCTACGCAACGGACTGGCGCGGCGTGAAAGCGGGCGAATCCGTTCAACGTTTCCTCTGTGCGGACTAGTGAATAAACAGGCGCTGACCAATACTTTTCAACCTCGTTGCGCGATTGATAACTGAAGCATCTGTAAATTTCGGGGATGGCCCCACTGCCCTATCAATTTGGCCGAAAACCCGGCAGTCTCAGCCAGCCATTCCATCTCGCGAAACGAGTAGTGAAAGGGATCGCAATCGAAATTTGTAACGACTCCCCCCGGTTGATGTTGAATGGGCGCTATATGTCCCGGCCACGGCGCCAGAAAAAAACTACAAAAAAGCTTGCTGCCTGACGTCAAGACTTTGCGAGTCTCCATCAGGCAGCGGACGATAAGATTCATATCCAAGTGGGTAAAAACTGATTGAGCGATCGCAAAGTCAAAGGACACACCGAAGCGGTCCAACTCAAATTTGTCATTGACCAGAAGCTGTGGGGACTTGGCAGTCAGGTCCTCTTTTGCGAGCTCACCCTTTCCGGCCTCGATAAGAGATAGGTTAAAGTCCAAGCCGTAATAATTCCCCTTTTCGAGATATTGAATAATTGGGATGCCGCATCTCAATGCGCCACATCCGATATCCACCAATTTGTGAAAAGGGAGTAATCCCTGTCGTATCAGGAATTCGAGTTGCAATGCACCAATGTCATGCCATAAGCCGCCGACGAAATTTCTGTGTTCACCCCTCGCTATTTCATCCGGCGTTAGCTGGCGTGTGTAATAATTCTTAATGGTGCTCACTAAAGAATCCTCTGATCTTGTTTGTTGCCAATTCGCTGCGAATCTGATCTCCGGAGGTTGCTGAACATAACCAGAGGCGCTGGTCAGAAGACAGTGGTCCGGCCGCATCAAACAGGGGATTCTTCGATGACTCGTCTTCCAGCAACCAGTGATAATGAACATGAATGAGATTCGGAAAAATTCTGTCCCTGAGTCCCCGGTTGATTTGCTCGTGCACGATCAACTGGTAATTATAGGTTGGTTCCAACTCCTGAACTTGTCGCGTCGTGCTCCAGATTGCGAGGGACAGGGCCGCTTGATTCGATCCCCACATCCGGCTGGCGCCTGACTCAACCCAGCCGGCGCCGGACCGGAAGCGCCGATTTCGAGGGAAAGGTTCCAGATGCTGCCGGACCGAGGCGAAGAAGAAATCCGCCCATCGCTGCATGATTCCAAGCTTCCCGCGCACGATCACCAAACCCGCATTGTAGCTTGCCTTGATCCGGCGCCGATCAGCAAAGGATTCGGTCCACGGAATCTTGTCATAGTCCACACCACAGCACCGACAAAGGTCTTGCCAATAAGTATCAAATGGGTCCGATGGACCGCTGGTACACATTCCCTTAAGACCCACTGGCCTTACCGCCACATCGACATCCGGGGGCAGCAGAATCTTATCCGGCTCGCGCAGAAACAATGTGTCGCTGTCCAGCACGACCAGAACTTCATGGGGGTACACTCTTTCAATATACGCTGCCGCGGCTACTCGATTAGCAGGCCCATACTCCAGGCATTCCGTATTGAGGATCTCATCGATATAGTTGACCCTAAGCTGGTCGAGCTTGTAGCGGGCGCTTTCGGAGATGGCATGTCCCGCGCGTGGTGAGAGCGCATAGATAGCACAATCGCGAAAGCGTCCCGCATAACGCCGAATGCTCTCGAAAAGAAGAAGCGCCTGCGTCTCCAATACTCCACCCTCGATGCAGGCAACGAATCCTACGTTTGGGATGTTTGCTTCGGCTGATGCCGACGGTAAATCTGCGGGCGAGATCAGCATGATCCTTAACGTGGCTCTTTGTTCGGGTTCGCCTGATGGGCCATTTGTGAAAGCCTGCGCGCGGCTCGTGTAAATACTTTATACAAACGTATTCGCAATCTATCGACACCAGTCTGGCTACCATGCTGCTGCCAATATACGTTCGTGTCGCCACTAAAAAGCGCAGTCTCCCGGCTCGTGTAATAGTAGAGCGCAATTGAACAGCGCCAAAAATCTTTCGTCACCGGAGTTGAAAAGCCATGGACCGAGCGATCATCAGTGCAAAAAATTACGCATGTGCCCCACTTGGGAACGATTCGTTTTGCCGGCTGCTTAGATCCTTTCTTCCAAAGCTCAAGACAGCCTTCAAAGCTTTCCTCCCAAACGGGGTTCAAATAGAGCAGCAGGTTTATGCGCCGAAATAATCCGAGCCGGTCGTAATAGTGAAAGTCCGTGTGCGGCGCGAGAATACCGCCGGGCCGGCTGCAATGAAGACCTCCTCCTTCGTAATAAGGATCAGGTATTAGTTTGTCGATCCCTGTGACGGATTCCAAAAATCCAAGGAATGGTGGGCACGAGAGTTCGTAGAGCATTGAAGAAATCAGCGACGGCAGGATATCAGTATCGCGGCAATACATCTTGCCGGACTGGTAGTAATCGTTTCGCTTTTTCCAGTGAGGCCATTCCGGCGCAGGATAAACTCCGGCCATTTCATCCGGTCTAAGATTGAGAAAGTTTTCAAAAACTAAGTGTGGAAAAGGCTCAGCCGTTTGAAATTGCGACGCCAATTGGCTGACATATTCCGGGGAATAATTTCGAAAGTCGAAGAGGTTTATTCTGTCGCTAGTAATCTTTGTCAACATCGTCATCACTGTATTTTTGACTGAAGATATTAAATCGGGTTTTCCCGCATCATTTCACTAACGAAAGGTGGTGACCTGAAGATATGCAAACATATTAAACTGAATACAATCCGCGCGAAAGATCCAGAACTATATCTCGGCCTGCCGTAAAGAGCATTCTCTGTTTCTAAACGAAATGGGGAAGCACGGTGGGAGCTTCGCGTTGAACTCCTCTTGCTTGATTTGTAGTTGCCGGGGAAAATTGACGTGCTATAACATCCGCCGAGTAACGCGCGAGACCAGACCAGTGGTCTGCGCGACTATCCAGTGACTGTCTGCTTCTGCACACTTGCCATTCATGCACCGTATCGTCGAAGGGCGCGCCTACTCTGTGCCGCGTCGAAGGTGCCCTGGATCGTCTTAACCGACGAGCCAGACGACTTTGCGGATCTGCCCGTTCGTGCGATCCGACATGTCCCGACTGGCCCGATGGCGGTCGACTATCTGGCACTTCTGCCGCCGACCGGAGAAGGACGGGGCGCCGCCGCCTATCACGACAAACGGTTCGCACTGCTCGCCGCGCTCGAGGACTTCGACACCGCTGTCTACGTGGATGCAGACTCGCGCATCTCCTCTCTTCCCGCGCTCGGTGTATTCCCGTCCGGTATCGGCGTGCTTCCGGTCGTGCGTAAGAGCGTCGCCGAGCATCTGGAGACGTGCGGATCATGGCGGAAGCCGGCCTTCATGGACCTGGCTCGACATCTCACCGGCGCTGCCGACATCCTCAAGGCCGCACGATGGTGTCACGAGACATTGGTCGCCGTCACCAAGGATGGGCGCGAGTCGCGCTTCTTCGCGGCTTGGGCGTTTGGCGCCGACTTCCTACAGGCCTGCGGCGTTTATTCGGGAGAAGGAGGCGTCATCGGCCTCGCGGCCGCATACGCCGGTTGGAGCGTTGACTACCAGGCCCTCACGAGTATCGGAGCTTTGATTCAACACGAGGGCGGAGGGCCGAAGGAGGTGTGACTCAGGTTTCTGGACTCACGCGACGATCCAACGCCATTGCAGCGTCGACCACGCCTTCGCTCCGGGCAGCAGATCGTTAACAGCCTTGACGACTTCAGGCCATTTGACCTCGTCATAATCGTCGCCGGACAGCCAACCGCTGCGCTTAACTTTCGGCAGCCACGCTTGAATATCGGCCTTCACGCTGGCGTAGTCATGGCCGGCGTCCAGATGAACCCAATCGATCGACGCGTCGCCGAACAACAGGGATGCGCCCAGGGAATCGGCGATGATAAGCTGAATCGAGTCGCCGTAACCGCAATCCAGTACATTCTTATGCAGTGAGCCCGCAAAGGTACCACCGCCCCGCGCTACCGCCGCACCGTGATAGTCCTTCTGACGGGGACCCTCCAGACCGCTGCCACGGCAGGTGTCGATCCCGATCAACGTCAATGTCTTGCGGCTCCGCTCGACAACTTCGCCTAAAGAGCAAAGGCTTCGACCGAGA
>WNGN01021531.1_pt1 | contig 11616 bp, 10 predicted proteins | sample 5400561 | NCBI WGS metagenome assembly WNGN01 (sample SAMN13153379, study PRJNA577476) | soil metagenome | isolation source: 115 cm soil or saprolite under Garry oak tree replicate 2 | place: USA:California | collected 2016-06-15
ACCAGCCAGGTCCGCAACATCGCCGAGGTCACGACCGCGGTCCAGCAGGGTGACCTCTCCAAGAAGATCACCGTCGATGTGCGAGGAGAGATCCTCGAGCTCAAGAACACCATCAACACGATGGTCGACCAGCTAAACGCGTTCGCCAAGGAGGTGACGCGCGTCGCGCGCGAGGTCGGCACGGAAGGCAACCTCGGCGGCCAGGCCAACGTGGAGGGCGTCGCCGGCACCTGGAAAGGCCTTACAGACAACGTCAACACCATGGCGAGCAACCTCACAGATCAGGTGCGTGGCATCGCGCGCGTGGTCACCGCGGTCGCCAACGGAGACCTCAAGGGCAAGCTGACCCTGGAGGCCAAGGGCGAGATCGCCGAGCTCGCCGACACCATCAACAGCATGACCGACACGCTCGCGGTATTCGCCGAGCAGGTGACCACGGTGGCGCGCGAGGTCGGCGCCGAGGGACGCCTGGGCGGTCAGGCGCACGTGCCTGGAGCCGCCGGGACGTGGCGCGACCTGACCGACAATGTGAACCAGCTGTCCGCGACGCTGACCACCCAGGTTCGCGCTATCGCCGAGGTCGCGACGGCCGTCACCAAGGGCGACCTGACCCGGTCCATCAGGGTCGACGCGAGCGGTGAGGTGGCGAACCTCAAGGACAACATCAACGAGATGATTCGCAACCTCCGCGACACGACGGAGAAGACGAACGAGCAGGACTGGCTGAAGACCAATCTCACCCGTTTCACGCGGATGCTGCAAGGCCAGCGCGACCTTATGACCGTATCGAAGATGATCCTTTCCGAGCTGGCGCCACTCGTGCACGCCGAGCACGGTGTGTTCTATGGCATCGTGCCCACCAACGGCAGACCTACTTACCTCGCGCTGCAGGCCGGCTATGCGTACCGGCCGCGGAAGGACGTCCCGATGGAGTTCACGCTCGGCGAGGGCCTCATCGGCCAATGCGCGCTCGAAAAGAAGCGCATCGTCATCACCGAGGTCCCCAAGGACTACATCAAGATCAGCTCAGCGCTCGGCGAGTCGACCCCCGCAAACATCGTGGTGCTGCCGGTCCTGTTCGAGGGCGACGTCCGGGCCGTCATCGAGCTGGCTTCCTTCCAGCCATTCAGCCTCACGCACCTCGACTTCCTGGACCAGCTCGCCGAGAGCATCGGCATCGTGCTCAACACGATCGAGGCCAACAGCCGGACCGAGGACCTGCTCAAGCAGTCGCAGTCACTCGCAACCGAGCTGCAGAGCCAGCAGGACCAGCTGCAGCGAACGAACGAGGAGCTGGCGGAGAAGGCGCGCGAGCTGGCCGAGCAAAACGCTGAGGTCGAGCAGAGAAGGCTCGAGGTCGAGTCGGCCAAGGCGCTGGTGGAGGAGAAGGCCGAGCAGCTGGCTCTCACCTCGCGCTACAAGTCCGAGTTCCTGGCGCGGTCGCCCTCGACATCAGCCCCTGGCCGGTCGCGGAGCTGAGGCCGATGCTGGAGCGCACGTTCCGACACGTGGCGGAGGCGACCAGGCTCGCCTTCGCGATCGAGCTCCGGACGGGCCTTCCGGAGACGATTCCGACCGACCCGCAGCGCCTGCAGCAGATCCTTAACAACCTCCTCAGCAATGCGTTCAAGTTCACGGAGAAAGGCAAGGTCGAATTCGTCGCCGAGATGGCCACCTCGGGCTGGAGCCCGTCGAACGAGACCCTCAACCGCGCCTCTAATGTCGTCGCGTTCCGGGTCATCGACAGCGGCATCGGCATCTCATTCGAAAAGCAGCAGTCGATCTTCGAGTCCTTCGCTCAGGCTGACGGTTCGACAAGCCGCAAGTACGGCGGAACGGGACTGGGACTCTCCATCTGTCGGGAGCTCACCCGACTGCTCGGGGGTGAGATCCGAGTTCAGAGCGAGCCGGGAGTCGGCAGCATCTTCTCGGTCTATCTCCCGCTGATCGGGCCCGGGCACCGGCGCCCGGCGCCTGCCGACGAGGGCCACGCCGCTGAGAAGTCGCCGCGCCCGGTGCTCGTCGGGGCCGGCAGCAACGGGATGGAAAGGGAGACCGTGGCAGCCGCCTCGCCCTCCGGGGCGCCGGTCCCAACCAAGTCCCTCCTGGTCGTCGAGGACGATCCGGTACAGAGGCAATACATAACCGACCTGATGGCGCCGACCAACACGCGGACCATCGCCGTCTCCAACGGCGACGAGGCACTCGCGCTGCTGACGCAGGAGAGGTTCGACTGCGTCGTGCTCGATCTCGGCCTGCCCGGGCTGTCCGGCTGGCGGGTGATCGAGGAGCTGCAGGCCAACAAGGCGCTCGGCGAGACGCCGCTGCTCGTCTACACCGCGCGCGACCTGACACGAAAGGAAGAGGTGAGGCTCGGCGAGGCGGCGAAGAGCATCGTGATGAAGGACGCGCGCTCACCAGAAAGGCTGAAGCAGGAGATCATGGCCATCCTGCAAGGTGCTGAAACAGACGTGGAGCCCGCGCTCGAATCGGGAAGCAACGGCGCCGAGGCGATGAGCGCAGCGCTGGCCGGCAAGAAGGTCTTGGTCGTGGACGACGACATCAGGAACATCTTTGCGCTCACCGCGTTGCTGGAGCGTCAGAGGATGGACGTCGTTTCGGTTGACTCAGGCCAGGAGGCCCTCGACCTGCTGACCGGGAACAGCGACGTCGACATCGCGCTCGTCGACGTGATGATGCCGGAGATGGATGGCTACGTGACGATGTCGAAGATGCGTGAGCTCAGGGCTTTTGCGGACCGGCCGATCATCGCGCTGACCGCCAAAGCCATGAAAGGAGACCGCGAGAAATGCATCGAAGCGGGGGCATCCGATTACATCGCCAAGCCGATCAACAACGCGCACCTACTGTCCATGCTCAAGTCCTGGCTGGTGCAGTGAGGCCGGGTGAGGGGGCAGCACAAAGGCTAGAAAGCGGCGGCACGGAGCTCGAGGACATCGAGATCCGCTTGCTTCTCGAGGGAATCCGCCTCTATTACGGCTACGACTTCCGGGAATACGCGCTCGCCCCCCTCCGCCGCGGTCTGTCCGCGACGATGGCACGGGAACGCGTGGCGACGATATCCGCGTTCCAGGACAGAGTCCTGCACGACGCGGCGCTCATGCAGCAGTTCCTGGGCACGGTGGGAGTCAACGTGACGACGATGTTCCGCGACTCCGAGACCATCCGGTGCCTGCGCGAAGAGGTTGTGCCTCTGCTCAAGACCTACCCATCCTGCCGGCTGTGGGTCGCCGGCTGCGCCACCGGCGAGGAGGTCTACGCGCTGGCCGTCGTGCTTGAAGAGGAAGGCGTGCTGGGCCGGTGCACCATCTACGCCACCGACCTCAACGAAGAGATGCTGGCGATCGCGAGGCTGGGTTCGTACCCGTTGGACCGGATCCGCCGCTTCGACGACGCCTACGTCGAGTCAGGAGGGCTGGGAAGCCTGTCCGACCACTACTCGGTCGTCGGCAGAAGCGCGCGTTTCAATGGCAAGCTGGGGGCTAGCGTGACGTGGGCGTGCCACAACCTCGTCAGCGATGGATCGTTCAACGACTTTCATGTAATCGTCTGCTCGAACGTTCTCATCTACTTTCGCGAGTCGCTCCAGGCGCGAGCGCACCGGCTTTTCTACGACAGCCTCATTCGCGGTGGCTACCTCGTCCTAGGCAAGCGTGAGTCGCTGCTGTCGTGTCCGGAGCGCGATCACTACGAGCAGGTCTCGGATGGCGTGAACATTTTTCGGAAAATGAGATGGTGACCCGCACCCGCGACGCGCACGAGATCGCGCCGACTCCGCCGGCCAAGGCTAAGGTCAACGTGCTCCTCGTCGACGACGACGCGACGAAGCGGTTCGCGCTGCGGACGATCCTGGCGCCGCTAGATGAGATCGTCGTGGAGGCGTCCTCTGGCGCCGACGCCTTGCGCCAGCTGCTCCGCAACGAGTTCGCCGTGGTCTTGCTCGACGTGCGAATGCCGATCATGGACGGTTTCGAGACAGCGCAACTGATCCGTCAGCGGCCACGCTCGGAGCTCACGCCGATCATCTTCGTGACGGCGCTGGACCAGGCCGAGACCGACATGGGGCGCGGCTACAACCTTGGCGCGGTGGACTTCGTCTTCGCGCCGGTCGTGCCGGCGATCATGCGCGCCAAGGTCAGCGTCTTCGTTGAGCTGTATCGCGCCCAGCAGGAGCTGAGGCGATATCGCACCCAGCTCGAAACGCTCGTCGAGGAACGGACCATCGCGCTGACGGCGATCAACCGCGAGCTCGAGGCGTTCAGCTACTCGGTCTCGCATGACCTGCGCGGCCCGCTCGTGTCGTTCGATGCGATGAGCCAGATGATGCTCGAGAGCTACGGTGGGCAGCTCGACGAGGACGCGACCGCGAACCTCGAGCGGATGCGCGAGGCGAGCAAGCGCATGACGTCGGTTTTCGACGGGCTGCAGATGCTCTTCCGCCTGACCAGTGGCGAGATCCGGCGCGAACAGACAGACGTCAGCGCGCTCGCGCCGCAGATCGTCCAGGAGCAGCAGGCCGAGTACCCGGACCGCAACGTCGAGGTGGACATCGCGGAAGGGATTTCCGTCAACGCAGACAAGAGGCTTGTCCGCATCTTGGTCAGCAACCTCATCAACAACTCGCTCAAGTTCACGGGCGGCAAAAAGTCGGCGCGGATCACCCTCGGACGCGAGATGGTGGACGGCGAGGCGCGCGTTTTCGTCCGGGACAACGGCGTGGGCTTCGACATGATCGATTCCCACAGGTTGTTCGGGGCGTTTCAGCGGCTGCACAGCCAGAGTGACTTCCCGGGCGCCGGCATCGGCCTGGCGACCGCCCGCCGCATCGTCAACCGACACGGCGGCCGGATCTGGGCCGAGGGCGCCGTGGGAGAAGGCGCGACCTTCTACTTCGTCCTTTAGCCCAACCCGAGCGTTCTATCTGCGAGATGCACGCCCGCCGTGCTTTTGTCAGGCATGCCTTCGCGGTCCCGCGTGTTCGCTTCGGCCACGTCCTCACCGTGGTGTGGGCGACTTGCGTCGTCGTCGGACTCCTCCTGCTCGCCGACTTCGGCTATGGCATGTGGAGGGGCGTCTCCGAGCAGAATCACCTCAATCAGGTCTGGCAATACCAGGCTGGGCCGCCGGTTGCCCCGCCCCCGGTCATCGATCCGAAGCTGAAGCGTCCCCTCAACGGGGTCGACTTTGCCATCCACATCCCCAAGCTCCACTACTTCGCCGCGGTCAAGGAAGGGGTCGGCACGGGGATGCTCTACTCAGGGCCTGGCCATTACCCGACGACGCGCTGGCCGGGGGATCCTGGAACGGTCGGGGTCGCCGCGCACAACGTGTACTGGATCAACTTTCCGCAGCTGCATGCGGGTGACGAGGTGGACATCCAGACGCGGTACGGGCTGTACCGCTATCGCGTCACCGACACCGCGATCGTCAACCCCGACAGCCGGACGGCGCTCATCGCCGACGCCAACGGCTACTTCCTGACGCTGACCACCTGCTGGCCGCTGTGGGCAGGCGCCTTCGCGACGCAGCGATTCATCATCCACGCCGCTCAGTACTGGCCGACCCCGGAGCGTCCCGGTTACCCGTAAGGTATGAGAGGAAACCCATATGGTTTCCTCTCATCGGCCGCTCGCTTCGCGACCGGCCTGCTCTCCTTCCGGCCGATGATCAGGAAGGGCTCTTTGCCGGAAGCGACCTCTTGCGGCAGCTCGGCGTCCGGCGACTCAGCGGACAGGTCTTCCTCGCAGGCGAAAAACCGGATCATCGCCCGCCGTTTCTTCGTGTTGCGATCCCTCAGCGTGCCGAGCAGCGCCGGATAGGATTCCTCGAGGGCGTCGAGGATGCTCCGCTGCGTCACTGGGCCGCTTACATGCAGCTCGACGATCCGTCCGACGCCCGCAAGGATCTGCAGGTTTTTCGGAAGGACGACCTGGATCACTTCAGGGTCTGGACTTCCACCGAGAGCACCGGGGGAAGGTCGCGCACGATAGCGTCCCAGCTGTCGCCGCCGTCAGCCGAGGCGTAGACCTGCCCCCCGCTCGTGCCAAAGTACACTCCGCACGGGTCGAGCTGGTCCACAGTCATCGCGTCGCGCAGCACGTTGACGTAGCAGTCCTTCTGAGGCAGACCGTTGGTCAGCGCTTCCCAATCGTCGCCCCCCGTTTTGCTGCGGTACACGCGCAGCTTGCCCTCGGAGACGAAGTGATGCGAGTCACTTGTGATCGGAACCACGTAGACCGTGTCGGGCTCGTTGGAGTTCACGTCGATGACAAAACCGAAATCGGTCGGCAGGTTGCCGCTGATCTCGCGCCACGACTCAGCCCCGTCGTCGCTGCGCATGACATCCCAGTGCTTCTGCATGAAGAGTGTGTTCGGCCGCGAGGGATGGATGGCGATTCGGTGCACGCAGTGGCCGACCTCGGCGTCCTCGTCGGGCATGGTGTTCGAGCGAAGACCCCGGTTGGCTGGTTGCCACGACTTACCGGCATCTTCGGAGCGGAACACGCCGGCCGCCGAGATGGCAATGAACATGCGGTCAGGGTTCGTCGGATCGATCACGATCGTATGCAGGCAGAGGCCGCCGGCGCCCGGCGCCCAGCTCGGCGCCGTCTCGTGGGTGCGCAGGCCGGGCATCTCGGCCCAAGTCGAGCCTCCGTCACGGGAGGCGAACAACGCCGCGTCCTCGACGCCCGCATAGATCATCTCGGGGTCACTCAGCGAGGGCTCGATGTGCCAAACGCGCTTGAACTCCCAAGGGTGAGGCGAGCCGTCGTACCAGGTATGCGTGCCCGTGGTGCCTTCGTACTGGAAGTCGTTGCCGGCGGCTTCCCAGGTCTTGCCCCCGTCGTTGGACCGTTGCAGCACCTGACCGAACCACCCGCTCGATTGCGAGGCATAGAGGCGCTTGGGGTCGGCCGGCGAACCCTTCACGTGGTAGATCTCCCAGCCCGCAAAGTGCGGCCCCTCGATCCTCCAGCTCTTCCGGCTGCCGTCTGACGTGAGCACGAAGGCGCCCTTGCGGGTCCCGACCAGAACGCGAACTCCGCTCATTGCATCACTCCTGCTGGCGAACACGTGGACGCTTGGACTTACGGCCTGAGACTGTCAGGCACACTAAAACTAATCGGTCGAGCGGCGGTTCGTGTGAACGCGTTCCTCGCCGGCGGCGCCGTGCGCACTCGAGGTCGCGCCGTTGGCCGACGCCTCTGAAGCCGAAGCCGACGGAAGGTGCAACGTGAAAGTGCTTCCCTTGCCAGGGACGGAGATGACGGTGATATCGCCGCCCTGTAGTCGTGCCAGCTGACGGCCCAGAAAAAGCCCCAGTCCCGTTCCTTTCAGGTGCTCGGTCTCGGGCGTGATCACGCGGCCGAAGCGGGTGAAGAGCATGTGCAAGTTTTGGGGGGCGATGCCCAGGCCGTGGTCGGAGACCGCGACCCTGGCGATTCCGGCCCGCGCCCTCACGTGGCATGTGATCGGACCGCCGTTGGGTGAGTACTTGATCGCGTTGCTGAGCAGATTGGCGATGATCGTCTTGGTCCGGTCGGGGTCGACCTTCACACGCACACGCCGTTCGGGCAGGTCAAGATCGACCTGGTGCCGATCTCGGACGCCTTCGCGGACATCATCGCCGCTGCTTTGCGTCCCCGGTCGTTGAGGTGTCCGAGCAAGCCGCCCTCGAGCATGGATACGTAACCCCGGATCACGGTGACCGGCCCGCGCAGCTCGTGCGAGGCAAGGTTCAGGAACTGCGTCTTGTTGCTCTCGATCGCCGCCATGCGTTCGGTCACACGGGCTCGCTCGAGGCCGGCCGACACGGAAGACGCGTACGCCCTGAGCTGCGTGATCTCTTCAGTCCCGAACACCGGGCTGAACGGTCCTGCCACGACGCCGAGCGAACCCTGGCCGTCGGTCAGCGGCAGCGGCACCGCGACGACGCGGTCGGGCGCGCCGAGGGGATTCTTGCGCTGCTCGGCCATCAGGTGCGCTGCGCGAGCGGGGTCGATGCCCGCGTTCGCGATGAACTTGCCGTCGGCGTCGGTGATGAACGCAGCATTGCCGCCGAGCAGGCGCATCGCCCAGGTGGCCGCACGCTCGGCAAGGACCTCGCGAGTCGGACTGAAAATGAGCAGGTCCTGGATCGCCGTCCGAAGCTCGTCCTCCTCCCCCATGCGCCAGATGCGGCGAAGCAGTGCCGGGGGAGCAAAGCTGACGTAGATCGCCGGTATCACCATAAGCACAACCAGCTCTGTCACGACGATCGCCGTCGGGCTGCGCAACGCGCTACCGCCGAGAACGCTGATGAACAAGATCGCGATGAGAACCGCGAAACCAAAGCTCAGAAAGCGCATCCGCGCCCGCTGCACAGCCGGAAGGTTTCTGCTCGCCAGCCAGAACCTGGCAATCGGCTCCCCGGTGAAGATTGCCCATGCGCCGATGATCTCGAGCACGATCACCGTCGCGACCCTCGGATCGGCATGGGCAAGCGCTGTCACATCGAGGATTCCGACGACGATCGAGATGGCAAGCAGCAGGTTGGCTGCCTGGAACGCGAGGCTGCCGAGCGGGATGAACTCGTTCCGGAACAGCAGGACGAAGTAGCCGGACAGCAGGAACCCCACGATTTCGACCAGCGACAGGACCGCCAATGGATGCTGCGGATCCCCGACCCTACCGAGGGCCGCGACCACCGCCAGCGTGATGAGCGCCAGCGCCAGCATCGCCTGAGCCCGTCCCCTCTCGCGATACCAGCGATACGCGATCGCCACGCCGAGAGCCACAAAACTGGCCGCCGCCAGGTTTTGCAGCAGCGCCGCCGCCTGGGTCAAGACTCGCCCTGCCCGCCCCTCCGGCCAAGCTCAATCCAGGTCGGGATCTGACCCGAGATGTCCGCCGGCGTGACGCGCGACTTGACGAGGTACTCAACTGCGCCGAGCGACCGTCCGCGATCGATCATCGCCGGCTCGCCGTAGTTGGACAGGATCACGACAGGGGGGTGACTCGGAAACCTCTCGTTGAGCGACGCCAAGACCTCGAACCCGCTTCGGTCGGGGAGCAACAGGTCGAGGAGGACGATATCGGGAGGGTTCGCGGTCATGGTCGTGAACCCAAGCTCGGCGGTGGTGGCGATGGTGACCCGATAGCCGTCGTGCTCGAGCTGGACCCGGTACATGTCGGCGATGGTGGCGTCGTCCTCGATCATGAGGACATGCGCAGGGGATCCACGACCGGACAGCTGCCAGCGGGCCAGGATGCCAGCTTCGAGCGGGCCGGCGGGCATGAATCCGGAATGGCCTGGAAACCAGAGAAGGAATGCCGGGGTCGGGTCGACTAGCGGCGAACTCGTGTAAGACCCCCTAGCCGTACCACCCACGTGATCATAATGTTCGGTTTCCGGTCTAGTTCGGCGGATTGCCGCCGGCGATTCGGATCCGCTGTAAACTTTTGTTAGTTTCTGTCCGAGGGGAAGTGTTGGCAACCGCAAGCCCGTTCGATGCCGCCTTACGCGGAGTTCTCGACAGGCTGCACGCCGCGGCCACGGAGCTGGGTCGCCACGACCGAGTGCCCGAGCTGTGCGATCGCGCCGTCGAGCTGGCGCTCTCGCTGACCGGATCAGGCCACGGCGCGGTCGCGCTTGGCACGCAGGACGGGGGCGATCGGCGCCTCTTCTCGCGCGCAGAAGACCGTTCGCGTAGCTTGACCGATGCGGAAGCGACGGAACTTCTCGTCGCCGCGGGCGTGGGAGGTTCGCGGACAAGGCCAACCTCCTACAACCGAAACGCGTGCTTGGGGGCAGAGCTGCAGACGGCCGGTGATGCGTTCGGCGCCATCGCTGTCGCGCGGAAAACCCATTACAGCGACACCGACCGGCAAGCATTTGCGATCTTCGCCTCGCAACTCGCGCACGCGCTGGACAGCGCGCTGATGCGCGAGCAGCGGCATGGGCTTGAGACGGCCCTTCGCGGATTCCGGGCGCAGGCGGATCGCGACGAGGAAAACCGCAGCCGCACCGCCGAGAGGCTGCGCAGCGCGGAGCGGGTCGAGAGAGCGCACGAGCTGGCGGTCGAGGTCCTCCTGGCTGTGTCCGCGCACGCGGTCGCCGGCCAGAGTCTGAGCGATTTCTACCGCCGGCTTGCCAGGACTGTCAGCGAGCTCGTAGGCGCCGGCAAGGTTTTGTTCTGGCGGCTCAACGATGACCACATGCTCGCCCCGGCGGGCGGGTTCGGCATCGACTCCACCTTCATGGGCCGACTCGTCCCAATTCGATGCGAACCGGAGGGCGACGACCTGGCAAGCCGCGTGGTGTACCAGGACCTGATCTTTCGCGCCAGCAGCAAGGACCAGCCGGCCGACTTCGCGTACGTGCTGGAAAGGTTGGGGGTGTCCAGCGCGATCAGCGTTCCGTGGCGCGCCGGCGAAGAGCGGCTCGGACTCGTCGCCGCGTATGACTCCGCGAGACCAGGCGGCTTTTCCCGAGAAGACAGCTGGGTGCTGCAGACGGCCGGGCTTGCTGCCGGCCAGGCCACGCGCCTGTGGCATGCCCAGGAGGATCTGCGCAAGTCGGTGGACCGCCTGACCAAGGTCGATAGCGCGCGTCAGCTGCTCCTCAAGAACATGACCACCGTCGTCGAGAAGGAGCGGAAACGATTCGTCAGCGAGCTCCACGACGACGCGCTGCAGAAGCTGACCGCGGCCGAGCTGCACGTCGGCCGGCTGAGCGGCGGAACCACTCTCGATGCCGAATCGCTCGAGACCCTGCATGGGCTGCTCGAGCAGACAGAAACGTCGCTGCGGAGACTGGTCTTCGAGGTCCGTCCGCCTGCACTGGAAGGTCCTGACGGTCTCGCGCAGTCGATCCGGGACCGGGTCGTCATGCTGTCCGGTTCCGGCATCCACACTGAGCTGGAAGTCGAGCTCCCCGAAGACCTGAGCCTTGACGTCAAGACGATGGTGTTCCGGCAGGTCGCCGAGGCGATCGGCAATGTCGAACGACACTCCCAGGCAACCCGCGCGAAGGTTTCGTTGACAGTCGCGGATGAGGGCGTCCACGGCGTGATCGAGGACAACGGCCAGGGCTTCGTCGTCGCCGAGCGCGGCAACCTTCCGGGGCACCTTGGGCTGCTCGCCCTCCGGGAGCGCGCGTTGATGGCCGGCGGCTGGTACAAGATCGAAAGCCAGCCGGGCTTGGGATCGCACATCGAGTTCTGGATCCCACTCGGCCAGTAAAGGGGCAGCTCCCCATCAATGGGGAGGAGTTAGGCTAGCTCAGCCTCGGGCTTGGGCGTCCTCGCGGAGGCGCTCCCCCATCGCCATCAGGACTTTGACCATCAGCGGCTCGCTCGCTTTGATCGCGTCGCGGAACTGCATGTGGCTCATCACAAAAAGCCGGCCGTTGGTGAGCGTCGTGACCGTCGCTGTAGCAAGGCCGCGGTCGACCATGCTGATCTCGCCGAAGAAGTCGCCCGGCTTCAGGACCCGGCGGCGCTTGCCGTCGACCTTGACCTCCGACTGGCCCTCGAGCTGGACGTAGAAGGTGTCACCCGGACGTCCCTGCCGGGTCAGCGTCTTGCCGGCGCGGACTTCGACCTCGTCGCCCTC
>WNGN01009899.1_pt1 | contig 11613 bp, 9 predicted proteins | sample 5400561 | NCBI WGS metagenome assembly WNGN01 (sample SAMN13153379, study PRJNA577476) | soil metagenome | isolation source: 115 cm soil or saprolite under Garry oak tree replicate 2 | place: USA:California | collected 2016-06-15
AGCCTGTTCTAAGGCAGGGACAAGTGCACGGAGGAGCGCCTTTTGCATCGCCGGTCGAACAGCTTCAACCGCGCTATTATACACCACTAGGCGTTCCTGCAAATCATCTAGATGCTGCTGAAACGCTGTTGAGAAAGCACCAGAGAAGCTGAAATTATGCCGTTCCGTTGGCCAGAGGGTAAAGGCAGGCGAAATATGTACTGGAACTCCCATGCGAGCATGTTGGAAGGTCAGTGGTCGTTCAGCTCCCATAACGGGAATCCAGGAGGGGAAAGGACCACCTCCCTTTCGTGCGCGTTCAAGTACTTCTTGGATCTTCGCGAATTCCTCATGCAGGGGCACATAAGCGTCCTTCTTATACTGAAGCCAGGCGCTCATTGTGTTTTGCTGAAGGACTAAGTTGGCCAGATCTTGTTGCGCCGGGCGTGTACGCAAATCATCCACCAGATAGGTCAATGTTTGTTGGATTTCGGATAGCCGACGCAGATGCTCTTCTGGAAAAAATGCTTCTTTAATCCTAGCATTTGCTGACTGCAAAAGCAAATGACCGAGTTTTGTCTCTCCCCACCAGTCCATCCGAGCAGGTGGCAAGAGTGCTGGGGCTTCTTTTGCACTCCACTGGGAGAACCACGCAATCTCACTCTGGCTCAAATCGAGCGGGACACAGAGAATCCATTTCTGTATACCAAACTGGGCATTGTCTCGGCAATGGCGGAAGGACTCACGAACCTGTTGCTTTTGGCTATCTTTCAAGCCGTTCGGGAAATATTTGACCTGAAAGATGGTAATGCCCGCAGGGTCAGCCTGATCACCCACGAAAACGTCAATGCCGCCATCGCCGCCCTCATTACGCACGGTGCGAGCGGTTGGATCGTGCGAGCAGATCAACTGAGCGCAAAGCTTTTCAAACTGCTCACGAGCGCCAGCAGTGCCATAGATCAGTTGGAGATCCAGTAAGCGCACCATTCCCATTCTTGCTTCTGTTTCCTCTTGATATTTTCGCTCTATTTTAGCGGACTTCAGGCAAGAGGACAACGGGTCGAGTCAAATACTTGACAAGCAAAAATGCTCGCTCCCTGATCTCATGGCAATCGATCATTGTCGTGCAACCCTGTTTAAGCTACTTTACTCATCCATTACATTGCATGCTTGCCAGTGCGGACGAACTCCCCAATCCAGGGCAAGTGTAAGTCAAAAGTGACAAAACTGGGACTAAGAGTGGTCTGAAACCTCTCATGTTCTTCACGAAGTTCAGAACATTATTGTCTCTGGACATCCTATATTTGTCCTGCTTCTTCATAAAGTTCAGAACATTATTGTCTGGTTCAGCACTTTATTGTCCAGTTCAGAACATTATTGTCTCTGTACAGCAGCGAAGCACGTTTTTGCATGAAAGGCAGATCGAAACCCAGGAGATTATGGTTTTCGATGATATCGGGATCGCGTTCACGGATGAGCGTACAGAGGTCGGCGATGAGCTGTGCCTCCCGATCGGGCGCCGGGGCCTCAAGGATGGTCGAGAAACCCCGGTTATCGCGAACAGCTATAAGAAAGATGCGGCCACGTTCGGGGTTTAACGAGGTTGTTTCCAGGTCGAATTGCAAGCGGTGCAGGTCATCGTAGGCAAGCCCACGAAAATAAACCCGACCGGTGAGCATGAGGTATTGTTCTACAGGGCCAACGCGATAATAGGTGTCTTGCAGGTCGTTCAAGCTGGTGATTTTACGGTCCAATCGACGCGAGGCGCCAACACACAATGCACGCTCTAGAGTACGTCCATCGCGGGCTGAAAGCAGATAGCGGTACGAGTCAGGTGGACCGTCAAGCTCCAGAAATGTGATAGCACCTGTTTCCGCGTTTGGGGCTGTGGCTGGTTGCACGCTGCGCCCGAGATGCTCCAGGTCGTCGAGGGTTCTGGCGAAGAGCCAGGGACGAAAGCGCTCTTCCTCGCACACCACTTGCTTGCCAACGCGCCTCCACACCAATGCCTGCCCTGCTCGACTGGCCCAGACGGAGACGATGCCAGGTGTTTCGTCCCAACCAAACAACCATTCATCTTCCCGGCGCAATGATGATGTAGTGTGGAAGGGTTCCATGATTCTCCTGCTGGATACTGAAGCGACAGCGAACATGTGTTTCATACCATAATGCAGTATACCACGAAAAGCGACCTTTATGTGAGTCAGCAAGCGACCGCAAGGGGCGACTTACAAACATGATTCCATGAGTATACATCTCGTACCGATCAGATCTTTCTGTACCTGCTGATCGTACAGTATTCCCGGAAGCCTATGCGACGATAGATGCGCACTCCATAGGGAGATGCCGTCAGGATGGCTACCCGGTATCCCGCACGACGGGCCTCGCGCAGTGCAGCAAGAGTCATGGCGGTCCCAATGCCTTTGGAGCGTGTTTCCGGCAACGTTACGACCGAATGCAATGCTGCAACACCTGCTCCGAAGAACAGGAGAGCGGTCGCGATTGGTTTCCCCTGGAAGGTGCCGAGGTAGTAGCGACAGGGAAGATGGAGGCCGAGACCCAGTTGGGCATGCACGTCCTGGAAGAGGGGAATGATATCGCCTGGTACGCCAAAGCCCCATACCGCAACCCATGTGTGTAAAGTAGACATAGTGTCTACCAGTCGAATATTTAACCCTGGCAGTGCAGGGAACTCGTCGTTCATGGCGAGCAAGTCTACAGCCATGCCAGGTTCGTCTTCTTCGTGGGTAAAGCCATGCGCGAGCAAGCGCTGTCGTAGATCATGAGGCTGCGAAGATGGGCCGAGTTGCCAAAGCATAGGAAGCTGACGGCGACGGAATTCCTGCATAATCTCTTCGATCTGCGTATCGGCCTGCTGTGGGTCGAGAATACTACGAAAGACGCCGTTGAAGGAATCGATTGGTACGCCCGTGGCGACCCACATCAGGTCGGGCGTGTCGTAAATCTCCGCTCCAGGTAAACGCGCTAAAATTAGCGGGAATGTAGCCAGACTCTCTTCTATGGCCCTGGTGAGAGAAGCTGCTGATAGATCTTGAAGTACACGCATGGGGGCGTTGTTTTCATACATGCTGGTAGTTTCCTTATCCAGTTGGGCGACCGCAAGGAGTGCCCTATATGTGTCAAGTTAAGGTCACCTGGGTGCAGGGCTGGGGCAAGCCCAGCCCCTACATTTAGGCGGGCGCTCTGCAAGGCGACCGCTCTGCAGGGCGACCGCAAGGGTCGCCCCTACATTTAGGCGGTATATGGACCGGCACTTACTGGAATTTCATATTCCTCTTCTGGCGGTTGTTCCCACCTTCGGGATTTCATTTCGCGGCTGGTACGCGGGGGCAGCGTGGGCAAGGACAGCACGAGGTCGAAATCGTCGTCTGCAGCGATGCGGTTGAAGCGTTCGAAGCCGCAGCCGAGACAACGATGAACTAAGACGTGCTCTCCTTTGAGACGCTGGAAGCTGCCAATGGGCTGCATCTGTGAACCACAGGAGCTCATCCGGTCTCCCGAATGCCGGTCATCAACGTGACGGGAGTAGAGACAGAATGGGCAACCGTACTGGATACAGTGGCGTCTTCGTGAGCAAGCCTGAGCAGTGGCTTCATCTCCTTCATAATCGCCGGTGGGCTAACCTGTACTTCTATCCTGTCCGGTACACTCGCAGGGTGGATATAGACTTTTATCCCAAGAACGCGACAGGCGAGCCGTTTTTCCTCAAGCAGGATGTCGTTGACACACTGTGGGTCACTCAGGCGGGGCGTGACCTGCACAACCCAACGCTCGAAGCGGTCAACTTCCTCCATGATTTTCTTGTTCACCTCTTCCCGCTCCTCTTCGTCAACCAGCATAGTATACAATTCCCGCCGCTCCCGCTCAAGCTCTGACAAGCGTTTCTGAAGTGTGGCGATTGAGTCAGCATCCATCGCTATTTCAGCCATTTTGAGGATATTGTCCTTGCGCTTGGTGATCTCCTCAATTTGCTTTTCAATGGCATCGCGGTGGCTTTCAATAGTCAATTCCTTCCGCAGAGCAAGGATGCCATTTCTTACCTGCTCTGGTTTACGAAGGTAGGACACAACCACATCCCACACGTATTGGTCTGCGACAGGCAAAAGAATAGCAACAACGTGGTTGCATCGCTTCTCTTCTCCTCCGTCCTTCCGGCAGCAAAAGTACTGCTGCGTGATCGGGCTTTCTGGCCGTGCTTTCCTGCTCCTGGCAACCATTGACCAGCCACAGACAGCGCACCGGACTAAGCCGCCACGAAGCATACCGTACTCTTTCTGTGTATTCCGGCGAAGCGATAGCTGCTTATTCTCTGCGAGGCGTTCCTGCACGCTCTTCCACGTATCCAGGTCAACCAGGGGAGGAATAATAGCGCCAGTGGTGTCAAGAACAATGTGTTCTTCCTCTGGCTTTCTATACACCTTGCGGTTCTTTGCCCCATAGGTATTATTAATGGCTCGTCCAACGTAGCGCTCACGAGTGGCAATGTAGTGAACCGTTGCATCTGCCCATACGTACCCGCCTTTTCTCGTGGGCACTTTGAGTCTGGTTAACTCTAGTCTTGTTTGACGGATAGAGCGGCCAAGTTTCAGTTTGGCAAAAATGAACCGGACAACTTCTGCTTCGCTCCATTCCTTGCCGTTTTCATCGACCCAGATGATGTCTTCATTAGGGACAAACCTTGCCCGCTTGTACTTTTCTCCATCAACAAACTTATACCCATAGGTGGGTTTTCCCCCGCCTGGTAGGGCAACTTCAGCACGGTCTTTCTCCCCTCGTCGTGTTCGCCAGAAGGTTTTTTCTCGCTCACTCTCTCCGGAGAACGCAGCCGCAGCACGCATGAACTGCCCGAGCGCTGAGTCGTCAAACTGCTCGGTCACACTCTCCACCCGAACGCCCATATCCTCAAGGATCGAGATGAGAACGGCCTGTTCCGATTGCCTGCGAGAAAGCCGTGAATACTCGGTCACAACGAGGACATCAAACTTTTTGCGCCTCGCATCATCCAACAGTTTCATTAACTGAGGTCGATCTCGGTAAGGAAGCATGTAGGCGGTCATCGCTTCTGGATACATGCAACCTTCTTCAAAGACATATCCTTCGTTCTCCCTGCTTTTGATGAAGCGTTGGATTTCTTTCTCCTGGGACTCAAGGGTAGCAGAGTCCTTCTTACTTGGGTCTGAGTTGCGCGGGTAGCCTGCACAACGGACGTAACGTTTCGCTTTTGCCATGAGTAAGTACTCCCATGAAACTTGGGCAGTACTAGAGACGGTAGGCATCGACGTGCCTTTCTTACGCGCGTACCTCTAGTATGCCTGGTGGTCTTTCCTTTGACTAGGCTTGTCAAGCCAACTTACGGGGTAACTTACCTGGTAAGTTACCCTTCTCCTGGTATGAGGACACTCACGTGCATCTGAATTTGATCGGGATTATACTGGACAAGTATTCGTATTGCTTTTGAGTCAAGTGGCAGTGTTTGGTTACCTCCTCTCAAAGTGATCTGCGCTCCTGCAATTCCTGGGAACTGCAAGAGCATTGCCCCTGCCTGCTGTTTGGTCTTACCTGCAATCAGGTGGAGAAGGTCTTGCTGTATGGCTGGGGTGATCTGGTACACCCAGGTTCCCGTCACCTGCACAACCAAATTCGCTCTTCCTTGCCTGTTTATGATGGTTGCGTGTATGATGCTGACTTGGAGATCTCCAAGAAGTGCGTAGTTTGCTCCAAGCGAACTCCCCGCCTGGGATGTGAGCACCTGCATAGCACCTGCGTATACTTCGTGAGCAGCATAGGCAATGCCTCCGCAGGTTTCGGAGACAGTCACAGTAACTTGTTTCGCCGCGTCTCCTATCTTTTGGTTGCTCAAAACTGTCGGTGTACAGGATAGGGTTATGAGTGCTTCGCCTGGGTGAAGTTGGGCCTGTAGCGCTGCGTTCTCGCTCTGGCTGAGTGTAAGAAGCAGCGATGTGACAGTAGTATTGATGTCTGTCCTTCTGACTGCAAGAAAGTCTCTCGCAGCTGCTCCACCGGTGAAGGCACTGGTATTCTTGGCAAGGACAGAGGATGCACAGCAGGCTTGATTTATGTCATACGCTGGTATATTCCCCTGTTGGCCTGGGACTACCGCATGAGCAGTTACCGTTACTTGTCCCTCAAAAGGCGGGTTTGCTGCCGGAATGATTGCGGGTTGGTCCGTGATAACTTGTACTCCATCCGAGCCGGTTAAGACGGTTCCCCCTGCAATGGTTTGGCTGGCAAGCAGGCCGTTGTAAAAGGTGATGGTGCCTGCCGCTCTGGTTGGGTCCTGGTGCTGTTTCCCTGTTGCGGGAGCACTCAGACTCTGCATGAGTGTGAGCGGTAGTAACTCCCTGCCTGATACTCGGATCGTTGTGGTTCGGGTGATGGTTCGCTCAACCGGAATAATGGTGACTGTTGCCGTTGGGGCAAGGAGTGGAAAAAGAATTGACGCTGCAATAAACTCCAGGCAGAGAAGTATGGTGAACGGAATGAGTAACCAGTACGGTTTTTGCCTGGGAGGTAGATGATCTCCTGCGGTATCCGGCTGCTCAAGCTCAATTGTTTGTGTGCATCCCCTGCTCGCTTTCTGAAGGTGAGAAGCGGTATTGCTACCGCTCCTCCTGAGACTGGCTAAAGTTTGGGAACAAAGCTTGTTCCGTTGTTGAACAGTACCCACACGGAAGGGTTTGACCCGTCTAACACTGTCACTTGCATATCCGGCTTGCCATCGCCGTTGATATCAGGGAAGGACAGCGTAGCAGGCACGAGATCAGCCCCCTGGTTGGTGAGCCGGACAATGATATACAAGCGGGTTTGGTTTGCCGGGCTTGGGTAATTTGGGATTTCGAGCACTTCAATGGTGCCGTGGTTGTTCAGCGCAATAAAGTGTTCGGTTCCTGTGTGGCCGACGTTGGCATCGGTTTGGAAGGTACGCGGATAGCCATAGACCCTCTCATCCTGCCATTTCTGAAAGGCTGGCGGGAGAAGTGTATACGCGCTGAGGAAGGCGACCATGATGACTAGGCAGATACCGATGTAAAACATCGGGTGTTTGCCTGGGCGGGCCAGCTCCTCAGTTCTCCGCTCTCCCCTGCCAGCATACGGTGCCAGATCATAGCGCCTGGCACTGGTGCGGATTGGAGGTCTGGTATACACGTCCTCGCCTTCCTCGTCTACCTCAATGTGAGTCTGTGATGTGGGCGCGTGGGAGCGGTTGCGGGTTGCAGAGTTGTAAGGTTGGTCTTCGGGATGCATCCCGCTTCGATTTCCAACATTGTGACGTGAGGCTGTATACACTTGCTCCTCTGGTGGTAAACTCGCACGCCAAGGTGTTTGCGTTTATCCCTCGCTGCTCTCTCATACGGTCTTCCCTTTGATGATTTGGGTGGCATCGTCTGAAGTAATCAAGCCGTCCTTGATCGCTTGAGTAAGCTCAGAAATGTTCTGCTGGTCTTCGTAGCAGATGCAGGTGGGATCGCCGCAAAAGGGATGTTCCGGCGTGTGTAAGGGGTATTCCTCTGGCACAACTGGTACAAAGTTGTCACCGTAGTGGTTCATGAATTTGCCTTTCTGAATTGACAGGAAAGGCTTGTAATGCGATACTAAGCATAGAGCTTTCGCCTTTCCTGGCAGCAATAACGTAAGTTTCTGCTGCCCTGTGAACAACAGTAAAATGGAATGGTGTGACGTTATGTGCTGTGTTGACTTTGTCGAGCTGGTACAGCACACAACAAACCTACGTAAGGCTCACTTGAAGCGCTTGGCAATGACTTGCCAGGCGTTTCTTGGTTTTGGTGGCATCACTCCTTTCGCAGAGAAAAAATAGCGACTGTAAAGAAGGGGAACAAGCATGGTTTGACTGGCTGTAGTTGTCATAGGTGCCCCCTTTCAGTGGATAACGTGGGTTTGTCTGTTTATGTATCTAGTATGCCTGGAATAAGCGTACAATGTCAAGGGTATAGACGTGTATTTTCTGTGAGCGTATAATAGGCAGAAAACACAGGCGGTTGAACGTGGAAAGACCCTATTTGACAGTTGAAGAAGTTGCAGAACTGCTGCAAGTCTCAGTCGAGACAGTGAGAGACTATATCAACCGGAAGAAGAATAAACTGCCAGCCTTCAAAGTTGGAAGGGAATGGCGGGTGAGGAAAATAGACCTGGATCGCTGGGTTGAGGAAAATATGAACGTTCGGGACGAAGAATAACGGGTAATTGAGCGGGTAAGTTGCGGGGTAAGTTGGCCTTACCCGAAAACTAGTCTCAAAAATCCACGTGAACCGGCCTAGAACCTCTGTTCAAAACATCTGTTCTTCCCCGAAACTCCTGTTAGCTACCTAAGAACAACCCTCTCGTCTGTTCTTAGGTACCAATCCTAGGTACCAAAGACTGAGCGAGGCGTACTCTGGAAAGGTGTAGAAAATCTAGGTGTACAGAAGTATTGCTCCGGTAGTAGAGTCATATCACTGATACCCGTGTCATACACGCCAATCAGAAAGCGGTTGCTGTAGGCTCGTCCCCTGTCTCCCCGCTCTGCTAAGACTTCCTCCGTCCATTGTTTGTGATAGGCGATATACTCCGTATCCATCGTGAGAACAAGTACCTGGGGTGTTCTGGTTGCAAAAAACTGCTCAAGGAGAGATGCTTGGTCAAAGAGGTCTATGTATTTTCGTACTTTTGTTTGCCAGTTGTGTTTATCCCTCTGTGTGGTGTGTTGCAGTTCCAGAAACATGTGCCTTCGTTTCAATCCGTTTGGTGTCGGCACTAATAGCCGCAAAAATCCATCAGGGTAGAGTTTGGAGTCTGCCAGGGCTGCAAGATAGGTTCTTCGCATATTGCGTTCATGGTCGATCTGCTCAATTCGTATGGTGTCTGGTTGTGCGCGTTCCAAGAGACGAAGGTGAATGAGTACCTCATTGACCAGAGAGGTATGAAATAGGGTATCACCCGATGCCTTTTCTGCCTCGTTTGGTTCTAACCGAAATAATGGGCTAGCCTGTCTTCGTCTCAGCAGTTCATTTGCGCCTTTGGTGAGCAGGAAAAACCAATCTCCTTCAACGAGCTTTCCTCCCCTCCCCTCTCGGTCTTTGCGATAAATCATGTCGTTATCTTTCAACTCTTTGAAATACTGTGTTGCTCTCGGATATGACCCCCAGGTAAATAGTCTCATCCACTGCTTAATGGTTAACACGTAGTGTTCCCCAAGCGCGGCTAAAATGGTTGTGTCGGGGTCAATTTCCTTGACTTTCACCTGACCGTACAAGGAATTCATCATGTCTAAGCTTACGGGTAACTCCGCTGGTGTTTCTAGCTCGCGTTGTACTGCTGGTTCTGGTAGCTTCGTTTCAGGCTCTAACACTTTCATTGGTTCTACTTGTGCTACTGCTTCTTCGTCCAGTATTACCCCTGATCGGGCTTGCATGTCCCGCTCAACTTCACTCCTGGGCTTGCAGTATTTCTGCCGTGTTGCCGCCTTAATGCGCTCCACTCGCTGTCTGAGTGTAGCGGGTGATACCATCTCCGGCGTATCTTCGGTAAAAATGGTCGCTACGTCCTCGCCTGAGCGGATAAACGCGGCGCGGCGGGGGAGGCTGTTGAGCATTTGCGCGATGTCTGCGGTTGTTTTGGTTGTGCGCGTTCGCTTGCCAATTGGATTACCGCTTAGAATAAATATGGCTCTGTGAAGATGGAAAAGGAAGTGAAAAAGCTGCTCCTCGCCGTTTTTGGGCTGTCTTGTCCAGCGGAGGGTATGCTCTGGTGTTTCAACCACTAAATCAAGCGGGAAACGGATATCTTTTGAGCAGAGCCAAGCCTTATCTTTTTTTGATGATGTATCCCACTCTTTGAAAAACTGCTTGCCGCAATTGGAAAACCCTAGAACAACCTCATAGGGGATAGGTATATCTATATCATCGTTTTTCATGCACTGGTAGAGGAGGTTGTTAAGGTATGGTTCAGGGTCGGCAACTGTGGGCTTGTATCGCTGCGTGGTATACCCCATGAGGTTAGCCAGAAGCTCCGTGCCGTAGCCTGCAAAATAGTCGGTGATCTCAATTCTCCCGCCTTTTCGCTGTGAGCGCATAGGCCGGAGGTACACATCAATAAAGGTTCTCACTTGCGGGTGGTCATGGCCGTAGGTGATAAGATATTCAACGGGTTTGGGGTCAATTTCAATTGTTTCCTCGCCTTTTGTTGACTCAGGTGTTTCAAATACTCGTGTCATTTCCCTTGCGTCTTCCGGTGTGGTCTGAAAACAGGCCTTTGTGCGTGCGGTCAGCATTGCTGATCTGACGGATTTGAGGGTGTCGGGTATCTGATCTCTGAACTGGTGGGCAAGCGTTACCCGCGCTCCGAATTTGCGGCCTTCGGTAAACATTTCAGAAAAATCCGTTGTTGCAAAGTGCTGAAATTCATCAACAAAGAGGCTGAAGCCTGGCCGTTGTACTTGTGGGAGGTTGGCAAAGGAAAAAATAGCCGCGTGAATTTGCGCTATCAGCATGGTGCCGATAAGCCTGGCATCCTGGGGAAGTGTTTTAAGAGGCAATTTGATTAAGAGGATTTCCTTGTTTTCAATGGCCTTGCGAAAATCAATCGTGGTTGCGGATTGCCCGATAATGTTTCTCACCAGGCTTCTGCCCATAAACAGGGTTTCAAGCCTACTCAGAAGCGGTGCGACCTCTCTGACTCTGACTGAGGGTGATTTGCTGTTGTACTGGTACTCCCAAAACTGCGTGATGGTCGAGTCTGAAACGTTTCTGAGCATTTTCTCTCTGAGGCTGTCATTGAGCAGAAAATCATACATATCAACAAGGGTCGTGCTTGGGTTGGAAAGGAGGGTGATGGTCGCGGCGCGTAGGTAGCGGGGTAAGTTTTGCTGGCTCAGCAGATCGCCCCATAACACCTCAAAAATGTGCATCACCCTGTCAACTGCCTGGGTTTGGCTAATTGTGCTCTGGTATTTCTTGCCTGAGAAGACATTGACACCAAATGGATAGTTTTCATCCAGCATGTCAAAGAGAAACATGCGGTTGCAATCTGTTTCACTATCTGCCTGTACCTGGCCGATCACATGATCTACAAGGTCGCCGTGTGGGTCAATGATAATAACGGCTGTGTTTTTTGCACAAATATCCCAATAGATCATGTTCTCAAGAAGAGATGACTTGCCGACACCCTGCACGCCTAACACATACGTTCCTGCGTAGCGGTCTATGTCGGGGATAAGAAAAGAGTCTTGAGTTTCAGGGTGATAACCTAACAGTGTTTGAGTCAATACAACCTCTTGCCCTGCTTTCTCGCTGAGACTGTTTAGGTAGGCTGCTGAATAAAACGGCATGGGTTCACCTTATCTTTCGCCTGGTCGGTTTTGCTCGTCTAGTGGTCGGGGGACAAACAGGACGCCGCCGCTTTTGCTTTGCGGCGGGGGTAGTGGTTGCTCTTGTCGTACCGGCGGTAATGCATGTGGCTGTGATGTATCTGTTGTTGGTGGGCTGATAGCTCCTGACCGAGCGCTTTTCACAACATAACTGATAAAGCCGACAATAGCAAGTCCAACAAGAGCAAAAACGAGGATTTGCCAGTCGGCATTAGGTTTATTTTCAGCCG
>WNGN01008546.1_pt1 | contig 11611 bp, 9 predicted proteins | sample 5400561 | NCBI WGS metagenome assembly WNGN01 (sample SAMN13153379, study PRJNA577476) | soil metagenome | isolation source: 115 cm soil or saprolite under Garry oak tree replicate 2 | place: USA:California | collected 2016-06-15
TCGAGGCCGGCGGCGAGCCGGTCGGAGAGTGCGTCCAGTTCGCCGTAGCTGAGCCGCCCTCGTACACGGCTACCGCCTTGTCCGGCGTCGCTGAGGCGGTCTCCCGCAGGATAACCGCCAGGTTGAACTTCATCTGCCTGTCCCTTCCTTGCCGTGCCCGGCTGCGCGCCGCGCGGCGCCCGGCCCGTGCGCGGCGAGCCACCCGACGATCTCGGCCGCACACTCCCGCGGCGCCTCGAGCTGCGGCACGTGCCCGACGCCCGGCAGGATGACCACCGACCAGGACGGATGGGCCCCGGCGGCAGCGGTCGCGGCGGTGACCGGCACGAGCCGGTCGGCGGCCCCGTGCAGCAGCAGCACCGGGCAGCTGACCGCGTGGATCTGGCGCCGGTATGCCTGGCCGTGCAGGTAGCCGGCGGTGCCGATGACCGAGCGGATCGCTGCGGTGAAGTCCGGCCCGGCCTCGGCGTAGGCGGCCCGCTGCCGCGCGAGCTCGACGTGCCTGGCGACCACACCGGGCGGCACCAGCGAGGGGTCACCTCGATCAGCGAGATCATCCCGCCCATCGAGTTGCCCATCAGCAGCACCGGGCCGCCCGCCGCGGCCTCGACGAAGCGGTGCAGCAGGGCCCGGTTGGCGGCCACGCTGGTGGCGCGGCCCATCGAGCGAGTCAGGCCGTGCCCGGCCAGGTCGGGCGCGAGCAGCCGGTACCGGCCGGTGAGGAGCGGCGCCAGCGCGGCCCAGTTCTCCGCCGAGCCTGCCAGGCCGTGCACGCACACGATGACCGGCGCCCCGGCCGGGCCGCCGAAGTCGAGGTAGTGCACGGGCCCGCCGATATCGGTCCACCGGGACTGCATCGTCACCCCTTCGGTGCCCGTGGCCGCGACTGCCGCGCCAGGCCTGCCGCGGCGGGGAGTTCGGCGATCCCTGCCTCGACACCGCGGGCAGTGAACTGGGCGTCGATCGGACTCAGCCGTCGCACGACGCCCCCTTCCCGATGATGCCGATCCGCGGCGCGAGCCGCGCGGGCACGTGCCGCGCGGGGCACGAGGGTATGTCCCACGACGATGGTAGGCATGCCGGGCTCAGCCTGGATCGTGCCGAATGCCTGGCTGCGGGACCTTCGGTCCGGCTCGCGCCGCGGGACTTCCGGTCCTGCTCGCGCCGCAGGAGCGGGCCTGGTGCGGCTCAGGCCGGGCTCAGGCGGGACTCAGGTCACGGCGCGTGGAAGGCCGCGTAGATGATGGCGCTCAGCCGGTCGATCATCTCCTCGCGCGGCAACCGCACGTCGACGCTGAGCAGGTAGTTGACCCGCTCCAGCATCATCAGGCAGGCCAGCGCGGTGAGCTCGGCATGGTCGCCGGTTCCGCCGGCGGCCGTGTCGGAGCGCTTGCGCGCCGCCGTCATGCCCTGCGCGATGGCCTCGGAGAGGCGGAACAGCATCCGCAGTCCGTCCCCGTAGACCTCCTCGCCCACGACGTCGGCCTGGCTCAGCACCCTGATCACCGTGGCGTGGGCCGCGTAGGTGTTCGTGAAGCTCTCGATCCAGCGCCGCAGCGCTGCCCGGCCGGCCTCGTTGCTCGTAACGACGGGAAAGTCGTCGGTAATCAGCTCCATGTCGTGCAGCGCATCGAGCAGCAGGGTGCGGAACAGGTCGTCCTTGTTGGCGAAATACAGGTAGAACGTGCCGTGCGAGGTCTTCGCGCGCTTGACGACGTCGTCGACCCTGACGGCCTGAAATCCCCGCTCGTCGAACTCGGCCAGCCCGGCCTCGAGCAGCCGGCGAACCGTCTGCCTGCCCTGGGTTCCCAGCTCGCGGCCCTGGGCAGGGATGCCGCCGCCCATCGACGGGCGGCGCGGGCGGACGCCGATGCCCCGGCTCGGGCCGGGCGGCCGCCTGGGTGTCTCCTGCGCGGCGACGGCGAGCCCGTTATCGGCGACGACCGTGCCAGGCTGCCCGTCGGCGACCTGGGCGCGCTGCACCGCGCCGACGGCCAGGCCGTTCAGGCGCGCGGTCTCGGCGGGCACCCCGCCACCCGCGCTCGGCGCCGACGACGTCGGCTGCGGTAGCGCGTCCTGGCGAGGTTCCCTGGTCATATTCGGACACTAGTCCTTCTGTTGTTCCCGGGCCACGGCAAGGTTCCCAGGTCATGCTGGAGAGACTAGCCCTTCGGGCGGCCCCGAGCGACGCGAAGGCGGCCTGCGGCACTTCGGGCGAGTCGGCCCGGCCATCCCTAGCGACTTGGTAGTTTTCCCAGGCCAGCAGCGTCGGGGCGAAGAAGCTCATAATTCTCCTCTTAATCGGAGAAAAGGTTCATTGCATCACATCGCCGCAGCGCCTCATGCGGGCCGGCGTTTGCAGTGCTCAACGGGGAAAATGCGACACCGGCATCAGGTGACGTCGATGTCATTGATTGCATTTGATTTAGAGTCCTGCAGGAATAGGGACCAGCCAGCGCGGCAAGCGACGCCCGCGGCCACCGCCGCCGGGACGGCCTGGCCCGCGCCGCCCGGGGCCAGCGCGCCTGCTGCGCTCACGCCGTCCGCCAACGCGGGGGCCGAGGCGGCCGACGCCGTGGCCGCGCAGGCGGTGGCCGCGAAGGCCGCCTACGAGAACTTCCCGGTCGCGCTCCGGCTGCTGCCGCGACGCTACCGGGAGCATCTGATGGCGGACTACGTGTTCGCCAGGACAGCCGACGACATCGGCGACCAGGCTCCGGCCGCCGAACGGCTGCGGCTGCTCGCCGAACTCAAGGCCGACGTCGGCCGGCTGTACGCCACGATCGGCGAGCCGGGCCCGGCGCCAGCCGGCGGCGCGGAGGGGCCGACGCTGCCCGCGGTCCGCGGGCTGGCCCGCACCGTCACCGAGTGCGCGATCCCCAGCCAGCCGTTCGTCGACCTGATCCGGGCTAACCAGCAAGATCAGGTGGTTACCAGGTACCGGACATTCGACGACCTGGCCGACTACTGCCGGCTGTCGGCCAACCCCGTCGGCCGGATCGTGCTGCACGTATTCGGCTGCTTCTCGGCGGCGCGGGCGGAACAGTCCGACCTGATCTGCACCGGCCTGCAGCTCGCCGAGCACTGGCAGGACGTCGCGGAGGATCTCCGGGCCGGCCGGATCTACCTGCCGCTCGAGGACCTGGCCGTGCACGGGGAGCTGATGGCGTTCGAGGTCGGCCGGGCCAGGTCGCTGATCGACGCGGGCGCGCCGCTGGTCGGCACGTTGCGCGGCGCGGCGCGGGCGGCGGTGGCCGGATACGTGGCCGGCGGCCGTGCGGCGCTCGCCGCCATCGCGGCCGCCGACCACGACGTGCTTGCTGCCACGCCGCGGCCGGGCCGGCTCAGGACGGCGGCCGAGCTCGTCACGGCGTTCACGAGGGGCAGGTGACCGCCGTGGCACGGCGCGCGCCAGCCGCCGACAAGGTCAGGGACGCGTACCGGGAGTGCGAGCGGATCACCAGGCAGCAGGCGAAGAACTTCTCCTACGGGATCGCCCTGCTCCCCGGCGACAAGCGCAGGGCGCTGTCTGCCGTCTACGCACTCGCCCGCCGGATCGACGACATCGGGGACGGTTCGATGCCGGCCTCCGACAAGTTCGCCGCCCTGGAGCGGTCCAGGTCCGCGCTCGGGTCGCTGGGCGACGGGGGCGACAGGGCCGACGACCACGACAGCGGGCCTGGCACATCCGATGACCAGGTGCTGATCGCGCTCGGGGACGCGGTGGCCAGGTTCCCGATCCCGGTCGGCGCGTTCGGCGAGCTGATCGACGGCTGCGAGGCCGACGTGCGCGGCACCAGCTATGCCACCTTCGCGGACCTGGAGCACTACTGCAGGTGCGTGGCGGGGTCGATCGGCAGGCTTTCGCTCGGAGTGTTCGGCAGCAGCGACCCGGCGGCGGCCGAGCCGCTGGCCGACTCTCTCGGCGTCGCGCTCCAGCTCACCAACATCATGCGCGACATCCGCGAGGACCTCGGCAACGGGCGGGTCTACCTGCCCGCCGATGACATCGAGCGGTTCGGCTGCACGATCGCCCCGGGCGGCCAGGACGACCGAGGCACGTTGTCCGGCGAGCTTGGCGACCTGATCAGGTTCGAGGCCGAGCGGGTCAGGCAGTGGTACGCGGTCGGGATGCGGCTGATGCCGCTGCTCGACCGGCGCAGCGCCGCGTCGACCGGCGCGATGGCCGGCATCTACTCGCGGCTGCTCGACCACATCTGCGCCGCACCGCAGGTCGCGCTGGAGAGCAGGATGTCGCTGCCGGCCAGGGAGAAGGCAATGGTCGCGGCCGGCGCGCTGGCCGGGATGGCCAGGCGCCCGCGGGCCCGCCAGCGAGAACAGGCCGCGAGCGCGGGTGCGCCGGGAGGCCGGCCATGACCGGGGGCCACGTGGTTGTCGTCGGCGGCGGGCTGGCCGGGATCACCGCGGCGATCGGGCTGCGCGAGGCCGGGCTGGAGGTCACGCTGCTCGAGGCCAGGCCGAGGCTCGGCGGCGCCGCGTCCTCGTTCAGCCGCGGCGAGCTGAGCATCGACAACGGCCAGCACGTGTTCCTGCGCTGCTGCGCCAGCTATCAGGAACTGCTGGCCAAGCTCGGCGCGACCGACCTGGTGACCGTTCAGGAGCGGTTCGAACATGGGCCAGGCGCTGACCGGATACCGGCTGCTGCCGCTGGCGGAGCGACTCAAGGTGGCCAGGGCGGCCCTGGCGCTCCGCTGCGTGGACCCGGCCGATCCGGCGGCCGACCGTATCGCGCTGGGGACCTGGCTGGCCGGCAAGGGCCAGAGCGAGCGTGCCCGCAGGCTGCTGTGGGACCTCTTCATCGTCTCGGCCATGAACATTGCCGGGGACGACGCTAGCCTGGCGCTGGCGGCGACGGTGATCCGGATGGCGCTGCTCGGCGCGCGCGATGCCGCCGACATCGGCATCGCGACCGTGCCGCTCGGCGACCTGCACGGGCGGGCCGCCGCCGCGCTGCTCGGCAAGCTCGGCGCCCAGGTGCGGCTCGGCGCCAGGGCGGCCGGCATCGAGCCGCTGCCCGGCGGCGGCTTGCGGGTCGGGCTGACCTACGACCGCAGCGGCGCGGACCGCCTGGACGGCGCGGTTCGGGCGGACGGCGGTCCGCTGCCGCCGGACTCCGAGGCCGGCGATGCCGGTCCCCGTGGCCAGGGCGGGCAGGGCGGCCAGGACGCCGACGAGGCCGGCCTGGCGCTGCTCGCCGACGGCGTGGTGCTTGCCGTGCCCGCGGCCCAGGCTGCCCGGCTGGCCGGCGCGGCCGGAGTGACCGACGCCACCCGCTGGGACGGCCTTGGCGCCTCGCCGATCGTGAACGTGCACGTCGTCTACGACCGCCGGGTCACGGACCTGCCGTTCGCGGCGGCGGTGGAGTCGCCGGTCCAGTGGGTATTCGATAAGACCAGGCAGTCCGGCCTGGCGGCCGGGCAGTACCTGGCGCTATCGCTGTCGGCCGCCGACGGCTACGTCGACGTTCCCGCGGCCGCGCTGCGGGAGGAGTTCCTGCCCGCGCTCGAGCAGTTGTTCCCGGCGGCGGCCGGGGCGGAGGTCACAGATTTCTTCGTCACCAGAGAACGTCGCGCGACGTTCCGGCAGGCGCCGGGGGTAGGCGCCCTCCGGCCAGGAGCCGTCACATCGGTGCCTGGCCTGGTACTCGCCGGGGCGTGGACCGACACAGGCTGGCCGGACACGATGGAGGGTGCCGTGCGTAGTGGGCAGCGTGCTGCGGAAGAGATGACTCACGGGCTGGCCGGCCGGCTGGGGGGCCAGCCCGCACACGACCGGGCCGGCCCCCGGCCGGCCGCGACGGCAACGACGGGAGCAGGCTCGTGACGGCGACCATTCCGGCGGGGGTGGAGAGCGCCCGCGACCTCGTCGGCCCGGGGATCGAGGCCGCGATCGCCAGGCTCAGCCCCGACATCCGGCCCGTGGCCGGCTACCACCTCGGCCTGTGCGACGCGGCGGGCAAGCCGACGGGCACTCCGGCCGGCGGGAAGGCGCTGCGTCCGGCGCTGACGCTGCTGTCCGCCCGCGCAGCGGGCGCGCCGCCGGAGCGGGCGGTGCCGGCCGCGGTGGCCGTGGAACTCGTGCACAACTTCTCGCTGCTGCACGACGACATCATGGACGGCGACACCGAGCGCAGGCACCGGCCGACCGCGTGGACCGTGTTCGGCGTCGGCCCGGCGATCCTGGCCGGGGACGCGCTCCAGTCGCTCGCGAACGACCTGCTGCTCGAGGGACCCGCCCCGCAGAACGTCTGGGCGTCGCGCTGCATGTCGGCCGCCGTGCAGCGGCTGATCTCGGGCCAGGGCGCCGACCTGGCCTTCGAGCGGCGCGATCACGTGACGGTCGACGAGTGCCTCGACATGGCCGCGGACAAGACGGCCGCGCTGATGGCGTGCGCGTGCAGCATCGGCGCCATCTACGTCGGCGCTCCCGCGAGCACGGCCATGACGCTGACATCGTTCGGCGCCTACATCGGGCTCGCCTTCCAGCTCACCGACGACCTGCTCGGCATCTGGGGCAGCACCGAGGTGACCGGCAAGCCGGTCAGGTCGGACCTGCGGTCCAGGAAGAAGTCGCTGCCCGTGGTCGCCGCGCTGGCCAGCGACAGCAACGCGGGCCGCGAGCTCGCCGCGTTGCTCGCCGTCGCCGAGCCGCTGTCCGAGGACGAGCTGCTGCACGCCGCCGAGCTCGTGGTGGCGGCCGGCGGCAAGAAGTGGGTGGAGGCCGAGGCCGACAGCGCGCTTTCCTCGGCCATCGGCTGCCTCGCCGAGGCCGACCTGCCCGACGACGTGCGCGCCGAGTTCGCCGGCATCGCGGAGTTCGTGACCGCGAGGCAGTGGTGAAGCCGGGCACGGCAGCGCCGGACACGCTCGGCCAGGGCGCCGTGGCCGACGGGGCCGGCCCGGCCGGCCCGGGCGGCGGGCCGGCCGGCCCCGGCGCGGCTGCGGTGGCCAGGACGGCGCTCGATCGCGCGACCAGCCACCTGCTCGGCCTCCAGCACGGCCAGGGCTGGTGGCAGGGCGAGCTGGAGACCAACGTGACGATGGACGCCGAGGACCTGCTGTTCCGCGAGCTCCTCGGAGTGCGGACGGCGGAGCAGAGCGCGGCGGCGGCGCGGTGGATCCGGTCCTGCCAGCGGCCCGACGGGACCTGGGCGAACTTCCGCGGCGGTGACGGCGACCTGTCCACCACGGTCGAAGCGTATGTCGCGCTGCGGCTGGCTGGAGATCGGCCGGACGCCGGCCACATGGCCGTGGCGGCCGGCTGGATCAGGGACCGCGGAGGCATCGCGGCGACGCGCGTCTTCACCAGGATCTGGCTGGCGATGTTCGGGCAGTGGTCATGGGACGACCTGCCGGTCATGCCCCCCGAGCTGATCTACCTGCCGGCCTGGTTCCCGCTGAACGTCTACGACTGGGCCTGCTGGGCCAGGCAGACGATCGTGCCGCTGACGGTCGTCGGCTCGCTCCGGCCTTCCAGGCCGCTCCCGTTCGGTCTGGCCGAGCTGCACGTGCCGGCGGCCAGCGCGGATCCGGCCAATGCGGCGGACCAGCCCGACGGGCACGATGGCTGGACCAGGGCCTTCCAGCGGCTCGACCGCGTGCTGCACGGCTATGAGCGGCACCTGGGCGCCCGCCCGCCCGCCGCCGCGGTGCGGACGGCGGCCATGCGCCGGTGCGCGGAGTGGATCATCGCCAGGCAGGAGCGGGACGGCTGCTGGGGCGGCATCCAGCCGCCCTGGGTCTACTCGCTGATCGCCCTGCACCTGCTCGGTTACGGGATCGGCCACCCGGTCATCCAGCGCGGTCTGGCCGGGCTGGACAGGTTCACGATCTGGGAGGACACCGCGGACGGGCCGGTGCGGCGGATCGAGGCCTGCCAGTCGCCGGTCTGGGACACGGTGCTCGCGATGATCGCCCTGGCCGACGCCGGCCTGACGGGCGACCACCAGGCGCTGGCCGCGGCGGCCAGGTGGGTGCTGGCCGAGGAGATCCGCGGGCCGGGGGACTGGCAGGTGCGCAGGCCGCGACTCGCCCCGACGGGCTGGGCGTTCGAGTTCGACAACGATGGCTACCCCGACATCGATGACACGGCCGAGGTGGTGCTCGCGCTCGGCCGGGTGAACCTGCCCGCCGGGACCGGCGAGGGGACGAGCGGCGCCGCCGCGGACGCCGCGCAGCGGGCGATCAGATGGCTGACCGGCATGCAGTCCAAGGACGGCGGCTGGGCCGCATTCGACGCCGACAACACCTCGACGCTGGTGACCAGGCTCCCGTTCTGCGACTTCGGCGAGGTCATCGACCCGCCGTCGGCCGACGTCACCGCGCACACGGTAGAGGCGCTCGCCGCGGCCGGGCTGGCGGGCAGCAGGGCGGCGCGCCGCGGGGTGGCCTGGCTGCTGCGCAACCAGGAGCCCGACGGGTCCTGGTTCGGCCGCTGGGGCGCGAACTACGTCTACGGGACCGGCGCCGTCGTCCCTGCGCTGATCGCCGCGGGGGTGCTGCCCGGCAAGCCGCCGATCAGGCGAGCCGTGGCCTGGCTGGTGAGCCACCAGAACGCGGACGGCGGCTGGGGCGAGGACCTGCGCTCCTACGACGACCCCGCCGGCTGGGCAGGGCGGGGTACCTCGACCGCCTCGCAGACCGCCTGGGCGCTGCTTGCCCTGCTCGCGGCCGGCGGCGCGGACGCCAGGGCGGCCGCCGACCGGGGCGTGCGCTGGCTGGCCGAGACCCAGCGGCCGGACGGCAGCTGGGACGAGCCTCAATTCACCGGGACCGGGTTCCCCGGCGACTTCTACATCAACTACCACCTGTACCGGATGGTGTTCCCGGTCAGCGCGCTCGGCCGTTACCTGGGCGGCGAGCGGGGAGCCGGAGATATCACATGAGCGGACCGGTGATCTGTGCGCCGCTCCGGGTCGAGGCCAGGGCCCTGCGGCGCGGCCTGCGCGCGGCAGGGGGCGACGGGCCGGCGGCTGTGACGGTGCTGCGGACCGGCTTCGGTCCGGCCAGGTCCGCGCAGGCAGCAGCGAGGCTCGAGCGCTCAGGGGCCGGCCTGGTGGCGGTCGGCGGCGTCGCCGGGGCGCTGGCCGACGACCTGGGCATCGGGGACCTGGTGGTGGCCTCCGAGGTGACTGGTGGCGGGCGTGCCGTCAGCTGCCCGTCGGCGCCGCTGCTGGCAGGCGAGCTGCGCCGGGCCGGCCTGCGGGCGAGGGTCGGCCCGATCGCGACCGTCGACCGGCTGCTCGGGCGGTCCGAGCACGCCAGCCTGGCCGCGGCCGGGGCGATCGCGGTGGACATGGAGTCGGCGCCGCTGCTGGCCGGCGCGGACGGCCGTCCTGCCGTCGTGGTCAGGGCGATCTCGGACTCGGCGGAGCGCGCGCTGATCAGCCCGCGGACCGTGACCGGCGGGCTGGCCGCGCTGCGCTCGCTGCGGCAGGCCGGGCCGGCGCTGGCCAGGTGGGCGGCCGCGGTAGGCCCCAGGAAGGTGCTGATGGCCAGCCCGAGGTCGTTCTGCGCCGGAGTGGAGCGGGCCATCGAGATCGTCGAGCTGGCGCTCGAGCGGTACGGTGCGCCCGTCTACGTGCGCAAGCAGATCGTGCACAACACCAGCGTGGTGGCGGGCCTGGAGAAGCTCGGCGCGATCTTCGTGGACGAGCTCGACGAGGTCCCCGATGGTGCCGCGGTGGTGTTCTCCGCGCACGGTGTCTCGCCCGCGGTGCGGCGCGAGGCCGACCGGCGCGGCCTGGCCGCCGTAGACGCCACCTGCCCGCTGGTCGCCAAGGTGCACGCCGAGGCGCGCCGGTTCGCCACCGACGGCTACCTGGTCGCCCTGATCGGGCATGCCGGCCACGAGGAGGTGCAGGGCACCATGGGCGAGGCCCCGGCGGCGACCGCGCTGGTGGAGAGCGCGGACGACGTCGCCGGACTGAGCCCTGCCGATCCCGGCAAGGTCGCGTACCTGATGCAGACCACGCTGGCGGCGGACGAGGCGAGCGGCGTGGTCGACGCGATACTCGACCGCTTCCCCACGGCTCGCGGCCCGGGCAGCGACGACATCTGCTACGCCACCACCAACCGGCAGAACGCCGTCCGCGCGATAGCCGCCGACTCCGACCTTGTCCTGGTCGTCGGCTCAGCCAACTCATCCAATTCACTGCGCCTGGTGGAGACGGCCCAGCGGGCCGGGACGCCGGCCTACCTGGTCGACCGGGCGGAGGATATCGAACTCGGCTGGCTCGCCGGGGTGTCGACGATCGGGATCACGGCCGGCGCCTCGGCGCCGCCCGCCGTGGTCGGGCAGATCGTCGAGGCGCTGTCCGGGCTCGGCCAGATCGAGACGGAGGAAATCGTCGTGACAACGGAGGCCGTCCAGTTCGGGCTGCCTAAGGAACTGAGGCAGTCAGCAACAGGCTGACGCGGCCAACGGGGCCACGGCAGCAGCATGAAGCTGGGGCTGGCAGCAGCTTCGGCGGTAACTGACGAGGCAAGAAGTAACTGAAGAGAAAGCTGGTGCCCAAGTGTCTATGCCGCTGCGCCAGAGCCTGCGGATCGGGATGTACCTCATGAGCCAGAAGCTGGCCCGCAAGGACAAGTTCCCGCTGATCGTCGAGCTCGAGCCGCTGTTCGCCTGCAACCTCGCATGCGCGGGCTGCGGCAAGATCCAGGAACCGGCCTCCGTGCTCAAGCAGCGGATGCCGGTCGAGCGGGCGCTCGCCGCCATCGAGGAGTGCGGCGCGCCGATGGTGTCGATCGCGGGCGGTGAGCCACTCATGCACCCGCAGATCGATGTCCTGGTCAGCGAGCTGGTCAAGCGCAAGAAGTACGTGTTCCTGTGCACGAACGCGCTGCTCATCCCGAAGAAGCTGGACAAGTTCCGGCCGTCGCGCTACTTCGCCTGGGCCGTGCACATCGACGGCCTGGCCGAGCGGCACGACGAGTCGGTCTGCAAGGAGGGTGTGTTCGACGAGGCGGTCGCGGCGATCAAGGAGTGCCAGCGGCGGGGCTTCAGGGTCACCACGAACAGCACCTTCTTCAACACCGACTCGCCGCAGACCGTGATCGACGTGCTCAACTACCTTAACGACGACCTCAAGGTCGACCAGATGATGATCTCGCCGGCCTACGCCTACGAGAAGGCGCCCGACCAGGAGCACTTCCTCGGCGTGACCGAAACCAGGGAGCTGTTCCGCAAGGCCTTCGGGGAGGGCAACAGGAAGCGCTGGCGGCTGAACCACTCGCCGCTGTTCCTCGACTTCCTCGAGGGCAAGACGGACTTCAGCTGCACCGCCTGGGGCATCCCGTCGTACTCGCTCAAGGGCTGGCAGCGGCCCTGCTACCTGATGGGTGACAGCTACGCGGAGACCTACCGCGAGCTGATCGAAGAGACCGACTGGGACGCGTACGGCCGGGGCAAGGACCCGCGCTGCGCGAACTGCATGGCTCACTGCGGCTACGAGCCGTCGGCCGTGCTGGCCACGATGGGCTCGCTGCGGCAGTCGCTGCGCGCCGTGCGCGGCGCCTGATCCCGGGCCGCCGCCCGGGCGGGGCCGGCCCGCCGAGCTCGCAGCGGCGGGCAGGCGGGTCCGGTGAAC
>WNGN01002853.1_pt2 | contig 11606 bp, 6 predicted proteins | sample 5400561 | NCBI WGS metagenome assembly WNGN01 (sample SAMN13153379, study PRJNA577476) | soil metagenome | isolation source: 115 cm soil or saprolite under Garry oak tree replicate 2 | place: USA:California | collected 2016-06-15
GCTTCCCGCAGATGAAAAATTAGCGCCTGCCCTGGCCTTAAATGATAAGGTGACCCTATTTCCTGCTGCTCCTATACACATGTTTCGAGTAAGAGTTGTTCCGCAACCTGTTGCATTAACCCCAGCATTGGCTGCATCTCTTTGATACCTTAAAAGATAAGAACCGCTTGTAGCACCCGCTACTTGAGTTACAGTAATTGAAACCCCAGCCCCTGATATTGCTTGCCATCTATCCGCTGTATATCCATTACCTATCCCAATAGCAAAAACAGCAGATCCACCTGCACCACGCTGACAAATCTGAAAATCACCATTAATAATTCGATTTTTACCAGGTATAGTGGCTACTCTTTGCTGACCTGCACCATCTGTAGTAATGGCATCACCAAGACTACCATCAACCGTTGGGGTGCTATAAATAGAGCTCGCTAAGTTTCCTGCGGTATTGGTAAAATATGCAATCTTGTTGGCTACTGTAGGCAACGTTATGGTACCGCCTCCTCCAGTAAAACTCGTCACTGCTACAATGGCTGTATTGGCATTATTCTTCATCCAAACGCAGTTAGGTGGCAACACAGGCAAATAAGTATCTACCCCTGCACTTAAGGGACCTATATTCTGATTAATAGCATCATTGGTATTATAATGAGGAGCTATAACCCTCTCAAACATAGTATTTGTTTGAGCCATCATTACGGTTCTGTCAAAATCTGTATTAAATTGGGTTGCCGACCATTGACCGCCATCTAGATAATTCACTAGTCTATTTTCGGGCATATTTCTAATAATGGTAATAATATCGCCTGCTGTCGCTCCCACATTAAGGGTTATGGTTCCTCCAACTGCTGGTGCTACATTGTTGGTTACCGTATAATTCGCTACATAAATGAGTAATTGTGTTGAATCATTAGCTATAGTGGTTGCAGCTCTTTGAAATACTATTAAATCTGTATTGGCATAAATAGGAAAAGGATAGGGAAAGACAGTTTGTCCACCAGCTGCTACCAGTTGTATCCTTGGGTTTATATCTTGTAAGACAATATCTGCCATTTTGCTCTCCTTTGCATAATTAGTTTAGCATCTTATTCGGAAACTGTTCCTCTTTTTTGCGGCAAACTTAAGGTATCTACCCACTGATTTGTTAATTTCCTTAGATAAAAAGCATTCATAAAGGGAATCAGCCTAATCAGTTTCTTAACATCACTCTCTGTCATTTGTCCAGAGATGGCTGAGTTTACTAAATCCATGCCCATTTGCCCCAGCCCACCGAGCGGTCCTAATACCATCTCTGAAAAGCTTTTCTTTTTGTATCTATGTGGAGCAAAAGGCAAGTCGAATGCAGCTAATAATCTGGCTGGTACATCACCATATATTCCAAGCACACCAGAGTTGAAGAAAGCTTCTTTGAACAAAGTGTCTGGGTTCATGTCTACTTCTTGACCAGCTGCCAATTGCCTCATTGGCCCAACCATGGATGCTGCAGACATCATTAGCAGCATACTCACTACCTTTTCAGCATCTGGCCTTTGCAGTAGAGGTAGAAGATAATTAGATGTTGCCCCAAAACTCCAGGACATAAATTGAGTCATGGAAGCTATGACTGGGTTTCTCATTGAGAATGGTAAGTCAAGCATATTTGGCTTGCTAATTACCATGTCTACTTCTTTACTCAAAGCAGATCTAAATGCTTGGGATGCGTCAAAATCTTTCCATTTTCTGAAGTTGTTAGTATATGAGCCATCTATTCTCTCACCAATTCCAGGTGTGTTAAACTCATTCATTATTCTTTTGCCCCACTTATCAGGGTCAAGTCTTATCTCTCCTAGATATTCTATTTCTTTTTGAGTAAGTTTCTTTCCGGCAGTATATTTTTCCATTAATCTAAGTATTTTAGCCTGAGCAATATTCGCCGCCACACTCTTATTAAAATCCGTTAATTGATTGACCAAAAACAAGTTTCCAGATATCTTTGCAGCATTAGATAATACCTTTTCAGGAACAGTTTTATCAGGATAATAACCGCCATCTCCCCATATTCTATCCATATGATTGCCAAGGGCGGTTTCAACTGCAATACCCGCATCTGCGAAGTCTTGCTTTCTTAAGGTTTTATTGTTTATTAAATACTTTAAGGTCGGAATTAGTCCATCTTTAACATATGTCCATGGACCTGCCTTGAATATAGGCGCAAAAGTTTCCGGGAGGGCTACCAATAACACAGCCCCCCTCATTGTTGATGCCGCTAAATCTCTTTGAGACTTCAATACTCTAGATAAAGTTGTGCTTCTGTCCGTGTAATTACCCCAAAACACACTATTTGAATCATTTATATCAGACAATGTTTTCTCAAAACTTTTATCTATTTTTCTAATTGCATCATCCCTTTCCTTTGTTTTTGGCGTATCTACAAGTCTTTCTGTTGGTGTATATTCTGGTAAAGCAGCTTGCTCTGGAGACATTCCTTTTTTTACATTTTCATCTATTGCTTTAGCTCTTTCAGCTTCTGGAATAACTTCTATTCTTTTTAAGACTGACTGTCTTTTAGCTTCTTTTTCAGAGATTAATTTTGCAATAAATTCTTCTTTACCATTTTCAGCACTTATTCCATATTTAGAAAAGAAGTCATGAAGCCCAAGTTTTCTTGAAGAGAACCCTGTGTAAACAGAAAGCACCTTTTCTAAGTCATTAACTAAGAACTTCTCAAAACCAAACCCAACATCTGGAAGCATCACAGTTCTTTCTTTTAATGGGTTAACTCCTCCCCTTTCATATGCTCCAAATGCTTCAGCCATTACTTGCTCATCTTTCTGAAGCATAAGGCTTGTATGATAACTTTTGGCTACCTTATACCACTCAGTTTCTGGAATATGAGTAGATAGCCATGGCTTTTTTTCTTGGTCTATTAGATGATATTTTATTTCTCCAGGCTTATTGGAGGGATAGGTTGTATAAAACAAACCTTCATTAACCTCTCCTCTAGCCATCTTATCGTTTAACGCTTGTTTTTCTCTCTTTATGGCTTCTTTCGCGGCTCTCTTTTCAGAAGATGTTTTAGCTGACTTTAGCGCTTCCTCTGCCTCTCTTAAAGGTTTAACCAACTCTTTGTATTGCACTTCTTGAGCCAAGTCTAGGTTTGATCTTCCTTCTGTATATAAAGGTTTTATCTCACCACTATCTATCTTGGATTGAATGTCGCCTCTTATAGACTCTTCTTGCGAGGTAAGCTCTTTCAGTCTGGATTCTAAAGATTTTAGTGTCTCTGGATTAGACTTAGAAGCTTTAATATCTTCCTTAAGACTATTGATAGAAGCTTGATGTATTTTTAACGGAGCTTCTAGGTTGAACAGCTCTTCATTTCTATGCTTAAGAAAACTTGTTACACAGTCAATGAACTCATTTTCATTAACGGATAGAGTATCTCTATCCCATATTCTTGTGAAATAACTTTCGGCTGTCTTAGGTTTTATTCCAGGCTTTAGGATGTTTCTATCCGTAAATTGATTATAAATTTTATCCATTAACTCAACGCGTGTATGTAATGCTATTTGTTGAGCAAGTGGATTGTCGGACTTTTCTCCAGAGCGTAATGCATTACAAGCCTCTTCGGATACTTTATCCCATGGGTTTGTTTTCTCAAAGTGGCTTCTTATGTCTTTTAGTGGGCCTTTCATGTCTAAACTGTCGTAATACATGTTCCTAGCATCATTGAGAACGCTATCTTTTAATGACATCCACGTTATAAGCTTTCTTTCAGCGGATGTTTCTGGAATAATTCCCTGTTTAATTCCGTTTGTAATATAAGAGTTATCGAATACTCCTAGTGCCCACTCACGAGCCGCTTGATAATCGGAAGTTAAAAGTCTTGAGTTAGGAGAAAATTTAGTAGCTAATTTAAAGAATGCATTTTCTCCAAAATCTGCTATTCCTTCATTGACTACATGTTGTAAATCTTTTACAGCAGCTGCACCGACACTAGAGCCTGGATTTGCTTCAGCCTTATAATCTTTGAATGTTCCATCTGGATTTAAATCAGCCTTGAAGCTTATATCTTCATCTATTGCATTCAATATCTTGGTTTGCTTAGATATAGTGCGCGCATCTCCTAAAGATTTTATTCCACCAGATAAAACAGAGCCGACAACAGCGCCTGTTAAAGTGTTCCAGATCCAATCCTGTTTGTCTTTGGTTTCTTGAGATGCAACTATTACAGCCTCTGATAATCCTGTCGCTAAAGCCATTTGAGGAGCCGCTTTTATAGTATTCTTTATGAACCCAGCTCCAAGCTTTGCATATTTTAACTGTCCATATACGGGAAGCAAATTAATTGGATCTATAGCGCCCGCCACAAGACTGCCTGCTAATCGTCCAACAAAGCCACCTCTACCTATTCTTTGGTCTAAATCTATCTGCTCACCTATCCTAGTTTGAATAATCTGTAGCTCTTTTGGAGTATTAGCTTTTGCTAATTCTGGCCAATATTGTTTTGGGATCCCAACAATGGATTGCTCATTTAAAGCTTTCCAGTCGTCTGGGACATCTTCGTCTCCGGGAGCAGGAGCCGCCAAATTCTTGTCATTGATATAATTTATTGCTGTATATACACTATTTTCTCGTTTAAATATATTTTTTACTGTTTCTGTAAATCCTATAGATGGTTTTTCTTCAAAGATAGGTTGGACTTGCTGGAATCCAATTGGAGTTTCATCTGGGAGTACAACATGATCTAACCTGGCCATTTAAACCTTCCTTGCTCATCAACAAACCCAGATAACACGCCATATTTATAAAAATGATTCATTCTTACTCTTCTTTTAGTTTCGTCTATTTTACCAAGAGCCGCCTCCTCATTAATTCTATCTATTTCTTTCTTTATCTGTTCAGGCGTCATATTTGCTGTATTATTAATAGCTTCAACATTAGGCTGGAACCTTAATGCAACTCTAGGGTTAGTTGGATCTGAAAGCATGGTTCTATTATCACCAATTTGCATTTCTAAGAAATAATTAGGTGTAATTCCTCCATCCTCTGGGAGACCTGATTTCTGATCTGAAGACATCATCAAATACCCTTTGTCGGTATCTGTTACTTTTCCATTAGCACCGGAATGTCTAGTTATTCCAACTCTCTTCTCAGAGTATATAGGAAACAGCAATCTATCTTTCTCGGTTACCTCGCCTTTCTGAACATTAACAATTCCACGATAAAAAGCTTTCATTAGATCATCTTGATTTTCTATCAAAGATTCTTTGTCGATTGTGTAATAAACAGAAGATAATCCTTGATCGAAGGCTTCTTTTCCCTGCTGGAAGTCATATGCAGCTTTTTCAATCATTTGGTTTCTAATAAAGGGTGTTCCGTCGCTACCATAAATATTAAACAAATCAGGAGCTAAATACATAACCTCTTTAAAGCCATTTATATCAGTTTCTTTATATGTTCTTCTTATGTTTCTAGAGGTTAGTTCATTTGCTGTATTCCAGTCACCTGTTGACATGAAGTTAGCTTGATGCTGCGCCTTAAAAACTTCACCAAAGCCAGGGGGAAGTCTTGAGCCAGAGCTGAAATCACATAAGTTAGTAGCGAAATTAGTAAGATTTTTAAAGTCTTTAAGATTATTACTTCCTGCTTGAGCACCAGTTAACTTGTCATAGCGATTAGATCTCTCAATCATCTTGTTATCATCAAGCTCTAGTATAGCTTGTTGAGCCTGCAAATTAGCTTCTAACTCTTGTGTGCCACCTTGTTTCAAATTCTTAGCTAACACTGCTATTTTGTCAGCATCATTATCTATCTTAGCCATTGACACAGGATTGTTTTCAGATAGCTTGTTATAAGAAGCTATTGCTTCTGATGCGACTCTTGGATCTTTAGATTTAATACCAGATGATAACTTATCACTCAAAGAAGTAATCGGAGCTTTAATGCCTTCTGCTAATTGAGCTTGTGCTGTTAATGGCATGGCATTAACATCTATGCCTAGATTTTTTGCACCTACACCCAATATTTTTTGGAATACTGTATTTACTTGATCATTAGAATATTTAGACATCTGAACTGCATCATCAAGAACCGGGGTCATTTCAGCTGATAATGCAGCTTCTTTATTTATTTTTGTTTGTTGAGTTGCAATACTACTATTTAATTTTGCAGCATAACGAGGACCCATTGTTTCAGCAGCATTGTTAACATCTTCTGGCGATAATGTTCCGAGCGTTCTCTTTGCTTCAGCATTGGTATAATTTATGTATCTTTGACCCTCTAGCGCGCCCTGATAGTTAGAATTAAAATTTTGTAGGTTTCCAATAACCCTATCTTGTTGAACCCTATTTAATCCTTTTAAAAAGACATGATTATCAGGATTCTTTCTGATATCGGCCATTAATTCTGGCTTTTCACCTTCTGGAGTATTTAAGTATTGATACTGACCCATACTCTCTTGATAGAGCTCTGTTTCGCTTTTAATTGCGTTCTCTAGAGTCTGAGAATCCCATCCTTTGTCAGCAGCTACCATTGAGATTTGTTTTATTCTTTGATCAAAGAATTCTTTTCCGGCATCAAATTTTCCATCTCTATTAGCTGATATCATGTTCTCGCTAGTAGAAACTGCCTGAGATGCCATTTGTTTATCAAGATATCTTCTATTAGCTTCTTCTACTTTATGACTTAATTTAGAAAATCCATCTTCGTAAACGTCTTCTAGGTAACGCTTAAGAACTGTTTTATTCGACACATCAGAATTAGAAATAATGTCATTAATAGTATCTTTTGAACTTTTTTCATATTTATCTAGAGATAAACCTGTTGGGTTCGGATCCTTTGCGACTTCATCAAACATCTTCCTTATGGCTTGAGTTCCTCTATACTGAAGAACCTGGCCTTCTTCTTCTTTATAAGCCTTGTTGAATTCTTGATCTGCTTTAGTAAAAGAAGGCCATAAACTTCTTCCTGGATTTTGAGCAGCATCTATACCTCTTTCCTGAGCAGCTTGATTAGAAGCATTCTGTGCCAACTGAGAACCGAAATTTGCTAACGCTTCATTAGCTCTTCCAACTTCATGAAAAGATTTTGCCAGAGATGCAGGCTGAGCAATTTCACCCATCTTTGGTTCAGTAGTAGGCTGTATAGTCTTACTCTTTTCATATTCAAGGATCTCTTTAGCCATTATTTAGCTCCACCAAATGGACTCTCACCCATCGAATTAAAGCTAAACATGTTAAATCCTTGCATCATAAGATTAGAACCAGCCTGAGCTTTCCTAGCGGCTCTACCAACATTTATACCAACCATCTTGCTTCGTATATCAGTATCAAATGCCGACTTCTGAAGTTTTAACAAAGATTTCTGATTATTAAGTCTATTCTTAGCAAACAATTGAGATAAGTCTCTTGCTCTCTCGTCTGCATTAAATGCATTTACACTCTTGTTAGATATTGCGCCAGCTGTTCCTACACCAGGCATTTGGCCCTTGGCTGAGAATAATGCCCGCTGAGTAGCCATAACCTCTCTAAGCCTCTCAGTATCAAACAGTGCTTGTTGAGTAAAGGCTAATTGCTCCTCCTTCATCCTGGTGTCTAGCTGAAGCTGGGCCGTCTCAAATTGCATAGCACCAGTCTGTAGTTGATTCTGAAGACCCATCAAGTCTAATTTTTCACCCAAGCGAGTCATCTTCTCAGCTCTACGCTGAGCATACATATTCATTCCGATCCCAGCAGCTTGTGCAGCTAAAAGCATAAATGGCAGCATTAAATCTCCAAGATATACGATACAGCCATAATCGTCATAGGAAGCGGTAACGATTGCTGTATGCTTAAATCAAACTCAAATCCATTCCATCCTTCCATCAAAGGTACCTCAAATACACCTGTTTGGGGAATTGGAACCTGACCAAAGATAATATTTTGTATCTCAAGTTCAGGAACCGTTATACCCTGACAAGTAATGCCAAGCGTGTTATATACGTGTAAGTATAGATTACGTATATGCTTGGGCTTATAAAGCAACCCAAATGTCTGCGGAACCGTTACGGGCAATGGTGTAAGTGTAGATACAAATTGTATCCCAACGGTTGCTGTAGTTACATTTCTCTCTAATGTAAGCTGCCCACCCACCACAACTTGATTCTGCAATATAAAGTCATCACCAATTATCCAGACATATTGACCATTCAGATGAGCTAGCCCCGTTAAAGTATTAGTTGGTGCAGCAAATCTAAACTTAGTGGCTGAATCCAATGGAACCGTAAAGTCTAATTCTTCAATAAAGAGCTGGGGTTGTATCAACCATCTGACCACATTTGAATTAACGCCAGCATTCACAATGGCTATTCGATTAACATCATTTGTAGCGTCAGATTGGGTTAAATATACTCTAAAGTTATTGGCATCCGTTGCAACCGCCCAGAAATAAGCCGTTGTGGTTATCTGAGGAACAGTGGTTGGCAGTACACCTGTCGTGGTAAAGGTAACCATCGTGGGTGTTCCCACAACCATTAAATGAGCAACCGATTGCAAGGTGGCATTCGCTGCATTAAACCCAGAGATGGCTGTTGGCGCTTGATTAACGGGCATTTGTCTTTGTACCGTAAACCAGCACCTATTGTTGCCTGTTTGGACTCTGTAGATTAATCCATCTGTTTGATTGAAAGTAACGCCATTCCATTGTTGCTGAACGGTATTGGAAAGTGTTATAGCGGATACTTCTTGCTCTAATAGGGTCTGTAAGATTGCTAAAGTTCCATCACGATTCACAAATAGGGCGTAGAATCCATCGGTAAAGTCTGGAACAGCAAGTGCTGCCATATCGACAGGGTGGTCTATTAAGATGCTTGAAGGTACACTCTTGTTATTGGTTACATAGCTACTTTGAGTGATTTCCCATAACATAACGATAACATTATTGCCTGATATGTCTGTAAAAAGTATTTGATTATCTATATAAACGGGCTGAATAATGGATGATCCGAACTTATTTTGCTCAGTTAGAGTAAAGTTTTTAGGAGTTAATGGTATTTCATTGGTAACAGGTGTGGAAAAGGTTCCTGTATTGGTGTGGAATATTAGAGAGCGACAGGAGGTTATAGATCTAATAAAGCTGATGCTACCTGCTGCAGGATACCAAGATATAGCATTATCATCGAATTGTTCCGAGTCGTCGAAGTTATAAACATCATTAACAACAGATAACCATATTCCATTAGGAAGCGAAGCATTTCCGGCAAATACAAGCCTATTCTGGAACATACTAACAGTTCTAGGCCACCCTCTATTATTAGACCAAGCAGGCTCTCCAAGGAAAGATAAGTCTCCTCTAATGGGGTTCAGATTCGGAAAATCAGCTATCGTAAAGCCCGTCATCTGAACGTTGCTGGTAAATCCCGTCAAGCGCATTATTCCGCCATGACCAGAATATAAACCTCCTACCATAGCAGGCGTAAAGATGGCACCGCTTGCCGTTAAAGTTATATTTCCACTAACAGCACTAGGAGTAAAAGTAAACGCAGCACCAAAGTAACCACCATCATAATCATAAGCCGGCTGGAACTTAAATGCGATATTAGTAATTGCCCAAGTATTCTGAACAATCACATTACTAACACCAACTCCTGCACCCGTTACCAAATAGAAATTAACATCCGCTAATGCATCGGCTGATGTAGAATATACGCGTATAGAATTAGCTGTAATCGGTCTAATAAAATAAGTTCTATTCACATAAATCTGAGGATTTGTTACGGGCAAATTACCAGCGGTTGTAAAGGTTGCTGGATATACTGTACCTACCGTTAGTGCATTTGTGATATTAATTCTATTATTAACTAAGTCTACACCTGTAATAATATTGGCTGCATTTGCACTTCGAACAAGTTGTTGCGGATTAAAGTTTGAGCTAACAATAATGACTCTATTTTCTACTTGAGCAAACCTTAATAATGGTATGTCTTCTTGATTATATTGTGTGACAACGGTTGCGAGCTTAATGTTCTCTAAATAAATATCAATACTGGTTGCTGTCCAGGACAAAAGATAAACGGAATTATCGTCGTATAAAAGCGTGGATAATTCGCTAAAGGCCGGATTGGCAGGATTTCCTGTAACTGTATCAACATAGTTAAGCCCAAACCTTCGTTGAACTCCTCCTTGAGGAATGACCAAACAGTTTCGGATTTGTTTAGCAGATTTATAATATTGCTGCCAATCGGCTCGAGCTTGAGTTCTTGGATCGAGCTCTCCTTGAGAGAAACACATTTGGTCATAATATGCTTCAGGCATTAACCGCTCGCAAACGTGCTGATATAGCGACGTGATAGGATTGGTTGAGATTGTAATGGCGTTTGCGGTCTATTCTGTGCATCTGCAGCCAAGGCTATACCTAATTGCCCCATTCTCTTAGGCTCTAGTATTTGATAATATCCAATGTTTTGCGCGCTTGATAAAGATAAATAACACGCCAATTCATAGATAAAATAAAGAGTAAAGTAGGATGGTAGAGTCTGAACCAATGGTGCAAAGATGTACTCAATAAATAATGGGCTGAACTGATTATTAAAGTTTGAATACATAAGATGGTTCTCATACATCTCATAATCATAATTATGAGGCCACAAATGTACCAACTTTAAATAATCTGGAGGTAATTGATAAGCAAAGGTCCAATATCCACCAATTGGCGCTGGTAATACTTGCGATAACATTTGAATGCGTGTCGCAAACCGCCAAAATCCAGTTGATAGGACGCTAGGGAGAAGCATGTCAAATGCTTGATCTGCAGCCGTCACAATATCGCTCTGATTCAAAAGATTCTGAATCGGCTTCTTGCCCATGAGCGTTAACGACTGAGAGATTATTTGAACCTTCGTTAAAGGCATATCCTCTCCTTGCGCCCTAAGTCATGACTATGCTGTTGCTACAATTCTGGCTCTTGTAGAAACAAGAAGAGTTGCATTCGTTCCAGCTGTGAAAGCCGCAGTATCATTTGACAAAAATAACCCCTGGTTTGCCATTAACGCAACAGCAACAGGCGCTATGGTTACCGGAACCAAAGTAAATGTGCTTGAAGCTGTTAAACCGTCAAAGGTTGCTCCAGCAAGTGTAGCTGTAGCAAGAGTACCACCACCATGAACAGTATTAGAATACTGAACAGCGATTGCGCCACCGCCAGCAAATTGAACACCAGCATAAACCAAAGAGAATCCTACTTGGTCTATAACGTACATCTTATTAGCGCCCGGTGCTGGCAAAAGCTGGAAAGGAGCGCCATACATTGCATCTACTTGTACGGCAGTCATTGTCAAGGTATTTTGAACTGCACCACCAACGGCTGTAAGTGTAATAACGCCCGCTGTGTTGGTTACTCTATAAACCACAGCAAACGCATCAGCTGTAGAATACACATTAATATAATCACCCGTGGTTAAGTCAAAAGCAACCGTATTAAAATAACCAGAAACCCCAACAACGGCTTGTGTGTCAGCGGTTACATAATTGTATTGTCTAAAACAACCAGCTAAAGCACCACTTGCAAGTGTTTCGAAAGGTTCATTTGCTGAAGTAGAAGCTCTACACCAGGTTTGAATTGTAAATGCCATTTAAATTTCTCCTTTAAATTAC
>WNGN01012500.1_pt1 | contig 11603 bp, 11 predicted proteins | sample 5400561 | NCBI WGS metagenome assembly WNGN01 (sample SAMN13153379, study PRJNA577476) | soil metagenome | isolation source: 115 cm soil or saprolite under Garry oak tree replicate 2 | place: USA:California | collected 2016-06-15
CCGGACAGCCAAGCCTCAATAATTTTTAGAGCACTAACGGGGTCTCAAGGTATTTGGGTCAGTTGCGGGGTCAGGCATGACGTATGATTCTGCTGAAGAACCCCCATTTTTATTCGTGATCGACGCGAAGAGTGCTTGCGGTTCAATTACAAAGTTGGCGATAGACAAATTGTCGTGGAGTTTTATCCCAACTCGCAAAAAATGAACTGCTCGTAACCCTCAAGCGAGGCTTAGAGCGGCTGTTCTCACCTGGAAAGCGAGCAAATTTAGATATCGTTTCACATTGCAGGCCGCCCCGATGAAATAATGCGATAAGCCCACTCGGCTTAGCCCCCGATACTTTGTCCGTCTAAGCCCATGCCCGCGCACCAACTCGCTGTGGGTTCCCTCGATCCCGTTTCGCGGATGCATGCTTTTGGAGAATACGCTCTTACGCATCTCTGCTCGCCGCTTCTCGACTAGATCGTGCCGCAGCCCCACCACTAAAATTCTCCGGCCACTCTTGGAACGCGTACACTGCTTTTGTACCGGACAGGAGTCACATTGGCTCGCCCACTCAATGCGGTAGTACTCCGTTCTTATGTAGGTATCTCGAATCCGGCTGTACTGAGTGCTTAGGTTTCCCTGAGGACAAACGGCCTGGAGCTTCTCGATATCCACATGAAAAGCATCCGCATTGTACGGCCCCTTGTGAGGATCAGGACGCGTCGGCCCTAATAGCTCCATCCCGCTTTGTTGTGCTTGCGCTAATGTGTTCTCCGTCACATAGCCCGCATCCGCGTACATCGCCTGGGGCTCTAGCTCATGGCGCTCCTGCTCTCGTTTAAGCGCCTGAGCCAATCCCGCCATCTCGTCTTGAGCCGCCTCGGTGGTTAGCATCTCAGTAATAAAATGCCCGGCCGGTTCCCCTTTTCTCTTGGCTGGCTGTTCGGGATCGACACTCTCCACCACGTGCACCTTGTAGCCCACCCACTGCTTTTTCCTCTTCTGCGCGTAATGGGCATCGGGATCATGCGGATTCTGCACCGCACAAGATGGCCGCTTAAGCCTGGGCTGAAGCTTTCCCTCCACCACCTCAAACTGTTCTTCAAAGACCCGGCGCAGTAGTTTCACCGCTTCACGTTCACTAAGATCAGCACGATTTCTGTCAATCCACTCCAGCACCTCTCTCATCTCTTGCCCACACTGGCGGTAACGGCTTTGGCGCTCGGCCCAGCCTAGCCGCCAATCCAGCTTACTCTGCACATCTATCACCCACAGCCGCTCCCAAAACTCTGGCCGCTGGCTCCCCCCAACTTCTTGTTCCAAATCCTCCAACGCCAAGCGTAGCGTCTCGATCGCGCACTCCAAACGGCTCATCTCTTTGACGTAACCCAAAATATGCGTGCTATCGAGCCGCTGCTTGCCTTTTCTCTTCACTAACTCCAGCTCCATCAGTAACTGCACCACCCCGTCAAAGATCACCCGCTCGGCTCCCTTCTCTTCGAGCCGATCGCGAAAATAAACCAGCACCGTCGGATGAAACCCTTCGTAATCAAGCTCCAAATCCAAGGCGTACTTCCAACCCAAATGATACACTACGTGCTCGGCGGCCGCCCGGTCCGCTACCTGCTCCATAAACTGCAGTAGCGTTACCCCGCACAACATCACCGGATCGACGGCCGGTCGGCCGTTATCCTCGCAGTAAAGCGAGCGCAGTTTCGCTCCAAGCTCTAAAAGCTTGGGCCAGATCTTCTCCCGAAACAGTCGGTAGCGGTTGGCCGCGCCAAAAAGTTCTCCACAAAGATAATCGGTATGATAAAAGCTTCTCTGTGAATCGATGGGTTTAACGCTCATGGGCCGAGAATAAAGGCAGGCCGCCTGTTTGTCAACGTCTATTTTATTAACTAGAATACAAAACATGAACTACCCTACCAAGATCCAAGCCATCCGTCGCAAAAAGGCCGTCTCTCAGTGTTATGTGAACTTGCCGCTGCCTCTGGCAGCCGCCATTGATATCCAACCAGGTGAGATGGTGGAGTGGAAAGTCGATACCCGTTACAAACTCTGGCTCATCCGCCAACGGCCCAAACAGAAAAAAGGAAAAAAATCCTGAGGAGGTTCTTCAGCAGAATCATAATCGTGTGTCCAGATGAATTGTGTCGTCGGAAACCTTTCTCGCCACGGAAAAAAAACGGCCCGGGCAGGTCGTCGCTCCGGCCCGTCTCGTCGTTACGGTCGTAGCCATTATTTTGGACTCAAATTCCCGCGAATCTCTCCACTCTTATTCTCAGCGCTATGCACGTTGACGTAAAGATTCCCGGCCTGGAAATCCTTGTATTGCTCATCGGTGAGCTTCGCTCCGGCGGGCACCGTCCAGTCATTGCCGCTCTTGGTCAGCGGAATGATGACCGGGCCGTTCTTTCCGGGAGCGCCGTCGTGAATGTGCGCTGCAGTCCCATCCACTCCGGTGGTGGTGATTTTGCCGCTAACCGATTTATCCGCGCCGACGGTAATCGTGCCGTTGCCCGTCGCCTTGGTCTTTACAGGGGGAACCACGTTGTCGCCGGATAGGGCGACTTTGATCGTTTGGCCCTTTCCCGCCGTCGCGCTCTTTGCCGCCCCTTCGCTCCTTGCGGTCCCTTCGCTCTTTTCCGTCGAAGCGCAGCCTGCGGCCACGAGGAGCACCGCGGCAACAGCCGCCGCAAGGGATGGTCTAAACATCCGAAGTAGAGTGTTCATGGGTTTGCCTCCATTGGGTTCGGAATTAATAAGATGTAACCCTACTTAAGTTCATAGAGGCGATTGAAGGGAATGTCCAGGGGGGCGTCAAGTGGAGTAGCTGGGGGGCAAATCTTTACAGGCTGTTGAAAAAGGCCCACCTGCTTCGTTGCGCTCGATCGCCTCGCTCCAACGTATCAGTAAATACGCCTACGCTCGTCGATTTCTCGCGCGCCTCGCATCTGGACCTTTTTGAACAGCCTGGAATCAGGGTTTTTCAACAGTCTGTTTACCTATGACATTCGTTCCGCTCGTATGTTGAAGATGCCCGTTCGCGCTGAGCGGTCGAAGGGTGAACGGAGAGTTTTTCAACAGCCGGTAGAAAGTCTGACCCCGCTTCGACGTCTCACACTTCGAATTCTGGATAGCCCCGATACAAGTCTCTCCCGTCTATCAACGGGATTCGGCTAGTCTTCCGCGATTTGATCGATCATCGTACAGACAGCGTACAGTGACCTCCCTGCCGTCACCTTCTCTCCTTCCGCGCATGATCACTCTCCAGTCGTCCCTCCCCTCGCGCTCAATCGATTCCACGTCGATGTTACGATAACCTCTGTCTCGCGCCAGCTCCATACACTCGCGCCGAGCCTCCTGGCGATCATCCCGACGGTCACGGGACCGGTCGATCGCCTCGCAACTTGCGAGACTCAAGGCAACTAATCCTGCCATCACCACAGTTTTTTTCTTCATGAGTGTCCCCTTCTCCATGAAAATATTGGTGTGTCGGCACCTAAAATTATTCTCCACTATTCAGCAGAGGAGTCAATCGATTTCTACATCGGGCTCCTCTCCTCCTGGCAACGGGCAAGGCAGAAGCGGACCGTTCAAGAAGTTCAAATCGTTCAATCCCCGGGTCGAGTCCGGGGTCCGTTCAAGACGTTACAGGCTAACGCTGGTTCCAAACGTTCCAGTCGTTCAATCGCTTCGCTAGGGTCAAATCGTTTAGAGCCGGAGTTGGTGAAAGGATTCAGGCATTAGGAAAAATCAAAGTCTGGGTCGGCCAATTTGGAGAATTTTTTAAGTGTGCGGGCCGCCCGTGTTACTTACCCGGATTATCTTAGTTGCTTGACGTGCAGAGCCGTGTTAAAAGCCGCCTGTTCCCGTTATCGGTTGAGCGAGGTCTGAATGAAGCCCATCCGGCTCTCGGCCCACGCGCTAAGCTATATCGATAAGCGAAGATTCGGCCGAAGTAGAAGAGGCCATACGGGAAACCCCGTGGCAACCGGCTGAACTGGGGCGCCTGGAGTGCCGTAAGGCTTATCCGTTTGGCAAAGAGTGGAACAAGAAGCTGTATGCGACAAAGGAAGTCCGTCCGATATTCGTTGAGCAATCTGGTGAAATTGTGGTGGTAACGGTCTATACTTATTTTTACTGACGGGGATCGCATGAAAATCAGTTACGATTCGGAAGTGGATGCGCTGAGCATCACGTTTCGCGAAACAACCGTAACCACAAAACATTTGGGCGAGGGGATCGCGGCGGATTATGACGCGGACGGAAAGCTAGCCGGCATAGAAATACTCGATGCAATCAAGCGCTTCGGCGGCAAAGACACTTTGCGCCAGGTTGTCATTGAAGGACTCGGCCCCACCCAAATCTCATAGATGACATGGCATAAAGGGTCGGGACTCTTTTTGTAACTCACGATGCTTTGAGCCGGTTGAAATCACGCGATCGATTCGCTACCGGCTAAATCCAACCTCCCGTCTATCAACGGGATTCGGTTAGTCTTCCCCGATTTGATCGATCATCCTCCCACACCAAGGTTGTGAAGCCTTCGCGCTATTTCGACTGGCCGCCGATGAAGTCGAGCACGGCGCGATTGAAGATCTCCGGCTGCTCCCAGTACGTCGAGTGCCCGGCCTCGGGCATCAGCGCCAGCCGGCTGTTCGGAATCTCGGCCGCGATCATCCGCGAGATCGACGGCGGCGTCGACATCTCTGCAGTGCCGGCAATCAGCAAGGTCGGCAGCTTGAGCTCCTTGAGCCTCGCCTGCGTGATCTCATTCTTGAGCGTTTGCCGGTATTCGCGCCCGATCAGCGCCTTGTGCTCGAGCTCGAGCCACGCCTTCACGCCTTCGGGATTCGCCGCTCGGTATGACGGACCGAGCTCGCGAAATTCGGCCGGCATCTGCTCCCAGCCCTTGGGGCGAATGAAGGCCGCCGCCTTGGCGATCTCGCCGTCGCGCACCCCGAAGGAATTGCTGGAAATGGTCAGGCTCAGGAGCCGGTCCTGGTAAGAGAACGCGAAGTCCGACGCGATGCTGCCGCCGGCCGCCGACGCCACCACATGAAATCGTCCAAGGCCCAGGACATCCGCGAGGTGCCGAAGGTCCTCGGAGCCGATACCAGGATTGTTCGGGTCGAAGGGCGCGGAGTTGTAGTAGCCGCGCCGCGAAAAGGCGATGACGCGGTAACCGGCCTTTGCGAACACCGGCTGCTGGTAACCCCAGATCAGCGCGCTGCCGGTCGCCGGATGCAGAAGCACGATCGGCACGCCCTGCCCGCCCGTGTCCCAGTACCAGAGACGGGTGTCGGGAATCTGCGCCACGCCGTCCTTGGCCGGAACCTGCGCGGGGATGGGGATCGGTCTCATCGGATTGGCGACGGTTTGGCCGTGTGCCGTCTCGATAGGGCCTGTGCCGAGCGCTGCCAAGCCGGCAGCGAGCCTGATGGTCCGGAGGAACGCGCCCGCTGGCCGGGCGCAGTTGGAGGAATGGCTCTTGCCCATCGTCGCACGTGCTCCTTCAGTATGCCCATTTTTTAAAAGAGATGCGCGGAGGGTTCAATTCCTTACAGGCTGTTGAAAAAGGCTCACCTGCTTCGTTGCGCTCGATCGCCTCGCTTCAACGTATCGGCAAATACGCCTCCGCTCGTCGATTTTCACGCTACCGCCGCCTTTGATTTCTTCTCCGCTATGTACTTTTTCATTGCAAGGCGCCTCTTTTGTCTCTTGCGCCTCTGCCGATTTTTTCGTGCATCTTCTTTCATGCTTATTCTCCTTGTGCGCCGGGATAAACGCAGCGGTTTGTTTGCGGGATGGGAGTTCCGCAGGCGAAGGTTAGCCACCCACGCCGGACTTGAGTCATGCGCGGCTGTCCGGGCTAGAGGGAGTGTATGGCAAGACTATCGCGAGTTTTTGCATGCAGATCGAACGATCGGTCCTGTCTTAGGTAAAGACGAAGAACGGGAAGAAAGCGATAGCTTTGAGTACGAGCATGGCTATCGGCTCAACGAGATCGCCCTGCAAGGCCTGACCATAGAGTTTTTGCGCGAGTTCGGAGGGGCGACGAAGGTGTTTTCGGGCTGTCCTGACGATTCAGTGGGTACAATCGATCCTGGAGTGTTGTAACCCGCCTTTTTAGCTAGGATTCATGACTGCGATAATTCCTTTCAAGACGGTCCTATATTAGACAGTAATCTCTCTCCAGTCAGTGTAGAGTTTGAGCAATTCTAGGCGTGGGGTTTCACTTCTGAGGTTACTCGAAATTCTTTAAGTAAGCCTGACTTAACCCTCCTAATCTGTCCAACCAAAGGAGGTTGACATGCGGAAATTAATGGTGCTCTTTGCGCTCATGATCGCTCTCGGTCAATGGGGTTGCCAATTCCTCGGAGGATCGGCGTCAGGGAACAATACACCCGTGTCAGGCTACAACTCTAACTCCCATTACCAGATGAACCAACTGGAGGAGGATTATCGAGACCAAAGAATATCTCGTAGAGACTACGAGATTCGTAAGGGACAGGTAGAGATAGGATTTATCTTTTACTAGGCGAAGTCTTTGATGACAGTTGGCTCAACTTCACCGGGTGAAATCTCTCAACCAAAGATTTGTCCCCTTCATGACTCATTCACAAAGACCCTTCACAAGCGGAAGAAGAGTTAAGAAAGAAACGGACACCTCATCGGACTATCGGGCCATCGTTATGGAAATGATGCATCGCAAGCATTTTGCGGGTAACGTGTGCGCTTGCCAAGAGGCTGTGCCGGAGGTTCGTTATATATGCGATTCTTCCTAAAATCTTCTTTTTTTGATTTCGAGGAAACTTACCTGAAGCGAACCTCGCAATCCTCCTCGTCACTTCCTGATAGGCTGGAGTTGCATGCCTGATGGCCTTCTCACTGACTTTCAGCAGCCCATCGCAGTAAAGCATTATGGCAAATCCATGAATGGCATGCACTCTTAATTCCATTCCCTCAACGTTGGTTTGATTTAACTGCGAAAATCCATACAGTAAACGCGATACTAACTTTGACCTGCTCCCGGGTCGAGTGAAGTTATATTGACGCGTTAAACGAGCCAGCTCTTTTCTTCTCGGGTTAATTTCTTGCTGAATAATTCTATTGAAGTCTTCCCTTTTTGTCCCTCGAGAATCCTTTGACCATCGCCGCTGCCAATCCTCTATCTGTTGTACGAGTTCGACGGCACGGCGTCTTTCTCTTTCGCTTGACATCTTTTTGCTGAATCCTCTTTGCCGGTGCTCGATCGAAGAGCATGCCTGCTTTACCTCTTCTATGACGTCCTCTAAGAACTCTCTCTTTATTCCGACTCTTTTAGTGAGAAAATGAACTGCTTGCTTTCGGTTCTCTCTAAGATCAACGGTCCATCTATACTGCGCCATACTGTGGTATTACTCGCCTAGTTCAGTCGGCTTTGTCAAATCGCTTACAAAAAGATTTGGGGCAGATTTGGAGTTGTGTAATTGCGCCAAGACAAATCCCGGCTCATGTCGATACGGGAAATCTTTCGCGGTATTGACAGTTGGTTCAACTTCACTGGGTGAAATCTCTCAACCAAAGGCTCCCTAAACCCAGCTTGCTGCTCACACGGTTGTGAAAAAGAATGAAATCAATGCGAGATGTTTTTCACCTAATCTGCACTAAGGTACGTGCTTTTTTGGCGGCGTTACGAAAAACGAAAGGGGAAGCGCTTGGCTTCCCCCCTGGGTTGCTGTTTGGCCGTTTGCGATGAATCAGTTCAGGCTTATAGCGATCTGTCTTGGCTTGGCCTCGTCGGCTTTGGGAACTTGTACTTCAAGTATTCCGTCCCGATAGGTCGCTTTGATGCCATCGTGTTTCACGGTTTGCGGCATGTAGAAGGATCGAGAAAACTTACCTGTAACCCGCTCGACCCGGTGGTACTCGACCCCATTGGCCGGCTCTTCAAACTTTCTCTCGCCACTGAGTGTCAATATCCCTTCGTTCACTTCCGTTTTGAGGTCCTCGTTTCTCATCCCTGGCAGCTCGGCGCGAATGAGATATGAATCCTTACTTTCAAGAATGTCCACGGGAGGATACCAAACTCCAGCGGCAGCACTCTGTTGCGCCCGTGACCGACCGAACGTGTCTTCGAATAGCTCATTGATCCGGGACTGTATTCTGTTTGCACCCTCAACCTGATCCCATCTTACTAGTTCCATAATTAGCCCTCCTTTTTAAACCTTTTCTTTAACATAGGCGGAAGTTAATCACGGCGCATCACCGTGTCAAGGGGAGGAAAAGCGTGGATTGACGGGCCAGGTCTAGCAATGATGCAAATCAGCTAAGGCACCTCGAAATCTGCTGTCTCGGGAGAAAAGGACGTGTTCGTGAATCGTCGACTGATGACGGTTTTGCGTTACGTCCTACAGAATCCGGTTCGCGCCGGATCGTCGAGTACCGTGCAAGAATGGCTTTGGTCGAGTGTGCGAAGAACGCATCTTGTCGATCTCTCGCCCGGTGGATGAAGCGGGTCAGTGGTCGGAACAGTTGAAAAATCAACTGGGTGATGCGCAGGTGGCAAACATACGAGAGTGCCTGAATCGGCAGCGGCCTTTTGGCCAATCGAATTGGCAAGAGGAAGTTGCACGCAAGTTTGGACTAGGTAGTTAGTCAGCCGTGTAATTGATTGAGTTCTCCCTCACTTCTCCTGCACAGGATTCAAGGCGAGCGGTGGTAAGTCGCATCATCGTATCAATTCGGCGCAGCGATATTCTCGTCCCGGCGGTCGCTCAAAACCCGCACGAATAATTATTCTCAAACTTGTCCAATATTGGACAGCAACCTCCTACCATCGGCGTACATTAGGCTCGCGCATGAAATAACGCTACGTAAATCTATGTGGGTGTCGGCCTTGACCATGAGGTGACGCTTACGGGTGTTTTACCAGTCCTAATGAGAGAGGCTGCGCATACGGCCCGCGGCAGGCTGGAAGGTTAAATCGATGGCTGCTCCAAATGGCGAGGTTATTTCTTAAACCGAGGAGCTATTAGTTCGCGAGACTGGGCGGCCAGTAATTTTGCCGACCCCAAAAACAGGAGGATAGATTTATGGCCAACCAGATGGCTCAAGAAGAGTTATTATTAGACGTTAGAGTAGCTGAGGCCTCAACGCTATATAAGTTTTATCTTATCCAGGAAAAGAAGATCCTGGGTGCAGCTGCCGTGATCGTGTTTCTGACCGCTTGGGAGTTGTGCGGCAACACGCTGCAACTCATCAACCCCTTGTTTATGAGCGCGCCGTCTCTAGTGTTCAAGGCGGCTTTTCAGATGTTTGCCTCGGGGGAGATCTTTAACGACTTGTACGTCAGTGGCATCGAATTTGTCGTGGGATACATACTTTCCGTCGTTGTCGCCATCCCTTTTGGGATCGCCATCGGTTGGTATAAGCGATTCGCCTACGTCTGCGACCCATTTGTTAACGCTATGAATGCGACCCCGCGGATTGCCCTCTTGCCCCTCGTCATTATTTGGCTGGGCATCGGCATCCTCTCTAAGGTCGGTATTATTTTCCTTGGCGCTGTCTTCCCCTTGCTGATCAACACCCGTGACGGGGTCAAGACTACACCTCACAACCTACTTACGGCGGCAAGAAGCTTTGGGGCTTCGGAGTGGCAGATCTTTAAGTCTGTGGTGCTTCCGTCTACCGTGCCATTTATTTTGACCGGTTTGCGATTGGCGGTGGGCCGCGCTCTTATCGGCGTCATGGTCGGCGAGCTCTACGCGGCGACAGCGGGGATTGGTTTCATGATTACGGTCGCCGGCGCCACCTTCCAGACCGACAAGGTCTTCGTCGGAGTTCTTATCTTCGCCATTTCGGGAATGACCCTGACCGCTGTTATAGACCGCTACGAGCATCGGTTTGACAAGTGGCGTCCAAAGGTGGGCGCGGCATAGGTTTGCGCAATTGCACCCTCTGGGCCAATAGAGAGTCTCACGGCCAAGCATAGATCGACCAGCCAATTGATTGATTTAACGACCAGAGAGGCGGCCACAAGTGGGTAGCGAAGCGTTCTTACTTTGGGGAGTGGTTTTCGGTTCGGTCGGTCTTGCCTACTTTGTCTACGGAAAGAAGCAGCGACGTTTCGTTCCTTTGCTCTGCGGAATTGCACTTATGGCCTTCCCGTACTTTATGTCGAATACAGTTCTTCTCGTCGTTGTCGGGCTGGTGCTTTCTGTAGTTCCCTATTTTTTTAGGCTTTGAGGCAATCGTGTCAAAACGCTGTACTCGCGGATGCGTCCGGAGTGGAGTTCGATACCGGGCATTCGTATTGATTTATTGCTGGGCCTAGCCGAACTTGATGGATTCAATCTTTCTCTTACTTCCTGCCGCTGCTCCCTTTAAAACTTCCACCTTTTTTGCAGACTGATACATCAGCTTCCCAGCTTCACTTGACGCCCATCATAAGTCTGCCCTATTTTAGGCCGTTCTTGCTCATAGCAAATTAGACTGGGGTTTCCCGTTCGGTCAGGTGTTTGATTCGTGCATGATAGTCTGAACGAGGCTTCGTCTTCCACTTCTCATAACCCGCAACCGAAGAGTTTGACCGAATAAAGCAAAAACTTAAAAGGAGCCAACTTATGACGGCAAAAGATATCACTTTAGATCTTATCATCCGGTACGGATTCCAAGTCCTTGGCGCAATGATCATTCTGGCAGTCGGCGTTCTCCTGGCCCGGTGGATCGGGAACCTCACCAATCGATGGCTCGAATCTCGCGTGAAGGAGCCGCCGATGCGCTTGCTGATCGTCCGAGCAATCCGAATTCTCGTCCTTGTGCTCACGCTGTTGGTGGCGCTCGACAAGTTTGGTTTCCAGATCGCGCCGTTGGTTGCAGCGGTTGGCGTCGCTGGCGTGGGCGTGGGATTTGCCTTTCATGGAGTACTCGCGAACATCATCGCCGGGCTATCGATCATTTTCACCAAGCCTTATCGGGTTGGAGAATATATCGAGCTGCTCGGGGTTCACGGGCAAGTGGTGGCGGTCGAGCTTTTCTCGACGACTCTGGTACAGCTCGATCAATCCCGCGTGGTCATTCCGAATCACAAAATCGTCGGCGAGATTCTCCATAACTACGGTACGATCCGCCAGCTTCAGCTTAAGGTTGGGGTGGCTTACGGCGCGAGTCTGAACGAGGTGCTTGTTGTTGCCAAAGAGATCGTTGCGGCAAACCCGTGTGTCTTAAAGGAACCGGCACCGTTGATAGGGATCAGCGAGCTTGCCGACTCGTCTGTGACACTTTCTATTCAACCATGGGTAGTGGTTGCGGATATGATCACCGCAAGAGCGGAGTTATACCAGGCCATCATCGAGCGGTTCCGGGCGAGTAAGATCGACATCCCCTTTCCTCAAAGAGAAGTGCGCCTGCTCGGCGGTTCATGAGAAAACCGCCCCGGTTTTGATTGTCAGCATTATAACGAGATCAACAGTTCAGGGGTCAAAGAGATGATTGGGGTCACGTGAGAATGATTATCAAATCTTTACCTATGACATTCGTTCCGCTCGTATGTTGAAGATGCCCGTCCTAGTGTGAACTGTAGCGGCCTATGGATCGTCTAAAGCCGAGAACTATTCGCCTGATCGGGC
>WNGN01006750.1_pt1 | contig 11599 bp, 8 predicted proteins | sample 5400561 | NCBI WGS metagenome assembly WNGN01 (sample SAMN13153379, study PRJNA577476) | soil metagenome | isolation source: 115 cm soil or saprolite under Garry oak tree replicate 2 | place: USA:California | collected 2016-06-15
CCCCCCGCAATGATTCCTCTGGATCTAACACTTCTGGTCTCGGGCGATGGACCTGCGAAACAAAAGACGCTCCATTTCGAACTCGTCAATCACCCCAAACTCACTCCGCTCCTCGTAGCTCTTACCACCTTCAGTGGTCTCACGCAAAATTCTCTCTACGGCGAAGGCACCACGCTTCACCTTTCCGGCGAGATTCGCCTGCAGGGCCACGCGCCGGTGCAAATCGAAAACACGTTCGCTCCCGGCGATTCTCTCTCTCCCGATGGCCTCCCCATCGCCCTCACCTTGCAAACTGTTTTCGCTCGCCTTTTCGTCAATACCTTCGAGCCCGCAAAGGTGGATCGCATCACTCTTCGTGTCGAGAGCACTCCGGGTAGAAAGTCATTCGTGATTGAAAGCGCCTGGCTCGAAAAAGGCGAAGCCGCTCCCGGTGAGACTCTTCGCGTCCGCGTCCTGCTTCGTCCCTATCGTGGGCCGGCGCGCGTGGAAGAAACCACCGTCCGGGTGCCCGAGCAGGTCGCGCGAGGCACGAATCTTCGGGTTCTGGTCAGCGATGCGGACTTGCTGAATCGCGCCTCCCGTGGCTTTGGCTTTGCGGGACCCGGCGGCGGGCCCACTGGGCTCGATCAACTGATCGCGCTCCTGAACCGCGAGCGCAGGAACGACCGCCTTTACGTCGGCCTCTTTGCTCCGGCCCCGACGCTTCTCTGGGAAGACAAGGAGCTGCCAAACATTCCGCTCTCTCAAATCAACGTCGTGGACGGCCGCCCAACTCCCGGTAGCGTCCAGGTGTTGCGCGAATCGTTGGCCAGTGAAGCTTCCGTCCCGCTCGGAGGCCCCGTCTCCGGCGTCATTTCCCTGAATCTCCAAATCCGGTGAATACCATAATGCCCACGCCGTCATCGCGCGCACGTTTATTCCGAATCCTTTACCTCATTAACTTCCTTTACTTCCTTTGCCTCTCTCCTTCTTTTGCCGAGCATACCCGCCGCTGGCGCCAGTCTACCTACGAAGACTTCCTAAAAGGTACCGCTCATGGCGTAGCGGTGCGCAGCGACGGCCGGCTCGAACTCGCTCCAAAATTCACTTTGCTCGCGGACGCGGATGCCTCTTATCTATGGTCGCTCCGCCTCGATCCCAAGGGCACGCTCTACGCGGCGGGCGGCTCGCCTGCGAAAGTGTTTCGTTTCGATTCGAACAGCAAACCCACTGTCGTCTTCGATTCCGCAGATCTTTCCGCACAAGCCATCGCCTTTGACTCCCAGGGCGCACTCTACGTGGGCACTTCGCCGGATGGCAAGGTCTATCGCGTCTCGGCCTCTGGAGAAAAGTCCCTTTTTTTCGATCCCAAAACGAAATACATCTGGGACCTCGCTTTTTCGAAGGATGGTATTCTCTACGTCGCAACGGGCGATAAGGGACAGGTCTTCGCGGTCGCCCCGGATGGCAAGGGTGAACTCTTCTACTCCAGCGATGAAGCGCACATTCGCGTCCTGGCTTTCGACACAAAAGGAAATCTCATCGCTGGCACCGAACCCACTGGCCGCATCCTCCGTCTCTCACGCGCCTCGGCGAAGCCGGCTAGCCCTGTGGAGGGCTTCGTTCTATACGAAACGGCAAAACGCGAAGTTACTTCCCTGACTGTCTCGGCCGATGGCGCCATCTACGTCTCGGCGATCGGTGAAAAGCAGCGTACGCCGCAAGCCCCCAGCGCCATCATCACTACGCCACAGGGAACCACGACCATCGCTCCCGGTGGCATAACTGGTTCCGTCCAAGGTCCGCTGCAGCCATCTTTCCTGCCATTTCCTCCGCAGCTTTCCAGCAGCATCTACCGCATCAACACCGACGGCGCTTCGGAAGAGCTGTGGACTTCGCGCGAAGATGTTGTCTACGCTCTCGGGCTGGCTTCCGATGGCCGGCTCCTTGCCGGCACAGGCAACAGCGGCGCACTGCTGGCGATCGATGGCCACGGCGTCTTTGCGCATCTCGCCAAGTCCGGCTCCGCGCAAATCACCGGCGTCGCGCGCAATTCCTCCGGCAAAGTTTTCTTGTGCACCGCGAACCCCGGAAAAGTTTACTCAGTCGGTCCCGAATACGAAGCCGAAGGCACGTTCGAATCCCGTTCCTTCGACGCGCAACTGTTTTCGCAATGGGGCCGGCTCGAATGGTGGAGTCCTCCGCCGGCGGAGGGCGCAAAATCTTCGGCGCATGCGAGTGCCTCGCACGCAAATGATCCGCGCCTGGAGTTTTTTATTCGCTCGGGGAACACGGAGGATCCGGGTCGCGAATGGTATCGCTGGTACGGCCCCTACACGAAGTCCGGCGGCGCGATGGAAGCGCCTCCTGCGCGGTTTGCCCAATGGAAGGCGGTCATCCACGACGGTCGTCCAGGGGACGGCATCGATTGGGTCACTCTGGCGTATCTGCCGCGCAATGTTGCACCGGCCATCGACGGGATCGCGCTGCAGGATCCTGGCGTACGGGCACAGAGCCAATCCGGCATCTCGTCCGGGCAGCCGGCGCAGGTAACGCTCAAGATGCCGCCATCCCCAAACATTTCCGGCGTGGTGATATCCCAGAGCGGCACTCCGCCGCGATTCGAACAGCCGCCGCAAGGCACCCAGCAGAAGGGTTTTCAAACGGTCCTGTGGAGCGCGCACGACGACAACGAGGATGACCTGCGCTACGAAGTTTACTTTCGCGGTGAAAGCGAACGCGAGTGGAAATTATTGAAGGACAAGCTCGAACAGAAATTTTATTCGTGGGATACCACCACGCTGCCGGATGGAGCCTACTATTTGAAGATCGTGGCGAGCGACGCGCCGTCGAATCCCCCCGCCCTGGCGCTCAAAGCCGAGCGCGAAAGCGAGCGTTTCGAGGTGGATAACACGCCCCCAGTCATCGAATATCTGGAAGCAGATGTAGCGACGACGAGCTTTGGAACTCAACCGCGAATTCAAACTGCACTTGTAAATTTCACGGCGCGAGACGCAGCGAGCAGTATCGAGCGTGCCCAATACAGTCTCGACGGCGGCGAATGGATTCTCGTCGCTCCGAGTGCGGGTATCAGCGACGCACCAGTTGAGAAATACAGCTTCGGGCTGCCGGTCTTGACCGCCGGGGAGCACACCATTGCTGTGCGCGCTTACGACCATTTTGAGAATGTCGGCAGCGCAAAAACCACTTTCAGCGTCCCGGCCGCAAAACCCTAGCCCCGGCGGGAGGCAAGATTTTGTCATGTCTTTGAACTGATTACTGATTACGGAAAACTGAGGACATACAACTCAAACGGCCCAGCGGTCTCGCGGGGGAACGGCCTGGAATTTTTCGATTTCGGCGCCGAATCCAATGCGGCCATCCCCGTAAGGCTCGTTGCGGATGTGCACAACTCGCGCGTTGCAGCGCATTTCCTGGGTGGAATTCCCCGTCACTTCCGCGGGCATGCGGAGCGTTGCCTCGATGGGCGTGCCCACCTGCAGCGGAGCCGATGAGGCGAAGAAGAACCCTCCGCGCGATACGTTCAGGGCCTCTGTAAAATGTTCGGTTTTGTCCGCAGCCACGCCCAAGGCCCGGAAGCGCAGAGGCGTCCGAAGGCTAAGGCGTGCCATTTGGCGGCGTTCTGATACTTTCATTCTGCCCTTCACCGGCGAAAAAAGCTCTGACGCGGACTCGCAATTTTGGTTGAAGGTAATTACCAGCGTAGCAGAGTCATACGCGCGGTCAAGTACCAAACCTGGCATGGCCAAGAGATACCAGTACCGGCCAGAAGTGGGCGCAGGCTCAAGTCATCCGCCGAAAGAAGCCGGACGGGCATGCCATAATGCCTCTTTAACACATGCGAAAAACGCGGTAGACGTGGGGAACCGGCAAGCGTCTCCGAGCCTAGAGTGAGCCCATGAGTCCTGGCCTCCGCATCCTTGAATGCCATCGCCGGCGCCCGGCTTTTCTTCAAGTGCGAAAACTTGCAGAAGACCGGCTCATTCAAGATTCGCGGTGCGTCCAACGCCATCCTTTCGCTGGCTGACGCGCAGATAACCAATGGAATCGTCACGCAATCTAGCGGAAATCATGGCGCTGCGGTGGCTTGCGCGGCGGCCTGGCGCGGAGCGACAGCCTGGATCGTCATGCCGTGGAATGCGCCTTCCGTGAAAGCGAAAGCCATCGAGGGCTACGGGGGGAAAGTCGTTTTCTGCGAGCCAACGGTGACCGCACGCAAAGAAGCCTGCGACCGGCTGCAGGCAGAGACGGGCGCGCATCTGGTTCATCCTTATGACGACGACCGCATTATCGCCGGACAGGCCACAGCCGCAAAGGAACTGCTGGAGGAAGTCGGCGACCTCGACGCCGTGTTTGCCCCGGTCAGCGGCGGCGGCTTGCTCAGTGGCACTTGCCTGGGCGCCCGGGGAATTCGCGCGGACGTGCGCGTGTTTGGGTGCGAACCGGAGCGCGCGGATGACGCCTATCGTTCGTTGACCAGCGGAACGCTGCAATCACAGGACTCGAGCGACACCATCGCTGACGGTTTGCGCGCCTCGCTCGCGCCGCGGACCTTCGCGATCCTTCGCCGCCATGTGGATCGCATCCTCCTGGTCACCGAGGAGGAGATCATTTCGGCCGCACGGCTCGTGTGGGAGCGCATGAAAATCATTATAGAGCCATCGAGCGCGGTAGCGATTGCTCCATTGTTGAGGCCGGGAGTGGTGGCATCATTGAATCTGCCGAATCGCCACGATGGCAGCGCTCTGAAGCTCGGCGTGATCCTCTCCGGCGGAAACGTGGACCTTTCTTCCCTTCCCTGGAGGTGACAGCGTTCAACAGTCTGGGGTTGAAGCTTCGCGGAAAAGATATCAAATAGGCGCATCGCGCAAGTCTCAGACCCTCTTGGCGATGAGCAGCCCGTAGATGAAATTTCCCGATGCGAAGCCAGCTCTCATCGCCCGGAACGCCCGAAGAAAATCGACAAGCTCCGAGCCAGCTTCCGCCGCCACCTTCCAGAGCGTTTTGCTCTTGACGATGTCCAGGCCCAGGTCCCAACTCTTGGCGCAGTTCTTGTTCAGAATCTCTTTGTGCGCGATTTTCAGGCCATTCGACCCTACGACCGCCGCGTAATCTTCCATGGTCTTCAATTCGACAAGCATGCCCTTTTCAATCGGGTGGATGAATTTCTTGTCCTCGCGCGGCGTTAGACCCTCCCTCTTGAACCAATCCGTGATGGCCAGCGTCCCGCCAGGCTTCAAGCATTTCGCCGCCGAAGAAAAAAACCTTTCCCGATGAGGATAGTGCGAGATGGATTCGATGGACCAAACAACATCAAAGGTTTCATCAAACTTCATCTCCTCGGCGTCCATTAACAGGAACTTTGCGTTCACACCCTCGGCCGCTGCTGCCTTCCGCGCCATTTCCACTTGAATGGGAGAAATCGTAATCCCGGTCGCGTCCGCATCGTAATTCTTCGCCAGGTGGATGCTGCTCCCACCAAAACCACAACCCACATCGAGAATCTTGTAACCCTGCTTGAGGCCGGCCAAATGCGCAAGCCGCTCGACAAGCTGCACTTGAGCTCTTTCCTTCGTCTCTTGGCCGCTGATCCAATAGCCGTGATGCAGGTGCGCGCCCCAGAGCTCCTGGTAATAGGGACTTACGCGGTCGTAGAGGTCTCTGATTTTTTCTTTGTCGTTATAGCGAGCCATCGCTTCTCGGTCCCCCTGGCAGAGCAGCCCTGCTGTCGCCGACCCAGCTGCTTATATTACTGGCGCCATGGCAGGAAAGTTACGCCTTACCAATTGACTGAGTCTGCTCGGGCATGCAAATTGGTGCACTGTATGTGTAAGGAATTGGATACATTGCGACAGAGCCTCCGCTACTAGTGGAGACTTTCTTAAAGAAATCAAAGGACTTAGCTTTGCGCTGGTTTGGATAACCACATGCTCCATGTCCTGTGGAAAGAATGGGTTTCCCATGAGTCTAAGTATCCAAGAGCAACGAGTCGGAGAGCAACACGCCGCCGTTCTTCTGGGCCTCTCGATGACAGAAATTCGGCGTTTTTCGCGTCTGACTGGCATCGGCCACCTGGAAGTGGGCGATTGCGGCGAGCAGGTCGTCTTCACCTACGACGAGTTGCGCAGGCTCTGCCTTCTGGCAGCACAGTCTTCGAAGTAGCCATAAAGGTCTTCAGTCGATTCGCCCAGACTCCTCGTCACTCCCCCCGGGCTCCGGGTGCCTCCCCACAGGCACCTGGAGCCTTCCTCACCACCCATTCCGAAATTCCTCCTGACGAGCTGCACCCAGTCTAATACTTGCCTTCCCCGGCCCAGGACTTCACTTCCTCGTCGACAGAAAAGACCGCCGCGGAGGACATGGCAAAACGCGTGTCCAACTGATAGGCCTGAGCTTCCAAAGGTATGGCGATCCACGATCGAGTCCTAACGAAACCTCGAAGGTACAGGTCGCTGTAACGGTCCAATCCCAGCAAAGCAATTTGCGTGGCATGGACCAGGCTATGGAACAGTGTTCGCAGTGTGATTTCGTCGTGAAAAACGATTACGTCCACATAGGTGACGGAAGCCAGGTGCACGAAGTCAGGAAAACTTCCTCTGCTCATTGCAATTGCTTGGGCATAAAAGGGTGGCGGGGGGATGCGCGCGCCCTTGAGAATCACAGCCCTTACGCTGTCCAGTACGCTCTTCGAGAAGTGGCCCTGGACGGCATTTCTCCACCCGGGCGTCAGCGGCTCACTCGCCGGAAAGTAAAGATCTCTTTCCTGCCGAAAGTACGCTGCCACCCCGGAAACCATCTCAGCAATGCGCTTCTCCGTCAGCTCAGCGGAATCCATAGCAACTCTTCTCTTCCCCGTGGACACGCGGACTCTACTCTGCGCAACTCAAACGGTCAATGAACCGCGAACCTGTTTGTCCGCGTCCTACAGCAGTGCGAACGCGAAGAGTGGGAACTTGCGGCCACTTCCCGCGGGCCACGCAGGCGCTCTTCGTGGCAAAAGGAATCGTGCAAGCCTGACTATTTTTCTTTCAGCTTCAGCTTGCCTTCGGCTTTGTTGTCCTCCAGAAACGTGCGCAGTTGCGGGGAGGCCTCCAGTAACCGGACCCATTGCTCGTAGTACAGCGTGACGGGAAAGCGGCCCAGTCCGTAAACGCTCACTCCTCCCTTTTCGCCGACGCGGAATTCCAGCGAACCGCTGCGCCGTCCGCCTCCCTGTTTCTCCATTTCCGCAATCTTCGCTTTGAGTTCTTCGTAAGTTGGCTCCGCCATGTTCTTCTCCTCAGTCTGAATGTAGGGGCGCGCCCTTCAGCGCGCACTCTCTTTCTTCTTCCCTGTCTGGGTTCGGGCAGGATTATACAATGCGTTTCCATTCCACGCGGCGCGGACTGTACCCCGTCACCTAATTTGGTCGAGACGGTGAGGCCATGCCTTCGAGCGCGGGAATAGGTTGTAAACGACCGTGGTTTTCCTGTGCAACTTAATTGTCGCCACAGGGTTACCATCCGTGATACGCACGGGAAGAGCTTGGGCATCCTGAAGCAGAACTGATGCCATCCAATTGCTTCAGGTGCAATCATCATGGGTCGAGGGAGAACAGATCATGACCAACCACCCAGCGAAGTCGCGGAGCTTCGATTCCATCCTGCGAGGCGCGGGTGCTTTGGCGCTTGCATTCTGCCTTAGCGCGGGCGCGTATGCGCAAGAGCCGCAGGACCAACAGCAAGGTCCCCCGCCGCCGCCATCTCAAGATCCGCAGTCGCAGCCAACTTACGCCCCGCAAGACGCCGACAAGCCCCCCTACTCGCACGACCGGCCCCGGCAGAACGCGCCCGACAGACAAGACCCACGGGAGCAGCAAGCTGAACCCACCGCTCCACAAGGTCAACCCCTCCCGGCCACGTTGACCATACCCGCCGGAACAATCCTCGTGACACGCATCAATGAGTTTCTTTCCACGGATCGCAACAAGATCGGCGACCAATTTACCGCCGTTCTCGAAAACCCCCTTGTCGTGAATGGCTGGGTTGTGGCCCGCCGTGGCCAGACGATTGTCGGGAAAGTAAAAGAAGTTCGCAAAGCCGGCAGAGTCAAAGGCACCTCCGAATTGGGAGTCGAACTCACCGATCTCTCCATCGTGGATGGCCGCCAACTCCCTATTCTCACTGAGCTTTGGAAAGGCTCGGGCGGGACTTCTCATGGCCAGGACGCCGCTACCGTCGCTACCACCACTGGGCTCGGCGCTTTGATCGGCGCCGCGGCAGATTGGGGCACGGGCGCAGCCATTGGCGCGGGAGCTGGCGCGGCAGCGGGAATCGGCGCTGTCCTCTTGACGCGCGGGCGACCCACTATACTCGAGCCCGAGGCACAATTGAGTTTCCGCCTCGTCGATCCCATAACGGTTGACACCGCGCAAAGCCAGCAAGCCTTCTTGCCCGTCAGCCAGCAGGATTTCGACGGCGGCGGACCCGGCCGTCGCGGCCCCCGTCACGTAGCAGTCGGCTATCCCGGTCCGTATGGCTATCCTTGCGGCTACTATGGCCCTTGCCATGGCTACCCGGCCGTGGGCTTTTACAGTGGCTGGGGCTGGGGGCCGGGTTTCTACGGCCGCCGCGGTTTTCGCCACTACTAAGCCGGATGAAATCGTTTCCTAGAGAATTTGAAATCGCAGGCACGGGTGTCCTGGAAAATCGGGACGCCCGTCCGCGTTTCCGTCGAAGAACTCTCTGAATAATCGACAGGAAGTCTATCGCGCCAGAGATGCCACCGGTACACGCAGTTGCCAGTAGTGACAAAATTGGCGGAATAAAAGAGGCGTCCGGGCAGTAGCCATTGAGTAATGGGATAGTTTCTGCAAAATTGAGCGCCGCGAGCTCTCACCCCGGGCGAACGGCGCTCATCAACAAGCAGCTAAAGCATCCTGCGGAATCCTGGCTGCATCAGAATTCCAGTGGCCTCGGTGCGTGGGCGACACGCCAGTGGGGGGCGATTCGCCAAGCGGTATCCGCCGATTCAGGTACTAGAGAGTCTTTTCATCGCCTGTGATAACCTTTGCGCGTTCGGCGGTTAGCCGCTTCCAGCGCAAGCCCCAGTCCGCGGAAAGCCCTTTGGAGAAGTTGCTCCTCGATCCGAAAAGTGGTGACGGAACTTGTCCCGCCAGCCCCTCCTGCCCCGACCCTGTCGGGAGCATCTCGAGGACCGGTCGGGAATCCGGTTTCGTTTAGTTGGAATTAAATTCAATTCTGCACCGTGGGCGTGTTATGAAACTTCAATCCTCGATGTTTCGCAATCTCCTTTTCATTCTTGCTCTGATCCTGGCGTTGCCCGCGTTTCGCGTCGCCGCGCAAACCACGCCGGATAGCACCGCCGCCGCGCAGGCCGCCGTCCCCGCGCGCATCACCCAAGCCATCGACGAAACGCAACTCGTCCGCTTGAAGGGCAACGTCCATCCCCTCGCCCGCCCCGAATTCGATCAAGGCCCGGTGTCGTCAGAATTACCAATGCAGAGGATGCTGCTGGTGTTGAAGCGCAGCGTCGAGCAAGAATCCGCACTCGCACAACTGATGGTTGATCAGCAAAACGCGACCTCACAGAACTACCATAAGTGGCTGACACCGGAACAGTTCGGCACGCAGTTCGGCCCTAGCGACGTCGACATTCAGACGGCTGTCACCTGGTTGGAATCGCATGGCTTCCAGGTGGCGAAGGTCACCAAAGGAAAAATTGCCGTTGAGTTTTCAGGAAATGCCGCGCAGGTAAAAGAGGCCTTCCGCACTGAGATTCATAAGTACAACGTGAATGGCGAAGTTCATTTGGCTAACGCAAGCGACCCGCAAATTCCCGCTGCGCTGAGTCCTGTGGTACACGGATTAGCTCCGCTGAACAATTTCAGGGCAAAGCCGGCGCATCGCGTTGCTGGCGAATTCACAAAACCGATAGGCAGCACTGAAGCTAAATCTGTCAATCCGGAATTCACGACGTCCGGAGGATTTTTCGCCATCGGCCCAACAGATTTTGCGACGATTTACAACGTGCTACCACTTTGGAATGCAACGCCCACACCCGTTGATGGTACCGGGAAAAGCATAGCGGTCATCGGAGTATCGAATATCAACCTCCAGGATGTTCAGGATTTCCGGACGTTGCTTGCTCTGCCGACGGGTGGAGCTGCGAATACCCCTGTCGTGGTCATTGACGGATCCGACCCGGGAATCATTAACACTGGCGCGGAAACCGAAGCCCTCCTTGATGTTGAGTGGTCTGGGGCTGTGGCCAAAGGCGCCCAGATTCACTTAGTTATTGCTGCGGACACTGACATTGCCTCCGGCCTGCTCCTCGCGATATTTAATGTCATTGACAACAACTCAGATCCAATCTTGAGCCTGAGTTTTGGTGACTGCGAACCAAACGAAGGAGCGAACAACACCGGGCTCTGGCAGATTTTGTGGGAGCAGGCAGCTGCACAAGGCATCACGGTGACCGTGGCTTCGGGCGATCCTGGCTCCGCGGGCTGCGAGGATCAAAACGCTCCTCCACCAAATCCCGCGACCACGGGTCTTCAGGTTAATGCGTTCGCTTCCACCCCTTTCAACATTGCAGTGGGTGGGACGGACTTCAATGATGCCGGAACGCAGACGACCTACTTCAAGCCGAACTCTCAGAACGATCCGAACACACTTGCTTCGGCAATAAGTTACATCCCCGAGAGTACGTGGAATGAATCCTGCACGAACGCGAGTTTCAATGCGATCACGGGGCTCACGACGCCTGAGGCCAATTGCAACAGCACAAACGTGACCGCTAAGGCGGCCGTTATTACGGTCGGGGGTGGCGGCGGACCCAGTCACTGCTTTACAATTTCAGGTACGACTTGCAGCGGCGGTTACGCAAAACCGGCATATCAGATGTTCAGCGGCCTCACAGGAATGCCGAGCGACGGACATCGGGATACGCCTGATGTATCCCTATTTGCTAGCAGCGGATTCAATAAAAGCTTCTATGTCGTATGCGAAGCAGATGCGGTCTCCTCGCCGTCCTGCCAGAAGGGCCAGGCCTTCCATTTCCTTGGTGTTGGCGGTACATCAGCTTCCACGCCGAGCTTTGCAGGCATCATGGCGTTAGTGAATCAGAAATTCGGGCGGCAAGGAAATGCAAATTTTGCGATCTATAAGCTGGCGCAAATGCAATACGCCGCTGCAACCGCTTGCAATTCCATTGCGAGTCCCTTGCCCAGCGCAAATTGCACGTTTAACGACGTCACCGCTGGCACCATTGCCATGCCTTGCACCAAGGGAAGCTTGAATTGCACCACGAGCGTTTCCACCGACTCGATTGGTGTGCTCAGTGGATATAACGCCACTGCGGGTTATGATCTCTCGACGGGGCTGGGCTCGGTAAATGCGAGCAACCTTGTGAATAATTGGAGCACGGCCCTAGCGGCCTTTACGTCGACAACGACGACCTTGAGCATTTCCCCGCTGACGGGGATTACCGCCGGACAAAACGTAACTGTCAACGTTACGGTTACGCCTGGTTCCGGCACGGCAAAGCCATCAGGTGACGTTGCCTTGGTATCAACTGCTACGACCGGCGATGGCGTTAC
>WNGN01004104.1_pt1 | contig 11597 bp, 10 predicted proteins | sample 5400561 | NCBI WGS metagenome assembly WNGN01 (sample SAMN13153379, study PRJNA577476) | soil metagenome | isolation source: 115 cm soil or saprolite under Garry oak tree replicate 2 | place: USA:California | collected 2016-06-15
TGTGCGGGCCCCTGCGGTAGACGCGGCAATGATTTCCACATCGAGCGCCAAGACAGCGGCAGGGTAATCCGCGGCAGGATCGGCGTGGGCGAGGCTTCCGCCGAGTGTGCCACGGTTGCGAACCTGAACGTCTCCGATGACGGCGGCAGTTTCGGATAAAAGTGGGCACTTGGCGCGGAGGAGCGTGGAACTCTCGATCTCCGCATGTGTGGTCAGTGCGCCGATCGCGATGTGGCCGTTTTCCTCGCGAATATAGTTCATGCCGCGAAGCCGGCCGATGTCGATTACGTAGCGGGGTTGCGCCAAGCGCAGCTTCATCAACGGGAGGAGACTATGCCCGCCGGCCAGAATTTTCGCTTCGTCACCGTGCCGCTCGACCAGGCGCAAGGCGTCTTCCAAAGTTTTCGGCGCGACGTATTCAAACTGTGCCGGAATCATTTTGCCCTCCTGCTGCCCTTTGTCTGGTGGCTCCCTTTCTGGATTCAGGGTAATCCAGTGGAGCCCTCACACTCTGCATGAGCTTCCAGATGCGTTCGCGCTTGAACGGCATGTCCACGTGGCGGACGCCATAGGGAGACAGCGCATCGGCAACGGCGTTGGCGAGAGCAGGCGTTGCGCCGATCGTGCCTGCTTCCCCGACTCCTTTGACGCCCATGGGATTCACCGGCGAAGGCGTTACGGTGCGGTCGGTTTCCATCCACGGCATATCGGCGGCGCGCGGGATCGCGTAGTCCATCAATTCTCCCGTGATGAGCTGCCCTTGCTCGTCGTATACGGCCTCTTCGAGCATGGCTTGCCCGAACGATTGCACGATCCCTCCGTGGACCTGGCCATCTACAAGCAATGGGTTCAGGACGTTGCCGCAGTCGTCCACGGCAACGTATTTTATGAGTTTGACGTCGCCGGTTTCCGTGTCAATTTCAACGACGCACACGTGGGCGCCGAATGGAAACGTAAAATTCGTCGGCTCGAAAAACGTCGTGGCATCAAGACCCGGCTCCATGTTCGGCGGCAACCTCTTCGCGGTATAGGCGGCCGCGACCACCTCACCAAATGGAATTGATTTTTTCGTCTTCGTTTTCGAGAAGATTTTCATGCGGTCGAATACAAGTTTCGCCGGATCCTCGTCCATCAGGAAGCCGGCAAGCACGGCAAGCTTCTCGCGAAGTTTCATCAATGATTTGTAGACGGCGGTGCCGCCAACGGCCGTGCCCCGGCTTCCGAACGTGCCGATCCCGTACGGAACGATCGACGTGTCGCCGTGAATTACATTGATGTCGCCAGGCTCCAGGCCGAGGATTTCGGCGCCCAACTGAGCGAAGCTGGTTTCCTGTCCCTGCCCGTGCGGAGACGCCCCCGTCATGACGTTGACCATACCGCTCGGCTCGATGCGAACCGTGGCCGATTCCCATCCTCCGGCGGGCATGGCGCTCGACGGACCCATCGCGCAAATCTCCACGTAGGTGGACAGGCCAATTCCCACGCAGCGGCCTTGCTTGCGGGCTTTCGCTTGCTCCTGGCGCAGCTTCTTGTAGCCGGAAAGTTTCAGCGCCAGGTCGAGGCTGCGCGGATAGTTCGCGCTATCGTAGATCACTCCGGTAGGAGTGGCGTATGGAAAATCCGCCAGCTTCGGAAAATTTTTCAGGCGCACCTCGACTGGGTCCTTCTTGAGTTCCGCTGCCACGAGATCGATGGCTCGCTCGACCAGATAGGTGGCCTCGGGTCGCCCGGCTCCGCGATAAGCGTCCGTGGCCATTTTATTCGTGAGCACTCCGACGATCTCGACGCGTATCGCGGGGATATCGTGCCGTCGCGCTTGAATGCCACCTCGACGTCGTCGATTTGGTCGCGGCCGTGAATCGCGGTCAGGAAATTTTCGCGGCGCGTTTCGATCCATTTTACCGGCTTGCCCAGGCGTATCGCCAGGTAGCCCACCAGAGCTTCTTCGGCATAAACGTTGAGCTTGCTTCCAAATCCTCCGCCGACCTCCGGCGTGATCACCCTCACGGAATGCTCGGGCACGTCCAGCATGGCCGCAAGTTGCGTGCGCAGCAGGTGCGGGATCTGTGGCGAGGACCAAACGGTGAGTTGCCGCTCGCCGGGCTTGTACTCCGCGACGACGCCGCGCGTCTCCATCGCGACGGGAATCAGCCGCTGGTTCACCATGCGCTGCTTAATGACCTTGTCAGCCTTCTTGAACGCGGCGTTTACGTCGCCGCCCTCGAGCTCCCAGCGATACGCGACGTTGTCTTTGTGGCCTTCGTAAAGAACGGTCGCGCCCTTTTCGATGGCCTTCTCGGGATCGACGACCGGAGTCAGAGGCTCGTAATCGACCTCGATCAGATCGATTGCATCGCGCGCGGCGTACTGGTCCGTCGCAACCACTAGAGCGACGCCTTCTCCGACAAACCGCACGCGCTCATGCGCGAGTACGGGACGCGGCGCGGCCTTCATGTCCGGAATCTGCGCGGCGCAGGGCACAGGGCCGATTGAACCGCGGATTTCGGCGCCGGTCAGGACCTGCACGACTCCCGGGGCTGCCTGCGCCTTGGACGCATCCACGGAACGAATTTTCGCGTGGGCGTAGGGGCTACGAAGAATCGCAACGTGGAGCAGTCCGGGCAACACGATGTCGTCCACATAGTGAGCCAGACCCTGGATGAGGCGCGGGTCTTCCTTCCGCTTCAGGGGTTTTCCGAGATGCCGGGTTACTACGGACATGTTTCCTCCCCTTTTCGAGCGGGCTGCCCTTCCTGCGTCAGGACAAGCAGGTGCAGCCCGCATGCGTGACGCTTTACCGCTTGCGCGACTTCATTTTCTTCGCTGCGTACTCGACAGCCTGCACGATGTGCTGATATCCCGTGCACCGGCACAAGTTGCCGGACAGCGCCTGGCGGATTTCCGTTTGCGATGGGCTCGGATTTGTGCGCAGCAACTCCACCGACGCGAGAATCATTCCCGGCGTGCAAAATCCGCATTGCAGCCCATGTTTTTCCCAGAATCCCTCTTGCACCGGATGCAGGCCATTGCCGTTCGTGGGACCCAAAGAGGAAACGCCTTCGATCGTTGTGACCTCGGAGCCCGATGCTTGCACAGCCAGCACCGTGCATGACTTGACCGCCTTCCCATCGAGCAGTACGGTACAAGCGCCGCAAATCGACGTCTCGCATCCGACATGCGTGCCCGTGAGGCCAAGGACATCGCGAAGATAATGGACCAGCAGCAGCCGGGGCTCGACCTGGGTTTCGTACGATTTTCCATTGACACGAACTTGGATTTCGGCTGACATGAACCCTCCAGGACCGGCAGAGAGGAACAGTTGTTCAAGGCTGAGCGAGGTGAGAAGTTACTCCCCTCTAGCGAAGATTTCAAGGGAGGTTTCTGCATGATAGATGGGCAGTTTGCGATGTGAGCGTCGCACAACCGGTAAGCGACTTGACTTAGTTGCCAGCATCATCGCGAACGTTCTCGTGGGGTGTTGGATGCATCATAAACTCAGCCACTCATAGTGCCATCTGATGCCGGGCATTCCGCCCTGCATTTCTTTTGAAAAGCCTGCTTGAACCAAGAAGGTTGCCGTTTTACGCTAGTCGAGCAGCGAGAAGGTTACAATGATGGTGGTGTCTACTTCCTTCGGCTCGCCATCAACTAACATCGGCTTATAGCGCCACTGGCGGACGGCCTCAAGTGCCGACTGCGCCAGCAAATCGTCTCCGGATAAGACATGAACCTCCGAGATGTTGCCCTCCTTGTCGATAATCGCTTGGAGGACAACGTCTCCCTGAACATTACCGGCGCGTGCCTGCGGGGGATACCGCGGCTTCGTTTGAGAGACGATTGCCGCGGCCGTCACCTTGCCAGGGACGCCTATGCGCGTGGGAAGACTGTTTGAAGAATTTGGCGTGTTCGACACGGGCTCGCCGGTGTTTCCGCTTCCCGCGCCTTCCGTATGTTGGTTAGGTGATGGTCCCGATCCCGTGGAGGCTGCAGCTGCAGGCTGGACCTGCGTTTCGGTGGATTGGGGCTCTCTTGACATGACAGGGACCAATCCAACTGAAAACCGCCACGCCGCATTATTGAGGCTTGAAATATAGGAATCGAGTTCGAGAAGAACCGCCTCGGTGTCATAGTCAACGAGAAGAAGACGATTAATTCTCCGGTCCGCCAAGTCCCCTTGTGCCACAACGATTATTCGCTCGGACCGCAAGCTTCTTTCCATATCTTCTTTTCCAAATTTGTAACACCAGTCAGGGTTTCTCGAGCAAGTAGAACCAGCTCCTGCCTTGGAAACGTATTCACGAGTCTTTTGTTCGATGTCTTGGCCGGCAATTTGGCGAAACTTGTCATAAATCTGGTTTATCGTCGCGCCATTTATGAGCACACGGAAATTGGCTTCGATCGGGGACGTTGGATACGAGTTCACCGCGAGAGTTTTATTGATCTCATCGTAGGTAACGCGCCCGACGTCGAACAAACCGTCTCGATGCGCCCGCGAAAATGAGATCTTCGCGTCATTCAAAGCTACTTCTGCCTCGTTTGTGAATTTGTCCCGGTCGTTCTTCAGCACGCCGGCCCATTCATCTTTGCGAGCTTGGCCGCGAAGATTCTCATCGCTGATGCCGGCAACGCTGGCCTCGATCTCCGCGGACTTTTCTCTATACCCCTTACTGTACGTCTGAAGGAAATCATTACCTAGTGGTGGAGAAAGCAACTTCATGTATTCAGGATCCTTCGTTAGGATCCTCTGAACTGGTGCTGGTAGGGGCGCGGCCGCAGCGGCCTGAGCTGGTTCATTTGATTGTGTGCGGCCTCGAGGGGCCCCGAAAACGGCAATAATTAGCGTGAAGCAGGCGGCAATCATTCGGTGAGTCATCGTCTTCTTCCCAGGCAAGTATAATTATACGCTGATGGAGGTGAAATGGGACTTCAGGTTGCAAGCTGGGACTAAGGAAACCCTCGGCCATGCTAGATTTCCACGGGCATTCAGAATCTAGAAATACATCAGTCCCGTTCCCGTTTCAATTTTAAGCGCCTGCAAGGTGCGGTGCTTGAAACCAGCAGTCCGCTCTAGGTTTCCGACGGCGGCCCGATTTGCCGCTACGTTTATTGTGACAGCATGCGAACCCAGATGCGGGCCGTGGCAGGCTTGCCGAGGTGGACGACGCGGTTGCCAACGGAGAGAGTCATTGTCTCGTCGTATTCGCGTCGGCGGATGCGCGCGCGCGCGCCCGGGTGAAGCGCAAGTCCTGAGAGGAACTTCAGGAATTCGGGGTCCTTCTCGTAGACGCAGAGGACTTCCACGCTCCTGCCGGCAGGCACGTCGGAAAGCACCGTGGCGCCCTGTTTGCGCCGAAGCTTGGCTAAGCCGCCTCGCAAGGGAACTCCGTGGGGACAGAAACCATCCGCTCCGAATCGAGCGAGAAGCAGCTTTTCGACTTCCGGTGAAATTCCATGCTCGAGCCGCTCGGCTTCATCATGCGCTTGGGTCCAGTCAAGGCCGATGACTTCCGTGAGAAGTTTTTCGGCAAGCTGGTGGCGCATGGCGAGATGGTCCGCCATGCTGCTGCCCTTTCGCGTGAGGGCGATGCGGCCGCTGCGCTCGACACGAAGCAGGCCGTCGCGCGTCATGCGCTTCAACGCCGCCGTTACGGCCGGCGGTGTGACGCCCAACTCCTCCGCCAGGCGCGCGCTGATAGGCTCATGCTCTTCCTGGACCATCTCCCAGATGGCCTTCAGGTAGTCTTCGCGCGAGACGCTGGTTTTTTCGCGCGGCATGAGTCTCCTTTGCAGGGTTCCGATCTGTCATTCAGCAAGTGTGCCGATCCAACTAGGTCCATGCGAAGTTGGTTTGTCCGTCGGAGCTTTTGCTCCGACATCAGGCAGCAAATAAATTCAAGGGCTTCAGAGTCTGTGTGGCAACTTGAGAATCATTGTGGGTCGTGGCTTTAGCCACGACGTAAACGCTGCGAAATCAGTACGGCTTTAGCCGCTGAAGTTTTGATTTGGCAGTTCTCACACAGAGTCTTCAGCCCTGGGCCGGCAGGGCTTGAAAGCCCACCCATTTTGGTTCATTCATGTCGGACCTAAAAGTCCGACCCACAATGCTCATGGCTTCCTTAATTCTGGCCCAAGCTTCTAGACCGTTTGTTGGACGTTCACTCTATCACGCAGACGCTGCGCCAGGTCTTCCACCCGCGCTTCGATCTGGTCGCAAATCGCGCGATAGACGGCCAAGCTGGATCCGTACGGATCGCCGACATCCCAATCCTCAATCGGAGGCGTGGGCTCACTGAAGATCGAAGCGCCGTTACGGCCCGTCATATTGATGACGAGATCCACCGCGGACATATCCTCCGGACGCAGAGGCTTGGAATGCTGTCCTTCAGCGGAAAGTCCGCGCTCGGCAAGTACGGCGAGTGTTGTCGCCGGAATTTCTCCAAACGGCACCAGGCCAGCGCTCGATGCCTCGACCACATCCGCTGCCGCGTGTTTTGCGATCGCTTCGGCCATCTGGCTCCGGCAGGCATTTCCGATACACGGAAATAGAACCTTTGTACGAGTCGGCATGCCGCCCTCTCCGTCCGTGTCCACGAGAAACAGAATGACACGGATTTCAGAGGGGCTCAAGCATTGTGGCGTCGGCCGAAATAACCGGCAGGTCTCAATTGTCGTGCGCCGGTAATCTCCGCCAAAAGCGCAAGGCTAAATTGGAAATACAGGATAAATTTCAAAGGATTCAACGACGGAGTGCCACGAAAGTGATGCTAGTGCGCATTTCTCACAAGAACTCTGTGGAAGTTCGAACCCAGTTTTACCGAAAGCGGCTACACCACTCGTCCGGCACGGTCCAGTAGCACAGGCTTCAGCCTGTGTGGTTTTCCGCTGGTATAAGAAAATCAAAACCGCACAGGCTGAAGCCTGTGCTACTCAAGGCCTCCATACACATCAACGCAATTTATTTCCCAGGCGCGATACTAACTTTCTCGAAGGCGGCGGGCATGTTCGTCGGGGCGCTCAGCGGACCACAGGGCCTTGCCTGAGCGGGTGACGTCCGATCGAGGGTCGTTCTTGCTTGAGGTGACTGTTTCGAGGCGCGCCATGCGCAGAAAATACTCGTGTACCGTGATATCCGAAGTCAGCTCAGGATGGAAGGTCGCGATCAAGATGCGGCCTTGGCGCATCAGCACGGGTTTCTCGTCCGATCTCGCGAGGACATCCACGCCCGTCCCCGTGCGCTCGATGATCGGGGCTCGAATGAAAACCATCTCGATGGGCGCGGGCGAAAGGCTCGTCATCTCGAGCCGCACTTCGCTGGCTAGCTGGCGTCCGTAGCCGTTGCGGATGACGCTGATATCGGCGAGTCCCAGCGAAGGCTGTGCGGGATTGCGAACTTCGCGGGCCAGCAGGATGGCCCCTGCGCATGTGCCGAAGATCGCGCCCCCACGCGACGCATGTTCGAGCAGACTCTTGTCGAGGCCTTCTTCGACAAGAAATTTCCATTGCGTGGTGCTTTCACCGCCGGGCAGAATTACGGCGTCCAGGCCATCCATATCACTCGGCGTGCGCACGAACACATGTTCGACACCGATTCGCGCAAGCGTCGCGCCATGCGCTTCGAAATCTCCTTGAACGGCGAGTATACCGACTTTCATGCGTTCATTCCCTGCTTCCATTCCTTCACCATCAAGCCCTCAGCGCTCTCTGTGGTGCTTCTCCGTGTTAATTTCCAAAAAGCTCAACACAGAGGCCACAAAGAATCGCAGAGAACCACAGAGAAATCAGCCTGGAGGTTCTAATTACCATCCACGCGTCTGGAGCAGGTCTTTCTCCTCGATTTGGCGAATGTCCAGGCCCTTCATCGCTTCACCGAGTTCCTCGGACGCTTCGAGAACGGCTTTTGCGTCCTGGTAATGCGTGGTGGCTTTCACGATGGCCTTCGCCCGCTTTTCTGGATCACTCGACTTGAAGATCCCTGACCCGACGAAAACCGATTCGGCGCCCAGATGACGCACGAGCGCGGCGTCGGCAGGCGTCGCGATTCCACCGGCGGAAAAATTCGGGACGGGGAGCTTTCCCGTTCGGGCGATGTCCCGGATCAGATCCAAGGGTGCCCCCAGTTCCTTTGCAACGTGCATCAATTCATCGCCGCGAAGGGTGGTGAGGCGGCGCATCTCTCCCGTGATGGTTCGCATGTGCCGCACGGCTTCGACGACATTGCCCGATCCGGCTTCACCCTTGGTGCGGATCATCGCCGCGCCTTCGGCGATGCGCCGCAGCGCTTCTCCCAAATTGCGCGCGCCGCACACGAACGGGACCTTGAAATCGTGCTTCCAGACGTGGTTTTCCTCGTCAGCAGGCGTAAGGACTTCGCTTTCGTCGATGAAGTCCACTTCCAGCGCTTCGAGAACAGCGGCTTCGGCAAAATGGCCGATGCGCACCTTGGCCATCACCGGGATGCTCACGGTATTCATAATCTCGCGGATGATTTTTGGCGAGGCCATGCGCGCCACTCCGCCCTCTTTGCGGATGTCCGACGGCACGCGCTCGAGAGCCATGACGGCGCACGCCCCCGCATTTTCGGCAATGCCGGCCTGCTCCGCGTTCGTGACGTCCATGATAACGCCGCCCTTGAGCATCTCGGCCAGGCCCACCTTCACGCGCCACTGATCATTCGAATACTTGCCATTGCTTCCTTGTGTTGCTGTCATATGCGTCTCCTCTACAAGATTCTGCTGCGGCCTAATCGGAAACGGTCTCCCGGACGTCCTACCGGGTCACATACTTTTCGCGGTCAATGACGACGAAGCGCCCCTGGCCACGCGCGAGCATATCCCCTGCCCCGTTTCGAATTTCACCCTCATGATACAACTGGCGGCCTTCGCGGCGCGTGACAAATCCCTCGACGACGATCTCCTGGTTCACGCGGATCGGCTTGAGATACTCAACGCGCAGGTCCGCGGTGACGGCGTGCTGTGCGTGAAAGCGGCTGGCCTTGCTCATGACTTCATCGAGCAGCAAGGCGATGATTCCGCCGTGGAGAAATCCGGAACCGCCCTGGTATTCATCGCCGAGCTGAAAACGTCCGACGATACGCTGGCGTGCGTCATCCTGTTCGAACGCAAGCTTCATGCCGCGCGCGTTTGCGCCACCGCAGCCAAAGCACCCGTTTTCCGGCTTGGGATCAAGTTTCATCTCGCTCCTGGGTTTCCTTTTCTGGCAAGAACTCGTAGCACAGGCTGCAGCCTGCGTTCTTTGGATCTTGCAAGTCCAAACTGCTACCAAAACCTCTCCGAGCGAATTTATCACGCGGTCTTAGCAAATCCTGGTTAGACCAACGCGACGCGGGGCATTTCCGCGCGGCGGGCTCCGCGCTGGCGCTTGCGCATTTCGATGCGCAGGACGTCGGCCAGTGTAGCGATCCCACGGGCGATTTCGCGTTCATTGAGGCCGGCGAAACCGAGCCGCAGCGTGTTGGGCATCGGATTTTGCAAGTAAAAATAACGCCCGGGCGAAAATACAACGCCCCGTTCGCGCGCGTGAATCAGCAGCTCGTTCGCATCGAACCCCGGAGGAAGCTCGACCCATACGGACATCCCGCCTTCCGGGCGCGTCCATTTTGTGCCGTGCGGCATGTGCCGCCCGAGAACGTGCTCAAGCGCGGCCAGCCGGGCGCTGTAAGCCTTCCGGGTGCGTTCCAGATGGCGGCTCAGAAGGCCTCGGCGCATGTATTCCGCTAGAATTGCCTGGCCTAGTTGCCCCGTATGCAGGTTCGTGGCCTGCTTTACCAGCCGAAGGCGGTCGATGACGCTTGCCGTGGCGACTATCCATCCGACGCGGAGCCCCGGAAACGCAATTTTCGAAAAGCTGTCGATCTGGATCACCAGATTCGAACGGTCAAGCTGCTTGAGAGACGGAACACGCTCGCCACGGGCACGAAGCCGCGCATAAATGTGATCTTCGATAATCGGCACCTGAAAGCGCGCCGCGAGTTCGAGCAACCGCCGGCGTTCGGCAACCGGGAGCGTCGTCCCGGTCGGATTGTGGAAGTCCGGCGTTAGCACGATCACCTTCACGCGGTTCTGCATCAGAACGGCTTCAATCGCCGAAACGTCCACGCCGGGAGTCATGCCAGGGCCAGACTCGGTCCTTACCGGCACACCCAGGGCTCGCACGCGGGCTCCGGCAAGAACAGCCAGCGTACCCGAATAGGTTGGGTTTTCAATCAGAACGGTGTCGCCGGGCCGCAGGAAAGCCTTGCAGAGCAGATCAATCGCCTGCTGGCAGCCGTCCGTGATAATCAGATTTTCATCGGCGACTTCGTAGCCTTCCCCGCGAAGCATGGAGACGAGAGCCTCTTTAAGCGCGGGATAGCCATCGGGAGAACCGTAATCGAGGACTTCAAGCCCCTCGCTCCGCCAGACAGCATTCGAACAATTTTTCAAGTCCTCGATCGAAAATAATTCCGTCGCGGGCCTCGCCAAGGCGAAGGAGATTGAGCCCCGCGGCGCCGCCTGCGTCAAACGGCTTAGCGCTTCTTCCCCTCGATCATTCGCGAACAGAGACTCCCAACGTAGCTCCCCGTTCAGAGGTGGAGGATGGATCGCAGTTGGAATCTTGCGGGCTTCAGACTCACGGCAGATGAATGTTCCGCGGCCCACATGACCGCTGATCAAGCCTTCGGATTCGAGCTCCGCGTAGGCATTGGCGACCGTGGTGCGGTGGACGCCGAGTTGCACGGCGAGTTCGCGGCTCGCCGGAATGCGGTCTCCAGGGCGCAGATCGCCTGTGTTTACCAGGGCGCGAAGCTGGTCGCGCAACTGGATATAGAGAGGAACGTGGCTTTCAGGTTGCAGGTGCACGGGAAGCATTGGCACTCCCAACCAGACCAATATAAACCAGTATTATGCCTGGTAAAGAGCCAATTTGTCTTTTAAGAGAATGAGGTAACCGCAGCCGACGGCGTGTCACATATCGGATTCACACAGGGATTTGCAGCTGCGGCTTTCCTGGGTGAGTGACGCGGCGGTGAAACTCCGCCGCGCCACTCACCCGCTTTCCAGGCCCGATTGACTTCCCAGGGGTGTCCATGCACCCTATGCCAGGTCAGGCTCCTCGTTTGTGCGGAGGAAATATGATCCGGAAGCTTGCGACTTCCCTAGCTCTCTTGATGGCCGTGTCGTGCGCTGGAGCAGCCCAGGATGCCACAACGGTCCTGAGCAAAGCGGCCAAGGCGATGGGAACGGCACAACTGAAGACCCTAGAATACTCCGGCAGCGGATTTCAGTTTGTCTTCGGGCAAAGCGTGGCATCGAACGAGCCGTGGCCGCGCTTCAACGCAAAGAGCTACACATGCGTGATTGACTACGATGCGCCAGCCGCGCGCGAAGAGATGGTTCGTACGCAGGCCTTGCATCCGCCACGAGGAGGGGGCATGCAGCCGCTCATCGGCGAACAGCGACAAGTGCAACTCGTCAGCGGAACCTTCGCCTGGGATCTGGCAGCCGGCAAACCCGTGCCACAGCCCGCGTCTGCCAGCAGCCGCTTGGTCCAGGTGTGGCTGACGCCGCACGGGTTTCTGAAGGGCGCCATAAAAAACA
>WNGN01002864.1_pt1 | contig 11587 bp, 9 predicted proteins | sample 5400561 | NCBI WGS metagenome assembly WNGN01 (sample SAMN13153379, study PRJNA577476) | soil metagenome | isolation source: 115 cm soil or saprolite under Garry oak tree replicate 2 | place: USA:California | collected 2016-06-15
CCGGTACCACTCGCGAATCGCGGCCCACAGCCGGTTTTCCTGGAACTTGGACGGGCGCGGCGAGGAGAGGTAATCGCGCTGAAGCTTGCGGAGGTGAGCCTGCGCCGCTTCGTCCACCATCTGCGCGAGCTGCGCGCGGTGCTCGGGCCTGAAGCTCTCCCAGGTGCGCACCGATTCGAGCCAGTGGCTCAGGTCTTCGAGCGCTTTGAAAGGGTCGGCGGCGGGAAGGAAGTCGAGGATCTTCCGGGCCTCCCCGGCGTCGGCCATCGGATGATCGGACTTCCCGCCTCCAAACAGTTTCATCGCGTGCTTCCCAATCTCGCTTGTCCCTGGACAAAGATCCGGAGCAGGTCGCGATTGCAGTCCCAAGGTGGTGCTGGCGAGTGGACTCGAACCACCGACCTACTGATTACGAATCAGTTGCTCTACCAGCTGAGCTACGCCAGCCCGCGCGCGAAAGGGCGCGCTGACGACAAACGATTATAGCAGCCGCGCGCTCCGCCGAAGCTTGAAGAGCGTCCCGCTCAGGATCGCGGGCGCGTGCGGATGATGATATATCGATACCCTCGGCAACCGTTCCCGCTGTGCGCGGCGCTGTGCGCGCCGCGCACAAGCAAGCGCTCTTGCTCCGTTACTTGTCCACCTCGCGATACCAGTAGGCCCGATTTCGCGTCGGCTTGATCGGGATGTTGGCCTTCTGGGCTCCGATGGACGACTGGCAGTCGGCACCGCTGCAACCCTGGCTTGATCCGCCGATGATGAACGGGACCGTGACCGTTTCCCCGTTGACAGTGACGTTGACGAGCCCGGTCACGGGCGACGGAGGCAGGCCGCCGCCTTGCAGCAGGTTGTAGACGACCGTGCCGGTCAGGAAGCCGATCTGGTAGGAACGCGCCGCGCCGAGGTTGGCGTTACAGCTGTTGCCCGACGGAGGGGTAGGCGTGTTGGTGCCGAAGAAGGTGAAGCCGCCGACCGTCGTGGGCGCGTTGACGCCCTTCTCGCCCGTGTTGACCAGCGTGACGTAGAACCCGCTCCCTGAGCCGTCGTAAAGCGTGGTCGTGGCGTTGAACAGGCCCGTCGGCTGGGTGTCGGTCGTGTCGCTCGTGCTGTCGAGGACCGGCACCATGCCGTTCGCGTCCTGCCCGGGGAACGTGTCTTTGATCATGTAGAACCGGTTGACGATGGAGGTCGCCTGCATCGGGGAGAGCGGGTGCTCGCGGTCGCCGGTCACGGCCATCACCGCGGTGAACGCGCTCGTCGCGACGGCGTCCGGCGGGAAGAAGAATTTCCGCTTGGTCGCGTCCGTGCTCGCCCCGCCCAGCGCGGCGAGCAGGTGCACCTGCCAGGACGACGGGGTGTTGCCGCCGGCCGGCTCGAAATCCACGCGCCAGATATTGCCGCCCAGGTCCGCCGCGTAGGCGCGGTCCACGAAGCCGTCGCCGTTGGCGTCGAGCAGCGTGACATCGGCGGGCACCGCGTACTTCATGCCTTGCAGCAGGCACGGCGTGCCCTGGCAGGAGTTGCCGGATCCGCCCTGCGCCGCTTGCCAGACGATGGCGCCCGTGACCGCGTCGAGGATGAAGATTCCGCGCCCCATGGTGTCGGCGGCCGGCGGCTCGGCGTCTTCGTTGGGGTCGTAGCCCGCGCCGAAGATGAGCGTCGGATTGGAATAGCCCTTGACGATGGCCACCCTGGGCGTCGACCAGGTCTGGCCCAGCTCGCCAAAGCCGGTGTCGGCGCTGCTGTGCTGCCACATGAAGATCGGGTTCGTCGGATCGCTGACGTCGAGCGCGTAGATCAGACTGCCGCCGCGCCGCGCCGCGAGAAAGAGAAACACCTTGCCCGTCGTGAAGTTCTGGTACAAGCCGGCGATGCCGTCGAAGAAGTAGTCCTTGGCGAGCGGCGTCGGGGTGATCGCGCCCGAGGTCGAGAAGTACTTGATCAGCGGACTGTTGTCGTGCTGCCGCAGCAGCTTCCCGTAAAACTCGGGCGGGATGAAGGCCCAGAGCTCGCCGCCTGGCGGCGTGCCGCCGATCGCGGTGTTGGCGCCCGGCTGGTTGCCGTTGACTGCGCGGAAGGTGCCGTCGCCTGCCCCGTAGTACACGACCACCCCGGTGCTGCCAGCGTAATTGACCACCGTCGGACGCGCGTGCACCACGTCGCCGTGCACCGAAGGCCTGATGTTGATCGGACTCCCTGGGCTCGACTCGTCGCCGAAATTGTCTTCGCCACGCACCCAGCGTATCAGCGTATCGCGGGTCACGCCGCTGGTCGAGGCGGTCATGCCTGGAGACGTGGCGCTGCTGTCCGAGCACAGCGGGCGGGTGTTGATCAAGTAGGTGAACGTGGTCGAATTCGGCACCGACAACACCGTAAAGTTGCCGATGTAGCCGTTCTCATCCTGGCCGGGCGTGCCGCCGATGTTCACCGTTTCATTCGCCACGAAGGTGTGCGGCCCGGACGTGGTCGCCGTCGCGATCGCCGCGGTCGAGGTCGGGCAGGTGCTGGCGGCACGCTGGAGTGAAGAGAGGATCACCGAGCCGGTGACCGGCGTGGCGGTGACGCTCGCTCCAGGGGTCGTCGGAGCCGGGTTGGGCATAGCCGGCGTGGTCGCCATGCCGAAGCAGAAGCTGAAGATCTTGTTCCCACTTTTCGTTTGGTTGGGGCAACCCGAAACCGCGATGATGGTCCAGGTAGGATGATTGCTGTCGTTGTCGTAGAGGGTTCCCGTGCCGGCGATCACGACGCTCGCCCCTGCAACGAAGGGCGAGGCCATCTGCTGGGTTGCGGTCACGGTGACAATCGAAACCCAGACACCGCCGTAGAGAAAGCTCGCGCTCCTTTGGATGCTGGGGGCGGGCACGAGAATATTGGTGGTGCTCGCGAGGTTGTAGGTGGTCGAGCCGACCTTCGCCGTGGCGCTCGGTGCATCGAGCGGCGTCGCCGGCCCTTCGGCGACCGTGTACGTGAACTGCGTCGTCGAAGGCGTGGACGTGACCGTGAACGTGCCGTAATACGCCGAGTACAGGGGGTTGGTCGAAAACGTGCCCGCGGTGCCGCCGCTGATCGTGACCTGCTGACCGGTCACGAGGCCGTGCGGCGTCGAGCCCGTGCTCGCGACGGCCGTGGTGCTGCTCGTCGAGGAGCGCGTGAGCGAAGACAACGTCAACGTCGTCAACGGGATGGCGGCAAGAAACGTCCCGGTCGCGGGAGTGGGCGGGATCTCGCTCACGGCAACAGTGAACTTGGTGGCGCTTACGACGCTGGCCACGGTGTACGCGCCGTTGAAGCCGCTGGTCGACCCGGTGATCGAGATCTGCTGGCCGGCGGCAAGCGCCGGATTCGGGGCCGATGCGAGCGTGACCGTCGCGGTCGTGGCGGTGCGCGTGATCGAACTGATCGAAATCGCGTTGCCCGAGGCTTGCAGCATGGCGGCGGTGATGCTGGAGTTCGTGGTGGCGAAGGCGTTCGTGCTGTCGGCAAGCGCGGTATTGCACCCGGTTCCGCTGGGGCAGAAGGTATAGACGTTGCGCGGCGACGTCGGATTGGCGGAGTAATCGTCCTGTAGGTTCGGGAGGCGGATTTGCTGGCTCACCCCGCCCTTCTCCACCACCTCGCCGTCGGGCGAGTCGAAGCCGCCGCTAGCGCCTTGCGCCTTGTTCACCCAGAACCCGCCGATGGAATCCGGCAGAGCGCTGGTGTTCTTGCTCGTCCAGAAGCTGATCGCGTTGGCGGAAATGAAACCCGTGCCCGCGGAGCTGAGCGCGCGCGCGCCGGTCGCGTCGGCCATGAACAGTTCCACGCTGCCCGAGCTCAGGTCGGTACCGAACTGGAACTGCTTCAGGTTGCCCACCCAGCGCGGGTTACCCTGCGGATCGGGGCGGAACATGCCCATGAAGATCTGGTTTTGGAAGGTGCCCTGCGCGTTCGCGCTCACCGGCAGGCTCGCCGAAGCGAACACGCTGTTCACCGCCTGCACCTCGTTCAGAATCTTGAGGATCGCCTGCAGCAGCGCGTTCATGTCGCCCAGGTTCACGGTGAAGAACTTCCCGCCGCCGTTCGACGCCATGCTGCGCAGCAATTGAACGTAGTCCGGGTTCGAGCCGTCGGTGACGGCGATGGTGTAGGTGACGATGTTCTGCTGGTTGGTGAAGTTGCCCGAAATGTCGGTCTGGTAGGCGAAGCGCGCCCATTCGTCCGCCCAGCTCCCCTGGTACTTGGCGTAGGTCGGATTCAAGCTGATCTGAGTTTGCTGGGCCGTCGTCGCGCCGGCGCAGCTCGCGCCGTTGGTGGGGCCCGCCGACCCGGCCGGGCAGGCGAGCGTCTGGAACACCGCGTTGTCGGTGTTGTCCTGCGGCTTGCCCGTGTTGGTGGCGTTCACGATGTAGATCAGGAAGTTCTTCTGGCACGCGTTGGCGATGGGAGAACTGGCGTAGTTGGTGCCGGAAAAACCGGTTTTCGCGCTGTAGAAGGCCCACACTTCCTGCATCGTCGCGCCGACTGCGGAGCCGTTCGCGGTATTGCTGCCGCTGCCGCCGACTTTCAGTTGCGCTATCTGAGACTGAAAGCTGGCGATTCCGGTTTTGTCCATCAGCGGCAACGCGCTGGGGGCGATGGTGGCCGGGAAGAAGAACGTCCCGCCGTTGCCGGAGCCCGTGCTGAACAACATCATCCCCAGGTTGAAGGCGCCGAGCAGGGCGGTGTTGGTCGCTATGTTATTCATCACGCTATAGAGTGCGCATTGCTCGAATCCTCCCGCAGTGTTTACGTTGCCGGCCGGAAGCGTCAGCCCTACCGAGCTGGGGCAGTTGAAGGATACGTTCGAGTTCCACGCGCCCGAGTTGTCCAGCACGACCAGGACATTGGGGGGGACGCCGGAGGCCTGGATGCCGGAAAAGAGATCGGTGTCCGCGGCCCTTACGACGGAGGCGGCCATCGCCGTGAAAAGCGCGAGCGCCGAGAAAAGTCTTTTAGCGAAGGTTCTCATGATGTCTGGCCTTTCTTTTGTGTGTCCCTGTATTTCCGGTCCCCGGTCAGCAGCTGGTGCCCGCCACGACCTTCAGGTTGACGCCCTGGTGCGTGGTCACGCTGAGGCCCGTGCCCGGGGAATCGGAATAGCTCGCCGACACGTCCCAGGTAGTGTTCGCGCAAAGCGAATTTCCGCTCGACCCGGTGCCGCCGACGATGCCCGAGTTCTGCAGGGCGGACGTGCCGAAACACGGGATGTCCTGGGGATTCGAGGAGTCGAGCTGATTTTGCTTGATCGGCGTGCTCGCGATGCAGACCGGGGTCGGCACGCTCACCCTGTAATCGGCCGTCCCGTCGTTGTCGAGGTCGACGCCGATCGTCTGGAGCGGGGGCAGCGGAATGTCGAAGTTGGCCGCCTTACTGATCATCTGCTCGATCGCCTGCTGCGTCGCCGCCTGCGCCTCGTCCTGCAGCTGCATGTTGTAGGCGATCTTGGTATTGACATTGGTCATGTTGATGCCGGCCACCACGAGCAAGGTCAGCACCACCAGCATGATGAGCGCCGTTATCAGCGCGAGGCCCGACTGGCCCGCGTTCCTTCCTTGCATCTTCGATGCGCTCATTGTTCCCTCATTCCGGCGACGTTGGCGATGCGCAGGACCGCGCTGTAGGTGTGCCTCTTGTAGCGGTCGTTGAACGGTCCCGCCGTCCCGGCACTTCCCATGTCATAGGTGCGGGTGTCCGTCCAGTCGCCGGTCAGATCGACATTGCGCGCGAGGACGTGCAGGCGCACCGTCACGATGTTTCCCCAGTTCTGCAAGGGGCCGCTCCAACCCGGAGCGGCGTTCCAGCCGGCGCAGGTCGGGGTGTTGTCGGCGCCCGGATCCGCGACGTAGCAGTCCGCCGAGCCGTTGGCGTCGAGATCGACGCCGTAATCGGCCTCCACATCCTGAACGCCTTCGGCGAGAGGCGTGATGTTGATTGCGCCGCCCACGAATTCCGCCACCTTCAAGGTGGGCGTGGCATCGGCGTTCGGTCCGCTGCACACGTTGCACGAGCCGACGTAATAGGCGCGTACCATGTAGCTGCGCAGCGGCGCGATCGCGGTACAGTCTTTCCGGTGCAGCGTGAAGCTCGCGCTGTTCGTATCGAGGACGAAAGTCTTCGGGTCGGAGTTGCATCCCGAAGCTTGCAGGTAAGCCTGACCGGCGACGGCGCCCGCCACGGCCGTAGCGGTCGAACTCACCCTGCGCACGACGACGATTCCGGTGTTGGGTTTAAAGTTCGCCAGGCAGGTGGGTGGAACGGCGCCGGGAGCGTAGCCGTAGACCGACGCCGGGACCTTAATGGGCGAGGTGGTGTTGTCGAAGCCGAGGCTGCCCACCGCAGTTGCGCAGGGATCGGGTGTCGAAACCGTCGCGCCCTTCGGCGAGAAGGTGCCGTAGAACCCGGCAAGGGTCAGATCGTTGCCGATCACCTGCATCGCGTAGCGTCCCGTCTCGATCTGGCGGCTGGTCTTCTCCAGCTCGCGGCTGGAGATGCTGTGGGTGATCGTGACGCTCGCGATCCCGATCAGCAGGAAAAGGGAAATGGTCATCGCGATCATCAGCTCCACCAGGCTGAAGCCGTCCTGCCAAGGCCGGATGCGGCGCGCGCGTTTCATGGCGATGTGAGTGTCCCGATGCGCAATGTCAGCGTCACGGCGCGGCGCAGGGTCTCGGTGGCCCCGTATTGCCCCTGGCCGCAGGTGACCTTGGGCGCCGCGGTGGGCGTCATTCCCTGCCACACGACGCTGATCATGTAGATGTTGTTCGTCGCATCGAGCTGGGTGATGCACCCCCTCGCGCCGATCATCGCCCCGATCTTGTTTCCCCCCTTCGTTTCCGCGCTGCCGAGCAGCAATGCATTCCAGTCGGTGATGTCGGCCACCGCCTGGGCGTTCTGCGCGGCGCTGCCGAGGGTGCAGGTAGGTGTGTCGGCATATCCCGTCCCGAATTGCGTGCCGACCGTCCCATTGGAATAGCAGCCCGCCACCGAGCGGTTCGACTCGATCCTGTTGAACATGTCCCGCATGAGGATCACCGCCTGGACGCGCTGATACGACTCCAGTTCCGCAGTATTGGCCCGGGTCATCAATCCCAACAGGCCCAGCAACCCCAGGAGCAGAATGAGCAGCGTGATCAGCACCTCCAGCATGGCGAACCCGCCGATCGACTTGCACCCGCGGCTCAGCCCGCCCGAAGCGCCGTGCGTCGCGATCGCGAAGCTGCGTGCGGTCGAGTCCATCAGCAGCTCCCTATCTTCGAGCTGGGCATCCCGCCGAGCTTGATGCTCAGGCATCGCGTCTGGACCTGAGCCGAGATGTCAGCCGGCGCGACCGTGAAGTCGGTCGTCGGGGTGGCGAGCCGCCCGTCGTTCGAGTAGGTGATCGTCGTGAGCGAGGCGGAATTGGCGATACTGACGCTGCCGCCATACGGATCCTGAGTGCGCAAGGTCAAGGCGCCCGCCGAAACGGTCCAACCCTGCGTCCAGCCGCCCGCGGCTTGTGTCATGCTCACGTTGGCGTTGCGCTTGATCGCCTCGCTGCGTGCAAAGACCAGAGACGTCATCAGGTCATACGAGGCTCCGCGCACTCTTTGCGTCAGCACGAAATTCTGGTAGCTCGGCAGCGCCACGGTCGCAAGAATCGCGAGCACAACGAGAGCCGTGAGGAGTTCGATCAGCGTAAACCCCAGGGAGGCTTTCATGGCTCTGCCGTGGACCTCAACGGTTCCAGCAATTCGCAACGCCGCCCGGACCGCTCGCCGCTTTCGCCCCCGTGCTGTCGATAGTCAGCGTCCCGCAATTGGCATCGTTGTCCGCCTGCCCGCCAATGGGCGCGGCCTGGATGGTGTATCCCGGCGGAGCGGCGGTCATGTTCGTGATGGTGACGGTATAGTTGGGCGAAACCGTGTTTGGCACCGGCGGAGAGGGAGAGCTCCCGGGGCAAGCGGGGATGCCGTAAAGGGTGCAGAGGTCCGGGGCGTATGCCCGCGCGTCCAGAAGGTATCGCTCCTGTCTGCTCGTCACTTCGAGCATGAAACCCTGTGCGGCGGAGCGGTTGCCCCGCGCAACGTATCTCAAATAAGAGGGGTAAGCAGCCGCCGCCAATATACCTACGATGGCTATCGTGACCAACAGCTCGACCAACGTGAAGCCTGCAGCGTGCCCTCGTCTTGCCGCGTGTTTGCTCGATCTCATAGTTCCATCCCTTCGCCGCGTTCTGATGTTTGCGTAAGCCAAACTGGGAACACCAGTCTATTGAAATGGACCGCGGGACGCACCCTTCGCCGACGTAGGGTCGCTTAAGAGGAATGAACGGCGTTCCCGAACCGACGTTTTGTGACGTAGTGCACACCTCGAAGAACAGGTTGGCCGCGACTGACCTACTGATTACGAATCAGTTGCTCTGCCAGCTGAGCTGGGCCAGCCTGCGCCCGGACGGGCGTAAGGATGAGCGCGACTACACGGCAGCGGGCGATCTCCGCCGATCGCGGCGACGACTTACGGGTTGGAGCGCGTGCGGATGATGATGTCGACGCCCTCGGCAACCGTTCCCGCCGGCAGCGGCGGCAGGCCCACCACGCGGATGTCCTTCGCCGGTATATCGGTGAGCCGGCCGCTCACGACGTCGTAGAGATGATGGTGAGGTTCCGTGTTGGGGTCATACACGACTTTCGCCGGGTTGACGACCAGCTCGCGGATCAGCTTCTTCTCGAGGAAAAGCTTAAGCGTATTGTAAACAGTCGCTTTCGAAGCTTCCGCGTAGCGCGAGTTGACGAGCGCCAGGATCTGATCCGCGGAGAGATGTTCCCGCCGCGCGAACAATGCGTGCGCGATCTCGATGCGCTGATGCGTCGGCGTAATTCCCCGCCGTCGCAGCAATTCCGCGACGGTTTTCCGGTTATGCGCCTGAAGCTTCACGGGAATCATTCTAGGCCAGAAGCTGGACTCTGTCTAATTCGAGCTCGTGCCCGTGATTGACTGGCGAGCAGGATCGCGCGGGTCAACGAGAAGGGCGAGCGCTACTTTCTCGACGACATCGCGCAGGAAAAAGGGAGGGCACGGTCTCTTGTCGACCGCTGGAGCAAACAGCGGCCCGCCGATTGACTGACGGACCCTAGAAAGGCACCGCAGCCAGTCCTTTGGGGAGAGGGAAAACCACGCTCTCCTCGATCCCCTCGAGCGAGGTCACGCGTGTAGCACCGAGCTCGCGCAGCTTGTCGATCACTTCCTGAACCAGTACCTCGGGCGCGGAAGCCCCGGCTGTCACCCCGACTCGCTGCAGGCCCGCGATCCATTCCGCCTTCAGTTGCGAGGCGTTGTCCACCATGTAGGCCGCGATGCCGCGGCTGTGCGCGACCTCGCGCAGCCGGTTGGAATTCGAGCTGTTGGGCGAGCCGACGACGATCACGACCTCGCACTGCGGCGACATGAACTTGACCGCGTCCTGCCGGTTCTGCGTCGCGTAGCAGATGTCGTCCTTCTTCGGCCCGGTGATCGCCGGAAAGCGCTCTTTCAGCGCTTGCACGATCGCCGCCGCGTCGTCCACCGAGAGCGTGGTCTGCGTCACGTAGGAAAGCTTGAGCGGATCGCGCACCTGCAGGCGCGCAACGTCCCCGGTGGTCTCCACGAAGTACATGCCTTCGGCGGACTGGCCCATCGTGCCTTCCACTTCCGGATGCCCGCGGTGCCCGATCATGACGATCTCGCGGCCCGCGTCGCGCATCCTCGCCACTTCGACGTGCACCTTGGTGACGAGCGGACAGGTCGCGTCGAACACGCGCAGCCCCCGCGACGCGGCCTCGCCGCGCACCGCTTTCGACACGCCGTGGGCGCTGAAGATCACGGTGCTGCCGGGAGGGACTTCGGCGAGCGCCTCGACGAACACCGCGCCCTTGCTCTTCAGGTCCTCGACGACGTACTTGTTGTGCACCACCTCGTGGCGGACGTAGATCGGCGCTCCGTGGACGGCGAGCGCCCGCTCGACGATGCCGATCGCGCGCTCCACGCCCGCGCAGAATCCCCTGGGATTGGCCAACAGGACTTCCATCGTCCGCATTCTACGGCCTTTGTCCGGTGGCGGCAGAGCGCAGCCCATCGAGGATCAGCAGCCCCGCGCCCACCGTGATCGCGGAATCCGCGACGTTGAACGCCCAGAAGTGCCAGCCGAACGCGTGAAAGTCCAGAAAGTCCAGCACGTAACCCAGCGCGACCCGGTCCCAGACGTTGCCGAGCGCCCCCCCCAGGATCAGCGCGAGGCCGGCGCAGAACAGCCGTTCGCCCGGATGCCTCGCGAGCAAGGCCACGATGACGGCGACCGCGACCGCGGCGACGCCGATGAACAGCACCCTCTGCCAGCCGCCCGCGTCCGACAGGAAACTGAATGCCGCGCCGCGGTTGTAGGCGAGCACGAGGTTGAAAAACCCGGTGATCTCGCGCACCTCCCCCGGGCGCAGGCTCGCGCCGATCGCGTGCTTGCTCGCCTGGTCGGCAACCGCGATGAACGCGGCGACCGCGAGCCACGGCGCGATGCGTTTCAAATTCGCGAGCATCACGCGAATCGCCGGGGCTCGCCGGGGCCGTAAAGATTCAGCACGCAGCGCCCGCAGATCTCCGGGTGCTTCGGATCGGCTCCGACGTCTGCGCGCCAGTGCCAGCAGCGTTCGCATTTTTTGTGCGGACTGGGAACCGCCACGACTCTAATCGCCTCTGTGCCGTCTTGCGTCCGACCGAGCGCTGCGTCCTGGCGCAATGTGGCTTTCGAGGTAATCAAAACAAATTTCAGATCCTCGCCGAGCTTCGATAGATCGTCGAAAGTTGACGGCCCGACGTAAACGTCCACTTCAGCCTGCAACGAAGACCCTATTTTGCCGGCCACCCGCAGATCTTCTAGTTGCTTTAGAACGCTCTTTCGAATCTCCCGCAAGTTATGCCAGCGCGTCATGAGGTGAACCTGGTTTTCGACCTCAGGAAGCCTGTAATAGGTGTGAACGAAGATGGTGTCATCCCCTGGCTGAAATGCCTTCCACGCTTCTTCCGCGGTGAAGCTGAGTATCGGGGCCATGAGGCAAAGCAGGCTCCGGGTGATGTGGTAGAGCGCGTTCTGCGCCGAGCGCCGCGCGGGCGAATTCGCGGCGCTCGTATACAGGCGGTCCTTGAGGATGTCGAGGTAGAACGCGCCGAGGTCCTCCGAGCAGAACGTCTGCAGCCTCGCGACCGCGGGATGGAACTCGAATTTCTCGCAGTCGGCGAGGATCGCGGCCTGCAGCCCGGCGGTCAGCGCGAGCGCGTAGCGGTCGATCTCGACCCATCGTTCCACCGGCATCGCGTGCTGTTTCGGATCGAAGTCCGAGGTATTGGCGAGCAGGAACCGCAGCGTATTGCGGATGCGCCGGTAGCCTTCCACCACTCTTTTCAGGATCTCATCCGAGATCGACAGCTCGCCCGAATAGTCCGTCGCCGCGACCCACAGGCGCAGGATCTCCGCGCCGAGCGTTCCGGATACCTTCTGCGGCTCGATCGCGTTGCCCTGCGACTTGCTCATCTTGCGGCCTTCCCCGTCGACGAAAAATCCGTG
>WNGN01004477.1_pt1 | contig 11586 bp, 10 predicted proteins | sample 5400561 | NCBI WGS metagenome assembly WNGN01 (sample SAMN13153379, study PRJNA577476) | soil metagenome | isolation source: 115 cm soil or saprolite under Garry oak tree replicate 2 | place: USA:California | collected 2016-06-15
GGAACAGCGGGAACAGGATCAGCCCGAACGGGAAGTAGCCGTACCCATACCCGTGGTGGAAGCCCGGGCCGACCACCCGCACCGCCTCGACGGCGTGGCCGCCGTGCTCGAGCCCCCGGGACACCCCCAGGTTGTAGGCGCCGACCCCGATCCCGACCGCGGCCAGGATCGCGATCACCACCGCCCCGATACCGATCGCCCGTCGCATCTCGTCCTCCTTGGTTGACGGGGTTCCTCATCTCACGGGGCCCATGCTGCCGTGGTGGTGTGAAGGACCTGTGAACGCGGTGGGGAGGCCTGCGGGAGGGCCCGCCCGCCGAGGCCGCGCGGGCGCTGCCCGCGGCCTACGGGGAGGCGTCCCTGCGGCACTGCCGGCTCGCCACGGTGTAGGCCACGAGCAGGTCGGCGACCTTGTCGCGCTGGTTGGTGACCAGCAGCTCGATGAGCCGGTCGCCCCTTGTCGCGGTCTCCAGGCAGGCCGGGGAGGCCGACGGCCGCACCACGACCGACGTCGGGGGGGCCGGCCGGGTCGTGGGCGGGCGCGCCGCCGCCGCGCCCGCCGGCTCCCGGCCCGCCCGTGCGGACCCCAGGGCGAACCCGAGCACCATCCCGACCGCGAGGGTCGCCGCCGGGACGACCAGGCGCCACGCCCGCCGCGGGCGGGCGCTGCCGGTCTCCTCGGAGGCTGCCCGGTCGACCGCCACCGCCGTCAGCCGCTCGGACTCGAGCCGTGCCCGCGCCGAAAGGAGGGCCTGCCGCAGCTGCTCCACCTGGAGACCTCGTCCGTCCTGCTCCCCCTCCATGCATGCTCCTCTGGTGGTCGGTGCCCGCGACCAGGCGACCTCCGAACCCGCCCTCCCGTCACTCGGCGGCCAGGTAGGCGAGGGCGGCGGAGAGCGTGCCGCCCGTGGTCCCGCCGTCGAAGCGCTCGGCGATCCGGCCCCGCTTGTCGACCAGCACCGTGACCGGCTGGTACGGCACGTGCCAGCGGGCCCACGTCCGCCCGGACGCGTCGTTGGCGAGCGGGTAGGAGACGCCGAAGCGGCGCTGGTAGGCGCGGCCGCCGGCCACCGTGTCGTGGTAGGAGACGCCGACGAAGCCGACCCGGCCGGCGAACTCCCTGGCCACCCGTGACAGGTCCGGCTGCTCGACCTTGCAGATCGGGCACCAGGACTCGAAGAAGCTCACCAGCGCCGGCCGGCCGCGGAAGCCGTCCAGGGTGACCGTCTGGCCGTCGAAGGAGGTCACCCGCAGGGCAGGGGCCGGCCGGCGCCGCGCCGGGGGCACGATGCCGGGCGGCGGGGGCCTGGCCGGGCCTCGCGGGGCGGCGGCCGCGGTGGCGGGGGACGTGGAGGCGGGAACCGCGGGGGCCGCCTGACCGGTGCCCTCCTTGGGCGCGACGCAGGCGCCCAGGGCCAGGGCAAGGAAGGCGAGCAGAACGAACCGGCTGCGCATGCGCATGCTGGAGATCCTACCCGCCCGTCCGGCGGCTGCCGAAACGGCGGTCGCGCTCCCGGCAATCCCCCCATCGCTCCGCAGGGCCGGCCGCTCGTGGACGCGCTGCGGGGACCCGCGGGGAGGGCGCCGGTCACACCTGCAGGGTCACACGTGGACGTTCACACGTGGACGACCACGACCCGTGTGTCCTTGACCCGTGTGTCCTTGGGGCGGTCTGCTCGTCGACCAGCTGGTTGAGGTCGTCGGGGTCACTGGTCAGCACGACGACCGGTCGCGGGAGCCCCAGTGCGGGCGCGGCCACGACGGCATCGATGGCATCGATCGCGCAGCGATGGCCCGACAGCCCGGCGGCGCCGAGCAGCTCGCCGGCGCGCCGTCCCAGCTCGGCGGTTACCGGCAGTACGCCGACCCGCGAGAGCACGCGGTGCAGAGGAGCGTCTCGCGGTCCGCCACGAAGCTCCGCGAGCAGGTCGAGCTCGAGCTGCTTCGCGACGGCTTCCGTCACGTACTGGCTGAACGCGCCACGCCCCACGCGCCGCTGGACAGCGGCGGTGAGGTCCTCGGGCATCGACACGCTGACCTTGCGTGCCCGACCCGCTGGCCGGGAAGGCCTGCCAGCGTCGGCAGGTGAGGAAGCCATGAGCCGCGCCACCTGCTCACGGAACTCCGGAGAGGCCTTGCCGAGGTCGTGGAGGCCGGTGTGGCGCTCGACCCGTCGGCTGGGTGAGACTCCGCTCGTGGACCGAACCATGCCGCGGGGTCCGACGGAGCCAAGTTCCCGCATCGACCGCCGGTGACCGAGCGCGTCCTGTCGACCCGCGAGCGCCGCGGCGATCAGGGAGGGCCGCCGGGCATGGTGGCGCCGGGTCCAGCGGCGCCAGGCCGAGGGCCTCGACATGGAGGCGGTCGCCGCCCTCCTGCGCAAGCACCTCGCGAGCGGACCGCGCCGCCAGGCCGAGCTCACCTCGCTGCTCGCCGGGGAGGGGTTCCCGAGGATCGCGTGGCAGGGCGCCGGGCTCTGGCTCGACCTGGTCCGCGTCCCGCCCTCGGGCACCTGGCGGCGGCGGCGCGCCGACCTGTACGGCCTGGCCGACGACTGGCTCGGCCCCTCCGGCGTGACCGGGGCCGTGACCGAGGCCGAGGCGCTCGAGCACCTCGTCCGCCGGTACCTCGGCGGCTTCGGCCCCGCGCCGCCGCACGACGTGGCCAGCTGGGCCGGGCTCCCGGTGACGACGCTGCGCCCGGTGCTCGAGCGGCTGGGCCTGCGCCGGTTCCGCGACGGGCGCGGCCGGGAGCTGTTCGACCTGCCGCGTGCGCCGCTGCCCCACCCGGAGACGCCGGCGCCGGTGCGCTTCCTGCCCACCTGGGACGCGACGCTGCTGGTGCACGCCCGGCGCACCCAGATCCTCCCCGAGCGCTACCGCAGCCTGGTGTTCAATACGAAGACTCCGCACTCGGTCCCGACCTTCCTGGTCGATGGTGCGGTGGCCGGCATCTGGCGCTACGAGCGGGGGCAGGTGCGGCTCGAGCCGTTCGGCCTCCTCCCGCGCCTGGCGCGGCAGGAGCTCGACGACGAGGCGGAGCGCCTGGCCGCGTTCCACGCCGGGAGGAGCCGCACATGAAGGCCTTGCCATCGCGCGCAGGGTGGCTCACGGCCCCAGGTAGGAGGCGGCGACCCGCTTGGGCACGACCATGCGCCACGCCTCCACGACCAGCTCCCGCATCTCCGCCTCGTCGATCGCGTCCAGCCACACCCGCACCCAGTTGTACCGCTCGTCCGAGGCGACCGGCATGTGGAACTTCTCCGGCTCGCTCTCCACGAGCGCCGTCCGCTCCTCCTTGGGAAACGCGAACCCCATCGACGCCTCGTCCGGCGAGATCGAGACGAAGACGAGGCTGCCCACCCGGAACTTGACGTGGTCCCGTATCAGCCGCTCCTCGCTGCGCGGCAGCGAGCCAGCCAACCGCCGCACCTCCTCGGCCGTGACCATCCCGAAACCTCCTGAGGAGTTCCTGTGCGGCTAGGCTACTATTGTGCGTCCCTCGAGCGCGCCGTCGAGCTGGCCGCCCGCACCCCGACGCCCGGTACACCGGATCGACATGCGACCCGCCGTGCACGAGGCGGGGGTCGAGTGATCTGACGGCGGCCACGCCCGTCCGGGCCTCCTCATCGCACCACCGATGAGTTTCCGTGGGAGCCGACGTTTCACCTTCTGAGACATCGGCACAACGATCGGAGGCGAGATGAGCAAGCTCCTGGTGGGCAAGACCGCGATCATCTACGGCGGCGGTGGTGGGATCGGGGGTGGCGTGGCTCGGACCTTCGCCCGCGAGGGGGCGAAGGTCTTCCTCGTAGGACGCACGCGGGAGAAGCTCGACGCGGTAGCCGAGGACATCACGTCCGCCGGCGGGTCGGCGGAGATGGCCGTGGTCGACGCCCTGGACGAGCAGGCGGTCGACGAGCACGCCCGGGCTGTGGCCTCCAAGGCCGGCAGCGTCGACGTGTCGTTCAACCTCATCGCACGAGGAGACGTCCAGGGCACCCCGCTGGTGGACATGACGACGGACGAGCTCCTGCGCGCCGTCGTCACCGGGTTGCGGTCGAGCTTCATCACCGCACGGGCGGCGGCGCGCAGGATGATCGAGCAGGGGTCCGGCGTGATCTTGCACCTCAACAGCGCGTCGGGCGCCGAGGCGATGCCCGGCATGGGCAGCACCGGGCCGGCCGACGCGGCGACGGAGGCGTTCATGCGCTACCTGGCGGCCGAGGTAGGGCCGCAGGGCGTGCGCGTCTGCGGCATCTGGACGGCCGGCGTCGCCGAGACCCTGTCGGACGAGGGGATAGCGGCGGTCGCTGGAGACGGCGCTCCGACCGCGCGGGCCGCGGAGGAGATGATCGCGGGGATGGCCGCGTTGCGCCGCGCCCCCAGGCTGGCCGACGTCGCCGAGGTGGCGGCGTTCCTCGCGTCCGACCGGGCGGCGGGCATGACCGGGACGATGGCGAACGTGACCTGTGGGCTCGTCCTCAGGTGACGAGCGACGACACCAAGGAGGCCGCACCGTGGACTTCAAGCTCGAACTCGTGCTGCTGCCCGTCTCGGACGTGGACCGCGCCAAGACCTTCTACACCGAGCAGGCCGGCTTCAACCTGGACGTCGACCACCGCGCCGGCGACGAGTTCCGCGTCGTGCAGCTGACGCCGCCGGGCTCGGCGTGCTCGATCACCATCGGGACGGGCATCACCGACGCGGTACCGGGCTCCGTGCGGGGCACGCACCTGGTCGTCGCCGACATCGAGGCCGCGCGCGCCGAGCTCGTCGGACGCGGGGTGGACGTCGGCGAGGTCCGCCATCTCGAGTCGGGCGGGTGGGTGCCCGGCCCGGATCCCGAGCGCCGCGACTACGGCTCGTTCGCCGACTTCCGCGACCCCGACGGCAACAGCTGGGTCCTGCAGGAGGCCAGGCGAGGCGAGCCGGGGGCATGACCGGGACGATGGCGAACGTGACCTGCGGGCTGGTGCTCAGGTGACGATGGATCGAGCCGAGGAGATCGTGGCCGCGGCGATCGCCGGTGAGGAGTCCGCCTTCGCGGCGCTCACCGAGCGGCACCGCCGCGAGCTGCACGTCCACTGCTACCGGACGCTCGCCTCGTTCGACGAGGCGGAGGACGCCGTGCAGGAGACGTTCCTGCGCGCGTGGCGCAGCCGCGACAGCTTCGACGGCAGCGCGTTGTTCCGTGCGTGGCTCTACCGCATCGCGACCAACGTGTGCCTGGACATGCTCCGGCAGAGCTCGCGCCGCCTGACGGCGATGCGCTCGTTCGCCGAGGTGCCGTGGCTGCAGCCGTACCCGGACCGGTTGCTGGACGAGGCCGCGCCGAGCGGCGACCAGCCGGACGCGGTGGTCGTCGAGCGGGAGACGATCGAGCTGGCGTTCCTCGCCGCCATGCAGGTCCTGCCGCCGAGACAGCGCGCGGCGTTGATCGCCCGCGACGTGCTCGGCTGGCCGGCCAGCGAGACGGCGTCCCTGCTCGAGACGAGCGTCGCCGCGGCGAACAGTGCGCTGCAGCGAGCTCGCACGACGATGGGGGAGCACCTGCCGGCGCGGCGCGCGGAGTGGTCCGCCGGGGAGCCGAGCGCCGAGGAGCGGGCGCTGCTGGAGCGGTTCATCGACGCGCACGAGCGGTGCGACGCCGCGGCTGCCGTCGCGATCGCGGCGCAGGACATCCGGGTCACGATGCCGCCGAACCCGTTCTTCTTCGAGGGGCTCGAGATGGTCGCGCCGCTCCTCGAGCGCGCGTTTGGAGCGGACAGGGACGGCGACTGGCGCCTGGTGCCGACGCGGGCCAACCGCATGCCGACGGCCGCGAGCTACCTCCGTCGGCCGGGCGACACCGAGTTCCGCGCGTTCAAGTTCGACGTCCTGCGCATCGAGGACGGCGCCATCGCGGAGATCACGACGTTCGGCGCCGGGCTGTTCCCGGCATTCGGCCTCCCACCGACACTCTGAGGACGAGCAGCCGGCGGACCGCTCGATATCAGCTGCAGCCGCTGGTCGTGCCGCAGGACTCGCAGACGAAGCACGACCCGGCCGGGCGCATCCGTACCCCGCAGGTCGAGCAGAACGGGGCGTCGACCGCTGCCGTCCCCGGCGTGAACGCGAGCCCGGCAGCCGGGGCCCTGCTCGCCGGCGCCGGCGGCTTCGGCTGCGTCGCCGGCGCCGCGCCCGAGGCCTCGGCGGGAGCCGGGGCCGGGCCGCTCGCGTCCGTGCCGTTCAGCGCGGCGGTGCGCTCCGCGGCCGTCCGGATGCCGAGGGCGTGCCGCGTCTCGGTGTCCAGGTAGTCGATCGCGAGGCGGCGGGCCAGGTAGTCGACCAGGCTCTGGGCGATGCGGACGTCGGGGTCGTCGGTCATGCCGTTGGGCTCGAAGATCATGTTGGTGAACTTCGCCACCAGGGCCTCGAGCGGCACCCCGTACTGCAGGCCGACGCTGACCGCGATCGCGAAGGCGTCCATGACGCCCGACAGGGTGGAGCCCTGCTTCGACACCTTGACGAAGATCTCGCCGAGGCCGTCGTCAGGGTACGACCCGGCGGTCAGGTACCCCTCGATGTCGCCGACCCGGAACGAGGTCGTCGTCGACGGCCGCGACTTGGGCAGGCGCCGCCGGACCGGTGCATGGTCGACCTCGATGACCGCGCCGGTGTCGGTGGTCACCTTCCTGTCGGCCGAGAGCGGCTGGCCCACCTTGCAGTTGTCCCGGTAGATCGCGAGCGCCTTGAGCCCGAGCCTCCACCCCTCGACGAACACCTGCTCTACTTCGTCGACTGTGGCAGATTCGGGGACATTGGCCGTCTTGGAGATCGCGCCGCTGATGAACGGCTGGGCCGCCGCCATCATGCGGAGGTGTCCCATGTAGTGGATCGGCGAGTCGCCCATCGCGCAGTCGAACACCGGGTAGTGCTCCGCGCGCAGCACGGGCGCGCCCTTCACCGAGTTGTGCACGGCGATGTACTCGACGATCGCCTGCACGTGCTCCTCGGCGTAGCCGAGCTTGCCGAGCGCCCGGGGCACCGACTGGTTCACGATCGACATCGAGCCGCCGCCGACCAGCTTCTTCGTCTTCACCAGCGCGAGGTCGGGCTCGATCCCGGTCGTATCGCAGTCCATCAGGAACGAGATCGTGCCGGTCGGGGCCAGGACGCTCGCCTGCGCGTTCCTGAACCCGAACTCGGTGCCGAGCCGCAGCGCGTCGTCCCACGACTGGCGGGCGGCCTCGAGCAGGTCGGGCTGCACGAGCCCCGCGTCGATGTCGTCGACCGCCCTGCGGTGCTTGGCGATCACCCCCAGCATGGGCTTGCGGTTCTTCGCGTAGCCGGCGAACGGCCCGGTCACCTCCGCGACCCGGGCGCTCGTGCGATAGCTCTGCCCGGTCAGCAGCGCGGTGATCGCGCCAGCCCAGGCCCGGCCCACGTCGGAGTCGTATGGCAGACCCTGGGTCATCAGCAGCGCGCCGAGGTTCGCGTACCCGATCCCGAGCTGCCGGTAGTCGACCGCGTTCTTCGCGATCCGCTCCGTCGGGTAGGACGAGTTGCCGACGATGATCTCCTGCGCGAGGAAGACGATGTCGATCGCGTGCCGGTAGGCCTCCACGTCGAACACGCCGTCCTCGCCGAGGAATTTCATTAAATTAAGACTGGCCAGATTGCAGGCCGAATTGTCCAGGTGCATATATTCGGAACACGGGTTAGATGCATTTATTCGACCCGATTCCGGGGTCGTGTGCCAGTCGTTGATCGTGGTGTCGTACTGCATGCCGGGGTCGGCGCACTCCCAGGCGGCCTGGGCGATCTCGCGCATGAGGTCCCGGGCCCGGACCGTCTCGGTCACGTGCCCGTCGAGGACCGCCTTGAGGTCGAAGGGCGCGTCGCTTCCGTAGGCCCGCATGAAGTCGTCGGTGACCCGCACCGAGTTGTTGGCGTTCTGGTACTGGATGCTGATCGAGTCCCGGCCGTCGAGGTCCATGTCGAAGCCGGTGTCGCGCAGCGCCCGGGCCTTGTGCTCCTCGCGAGCCTTGCACCAGATGAAGTCGCGCACGTCGGGATGGTCGACATTCAGGATGACCATTTTGGCCGCTCTGCGTGTTTTTCCCCCGCTCTTGATCGTGCCGGCCGAGGCGTCGGCGCCACGCATGAACGACACCGGGCCGGACGCCTCTCCCCCGTTGCCGAGCGCCTCGCGGGACGAGCGGATCGTGGACAGGTTGACGCCCGACCCGGACCCGCCCTTGAAGATCATGCCCTCCTCGACGTACCAGTTGAGGATCGAGGGCATGGTGTCCTCGACGGAGAGGATGAAGCAGTTGTGGACCCGAATGTTGTTCGAGAGGTATTCGCCGCTGTCGGTCTGGATGTCGAACACGGGCTGCGCGCCCCGGTCCTGGATGGCGAGGATCTTCTCCTCACGCAGCGGCGGGCAGACCTTGCCATCCTGGCCGAGCGACGCGTCCAGGGCGGCGACGTTCTTGGCTGAGAGGAACCCGACCTTCGACCGGAAGGTCGCACGCTCGGAGCGCACGCTGATGCTCACTTCGAACAGGTCCGAGCGGTCAGGCCGGGCGTCCGCCTTGCGGAGCCGCCGGGAGTAGATGCCGAGGCGGAGCAGCAGGACCTGGAGGTCCTCAGTCCACTGCCTGCTGATCACGGCGACGGCTACACGCCCGCTGCCGCCCCGCACGGTGACGTACCCGTCGGCCTGGAAGATGCTGCGCAGGTAGGCGGCGACAGCCTCGTTGGGGGCGTTCCAGAGCCGCATGGGCACCCGGAGCTCGTGCCGACGGGCGAGCAGCCCCCATGACTCGACGAAGGGCCGGAGCACCTCTCCGTAGAGCCGGATGCGCCGGCCGACGAGCGCGGCGTCGCGGGTCCCGGATGTCCGGACGTGCTGGTGGACCCCTGGGAAGACGACCTGCAGGTGCCGCTGCACCCAGTCGTGCTCCTCCTCGGTCACCGTCAGGAACTCGATTGTGAGCGAGGTGTTCGTGCCGGTCAGGTACTGGCCGACAAACCCGCCCGCCTGAAGCCACCCGGCCAGCGCGGCCTCTGATGCCTCCCTGGTGGTTGGCTCGCTCCGGACGAGCGTCGCCGTGCCACCGCCCTCCTCGGAGCGCCGCTCGAGCGAAGCCGCCAGCCGGCCGACGGCGTCGTCCTCGGAGGCACGATGCGGGTAGAGGTGCAGTCGCATGCCGGGCTGGAGCTGGTCGATGCGCAGCCACGTGCCGTGGGTCCGCCGCTCGGGCACGGCGTACACCAGGTGGTCGGCGGTCGCCTCGAGGAACGAACCGTTGCGCAGCAGCACCCGGTAGACGCGCTTGTCGCCGTTGGCCTTGACCGCCCGCACCCGGGTCTCGCCGTGCGCGTCGTAGACGACGGTGCCGATGGCATTGCGCTCGACCAGCTCACCAATCGGCACCATGCCGGTCGGCGTGCTGACCAGCGCGCCGTAGGGCTGGCAGGCCGAGCACTGCGGCTCGGGCTCGACCCCGACGTTGAACCAGACCGGGGAGTTGAATGCGGCCTTCTGGTTGACCAGGACGTGGGTCAGCTCGGACTGGAACGCCTCGGCGTCGCCGCCGCCGGCGAAGTAGCCGTCCTTGACCCCCCACTGGGTGATCGTGCCAGCGACCCGGTCGACCATCTGGCGGACGGAGCTCTCGCGCTGGGGCGTGCCGAGCGGCCCGCGGAAGTACTTCTGGGCGACGATGGTGGTCGCGTTCTGCGACCAGGTGCTGGGGAACTCGAGCCCGCGCTGCTCGAAGGCGGTCGTGCCGTCGCGCCAGTTGGTGATCACGGCGTCCCGGCGGTCCCAGGTCAGCTCGTCGTACGGGTGGGTGCCCTCGCGCGTGAAGTAGCGGCGCACCTGCAGCCCCTTGCGGGCGGGGCCTTGCCCGACCGACAGGGCATCCCGGGTCTTGGCCATGATGACCTCCTAGCCAGTCCCCGGCGGGGACGGCACCTCATGTCCCCGGAGAAGCGGCGCGCAGGCGGATGGACCGGCCTCCGCGAACCGGGTGGGACGGCGACGGACTCGAACTACAGCGCTGTGATTAAGCAACGGGACGAGGGTCTTGGTCAAGCGCTACGTCCACAAGATGTTGTGGATAAGTTGCATCCCACGTAGGATTATACCACTATATCTTGTGGTGGCCGATCCCCGTCGGCCGGGGGAGGAGACCGGTGCGCTGCCCCTTCTGCGGTACCGACGACGACCGCGTGATCGACTCCCGTCCCTCCGAGGACGGGGGGACGATCCGCCGCCGGCGCGCCTGTGCGGGGTGCGGACGGCGCTTCACGACCTTCGAACGGGTCGAGGAGGCGCCCCTGCTCGTCTTCAAGCGGGACGGCTCCAAGGAGCAGTTCGATCCGTCCAAGCTGATCTCCGGGCTCGAGAAGGCCTGCAAGAACCGTCCGATCACCCACGCACAGATCCTACGGATGACCAGTGACATCGAGGAGACGCTGCGCGCCCGCGGCCAGCGCGAGGTCGAGAGCCAGGAGGTCGGTATCGAGCTGCTGAACGCCCTGCGCGAGCTCGACGCGGTCGCCTACATGCGGTTCGCGAGCGTGTACAAGGACTTCCAGGACCCGGCCGACTTCCAGCGCGAGCTGGCGAGCCTGCGCTCGCTGCGCAAGACGACGCCGCCCAAGCCACGCAGGCGCGCCGCGACCTCGTAGCGCCGGCCGGCGGGCGGGGGGTCTTGACGCCCGAGGGCACGATGCCTAGCCTTCCTTGGCATGCGGCGACGTCACGAGGCGGCCGGGGAGATCGAGCGGTACCTCGAGCAGCTCGGCCGGGAGCTGCCGGTGCCCGCACGGCTCCACCGGCGCATCCTGGCCGAGGCCCGCGAGCACCTGCGGGACGCGAGCGGCGAGCTGCGCGCCCGCGGCCTTCCCTCCGGGGAGGCGGCCCGCGCGGCGGTGGCCCGCTTCGGCGCGGCCCGCGAGATCGGCCGGTGCTTCGTCGAGGAGCTGGCCGCTGGCAGCGCCCGCCGGGCGGGGGCCGCCGCGACCGCGGCGGTGGCCGGGGGGCTGGCCGGCTTCCTGGCCGCGTGCCTCGCCGTCACCGCGGCCGGGCTCGCGACGTCGAGCGTTGCCGCCCTGGCCCAGATCGTCGACCCGCGCCTCGGGACGCTGCTGCTCGTGGCCTTCCAGGTGGCGGCGGTGGCCGGGACGCTCGGCCTGGTCCGCTGGCTGCGCTGGTCGGCGCGGGCCGCCATCCCCCTCCCGGACCTGCGCCTGCTGCTCCGTACCTGCGGCGTGGCCGCCGGCGCGGTCGCGGTCGGGGTGGCGGGCGAGGCCGCCGCCCTGCTCGAGCTGCCCAGAGGCGGCGAGACCGGGCGTGCCGGGGCGGCGCTCACGGCCGCGGTGCTGGCCGGGGGGCCGCTCGCCGTGGCGGCGGCGGTCGCGGTGGCCCGCGCGGCGACCTGGGCGGCCAGGCTGGAACGGGCCGGCACGGCGGGCTGCCCGCCGCTCCCGGCGGACGTGCTCGACGACGTCGGCGCGTTGGTCGAGCTGGCCCATGTCCGGTCGGCGTGGCGCTGGCCGGCGGCGGCGGGGCTGCTCGACCGCGGCG
>WNGN01002865.1_pt1 | contig 11584 bp, 10 predicted proteins | sample 5400561 | NCBI WGS metagenome assembly WNGN01 (sample SAMN13153379, study PRJNA577476) | soil metagenome | isolation source: 115 cm soil or saprolite under Garry oak tree replicate 2 | place: USA:California | collected 2016-06-15
CCCCATCAGAATCCTCTGGAGGAGACTCATCACCGGTCAAGGTCCTTCCACATCGAAGTTTCTCTCAATTACCGGTCTATCTTTGCTATCACCCGAACGCGCAAAACGTAAAACGGGATATCCAACCTTTACCATGAACGGGTGGAGTGGGGTCCACTGGCTTGAGTGGATCTTCATTGTAGTCTCGTCGGTACTGTTTGGTCTTGCACATGTCGAATCGGGAGGCGGGACGAACTGGGGGGCAGGGAAAGTCGCTACAGCGGCCATCTCGGGCTTTGTCATTGCCATCGCGTTTGTAGCCTATGGAGCGTACGCAGCGATTCTCCTTCACTGGTTCTTTGATGTTTACTTTGAAATAGCGCTTGTGGGCAACTCCATTTTCGGTGGGCCCTTTTCGCTTCTCCCTTTCGTTTTCGTTCTGACATCACTAATAGTCGGAACTTTGTCGGTACTGGTTGTGATAGGATGGGGTGATGCGAAGAATTACTCCTCGCGCAAGTCCAACGACTTATAAGACACCCGAACCCGAAGGTTTGCCTGTCCAGGCGTAGGAGCTTGCATCACCGCCAAGTCCGACAGAACCGAATTTGAGCAGTTCACTTACTAGGGAACCAAAGAATTCTTCTCATGCTGGATCGGCGTCGAGCCACGATTACGTCCTAGGCAAGAACTTTGATCCGGTGGGCGAAGAATCCAAATGGCGCGAGTATTGGCGAGAGCACGACGTTTACCGGTTCGACCCTCATGACAAGTCGCGTAGAACGTTCAGTATAGACACACCTCCGCCGTATCCTAGCGGTGATTTTCATGTCGGGAACGCTCTGAACTGGTGTTACATCGATTTCGTAGCACGTTACAAACGGATGAAGGGGTTCAACGTTCACTTTCCACAGGGCTGGGATTGCCACGGGCTACCGACAGAGGTCAGAGTTGAACAGACGTTCAAGATCCGCAAGAACGATCTACCCCCGGACCAGTTCGTCGAGATGTGCCGCAAGCTTACTGCCGAATACATCACCAAGATGAAACAGTCGATGAATCTGCTAGGAATATCCTCCGACTGGGCGCTCGAATACAAGACAATGGACCCTTCTTACTACAAGCTTACTCAACTCTCCTTCCTTGAACTTCTCAAATCAGGGCATCTATACCGCGGCGAGCACCCCGTCAATTGGTGTCCCCGTGACGAGACCGCGATAGCAGAAGCAGAAGTGGTATACCAAGAACGCAAAGGGACGCTACACTATATCCGATTCGGAGCCGCTAACGAAGGCATCGAGATCGCATCGACCCGCCCTGAGCTTCTCGCAGCCTGCGCCGGAATTGCAGTGCATCCCAAGGATGAAAAGTACAAGGCAATAGTTGAAAAGACCATTACGGTGCCCATCTTCGGCCAGCAAGCACGAGTGATTTCCGACGACGAGGTGGATCCCCACTATGGTACAGGAGCGGTAATGATTTGCACGTTCGGGGACAAGACCGACGTAAGATGGCAAAAGAAATACCATCTCCCAATCATCAAGGTGCTGACAGAAAATGGCAGACTATCCGTTGACGACCCACGGTTCAAGGGACTCAAAGCCGAGGAAGCAAGAAAGAAGATAGTTGCCGAACTTCAGGCTAAAGGACTGCTCAACAAGACGGAACCGATAACCCAGAACATTGGAACATGTTGGCGATGTCAAACCCCTGTCGAGATTATCGCAAGACCTCAATGGTTCATGAAGACCCGGGACATGACTCAAAAGGTGGTAGAGTGGGCTGGAAAGCTAAGTTGGATCCCACACTTCTCTAAGCAACGACTCGTCGACTGGGCCGAGTCTCTCGACTGGGACTGGGTAATCTCAAGACAGAGAATCTTTGCCACCCCTATACCTGTTTGGTACTGCACGAAGTGCGAGTCGACGATCATCCCTGATGAAAAGAGCCTGCCGGTGGACCCTCGCAAGGACAAGCCACCAGAGGAAAAATGCCCCAAATGTGGCAACCGTGAGCTTCGAGGTGAAACAGATGTGCTTGACACATGGATGGACTCGTCCATAACCGCCGCGGTTCATGCCGGATGGCCAAACAAATCAGAACTATTCAACCAACTCTTTCCGGCAGACCTTCAGCCAAACGGGCTGGACATAGTCCGGACATGGGACTACTATCTACTAGTTAGAAGCCTCGCATTGTTCGGCATAGCGCCCTACAAGACCCTCCTCATCAACGGCATGGTGAAAGGGACCGACGGCCGTATGATGCACAAATCCTACGGAAATTACGTCGTAGCAGACGAGGCGATCCTGAAAGTCGGTGCTGACGCGTTTCGACAATGGGCAGCAGCGGGCGGATCGACGGGTTACGACATACCATTCCGTTGGAACGAACTTGAACATGGGAAGAAGTTCCTGACCAAGCTCTGGAACGTAGCCAGATTCGTTCTTACCAACGCCACCGATCCCCTACCTCCAAAAAAACCCAGTAACCTCTCCCTCACTGATAGCTGGCTTCTAGCTTCCCTTCAGAAGTTGACACAGGAAGTATCAGAGGCGTTTGAGGCGTTCCAGTTCAACACAGCCTTGGAAGCGATAAGGAACTTCACCTGGCATGCACTCGCCGATGACTACTTGGAAGCAGTCAAGCATAGGCTCCAACCCGGGAGGGAGCTATCTGACCTCAAGGCAACCCAATATTGCCTGCGGGAGGCCCTAATGACCGTTTGCAAACTCCTCGCACCCATATGCCCCCACATCTCAGAAGCAGTCTACCATCAATTCCCATCAGGAGCCACTAAGAGCGTCCACTTGGAAAACTGGCCAGAGCATGAAAAAGCGCTCGACGATACTTCGATTCGTAACGGCAAGCTCCTTCTAGACCTGATTGCTCATGCTCGACGCGAGAAATCCTCGAAGGGTCTGTCGCTAGGCGAGAAAGTCAAGAGGATCGTAGTCAGCACTGAGGCCGAACACCTCCACCTTCTGAAGGAGAACGAGGAGACTATTCTTAGAACGCTCAAAGCAGATACTTTGGACCTTGAACGTTTGCCATCGAATTCCAGCCCGGGAAGAGAACCAAGCGCGGAATTCAAAGTCGAAATCGTCGCCTAGGTCAAGTCTTATATCATAACCGCCTGAAAAACTGTTTTAGAAGGCGTCTTTGGGCCGACCGGTCACGATGAGAATGGTTTCAAGCAAGTTCTCGCTTGTAGCAATCTTTTCATATTGACCAGTGCGGTTCAAGCCACTTAACAAACACAAAGGATTGCAAGAAAGAATGGGAGAAGAGAGACCGAGAAGAAGCTACGGTAGAAAGGGAGGTTACTCTAGAAGCGGCGGAGGAAGCGGTGGAGGAGGAGGGTATGGCAGAGGCGGCGGAGGGGGAAGCTACGGCCGTGGTGGAGGCGGCGGTGGCGGCCGAGGATATGATCGCGGTTACGACCGCGACCGCGGACAGGACAGAAACCGCGGACCGGCACCCGTCGAGGAAGGTCAAGAAGTGGATGTCACGATCGACTCCGTCGGCAAGCGAGGGGATGGAATAGCCCGAATCAACAACTTTGTTGTCTTCGTACCCGGCACGAACCAAGGCGACCAAGTAAAAGTTAGAATAACATCGGTAAGAGGCAACTTCGCGACCGGAGAAGTCGTAACAGGGGAACAGCAGTGAAAATCGCGGAACTCAAGCCTGGAATGAGGAGAGTAGATGTGGCGGGAAAAATTGTTGACATGGAGACCCCGAGAGACGTCCAAACAAAATTCGGACCTGGACAAGTTGCCAGCGCAACTCTTCAAGACGAGTCCGGAACAGTGAAGGTCACTTTGTGGAACGAAAACATAACAAAAGTGGCAGTCAACGACACTGTCCAAATCGAAAACGGGTATGTTGACTCGTTTAGAGGCGAGCTCCAACTTAACGTTGGAAGATACGGGAAGCTAGCGAAAGTAGAGTCAGCCTGAACACCAATTCCGGGACAATAGATTTTCCCAGATCGACAGTTCCCGTGGGACGTCCTGATTACTCGATACTGACTTTAGGAGACGACGTATCTGGTGCGCCGAGCGTGTATCTTGTGAGCACCGTTTTTCTCTGCTGGTTTTCGACCTGAGCCACGACTTCGATGAATCCCTCGATCTTCGTTCCGAGTATTTTCTTCTTTAGTAATTGATCGACCTGGAAAATTCCTGACTCGTTGTACATGCTTATCTCTACGATGATCGGTTTCTGTTTGCTCTTCCGGATTTTCACGTCCCTGATCGACATTGCCGAGAGAGCATGAATGTCCTTTTTCCCTGCTGTGAACGGAATTCTGGCCCGGCCCTCTTTCATATCCAAAGCGTCCGCGACCCTCACAACCCCAGCCTCGATTGTGAATTGCGGAATCTCAGATTCGTGAGCGTAAATTGTGTGAAGAGCTTCGGCGGTTATGATAGCCCTCTCCTTTTCCCCGTATATGCCCATCAACAGTCCTGGTATTATCTGAGCCGCGAGAGAGACGCTGAAGATTTGATGGTTTTCCCGATGGGCGACCATCCCCAAATCGTGCAACACCGACCCGAGAAAAACAACAACTTCTGCATCATCATTTGTGAGCTTATGATCGGTGACGATACTAGGCTCCACACCTGCCTCGATCAGATTTCGAAGAATCTTCAAACCAATGTTCGAGACTATGGCGAAATGGACTCTCCCGTGATCTGAAAGTCCAAGCCTCCGGACCGCATTAGTGTTTATGCAATCCCAGAGACTCTGAAGATATTCGTCACTGTTGACGCGGTCAAGAACTGTTTTGAGTTTCTGGTTCGAGTTGTAAGGCAGGTTAATCGTTGTAGTACGCACCGACAATCGGGTTCTTCCCGTAGCGCTTCAAAAAGGTTCTCGAACCGGCGACACAAAGCCAAATTACTTTCCAGTTTTAGTCGTCACATCGTGCGAGTTGTCGACATGAAGCTCGAAAACGTCCAATACGTGGTCACGAATAACATCGCTCGTATTGAAATGAACCGTCCGCAAGTCCTCAATGCCCTCTCCAAGGGAATGTTTCGCGACCTTAGAAGGGCATTAGTTCTAGCCACTGAAAGCATGGACGCTCAAGTTGTCGAGATAACCGGCGCTGGAAAGGCGTTCTCTGCTGGGCTCGACGTGAGAGAAGTTGGAGGGTTCAAATCTAGAACGGAGGCAAGAGAATTCGTCTACGGACTCGTCAAGCCGTTCTGGGACCAACTCTTCAAATGCGAGAAACCGGTCATATCGTTAGTCGACGGGCCGGCCTATGGTGCCGGTGCGGAAATTGCGCTGGCCTCAGATATTGTCATTGCATCGACGGAATCAACATTCGCTTTCTCAGGCGGACGAGTCGGAGCACTCTGTAGCATGTCCGGAGTAATCGGGCCATTCCTAATGAATGGAAGAAAACTTGTCGAGATGAACCTAACCGGGACCCCTCTCAGCGCAACTGAAGCGATGAACTACGGGCTTGTCAACCATTCAGTTCGGAGAGAGGAGCTAACTCCAACATTGGAGAAGATTATTCGAGAGATAATGCATGTATCTCCCATTTCCAACTCCAGCTTCAAACGAATCAGAAAAACAGACCTCTCAAAGACAAAGGTGGAGACAGCGTACAGGGAACTCCTGAGAACGATAACAAGCAAGGACTTCCGAGAAGGAAGCAGCGCCTTCGTGGCGAAGCGGGCCCCCGAATACTATCGATAACTTGACTCATCTTCCGAGTATCCGGAATCGGGAGATTCAATATCACTCGTAGATCAGACCCTCGGTGAAAGAGTCCTTATATTGGGTCCAGCGAACTGTTCATGTAGGCTGGACAATGCGGGCTCCAATTAGAGCCGGCAAGCCAGTACAATGGCAAAATAGAGGTGTAAGAAAAACAAATGCGAGGAGGAAATTGGAAGGGCAGGAACGTTCGAACCGAAATGAAGACCTTGGAATGCCCTAGATGTCACGACCACGTACGATTGGACAAGTATACCGTTCATATCGCCTCTTGTCCCCAACCAGCCGTTGCTAGTACAACGGCTTAGCTGTATTATTTGGCGCCGGGAGTGGGATTCGAACCCACGCGGCCCTAACGGGCCACAGGCTCTCAAGGCCTACGCTCTTACATCGCTGGAAGATCTGCGCCTTTAGACCCACATCAGCAGGTTAATCCACTCGGCCAACGGGATGCAGGAAACCAACTGGATGCTTGCATTATCCCGGCGCGTCAACCCGCCTTCAGGTCAGAGAAAACGCAGAAGGAAGTCACCTAATAAGCAGTTCTAAGAGAACAGCGAAACGACTGAGTCGGAAAGTTGTTGGGAGCCTCTGGAGGATACCGGTTTCTTGAACACGTTACCGATGCCTTCGTAGAAGCTTGGGGAGAAACCCTCGAAGAAGCATTCTCTCAAGCGAGTCTAGCTCTGTTCGACACGATGCTTGACGTCAGGAGTGTGCAGACAAAAACCAAGGTAGAAATCCAGACCAACGGCCATGACGAGAAGGAACTCCTTTACAATTATCTTGAGGAACTCTTGCTTCTGTTTGAAGTCAAGCAGCTCGCCCTAGGGAGCTTTGCTGCGATCTCGATTACTCCAACGAAAGCCGAAATCAGGCTCAAAGGCAGAGCAGCTGGAGAGCCCTACAATCTCGCCAAACATAACGGAAAAGTTGAGGTAAAAGGAATAACATACCACTTGATGGAGATAGAAAAACACCCGGGCAAAGTGACGGTCAGATTTCTACTAGATCTCTAGCCTAACTTGTCAGATCTGACAAGCATGTGACTTTCTGCAACGCAAGCTTATCCGGTTTCGCTATTGTGCCAGCCATGCTTATAGGTAGCTACTCAAGAAACAACGCAAGCGAAGAGAAACAATGAGCCACCAAGGGTCCGGACTCGTAAACCGCTCAAGCACGCAATTTCCGCTAACACAGATTGAGCCAAACGTTTGGGAGGTACCAAAAGACTTCCAGTCGGGAATGAAAGTCCCGGCGAGAATCTACGCCGACGAAGACCTATTGTCCAAGATGAGAACCGATCGCACAATCCAGCAGTGCGTAAACGTCGCACACCTTGACGGGATCTGCAAGTACGCGATCACCATGCCGGACGGCCATGAGGGATACGGGTTTCCAATAGGTGGAGTAGCAGCCACCGACTATGACGAAGGCTTGATCAGCCCCGGTGGAGTGGGTTACGACATAAACTGCGGCGTCAGACTGATTCGGACGAATCTTACCGAGGAAGAAGTCCGTCCAGTTCTCCCGAAACTCGTAGACACCATTTTCAACTTCATACCTTCTGGACTTGGAAGCAGAGGCCAGGTCAAACTCAGCGTCACAGAACTGGATCGTGCAGTTACTGATGGACTCGATTGGGCCGTCGACCACGGATATGCTTGGCCAGAAGACCCGAAGACGATTGAGGAAGAAGGATGTATGGAAGCCGCCGACCCCTCCAAGGTCTCAAACAGTGCAAAGTCACGCGGAGCTCCGCAACTTGGCAGCCTAGGCAGCGGAAACCACTTCATCGAGATCGAGCGAGCGGACAAGATCTTCGACAAGCGCGTCGCAGAACGCCTCGGCATCCATAAGGAAGGCCAGATTCTTGTTCTGATTCACACCGGGAGCAGAGGATATGGTCACCAGACCTGCAGCGACTACTTGAAGGTAATGGAGAGAGCGATCAACAAGTACAACATCAAGCTCCCCGACCGGGAACTCGCAGCATGCCCGAGCAAGAGCCCAGAGGCTGAGGACTACATACCCGCAATGTCAGCGGCCTGCAACTTCGCCTTCGTCAACCGGCAAATGATAACTCACTGGTCGAGAGAAGCGTTCTCGAAGGTATTCCAACGCCCAGCCGATTCTCTCGACATGAAGATCGTCTACGACGTCGCCCACAACGTAGCAAAAGTCGAATCCCATTTGATCGACGGGGAAACAAAGAAGGTTACTGTTCACCGGAAAGGTGCTACCCGCTCATTTCCACCTGGCCACCGCGATATTCCAGCCGAATACAGAGACGTAGGACAGCCCGTCCTGATACCAGGAAGCATGGGCACGAGCAGCTGGGTCCTAATCGGCACTCCAAGGGCAATGGAACTCAGTTTCGGAACAACAGCCCATGGAGCAGGTCGATTCATGAGCCGATCCGGTGCAAAGCGGAAGTGGTTTGGAGGAGACCTCAAGAAGAGTCTGGAAAGTCAGGGCATCGTTATTCGCGCTGCCAGCATGGAGGTGTTGGCCGAGGAAGCTCCAGGCGCATACAAGGATGTCGATAGGGTAGTCGAGGTCAGTCATCAGCTCGGAATCGGCCAGAAGGTTGTACGTATGACCCCAATAGGGGTCGCCAAAGGCTAAGCGACCGCGACGCGCCCAAAGCTCAGACCCGATCCTTTAACGAAATGGATCTGAAAGGGCCCGCCGAATTCTTTCTGTAAAGCCGAATCCAAGGAGTGTCGGTAGGGTCAAGCCCTTTCAGAAAAGCAAGATACACTGATACGAAATCTAAGTAGAGAACCGGCGATAGTAAACCACCCAAACGTGTGTCGGCCTTCAAACGCACTTGTGTTGGCGCCACTCGGCTCGCGTTAGTTATCGTGGATCTGAAGGACTCGAGCATGACTCGTTCGAATTCGGATTCCGAATTGTCCCGAATGAAAATTGGTGACAAAGGAAGGCGCTGATTAGACCAAGCTTCTACTTCGTTATGCCCAGCCTCGGGCAATAGGGAATACTTTGCAAACATCTTGCTATTTTCGGCAAGCTGATTCTTGAATCGCCTGGCCACACTAGCCATTCTTCGAAACGCGAAGATAACCGGGAAGTGACCTTTCAATGATTCTGCAAGGCGTTTCGCCTGGTTTTGAGAGAGAGGAACTTGTCTCTGGATCCTATTCCTCACCCGACCGAGCTCTTGTATTGTCAGCTTGATCTCATTCTTCGGATCTTGAATGATTCCCCGGCTATGGAGCGCGATAGCAGTAGCAACAACCATTTGACCCAGTGCAGCTCGGGGAGCAGGAGCCGCTTGGATTTCTACAAAGGAGACTTCCAGTTCTTCGCATAACTTTTGCAATTTGCCACCGGTTCCGATCGCGACTAGATTGGCACCACGTTTCCTCGCCTCTCGGAACGCAGCAAGGGTCTCACTAGTCTCTCCCGAGTAGCTAAGGGCTACAAAGAGAGTGTTGGATCCCACGAACCTAGGAAGCGTTGCATCCCGATGAACGATGGCGGGGACGGGGATCTTATTGCTGAGCCAGTCTAGAACCAAGTCTCCAGCCGACGCTGACCCACCCATGCCCATGAATACGATATTACCAGATACGGAGCGCTCCCAGCCTCTTCGGGTGGTGGAAGGAGGAACAAGCAGTTGGCTGTTCATGAATTCTGGGAAACCCTCGACCGCACCAAGCATGTTCTTCGAATCGTGGAGGGAGAACGTTTTCTGGTTGTCGAGGACAGTTGGCATGCTCGGTGGTTAGACGTTTGATTTCTAAATGTTCGCAGTGGGATCCAAAACGTGCAACCAACTTATCTTTGCGCACCACCTCGAAGTAATCATGACTAGGCCTCCACGGCGATCCCAAGTCGTCTCCGTTGCGCTCCCAGCCAGCTTGACGTTGGACGTACCTCATCTGCGAGAAAAGACGGCGCGTCTCGGGTTTGTCTCGAGAGCATTAGGAACTTTTCGAGTCGAAGAAGTGATCATCTATCGCGACAGGGTTGGGCCGGAAATAGATCGAGAAGCCAAGCTGATCGAGAAGATGCTGACCTACATCGAAACTCCCCAGTACCTTCGAAAGCATCTCTTCAAGATGGACCCTGACCTGCAGTACGCGGGTACTCTGCCCCCCCTTCGGACACCTAACCACCCTGACAGGCAGAACCCGAGCTCGGGTCTCTTACGAGAGGGAATAGTCATTCAATCTGGACCATCCTCGATGATCGAGGCCGGATTCCGCAATTTGGTCCGAGTAAAGTCAAAATTGCCAACCTTGAAGAGAATCACCATTCGATTGACAAGGGACTTGCCTGAACTCGAGGGCGAAATCGTGGAGCCGAGCGGGTTAACCATATATTGGGGGTTCAGGGTGGCTCGTGGGAACGTTTCACTATCAGAAATCGTAAGGAGTAAGAAGTTCGACTTGACCATCTCCACTTCCCGGAAGGGCACCGATGTACGCAAGATCACGCCCAATCTAACTCAGAGATGGAAGTCAGCTAGCCGCCCATTGATCATGTTCGGCTCACCGAACGACGGAGTCCCGGAAATTCTTGCCAGGTCAGGCATGAATGTCTCGGACGCGATGGACTTCAACGTCAACACCATTCCTGACCAAGGGGTCGAAACGGTCAGAACCGAGGAAGCACTATGGAGCGCCCTAGCCGTCCTCAACGTTTTGGAGGAGAATTAGATGGGTCATAGAAAGTATAGTGCACCAAGAAGAGGATCACTCGCCTATCTGCCTCGCGGGAGATCTTCTCACTGGGCTCCCCGAATCCGATTCTGGCCAGAATACGAAGGAGCACCGAAACTTCTAGCATTTGCAGGCTTCAAAGCCGGAACAAGCCATGTTACCATAGTTGACAATCGACAAGGATCGCTAAACTACGGAAAGGAAGTCACCCTACCGGTCACCGTAGTGGAGACCCCTCCATTATTGGTGACAGGGTTAAGGTTCTACGAGAGATTCAATGGCGCGCTGAGGACCTCGGGAGAAGTCTGGGCTCCAGAACCCTCAAAGGACCTCGGACGCAGAATCAAGGTTCCCGAGAAATTCGACGACAACAAAGGATGGGAAAAACTAGAATCCACAAAAGAAAGAGTTGTGGAAGTGCGGGCAATCGCAGCTAGCCAACCCCGATTGGCTAAGATCGGAAAGAAAAAACCGGACCTTATGGAAGTAAAGATCGATGGAGGGACTGTTAAGGATCAGTTAGAGTTCGCGAAAAAACTGCTCGGCAAAGAAGTCAAGGTTGCCGATGTCTTCAAAGAGGGAATGGACGTGGACGTCATTGGAATCACAAAGGGAAAAGGCATTCAAGGCCCCGTAAAACGATGGGGAATAAAGAAGCTCAAACACAAATCGAGAAAGACTGTTCGAGGAGTCGGCTCCATCGGCCCCTGGCACCCTCACTACGTCATGTACTCGGTACCAAGAGCAGGCCAAATGGGCTTCGCTCAACGGACAGAATACAACAAACAGATTTTGAAGATTGGAGACAACGGAGCAGACGTCACACCGAAGGGAGGATTCCTGCACTACGGACCCATCAAGACAGAATTCACACTCTTGAGAGGAACGATACCGGGACCGGCAAACAGGCTGGTTGCCCTAAGGACGCCAGCAAGAGGACGAGTGTCCGGCGAGCCGCCAAAGATGGAAATGATCAGCCTGGCATCAAAGCAGGGAGCATAGAGCCTTGAGCCAGCGCAACGTCAAGATTTTCGGAGCTGACGGAAAGGCCGTCAGCGAGCTCTCACTCCCACCAGTGTTCACTTCGATTCTTAGAAGAGACATCATTACGAAGGCTGTGGTTGCTCAGCAGTCTCACCGGTTCCAACCGCAAGGACGCAATCCTATGGCCGGGA
>WNGN01004912.1_pt1 | contig 11579 bp, 9 predicted proteins | sample 5400561 | NCBI WGS metagenome assembly WNGN01 (sample SAMN13153379, study PRJNA577476) | soil metagenome | isolation source: 115 cm soil or saprolite under Garry oak tree replicate 2 | place: USA:California | collected 2016-06-15
CGAAGGACATTAAGAGTCGTGAAGTCAGACGTCATCTCAAAGGATTCCGCCAGGCTCACTCTCCACCTGCGGTTAAGTGAAGCCTGGTAGGTCGCGGAAGTGACGTGCGAGCCATTGTCGAGGTTCAAACCAGTGTTTGTCCGGTTCAAACCGAAGGCATAGGACGCTTGAAACAGGGAGTGGTCGCCCGCAGACGTGATCGCGAGCGAGGGATAGAGCGCGTAGAAGAAAGTACGGTCTTGCAATGGTTGCGTCAGATCGAGCCCGCTTTCGGTCGATCGGCTCGTGGTGCCCGTCACCAGGTCGATCTGCGTGCCGATCGTATACTTGCGCTCGGCGCGCGCGGTCTCGAACCCCTGCAGAAGCGCCACACTTATCAACAGCATTCTTGAAATCTTCAAAATCCACATTAAAATTCACCACCAACGAAACAGCTGGATGTTTGCAAAGAAGGGTAGTCTAAGGCACGACCACAACGTCGCCGGATCTCAGCAGGATATTCTGGTTCGAGTTCTTCCCTTTGGTCACCTCGCCGTAGTCAAACCTGAACACGATGTTCTCGTTGTCGGTGATCGGCTTCTCGGCAAGAATGGCGCCTGGTTTCTGCACCTTTCCCGTCACAAAGACTTTGTAACTCTGGATGGCATCGACGATGATCGTGACGTTGGGCGAATCGATGTACTCTTTCAGCTTGCTCTCGATGTGTGTCTTTAATTCACCCGGGCTGATGCCGGAGGCTTGCATATCCTGCACCAGAGGAAATGAGATGCGGCCGTCGGGGCGCACCAGGACTTTGCGGGTCAAATCCGGTTCCTTCCACACGAATACCTCGAGGATGTCGTTAGGTTGGATTACATACAGGGGGACGGGTTTACTGACGGGGGCCGCAGGAGCGGCCTCTTTGCCGTTTTGCGCCTGGACACAGGGCGCCAAAGCCAAACATAGAACAAACACGCGGCATGCTTTATGCAACATATGGTTTCACCAACAAAGCCTTAAGGCGGAAAGACTTGTAAGAAAGAACTACCGAGGGGTTCTTGCGGGGGAATGGCGGGAGAACCGATTCTCTCACAGCGCAACCTGATTCGAAGTGCGTACCACCGATCATCGACATTGCACAGACAGATTTCGTGTCTCTGGGTTTCTCGACCCCTTCGATGTGAACGGTTTGTACTGCCAACCGATCGCTCGGAAAAGAGCGCTAGATGCGCTACCGCCCTTTTAGTCCCAGGCGCTTGTAGCAACCCAGACACAATTCTTACCTTGTCGAGTTCGAACCGCTTGATCACGAACTGCTGCACTGTCACTGTTTTCTTTTGACGACGCCACATTCTCTCAAACTAACCAGGGCCTTACAATCGCTCGTAGGTAGTAACCGGATCGGTTAGTCAAAACGAGTAAACCGAAAGCTCCTACAACAGAAACTGCAAGCCAATGGTGTGTTCCCTTCCGCGCGAGATTGACTGCGTCCATCGGACTTTCATGATCAACGGCAGCGGGACGGGGACCTCCGATATAATGAGCTCGCACCGGACGGGATAGGTCCCGTTTATGGGGCGATCCGTCACGACGCAAACGCCCCCTTTACTGATGTTCTTGACTCGCGCGTGAGTAAGCTCTTCCTTTTTTCGGTCCGGGCTCAACACGAGCAACTGCCAAACTCTGAACTCGCAGGAAGCCGGGTGTCGCCGGTCCCGCCGTCTTTCCTGGTCTTGCGTTTCGCTTACTTGCATGGGACGGTAGCCCTCATCGATGCAATCAGATCAAAGTGGAATGGCGCTTTGGTTTCGCCGACAGAAAATAGAGGCTCGAGACTGTTGAGCCAAATCCCGATCTAAGAGAATGAACACGGCGCAGAGCCGCATACCAAAGGTTTGGAGTTCAGCCTTCAGGCTGTACCGCGCTCGATCAGGCTAAAGCCTGAACTCCGAACCTCACTGCAAGAGACGCAGAAAACGCGGAGGCTCCTTCGAAGGGAACGTCCCGCTGCGCCGGACGTTCCCAGGAGGACGCTCCCAGGAGGACGCAGAAAATCCTTTCCAGCTAACACGAAGGATTCTCGGCTTTGTGGTACAGATCTGTGTTCGCCGTTCTGACACATCTGCGGCGATGCTGGCGCCACAGTCCTGCATCTTTACCCTACGGCGGTCAGCCTCGGGCGTTTCACGAATCCACAGATCTCAGAAACAGAGCCGCGGTCATCAGGAAGGGGATACGAGTTTTCTCACGGCTCCTGACGGACACCCGAGCCAGGTTATTTTTCTTCCACAGCTTCTTCGTGATAGGCCTGGTCACTGTTGACTTGCCATACGTCGTGGCTGGCCCCGTAGATGTTCTCCACCGCCAGAATGGCCGTCAGCATGGCGTGGTCCTGGTTGTTGTACTTGTGGAGCCCGTTTCGGCCGATCATGTGCAGGTTCCCCAGGCTCTTTAGAAATTTTTCTATGACATCCAGATACTTGCGGTAGGTTTCATCATAGACCGGATAGGCCTTCTTCTGGCGGTAGACTACCCCGCCCTCGATTCGCGCGCCCTTGGTGAGACCGATGCTTTCCAGTTCCTTGGCCGCCAAATCGACCAGATCTTCGTCCGCCATGTTCCACAGGGCGTCATTCTCGTTTACAAAATACTCGGCCCCAAGGCTGGTCTTGGCCTGATCCGGAACCATGTGGGGACTCCAGTTCTTGAAGTTCTGCAGCCTGCCCATGTGAACCTCCGGGCTGTGGACATAGATCCAGTTGTCGGGAAAGAGGTCGGGATGATCCACGATCACGCAAACGGTCAGGAAATCACGGTACTTCAGGTGTCCCGCGGCCTCTATTACCTCAGGCGGCGACGGCGGGTCCATCCTCTCGATGACCTCCGTCACCGGCATGCTCGCAACAAAATGAGTCCCTTCAACATACTCCTGAAACTCGTGATTGCCCACAGTAAACGCCAGGACGCGGTCTTTCCCTCGATGGATCTTGAGCACGTCCCGATTCATGTGTACCTGCCCGCCATGGGACTTTACGTGATTTCGAACGTATTCCCACATCATGCCGGGACCCAATTCCGGATAGTGAAACTCTTCGATGAGGGACTTGATGTTCTTCTTCCGGCCGCCAAAAACGGCATTCATGACCGCGGTGCGGAGCGACAAACCCTTTATGCGCTGCGCCGCCCACTCGGCCTGTATCTGGTTGCACGGGATTCCCCACACCTTTTCTGTGTAGGTCTTGAAAAAAGTGCGGTAAAGGCGCTTGCCGAAGCGGTTGCTGACCCATTCTTCGAGATTATCCTCTTTCGGATAGGGAAAGAGGATAGAGCGGAAAAAGCTCATCAAGATAAGGAAGCTGTTCCACAAGCCCAGGCCCAACACCACATTGGCCAGTTTGAGCGGGTAATGGAAAAACTTTCCATTGTAGTAAATCCGGGACAGCCTGGAGACTTTCATGAACTTCGCTCCCAGGACCTCGTGCCAGATTTGGATCACCTGTGGGATCTTGGTGAAAAATCGATGCCCACCAATGTCGAAACGATAGCCCTTGAATACGTCCGTGCGAGCATGGCCCCCCACGATACTCTCTTTTTCGAAAATAATGGGTACAGCATTGCGTTTGCACAGCTCGTAGGCTGCCGTCAAACCTGCGGGACCGGCGCCTGCTATCAACACCTTCTTGGATCGGCCCGAATCCCCGGGGGTTTCGGAATTGTCGCTAATTGAACCGGACGTCTTAATCATGGTTGCCAACAAAGTTCACTCCATTATACTCTCAATTTGATAGTCTTTAGATTCTCTTGCGTGGCTGAAAACTAGAATTTCCCCGATCAACCCGATCCCGACCGTCTGTACGCCGCCGAGCAGTAACAGAACCCCCAGCATAAGCAACGGACGATCGGCAAGAGCACTGCCGTAGAAGAGCCGAAGAACAGTCAAATACAAACAGATGGAAAACCCTGCAAAAGCCGTGGCAGCCCCGACCGCTCCAAAGAACCGCAAAGGCTTCTTGATGAACTTCATGAGGAAAAAGAGGGTGAAGAGGGCCAGCAAACGGCTGGCGTATGCGCCAGGACCGCGGACTCCGGCGCGCGTATTCAGCGGATGCTGAAGCGCGTTTATTTCCACAACCCGATAGCCTTGCCTGTTTGCAAGCGCCGGCAGAAACGGATGCAGGTCCCCATATACCGTGAGTTCCCGGGCCGCTTCGCGACGTATGCCCCGAAAACCGCACGAGCCGTCGTGAAAGGCTATCCCGGACAACCGCGAAGCTATCCAGTGAAAAACGAAGGATGGGAACCGGCCGAAGTTGGAGTCGATCCGAGGGTATCGGCGCGTAACGACTACATCCTTGTTTTGATTCAGTAATTCATAGACCTGGCGAAACGTCTCGGGCCGGACCTGGTAATAAGAGGCCAGCGTAAAAATGAATTCCCCGCGCGCCCTGGAAAGTCCCGCCGCCAGAGCGGCAGCCTCGCCGAAGGAAGAATTGAACCGGAAGAGGCGTACGCGAGCCTCGCCGGCCATCAACCGGCGCAACGACGCCAGGGCGCCGAACTGGGAGGGTTCGACAATGAATATGAATTCGAAGTCGTCGGTGACCTCGGAAATCTCTGCGGAAAAATCCTTGTACAGCCGTTCCAGATCGTCGAACCGTTCGACCACCGGGACGACCACCGATATATGCGGCACCCGGTCGCCCTCGTATTCCGTAGAGATCGGTAAAGCCTGAACTGCTTTAGTTTCCACCCTTTAACTCCTCAAGTATCAATTGGGCGCCGTCTTTGAGCCGAGGGCGCGTGGCGTTTATGGCCATCTCTCCGATGAGGCCTAACAGCAGGAGGAAGCACCAGGTCCCGATGAACAGAAGGGCTACCGTCTCGTTAACCACCCTCATGGGCTGAGGCGAGGACCCCAGTCGATGCCAGAGCACAAAAACCAGCAGGAGAAAACCTGGAAGGCCAAACGGGAGGGCGAGCGTAAAGAAGCCCAGCAACGGTTTGGAACCGAATCGCGCAATCAGCTTGAGGGCGAACAGATCCGACAAGACTTTGAATGTTCGCGAGATCCCGTACTTGCTCGCGCCATGTTTCCTCGCACGATGGGTAACGATCAGTTCCCCGATGCGCGCGCCGCTCATTGCGGAAACTGCTGCAATGAAGCGATGCATGTCGGAATACAGTCTGAACATTCGCACCAGCTCGCCGCGGTAGGCCTTCAGGGAACAGCCATTGTCATGGATTCTGGTCCCGATCACCCTTCGAATCAGCCAGTTAGCCATCTTGGAAGGAAGATTTCGACTGATCCAGGGGTCCTTCCGGTCTCGTCTCCAGCCACAAACCAGGTCGTAGCCCTCTTCAAGCTTCTTCAGGAGACTGGGAATGTCGCGGGGATCGTTTTGGAGATCGGCATCCATAGTTACGACGACGTCACCGGCGGACTTCTCAAATCCCGCCTGCATGGCTGCGGTCTGCCCGAAGTTGCGCCGCAGCTTCACGATCCGTATCGCCGGAAACCTGTGCTTGAGCCTCCGCAGCACCGCAACCGAGTCATCGCTGCTGCCGTCATCCACAAAGATCCACTCTGATTCGATATTCAGCGGCCCGACCGCTTGCTCGAGCTCTGCGCACAATGGCTCCAGGTTTTCAGCCTCGTTGTAAACGGGAATGACAACCGACAACTTCCGGAAGGAAGCCGTTTGTAACCGGTGTTCAAGCGAGACCGTGCGAGCGTCCAGGTTCATCACCTTGTTATTCCTGAGGGATGGTTTGAGAGAGTGGGAATGACCACAGAGACAGCCGAGCCGCAACCAAACTATCTGCTTAGCGTTTTCTTTGCGTCCTTCGCGTCTTAGCGGTGAAAGCGCTGTCCGGAATTAGCCGCGAAGACGCGAAGAGCGCAAAGAATCCGCGAAGAAGAATTCTTTCCAAGCGGCAAAGGATTTGCACCTTAGTAGTACAGATGAACACATCCGTGTTAATCTGTGTTCATCTGTGGTGAAAAGATTTTGCGCCTTCGCCGCTCAAACGCGGGGCGCCAAACCCCTGCGCTCCGGGTCACACAACGCTCGCAAAATGTCCAGAAATCGATCGGTGTGGGCCTGCCAGCTGTATTGACTCACTATTTCAGGTCCCCGCTTCCGAATCTCATCGCGCTTCTTATGATTGGTAAGCGCTTCCACCATGCAATCGGCGATAGATTCCACGGAATCCGGATCGCTTACAAAAAATGCCTTGTCTGCGAGAAGCTCCTCCGTTGTTGCGGTCCGAGCTACAATGGGCGCGGTCCCGTACGCCAAGGCCTCAAGAGGAGGCAACCCAAAGGCCTCCCTGGTGGAGATATAGACCAGGGCCTCAGCCCCGTAAAAGAGAGCATCGCGCTCCTCTTCCGTGACATATTCCTTGTGCAGGATGGCCTCGCGCCCGAGCCGTTTATTTATGGCGCCTTGCAACTTCTTTATGATTGGAGGGTTGTATCTGTCGTATCCCACCGCAATCAGCCTCAGAGCGGGAAGTCTCCTGGCAACGATCTCAAAGGCAAGCATGGTCTCTTTCAGATGGCGGCGCGGAAACGCCTGCCCGAAGTAGAGAAGGAACGGCTCACGGGTGTTTCTCTGGGGCCCGCGCCCGTTGCCGGCCAGCGATACGTCCACGCCGTGATAGTTAACCGCAATCTTTTCGATTGGTATTTTATAGAGTCTCGCGAGCTCCCTTCTTGACGATTCGGAAAAGCTCTCGACTCTGGTCCCGTGCTTCGCGGCCCACCAGCAGAAAACCCTGAATCCCAAACGCCAGAGAAAGGGATTGCTGCCATAATGGGCTTCGTGGTGAACATCCTCGGTCAGATCTACGAGCGACCTCCCGCTAAACAGCATCGGAAGCATGTAATTCGGGAAGTAAGTCGCGTCGAGTCCGTCGGAGCGGAGACGAAGCGGCAAGAGCAGATAATAATACAGACCGAAGGGTACTGCGGCGGCTCCACCCGGCAGAATCGGCTCAGCAACCCGTCCAACGAGGGTTTTTACAAATATCGGATTCTCCAGGCAGGGTAGATCCGGAATCCGCGATTTGAAATATAGATGGAACTTGAATTCCCGCGCGAGATCCGCGCGGAGAGAGATATCCTCCAGCAGCTTGCTGACGACCCTCCCCACGCCCCACTGCTTGCCTTCGATCGATTCGCACTCAATGCCAACCTTAATCACTGTATCGGCAGACCTGGACTGAATGACGGACCAACGCTGTAGACTTTTATTTCTTCGTCGATCGCGTCGCCGGTGATCGGTTTACCGATCGTTCCGGCGAACTCGTGGATGCTGCGAAACCCGCTTCCGTCGTGCCCCAAAAGGATCCATGCCCGCTTGCCGCCGCCCGCCAGTTCCATCAGTTCACCGATCGAAGTTATATGGACGGCGTCCGTGTAATAGTCGCGCCACCTGCCGCTCCGGTCGCGGCATCCCGCCTGCTTGCTGATTTCCAGCAAATTTTCGTCCATCACGTAATCGACCCTGCCCAGGTAGTGCCGGACCGCAATGGAATTGTCCGTAACCACAATGTCGTCACCGGATATTCTGCTTCTCAATGAGGAACACGTTTCCTTCCAGCCCGGCGTCGGGGGAAAAGATATTTTAAAGCGGCCATAGGCGAATGCTGTGTTGGCGGCCAAGGCAGTAATCGTGCCGATCAACAACAGCGCCGTCATCCATCGTTTCGGTCCGCCCGTCCTCAGCCGGAGGATCTCCATGATCTTGCCAAAGGAGACAACGATGCAGACGGAGATTAAAACAAGCGCGAACGGGTAGAAATGGTGCAAAAGCCGATCTTGTTTCAGAGGCAGAAACGACAGGATCATGAAGGGCGCTGCGAAAAGAGAACCAAAGTAAAGAGCGCCGGCCGCGTTCCCCCGCATAGCGAGCAGCGCACCCACAGGGACGAGGAGGCAAAGCAAAGCATTCTGGTGATACAACACGCGAAAATAAAACAGGCGATCGCCCGCAAAGTAGCTGGCCCATCTGGGAACGTAGGTGAATGACTGAAAAAAAGTGGCGCCCAGAAGCTCTGTCGAGAGATAGAGGCCTGCTACGGCAGTCGCGAGGACCCCGGCCGCGGTTAGCGCAAATTTGAGCGGCGGCGCCGAACGCCTCGCAAAAAACTTACGGATCAACGTAAACACAACGAAAAGGGCTGCCGAAGGGAGAAACAGCAAAGTTCCGAAGGGTTGCATCTTGAGGCACAGATATCCCGCCACTGCAAACACCAGGCTCAGTAGCACGAGCTTGCGCACGCGCCTTGAGTCCCATGCCGGCTTCGCTTCTCTGAAAGTCTCGAACAGCTTGAAGAACGAATAAACCAGGACCAAATAAGACACTTGAAGCAACGAATAGAACCGGCATTCCCGCGCGTAATAGACTTCGAGCGGGGACAGGACGACGAGGAGCGCGCTCAAGACGGCAGCGCCCCGGCCGAAAGAAGTGTCCACCAGGCGGAAAAAAAGCGCCAGGTAAAGCAGCCCAAAAAGAACGCTGGGGATCCGCGCGGAGAATTCGGAAACCCCCAGGTACTTGAAAGAAAGGCCCACGGCATAAGTGTAGGGCGCCGCCCGTTCATACGGCCGTCCGGAGGGAAGGGCAAACGTTCCATCCCGGTTCAGTGAATCCGCCGCATACACGTGGTAGAGCTCGTCGATGGACAGGCTGCGCTTCCCTAACCCATGGCCGTAGATATACAGCGCCAGGAGGAACAGTGGTGCAACCAGGACGGCCGCAGACCAGTAGGCAGCCTTGGGACGAGCCGTTTCCCATGTGGCTAACGAGGGACTAGCGCTGCTCATTGGGATCCGTGGAAGAGTTGAAGATCATGGCTTTCGGAACAGAATTTGAAGGCCCAGGGGCGATTTATCGAAACTATCCTCATACGTCACTATCGGCTCTCAAGCTCGCGGCAAGATGTAAGTTGAATACCCTCTTTACGAACAAATTCCTTGATGTCAGCATCGACGAGAGCGCTTAGTTCATCCGGCCAATGATATCCCCAGTGGTCATACGGGGAGCCGGAGCCTTCCAGACCCGGATGACACATGATCTCACATGTCCCGTGGCGCGGCAGATGCTTGAGAAGGTTCAACAGGTTCTCCTTGTTGAGATTGCCCCCGTACAAAAACCCGGAAAAAGAATCGGTTCTTCGTTCAATTCTGCCCTTTGCCATTTGGCAGAAAGTATTCAGCACCATCGCCTGTACCAGTCGCGCAAAGGGCACGCGCCCCATTTTTCTGAAGACGCCGGCTTCACGGGGCAAACGAATTGACGGAATGCCATACTTTTGACTCAGCTCCACCACAATTTTCAGAATCCCAGGCAGGATATGAACGTGCTGGTGACTATCGAAATGGCTCGGGACCAGGCCGGCGGCATACACCTTCTGAACCTGTGCCTCCAGCTCTCTCCTTACTTCCTGCAAATTGATTCTTCCTGAAAAGTATCGCCTGACAAACTGCATGGCATGCGGGTGAAACTTGCCATCCACTTTCACCAGGGTCGGAAGCTCTGCCGGATCCAGCAGGGGTTTTTCTTCGATCAGGGTGAGGTGAACGCCGATATCCAAACTGGGGGTCGAACGGGCGGAAGTAAGAATCCCGTCGCAGTGGGCGCGCAAAATGCCGTCGTTGATTCTTTCCGAAATCCCGAAATCGTCACCGTGCACGATGAGCTTGGCAGCTTTGCCTGGCATCCTGATCACACCTTAATTCAGACCTTGATACTGGGAGGCCAGACCGGCGGGTGAAGGCTGTGAGCCGTCGACGGGAAAACCCAGGGTTTCACTGACAATAAATCGAGGCCGCCCGCGAACCTCCTCCAGAATCCGTGCCATGTATTCTCCCAGAATTCCGAGCAAGATGAACAGCACGCCAAACAACAAAGACTGCAGACCGATAATAGAAGCCCATCCTGGTACGGCACGGTCGGTGAAACACTTGAGCCAAAGCGCCTCACCCAACTGATAGAAGGCGACCAAACTTGTCAGCAGCCCGATAATGATGCCGGCCCGCAGCGGAATGGTGGAGAACGACGTGATCCCGGTCCAGGCGAATCTAAGCATACGGCGGAAATTATATTTACTTGTTCCCGCGAATCGGCTTTGGCATTGAAATTCGATCTTCGAGCTCGGGTATCCCACCCAGTGGACCAGGCCGCGTAGGAAAAGGCCCATTTCCCTGAATTGAAGGAGTTCGTTAACCACCCGCCTGTCCAAGAGGCGAAAATCCGACATCCCTGCGGAAAGGTCCACGCCGCTCAAAAATGAAAACAGCTTGTAGAAGGCCAGCGAAGTCGTCCTTTTTAACCACGACGTGTCTCCATTGTCGATCCTGACGGTATGGACGATCTTCCGCCCGTTATCCCATTCCCGCAGAAGCAGAGGAATCGCCGATGGCGGGTGCTGGAGGTCCGCATCCATCGTCACGACGGCCTGGCCACGCGCACTGGAAAGTCCGGCGAAAAGACCGTATTGATGTCCGAAATTCCGGGAGAACCTCACGCCTTTAACCCGCGCGTCCCTGCAGTGGAGCGCGGCGATTTCATTCCAGGTATCCTCGTCCGTACTTCCGTCGTCCACCAGGATCAGTTCCCACGTCACGTCCAGAGGTGTCAGGGCCTCCACCAGGTCTTCATACAGTTTCTGGAGGTTATCCTTCTCACAATATGCCGCAACGACAATGGACAGCTTTGGAGATGGTTCCGGAACCGAGCCACATCCATCAGAAAGACGCGACCGTGAAGCCAACCGTTCTTGATAGACTGAGCTCATTCGTGGGCGCCCTCCGTCTTTCCGGCCGTTTCAGGAACCGGCGCAGATCTTTTGAACCGGTATAACTCGATGGAACCTCCAAAGGAGTCTTTCCCGGCATACAATCGCTCGAAATCAGCGGTTTCAGCTTTTGCAAAAGCCTCGAGGAACGGAAAGCCCTTCAGATTCCGGGACTCAAGAAATAAGAAATCAATCGTATTCAACAGTCTTCCGTTCAAAAGTGTCTCAGGCGCCCTGCCTGGCCTGCCCCTTGAAGGCAGTTGCAAGGAGAGCCGGAGGGAGAAATATGAGAAGCTCCAGGCACACAGACCGGAGATTGTGGGCAGAGAAGAGACTTGCGAAGAAATAGTTGCTCGAATTGCAGCGCCTGATGTCCGGCAAAACTCCAATTGCGGCTTTGTAATATGCATGACTGACCGGCCAAAAGAGCGTCATCCCGTACGGCGCGGCCGTGTCTATGCTAAAGCAATCCACGCCGAGATGTGACAAGTAGAGGCCGAAAAGAATGGGCGAACTCGATTGGACGGAATCTATCTTCATGACGTGACTGAGGAGACCGAAAACAAGGGCGAACAGGACTGCGAAGCCGACGCTGTGACCGGCCCCGTGATGAAACCGGTCGGGCTGCCCGATAAGCAATCCTGGAATGAAGTCCAGATCCGGCGCGTTTGCGGCAAAGAGATAAAGCGCAAGTTTCCGCCAACCAAGCGGTTCATGCGGCCTGGCCGAGAGTCGATAGAAGGTGAAAGCGATTATTGAATGTCCAACCGGAGATGGCATCAGTCCGCTATCAAGGT
>WNGN01005859.1_pt1 | contig 11579 bp, 8 predicted proteins | sample 5400561 | NCBI WGS metagenome assembly WNGN01 (sample SAMN13153379, study PRJNA577476) | soil metagenome | isolation source: 115 cm soil or saprolite under Garry oak tree replicate 2 | place: USA:California | collected 2016-06-15
ATGTTGACAAAGTACCGGCCGGCTTGGGCTTCGGCGTCGAGGACTTCCGGAAACTGCAGCGAACCGCTCAGATAGGTCCATGTTCCACGGCAATTGATCACCGTCTTGACGCCCAGGCGGCTGTAGACGTTCCCCCGCGGGTCAAGTCCGATTGCTGCGGCGGATTTTTCATAAAACCGATGACCAGCAATCTGGGCCAGCAGCGGCGAGGCCGCCAGCATTTTCATGAACCCGCGGCGATTTGATTCGAGCGCAAAAGGCATGTGTTTTCTCCCTCGAGAATTCCAGTCACCGCATGAAAACCAAGGTGCCGAAATGTTCCGGAACGTGGTTGGGATCGCGGTTCGCGACACACGTGGGCTGCCAGCACAGGAAGCGTCGTTGCGGATCCGCGCCGAGCCCATCGATGCGGTAAAGGTTAACGCGCCACTTGGTCCCTGCTGCCACCTTTTTCTCGCTCACCGAATGCAGCGGCACACGAGCGCCGGCATACCAGGTATGATTCTTTTCGTCGATTCGGCCTTGCCGCTGCCAGCCGGAATTCCAGTCGGCGTCATAAATGTCGCGGTTACGGTCGATCGCCAGATCGACCCAATCTCCCGTTGGTGCGATCTCGAACTCGCGATAAACATTGATATTCGTCCAATTGTCGCCCAAGAAAAACTCAACCACGTCGCGGTCCCAAAGCTTGAGGCGGTCCTTGCTGTTATCAGGTGGCAACCAAAGGTTCAGTTCGTAATAAGGTGAAATGAACAACAGATACAAGTCGGAGTCGGTCCAAAATGCGCGTACCTCGGTTCGGAGCTTGGGATACTCGATCTGGTGGGTGCAGTCGTTTTCCACCCACGTGGAAGATGCGCGCGACCAGGCCGGAGACTGCGGATCCGTCGTCAGCACTGGAGATTGCGGGACGTATGGAATGGAAAAGGAAGCTCCCGGCGGCGAAAATTCGCAAATCGGAGCGGCAGTAGTCGAGGGCTCCGATGGCGTGCCCTGCTGCAAGAAGCTGCCTGGTGCGGATAAGCGCAATCCGGATGCGCTCCAAGCAAGAGCGGTTCCCAGCGCCACCATCAGAGATATCAAGACTCTCGGGGAGTACACCGCTAAGGGCGAGACGCGTTTCTTAGTTCCGGCGAAATCTCGAAAGCTCGCTCGAACTCGGCGCGCGACTCTGCCTCCTTTCCTTGCCGATGAAGGGCCAGGGCGAGATTGTAGTGGGCTTCCGCATAGAGCGGCTTCAAGCGCACCGCCTCGGCAAATTCCGCCTCCGCCGTGCTGATGTCGCCCGCCTGCAGTCGCACCAACCCAAGATTGTTGTGAGCCTCTGCAAAATTCGGATCGCGGCGCACCAGCTCCTTGAAGACGCTAGTGGCGCCCGCGGTGTCGTTATTCTGGCTAAGAACCAAACCCAACTGGACGCGCGCGTCGGTGTACTTGGGATCAAGACTGAGCGCTTCCTTCAGCTCCCGAGCGGCTTCGTCCAATCGTCCTGATTGCGCCAGCGCGATGCCGAAGTTGTAATGCGCCTCCGCCAAATCCGGATCGGACATCACCGCTTGGTGAAATTGCTCGAGCGCCCTGGCGCGATCGTTCTGGCGCCAATAAAGGAGCCCCAGGCTCGAGTGGACCTGCGCATAATCGGGCTTGAGTTCGAGCGCCTTCTGGTAGTCCGCAACAGCACGTGAAGGTTCTCCCTTACGCTCCCAGGTAACGCCCAGGTAGTAATAGCCAGTTGGCAAGTCAGGACTTTGCTCGATGGACTTTTGAAAAAGTGTCTGCGCAGCATCCAGCTCCTGCTTCTTGAGCGCTTCCACTCCCTGGAGGATAAGCAGCTTGGCTTGCGCCAAGCGCGCACGAAACTCGTGCAAGGCGTTCAACTCATCGAGTTCCTTGTGAGCGCCGGCAACATCCCCTTGCTTACGCAAAGCAATACCCAGGTTGTAGTGTGCCACCTCGAAATCCGGTTTCAGCTGGATCGCCCGCCGAAAAGCAGCGATTGCGCCGGTCGTGTCTCCGCCGGCAATTAACTCCTTTCCGAGATTCAATTGCGCCTCGGGATCCTTGGGGTCGATTTCGACAGCCTTGCGAAAGTGCGCAAGCGCCGTGGCGTGGTCACCCTTGCGCCGGAGAGTGACACCGAGCAATACCTGGGCCTGCGCGAGCCGTGGATTGAGACGCAGAGCGTCGCGGAATTGATCCGCAGCAGCGTCCAGCTTGCCGAGCTGGTCTTCCACAGTTCCCAGCTCGAAGTGCACGTCTGCCGAGGGTTTTAACGCCAGGGCACGCTGTAATTCACCCTCGGCCGCAGAGAGATCGCTCTGCTCCGCATAAACCCGCGCTAGGAGGCGACGCGCCGCCGCATTCTTTGGATCCAGCTCAACAGAGGTGCGGAGCTCATTTTGGGCAGTGACCAAATCGAGGAGGTCGTAGGAAGTCGCGCCCAATCCGTAGTGCGCATCGGCCCATTTCGGTTTCAGGCGCAGCACGGCTTCGAACTCTTCGGCCGCCTGTCTTGCATCACCCTTGTATTTCAGTGCCAGCGCGAGATTGTAGTGCGTGAGTGCGTCGTCAGGTTCGAGGTCCAGAGCTTTACGGTAAGTCGCGATGGCCTCATCCCACGATTTTGCACGAGAGAACTCGACGGCCTCACGACGGTAACTCTCGGCAGTTTGCGCAAAAGATGGCGCCGCAAATAAAAGCTCGAAAACCAGCAGAAATAGCATTACCGGAGCCTACCAAAATGAGCTGGGGTCGGTCGAGTGGCGGTCGAACCGGTCTTTGCCGGTTCTGTCGGCGGGGGAAGCGAACCCCTTGGTACTTCCCCTGCGGTGCCCCATCTTGCGGACTACCAGAAAAACTTGGCGCTGATCTGCCCGATGCGCGGATCGCGCGCATTGGTGACGATTCCGAAGTTTGAGTCGTTGATGTTGCCTGTAGGGTTAGTAAATTGAGCGTGGTTGAAAATATTGAAGAATTCGATGCGCAAATCAAACGCCATTTGCTCTCGAATCACGGTTCGCTTCAGAAACCCGAAGTCGGTGTTGTTGAATCCAGGACCGTGGAAGAAGCGTCGGTTCGCGGTGCCAAATGTTCCTAGTGTCGTGTTTGGCGCAAACGCACTGGGCAAGAAGTAGCATCCCGTACCGTTGTCACTGGGACAATTGGGATTCGCTTTGCGGGGATTGACTATTTTGACCGGACCCACGCGATTCGGCATGTCCGTGGCCGAGCTGCCAGTCAGCGATATGTCGTCGTCGGATTCGTTCATCTGGATCGGAAAACCCGTCGCGAAACGCGTGATCCCCTGCATCTGCCAGCCTTGGGTCAACCGTTTTGGTCCAGCAGGGAAGAGCCGGTCGAACGGGATGGCCCAAACATAACTGGCCACGAAATTGTGCGTCACGTCGGTAGACGCCAGCCCCCGGCTCAACTTGGGGTTGAAAAAGTTCACCAAGTCGCCGAACGCTGATGAATCGTCTATGGCCTTGGAGAAGGTGTACGCCGCCAGGAACGTCACGTCGTTGGCCCTCCGCTCCACGGTGATCTGCCCGGCATGGTAGATGGAGTTGGCGGTGGTCAACGTGTTGGTGTTTCCCGAGCCGAAACAGACCTGTAGAGCCGAGCCAGGGCAGAAATTGGAGCCTTGGATCGGGTATGGAAATGTGCTGCTGCGCAGTCTGGTGCTGTAAACGAACGAGCTGTCCGGCCTCTGGAATACGTCGTTCTCATTGCCTGGCCCGCAGCCGACTGCGCCTGTGGTCGTATCCAACGCCCCTTCGGAGTTGAGCTGCATGCACAAAGCCGGGTCGCCCGGGTTCGCTTCGTTTTGCGTAATCAAGTGATGTCCGGCGGTCCCGACGTACGCCAGCGTCAGTACCGTCGACTTGCTTAGCTCGCGCTGAATCGACAGATTGAAGTGCTCACCGTAGGGCAGCACGTTGTGCTTGTTGTAACCCGGAAAATAGTTCATTGGCTCGTAGACCGAAAAGTCCAGTGTCGCGTTCGATGGCGCGCCCGGAATGGGCGCCGTGAAAGGAAACCGCTGTCCCAACGACTGCCCGTTGGCTCGAATCCGGAAAGGCTCGTCAAACATGACTGAAACGGGGGCTGTCCAATACAAACCGAATGGAGCGTCGGCCACCTCGTAGAACAAGTTCAGGTCCTCAATCGACGTGTAGTAAATACCGTACGCCGCCCGAATGCTGGTTTTGCCCGGACCTCCAAAGATCTTGCCCAATGCTCCGTCACTAAATCCTGGTGAATAGGCCAGCCCCAGGCGCGGAGCGAAGTTGTTGTAATCGGTCGGAGCGAGCGTCTTCGGGATGCCTTTGTCACCGGGGAATACCAATCCCGTCGGAGAAAGTGGAAACACCGTGGACTGCTGTCCTGGAACAAAAGTCTGAATCTTTCCTTGCGTGTCGTAAAACGGCATGCTCACTTCCCAGCGCAGGCCGAGGTTCAACGTTAGGTTTGGTTTTACCTTCCACGCGTCTTGGGCGAAAGCGCCTCCGTACCGTGTGCGCGAATCAAGCAACTGCAACGCCGCTTGGGTGTAGGGACCATTGCCGCCGATATTGGATGTCGCGCCAAGGAGGAAGTCCGCAATATCGCTTCCTGTTACTGTGCCATCAAAAACGAATTGTCCATTCGGGCTCGCATAATTTCGCTCGTTGATCTGCAGGTAGCGGAATTCCCCTCCAAACTTCCATGTGTGCTTGCCGGTCGTCTTCGAAAAGACGTCGCTAACCATGTACGTCGTGTTGGGTTGGAACGTATTGAGCGTCGGCACACCAAGATTCAAGCTGATGTTTTTCAAGGTGATCTGCGGCAGATATGTTTTATATCCGGGCAGGGGGACAATGCCGAGCGTACCTTCCCCGGTGATGAAACCTAGCGACGGAAGGTCCGCGAAACTTCCGGCCGGATTGTCCAGGTGCAGCACCGTTCGGAAGAAGCTGAACCGCGCTTCATTCACTGCTGTCGCTCCAAAAGTCTTCGTGTTGCTCATCACGAACGCTTGCGCTCGCGAAGGCGTAGTTGTCGGGAAACCGGGGACACTTGGAAAACTACTGGGCAGCGCGTTGTGAAGGTTTGAATTATCTAGGTGATAGTACCATGACCAGTTTCCAGTCTTTCGGTTATTGAAGTCGACGCGCTCCCCGTACTTATCGTCGTTTACCGTATTTTTCTGGCTGTTATTCGAGTAGTTCCTAACATCTCCTGGCAGCGTCGGCGCCGGAATGAACGGGAGGTAACCTGCAACTGGTTTTGCGAAGGCCGGCTGTGGAATCACGCCACCGGGAAATACGCAGACTCCGGCTTGAGCATCAGCAGGTGTTGTGCAGCCCGCGATACTGTAGGGCTCGTTTTGACTCACGGTGTAGCCCAACCTCTGCGTAAGCACCTGTGCCCAGTAGGCGCCGTCGACCGTCGTAGGTACCGGATTTCCATTAGAGTCTGTTGTCATGAATGCCGCCGGGTCAATGTGGCCGCTAAGCTGAGCAGGTGTTGGTACCGTTACAAGTCCCGTTTCGGCTCCCTGCACTTGCCTTGTACCTTGATAATCCGAGAAAAAGAACAAGTGGTTTTTCCAGATCGGTCCACCTAACGTGTAGCCGAACTGATTGCGGCGCAACTCGGATTTCCCAGGCGCAAAGTAGTTCTTGGCGTCGAACTTGTCGTTGCGCAGGAACTCGAAAACGTCACCATGAAAGCCGTTTGTACCCGATTTGGTGATAGCGTTCATCACTGCGCCGCTAAACTTCCCATATTCCGCGTCGAAACTATTGGTAATCAGTCGAAATTCTTCGACCGAGTCCAGATTGGGCACCAAGCCGGCGCCCAGGTTTCGTCCTTCACTCACATCTCCTCCATTCACCAGGAAGGCGTTCGCCGTTTCGCGCTGGCCGTTCACCGAGAGGTTGCCGGGATTCAAGTTGCCCGATACCGGGCGGTCCTGCTGGATCGCTTGGTTAGAATTGCCGGGCGCAACGCCAGCCTGCAAGCCCAACAAATCAAGATAGCTTCGGCCATTGAGGGGCAAAGCGAGCATCTTCTTCGAGTCAATCACGTCTCCCAACTGCGTGTTTTCTGTTTGCACTTGAACGGCGTTGGCTGAGATTTCGACGTGCTCCGTTACCGTGCCGACGTCAAGAGTGACATCGAAGTGCAGCTGGTCGTTCACCTTCACTTCAATATCCGTTTCGGTGAAGGTTCGGAATCCGGAGGCAGTGACGGTGAGCCTATAATTCCCGGCCGGCAGGGCCAGGATGCGATACGAACCATCCCCGGCCGAAGTGGTTTCTTGCTTTAAATTGGTTTGTATATTTGTGGCGACAACCTTCGCGCCGGCAACCACGGCCTGCGAGCGGTCGTGTACCACGCCAAGAATCGATCCGGTCACGTCCGCACGCAACACGACGGCACTGGTTAGTACTATTGAAACGATTGAAATCAGGAGGAAAACACGCAAATGACGCTTGCTCATCGGCCACCCCACTTGGCGCGGAGCTTATGACGAAGTGTAGTGGAAGTCAAGTGGGCCGAACTAGGGCCGAACTAGGGCGAACTAAGGGGGCCGCACTAAGATGTCAAGCCGAACTAAGAGAACTAAGAGAACCACCACTGGGCCGAAGTAACTTTACTTTCTTTCCGCGTGGACAACTCCGGCGGAGCGGAGTCGGCGCCACTTCGCCCGAGCCGACGCGAGGCGTCGGTCCGACGGAGGGAGGCGCAAGGAGTATTCTTTGTCCAGATCAACTTGGTTAGATCAACGAGTTTCTCGACGAAGTGGACAGGCTGACTTCCGGGTTGACCAAAAGCCAAGCGATCGCGCCGAGCCCGGCAATTGCAGCGGCGACGTAAAATCCCGTGTTCCACCCAAATCTGTCCGCCAGGAAAGGAGTCAAGGACACGGTAATCATGCCGCCGATTTGGTTTGCCATATTCATGAAGCCTGAGAGCGAGCCCGAGGATTTTCCGCCGAGATCTGCGGAAACCGCCCAGAACGAGCTTTGCGAGAGATAGAGAGAGCCTGCGCCACCGGCCAGAACAACGCTCGCGACTCGTGCATCGTGGGCAGTCGATCCAAAAACAAGGAAGGTCGCGGTAAGGGTGAAGCCAAGGACAGCGATGCTGCACCGGCCGAGCCTTGAGCCCAGATGTTTGGTCACGGTGTCGCTGATGGCTCCGCCAAAAGGGCTGCAGACGGCCATAGCCAGAAAAGGCAGGGTTGCGTAGACGGCGCTGGTCTTCAGGTCCAGGCCCCGCACTCTGGCGAGATAGAGATAGAACCAGCTAAAGAAAACCCAGGCCACGTAACCGAAGCAAAAGTACGCAAGCGAAAGAATCCAGACATTGAGACTCGACAGGATGGTAGACCAGGAAAGAAAGCCGTCGCTCTTCGAAGCAGCAGGGCTTGGGATGCCGCGCTCGATGTGATTGAGTTCATTCGACGACAAGCCGGGATGCTCATTAGGCGTATCGCGCGCGGCCAGAAACCATACGGAGCCGACGGCAAGCCCGATTAGCGCGCTCATCAAGAAGGACGAGCGCCACCCGTAGCGCAGCATAACGAAGGAGATGAGCGGAGGGGTGATCCCCGCGCCGATGCCCACACCGGAGAAAATGATCCCGTTGGCCACACCTCGTTCGTGACTGGGGATCCAACGGGCAACAAACTGGTTTGAAGCGGGATATACGATGGCCTCGCCGGCACCAAGGAGAAAGCGAATCACCACCAGCACCACCACGGCGTTGCCAATGTTGGGAGAGATGGCTGCCGTCAGGGAGCTAAAGACGCCCCACCACAGGACTCCAAGAGTAAGCATACGCCTCGGGCCAAAGCGATCGGCGAGCCATCCTGCGGGAGTTTGGAAAAGCGCATACCCGAAGAGAAATGCGCTGAAGACAAGCCCGAGGCGCATGTTGCTGATGGCGAATTCCTCGGAGATCTTTGCGCCCGCGATGGAAAGATTCACTCTGTCGAGAAACGCGACGGCGCTCAGGACAAAAAGCAAGAAGACGAGAAACCAGCGTACATGGCTTGTCGACGGTGAAGTCATTTGCAGATACTCGAGTGGCTTTCCAGCATGGCGAACTCGCCGGCCCTCAAATGGCGCATCTCGCCTTCACGCGGCATGGGATTTGAAGAGCTGGACAAGTTGTGCGGCAATGATTTTTTCTTCGCCGGGTTTCAGCATGAACGAGTTCATGCCCAGGCCGCCTTCCGATGAACCAAGCACGATGGAGGGCTTGCCATTTCGCAGCGCGCTGGCGGCATCGCGGGGCGATAGAGAAATCTTCCGCGGATCCCAGAAAATGCGCATGTGCGGGACGTGATTGGCCACGTCGGGAACATTGAAAGAGGTTGCCACCCCGGGAACTCGGGTAAATTCCAAGGCTTTGACCATGCCAACGATTTCCTCCTTGCCAACTTTCATGCCGCGGCCAAGCGTATCTTCATGCGGGCTGTTGTTGAGCAGTGCGTTGGCGATCAATTCCTTTTTGCCAATGAGCAGCCCGGCGCATTGCGGTCCGCGGATAGCTTTGCCGCCGCTGAAAGCGATCAAGTCGTAGCCCATGTTGACGTAGTCCCAGAGATGCGAAACGGGCGGCGTGTCCGCGGCGGCGTCGTTGAAGGCGGGAATCTGGTTTTCATGCGCGAGCTTCACCCACTCGTCCACTTTGATCTGGCCGGCCGCGTTGGCAAAATTCGAAAAGTGCATCATGGCCGTTTTTGAATTGATAGCCCGCTTCACGTCCTCGCGAGATTCCACTTCGACCAGTTTGACGCCCGTAGCACGGAGTTGATGATCGAAGCCATTTCGATGGGATTTCTGAATAATGACCTCGGATTTCATGCCGGTGAGGTCAGGGAGCTGTTCGATGAATTTGGGATTATTGCCGGTGAGAATTCCTGCGAGGCCGGACTGCATGCCTGCGGCTGCGCCACAGGTGACGATAACATCATAGTCAGCGGGAAGCTTCAGGGGTTCCGCAATGCGCTTTCCTGCGGCCTGTTCCAATTCGACGATGGAAACAAAATGTTGCGCCGCAAGAGCCATAACCGCTTCGACTTCCGGACGGGGGAGTGAGCCGCCCAAATAAGTCATGGTTCCTTGGCCGTTGATTACGGTGGTGACTCCCAGCTCTTCGTAAACGTTTCCCGTGGCGCCAAAGCCGGTGAGTTTTTCCTCGACTGGTGCCGCAAGGACTGCTGGCATGCCGAATACTCTGCGCGCGCCGAGCATTGTGCCAGTAAGCACGCCGGCGCTCCCGAGGAAGTTTCGCCGGTTCCAGAAATTCCTGATGGTCATGGGAGCGCCTCTCATCCCTTCTGCGTGACTGCGGCAATACAATTGATTTCCACCAGCGAATTCCCGGGAAGTGCGGCAACGGCTACCGTGGTTCGCGCGGGGCCGCCATTAGGGAAATAGGTTTTGAACACTTTGTTCATGCCATCGTAGTCGTCGATTTTGGTCAGATAAACGGTGAGCTGAAGGATGCTGTCCATGGTGCCACCGCCGGTCTCGACCAGAGTTTTGACGTTGTCCATCACCTTTTTGGTGTGGGTCTCGATATCCATCGGGAATTTCCCCTCGGGGTCGTGCGAGTGCGCGCCCTGTCCAGCGATATAAATGACGTCATTGTGTATGACGAGCGGAGTGATGAATCCGGTTCCGGCCGGCTTGCCTTCGTAATTGAGTTTCTTCACGCCTGTTGCAGCTTGCGGAGAGGCCGCTGCGCCGACCCTGGCTCCGGAAACGGCAAGCCCGGGAATGAGTGCGGCCAGCCTTGTTGCGAAGCCACGCCGCGAAGTCATGAATGAAAACATTGGTCCTCCTTCTCGATTGGTTCTTCGTCCTGTGCTTTCCAATTGCCCTTACCTTGAACATCGTTGTGGTGCGAAGCCATGCCTGTGCCCGTCACGGCAAGGCAAAACTGAAAATGTCGCTCCCCGCGGCGATCGCCACATATTGTTTCGAGTTGATGGCGTAGCTCATCGGTGATGCGGCGATGTTCTGGCCGGTGTGGAAGTGCCAGAGCGGCTTGCCCGTCTGCGCGTCGACGGCTTCAAAGGATTCCGCATCGTCACCGAAAAAGACAAGTCCGGCGGCGGTGGTCATCGTTCCGCCTGCCGAATGTCCCCTGCCTGCCTGGACGTAGCGCCATGCAGGCTTGTTGGCGTCGAGGGAATAGGCCAATAAGATTTTCTGGTTGTAGTCACCCTCGCTGTTACGGGCACCGGTGGAATAGTACGTTTGGCCGGGCTTGAACACTTGGGGTTTCAAAACCAAAACGCTGCAAGACTCCAGGGCCATGAAATAAAAGAGGGAAGTCTCGGGGTTGTAAGAAGGCGCGTACCAATTGGTGGCTCCGACCATGCCGGGACAAACGCGCGTGCCTTCCGCGGTGGGCTTGATTCCAGTGCGGACGGGGCGGCCTTTCTCGTCAATTCCGGTCGCCCAATTCAGTTTCTCGGCAAACCGTCTTGCCGAGAGAAATTGGCCGTTGGTGCGATCGAGCACATACAGAAAACCGTTGCGGTTTGCTTCGACGATGAGTTTCCGCGGCTGTCCGCGGAACGTTGCGTCGACAAGAACTGGGGTCTCGGTTGCGTCATAGTCAAAAAGGTCGTGTGGCGTGAACTGGAAGTACCATTTGAGTTTGCCGGTGTCGGCATCGAGTGCGAGCAGACAATCGGTGTAGAGGTCGTCGCCAGGGCGCGGGCCGCCGTCAAAATCCGGGGCAGGATTGCTCGTGCCCCAGAAAATGGTGTTGAGTTCGGGATCAAAGGTGCCGGGCATCCAGGTGGTGCCGCCGCCCAGTTTGTAGCTTTCGCCTGGCCAGCTCGAGGAACCGAATTCGCCGGGAGCCGGAATGGTCCAAAAACGCCACGCCTCCCTGCCGGTCTCAGCGTCATAAGCGGCGATAAAGCCGCGCACGCCGTCGTCGCCGACGCGAGTAATGCCAGAGTGCCCGTCCCGTTTGGGCGTCGAGTGCGAATGCGTCGTTGGCTGCGGTGACGAACATGATTCCGTCCACGACAACAGGAGTAACTTCGAGGTTGCTGGAGTTCGATGCGTGAAACACCCACTGGGCGCGAAGCTCGGCGACGTTGCCAGCATGGATCTCGCGAAGAGCGCTGTAGCGGCGGCCCGTGTAATCTCCGTTGTAAGACAGCCAGTTTGCGGCACTGGGCCTTGAAAGTAATTCAGCCGGGTTCACGTCAATGCTGGTGGCCAGGGAAGTCATCCGGTGGTGCTGGGAGGACAACGGCATCGGCCGCAAAACAAGCAGCGCAAGTAAAAGGAAAATGGTCGCCATCGAGCCATCGCTAGAGTTTTGTCTCCTCAGCGACAATCGGAACCTCGTCACAATGAAGGCGGCTCCAAAGAATGAAACCTCATATACTACAAGTCGCCGGCGGGAGGCCAGAATATTTCACAACCGGCCGAATTTGGCCACCGCTTGCAGAATCGATTTGAGTTTTTCAATGTAGGCATACATGGAATGCTCCTTGAAGTCCATGTCCTGAGCCAGTTTCAAGATCTGCGGGGCAAGGGCTTTGGGCACGA
>WNGN01011960.1_pt1 | contig 11578 bp, 11 predicted proteins | sample 5400561 | NCBI WGS metagenome assembly WNGN01 (sample SAMN13153379, study PRJNA577476) | soil metagenome | isolation source: 115 cm soil or saprolite under Garry oak tree replicate 2 | place: USA:California | collected 2016-06-15
ATCCAGATCGCGTCCTGATCGCAATCCAGGCGCATCTCGACCACGCGCTGGACATGGCCGGAGGTTTCGCCTTTGCGCCACAATGCGTTGCGGGAACGGCTGAAGTACCACGCCTCCCCGCTGGCGATGGTCCTGCGCAAGGCTTCGTCGTTCATGTGCGCGACCATCAGCACGTCGCCGCTGCCGGCGTCGGTAGCGACGCAGGTCACGAGGCCAGAGGCGTCGAATTTGGGCTGGAACTCAAGCCCTTCCTCGATGTCATGGATATCTGCGGATGTGGACACGGGCAGTCCCTCGAAAACGACAGCCGAGGGTCAGCGTTGCGGCCCTCGCACCATGGACATGAAACGCGACTGCTCCGCCGGATTGTCGCGGAACATGCCGGTGAAGCGGCTGGTGAACGTCGTCGCGCCATGCTTGGCGACGCCGCGCACCGACATGCAGGTATGCTCCGCCTCGATCATCACTGCAACGCCGCGGGGTTTTAGCACCTCGTCGATCGCCGCGGCGATCTGGGCGGTCAGGTGCTCCTGGGTCTGCAGGCGGCGGGCAAAGATATCGGTCAGCCGCGCCAGCTTCGACAATCCCACCACCCGCTCGACCGGCGTATAGGCGATATGCGCCCGGCCGTAGAACGGCATCATGTGATGTTCGCATTGCGAGGTGAATTCGATGTCGCGGATCAGCACGAAGTCGTCATAGCCGGCCGTCTCGCCAAAGGTGCGGGTCAAGACCTCCGACGGACACTGATGATAACCCTGATAGAGCTCGTCGAAGGCTTCGACCACCCGGCGCGGCGTATCCAGGAGGCCCTCGCGGTCGGGGTTTTCGCCGATATAGCCAAGCAGGGTCTGTACCGCCGCTTCCGCCTCGGCGCGCGAGGGACGCGGCTGGTCCGCGCGTACTGCTGCGGCCAGAAACTCGGACGGATCCAGTTCGGCCGGGCGAGCATCCGGCATCCGCGAATCCGAAGGCTTCACGTCAGAAGGCTTGAGGTCAGAAGGCTTAAGGTCAGTAGGCTTGCCTGGGCGTAGCGGCTTAATCAGCGCGTCCATGTCAACTCCGTTCGACCGGCCTTGCGTGAGGCCGGAGTGTCACCGGGCAGACGGGGCGGTTTGCCGCCGGACGCCTGAGTCCCACATTAATAACAACCACGGCGGCCGAATTGGCCCTATTTGAGGCCGCCAAGGGAAACGACCGGACTGTATTTCGGCCGTTTCGACCCATATATAGGGCTGTGAACAGCGGTCGCCAAGGGCGATCGCGCCGGGAGCCGAGACCTCAATCTTATGCTGAACGACATCTACAACAAGCGGATCATCGAATTGGCCGGCAATATCCCCCGGATCGGACGCCTCCCCGACCCCGATGCCAGCGCCACGGCGCATTCCAAGCTATGCGGTTCGACCGTCAAGATCGACCTCAAGATGAACGGACCCATGGTCACGGATTTCGCCCATGATGTGAAGGCCTGCGCGCTGGGCCAGGCCTCGTCCTCGATCATGGCGAGCCACGTCGTCGGTTCGACGGCGAGCGAACTACGCGAATTGCGCGAGACCGTGCGGAAGATGCTGAAGGAAAACGGCAGCCCCCCGCAAGGCAAGTGGGCCGACATCGCGCTGCTCGAGCCGGTGCGCGACTACAAGGCGCGGCACGCTTCCACCATGCTGACCTTCGATGCCGTGGTCGATGCAATCGGCCAGATCGAAGCGAAGGCGAAGCAGCCGGTATCGGCGCAGGGCTAGACGCAATTCAGCCCGTCGTCATGCCCGCGGAGGCGGGCATCCAGTAATCCGCGAATTCGCGGCTAATCAAAACCGCCGCGGCATACTGGATCATCCGCTGGAGCCTGTCATCGGGCGGCCATTCGGCCGACCCGTTGGCGGATGATGACACCGTTCCAGGATCGGCTTTACCGCCCCTACTGCGGGGGCGCCACCGGCGCGACGCCGCCGGTCGGAACGGTGGCTTCGGCGGTCTTGGTCGACTTGGCCGACGCAGCCTGCGACTTCTCCGCGCTTGCCGTCTCGCTCGCAAAACGATCCTGCACGGGTTTGGTCACGACCTCGGCGACCGGCACATTGGGGCTGTCGAACTGTGGCAGCACCTCGGCAACGGCATCGGTGGTGACCAGATTGGTCAGGCGCAATTCGGCCCGCGACAATTCGTGCAGATCTTCCCACGGCGGCACGCTCAGCGACAGCGACAGCAGATCGCCCGCGCCGCCCATCTCGAAGGTGAATTTGGCGAGACGTCCGATGTCACGCTCCACGATCATCAGATCCTGGGCGGTGTAGCTGGCGGCCTTGGCGTCGTCGGCGCGGTCGCCCATCCAGATCTGATGCACCCTGACATGCGCGGCCTCGGGCACGTAGCGCGTCTTGCCCGACAGCAGCAGAAACACGCACATCGATTCGCAATAGGCTTCGGGCGCGACGCTCGCACGATCGCCCTGCGCGGTGCGGGTCTGGGCGCTGATGCCGACGGTGGTCAGCGCACCGAGATTGCGCCAGCGCCGTCCGAGCGTGATGGAGTCGTTGACCGAGCCGCCGCTGGAATCCAGCACGATGGTGGCGCCGCCGAGCTGGCGTCCGCGCGCGAACTCTTCGAAATCCTGCGGGGTATCGGCGGTAACGATGCCGACCGCGCTGACCCAGCCCAAGCCCTTGCAATTCGACTGGCACGCGACCCAGCTGAACCGCATCGGCATTTTGCGTTCTTCGAGGGTGACGCCAGCTTGGGCCCGACCACCATCTCCGGCTGTCATGGCAGGCAGTGCGATGCAAAGCACGGCGGCGCCAAGTAGCGCACGGCCGCTGGATCGAAACGACTTCACGAGCCTCAATTTGGTTCCTTCCCCCAAGCTCCCTGCCGAGCGGGCCCCAGTTCAACGCCAAACGATTCTCGTTACACGGGCGTTATGAAAAAGCTAACCGTATGACAAAGAAGCGTCTATTAACTTTTGCTGCATCGCCTCCAAATAATTGCAATATTTGGGCAGGTGTCACTCAAATACATGTGAGGTCAGGTTCCGTGCAAAGGAACCGGGCAAATACGGGCTCAACAACGGGCACGGCGCCTATGAAATATTCGCATTGTCCGGACTGCACCGCAGCTTTTCAGCGTCTCCCGCGCAATGCCGGGCGCGCGATGATCTGGCTTTACCGGCACACGCTGTCGCCGCTGGTCGGTTACAACTGCCGCCATCTTCCGACCTGTTCGGTTTACGGCGACGAGGCGATCGAGCGTTTCGGACTGTGGGGCGGAGGATGGATGACCCTGGCGCGGCTGCTGCGCTGCCAGCCCTGGGGCACTTCCGGAATCGATAACGTGCCGCCGGCAAAGCCGCCGGGCGCGCAATGGTATCTGCCGTGGCGGTTCGGGCGATGGCGCGGGGTCAACGGGCCGTAGAGTTTGGTTCCGCCAAGCCACCACGGTCACTTCGCTCGAACACACTTTAGCTCAGCGCGAAAACCAGAAGAAACCAGGGGGCGGCTCGAAATAGGTCGGCGGACGCGGCTTCCGAGGACGCGGTGGTTTGGGCCGCGGCGGTTCGGCCGATGGTGGCGATGACGTCGTGTCAGCGCTCTCTGAACCGTCCGAAGCCAGCTTGATCGACAACAGCAGGTTCGATTCAAACGATCGCCACCGATAGCCGATTCCGAAGTCCATCGGCTGGGCCCGCCTGAACAGCTCGGCATATTTCGGCTGATAGGTTCCGGGGAATTTGTCGATCGGGCCGGCGTAGCGGCCGAACGGAAAGAACCGCCATTTCTTCGGATCGTAACTGAGAAGCGGAATGCCGGAATCGTCCTGGATAATCGTGGCGCTGTTGGCGAGCAGAAAATCGCGCACGGTGGTGAAATGGCCGGTATGCAGCAGATAGGACGCGCTCTTGATCAGGCTATCCGCGGGCGCCAGGGTTTGGCAAAATGGCAGAAAGCCGCTGCTCTTCACGCCCCTGTTGGAAAGATCGGTTGAGAAATAATACAGCGTCTTTTCCTGACCATCGTCGCCTGCGAACACAATCCGCACCCCCCGCGTTACGTTGGTGCCGGCATTTTCGCTGGCGAAGTATGTGGCCCCCTTGTCGTCGAGCGCGATCAGACTGACGTCGCGAATGGTCTTTCCCGAGCGCGCCAGGAAGACATACAGCAGCGGCAAGGTGCCGCTGATCGGTCCGGCCTGCAGGTCGGTCTTCATTTCCTTGGTAATGAAAAAACTGAAACTCAGGATCGAACCGAGCGATTGCTCGACGTCGTAAAGGTTGGACCCGATACTGCCGCGCGGCACTTTCGTCAGATCCGGCACCTTCCCGACCGGCTCGAGCGCGCTCAGCACATAGGTCACAGCCTTCGGGTAAAACGCGTCCGCATAGAGGAAGTCGGGGCCGCTGAACATGTAGAACATCGTCGGCCGCGGCGCGGTCAGATTGGCGTCCGCCCAGGTTCGAATTTTCGAAAGCTGGCGCTGCTCAAGCTGCCCGAACGCGCTATCGAAGAATTTTGCGTGCCGCTGCCACGAAGGGTCTCTCGTCAACGGCGTCAGCGGGGAATCGGCCGATGGCGGCATCCCCGCGAGGAAACGTGCGGTATCGTCTGCGGTCACGGTGTCGGCCGCGCGCGCGAGCACCGTGGCTGCGAGCAACATGACCGCAGCGACGGCCGCCATTTTCATGGGCTGAAGCATCGTTATTCGGGGCTTGCCGATGCGGTCGCTGAGCCCGGATCGGTCCGCTCGCGGAAGATGGCGTAGATCAAAAGGCCCGAGATCATCATCAAAGTGCCCAGCAATGACTGCAGCGGCCGCTCCGTCAACAGATAGTACATCATGAAGACGGTCACGAGCAGGAAAACCGCAGGCGTCACCGGGTACCCCCAGGCGCGATAGGGCCGCGGCAGCTCGGGCTGCGTGATGCGCAGCTTGATGACGCCGAGCACGGTAAAGAACGAGCAGAACAACAGCGCAAACTGAATGAAATCGAGTACCGCCTCGAAACTGCGGGTGAACAGCAACAGGTTCGCGACCGCGAACTGGAACAGGATGGCATAGGCCGGCGCGCCTTTGCTCGATTTGCGGGCGAATACCCGCAGCGCCGGAATGTCCTCCCCCATGGTCATCATGACGCGCGGGCCGATCCACATCATCGCGCTGATGGAAGACACAAGCCCGATACAAATCATCGCTCCGACGACGCGGCCGCCGATTTCACCGAAAATGTGGCTGCCGGCGATCCGCGCGACATCGAGCTGCCCGGACAGTTTGTCGATCGGCGTGGTGTGCAGGAACACCGCGTTCAGCGCGACATAGAGCACAAGGACGATCAGCGTCCCCGCCAGCAGCGCGCGCGGCAGGTTTCGCTGCGGCGTGCGCATCTCGCCGATGATGTAGGTCGCGGCGTTCCACCCCGAAAACGAATACATCACGAACACCAGCCCGATGGCGAAAGGCGCGCTGGTGATGTGGGCGAAGTCCGAAACCGACGGCGTGAACGAGACCGGTTGCGGCGTGCCGATGACAAATCCCGCAATCAGGAACGCGACGATCAGCACGACTTTCAAAATGGTCGAGATCAGCTGAAAGGTGCCGGAGTGCCGGACGCCGCCAAGCTGAACAATCGACACCAGCCAGACCACACCGATTGCAAGCGCCAGCGGCGGCGTACCCGGCAGCACCGCTTTGCCGTATTCCCCGAAAGCCATCGCCGCCAGAGCCACCGGTGCGGCGAAGCCGACCGTCGCCGCGAAAGCTGGATGAAAGGCGCGGCTCAGGAAATTGTATTCGCCGCTCGAGCGCGGAAACATCGCGCCGAGTTCACTGTAGGAAAACACGCCGCATAGCGCGACAACACCACCGACCGTCCATAACAACAGAATGGAAAAGCCCGAGGGGATGTCCTTGACCTGAAAGCCCAGGCTGGTGAAGACCCCGACGCCAACCATGTCGGCCACGACGATGGCGGTCGCCACCATGGCGGAGACCGTGGTCCCGGCGCCGGAGAGCCGGCCGGGCCACGCCGCGCTTTCCGTTCCTGATGCCGCCATGCCGGTCCACGCCTTGCGCGTCACGCCCCGTGATTTCTTCATCGTGCAGGCTGGCGCCGTTCAATTCAAGCAATGTTACCAATGCTTTAAATATAGGCGTGGTTTTGGTATCATCATACTGTTGCGCGCCGCCAAGGCGCACCGATGATCTACGACATTGCGAAAGCAAAGTGGCCGGCCCACAATCGCGACACGATTTGGTGCTCCGTTTCGCGTTCTGGAAGTGGGGAGTTTTTCCGGGTGCTTAACGTTAGCTCAACGTTAGCGGGCTGACATACGCCGATCGCCTTTGGCGGTATTGGGGCAAGGGGTGGATGGTCGGAGCGAATCCGAAATTCCAGACATCTGATCATGTGGGCCAGGTGACGCCACCGGGCGCGAGCCGGCATGCGTTGAAACTGGATGCGCAACATGGCGCCGGTTCTCATCGACTACGCTGGATTGCGCTTCTGTCCGCGCTTGTCCCGCTATCGCTCGTACTCGTTCAATGCGGCAAGGCGCCGAACGCTGAAGTGCTGGCCGCCAACTCCCAGACGTCAGGAGATACGTTCGACGACCGGTTCCCGACGCCGCAATTCAATGATCGCTTCTCGGGCGCCAGTGAGCCCTTGGTGCCGCAACAGTTCTCCGATGCGCTCCGCAAGCGCATGGCTCAGGCGGAGCCCGCCCCCTACAGGGTTGCCTCGCTGGCGCCAACGGTCCCGTACCAGCGCCCCGCCAGAGAAGAACAGACCACACTGGTCAGCCTGAAATCCTCGGCATTTCCCTATCTCGGCAACAATCCGCGCACCGACGAGCCGTTCCTCAACGTTTCGAGTGGCGACCGCCGCGGCCATCGCGGTCTGGGGGGCAAGGTTTTTTGGCAGGACGAGACCTACAACGATAACCGGGTTCTCATGCACGTCCCGGAGAATTTCGATGTCCGCAAACCGGGCGTGATCGTTGTATTCTTCCACGGCAACGGCGCGACGCTGGAGCGCGACGTGCGCGACCGGCAACTCGTGCCGCAACAGATTTCGGATGCCGGCGTCAATGCGGTGTTGCTGGCGCCTCAGCTGGCGGTCGATGCCGCCGATTCCAGCGCCGGCAAGTTCTGGCAGCGGGGCGGACTCAAGCGCTTCGTGACGGAGTCATCCGAGCACCTCGCCCGCCTCTACGGCGATCCGGGCACGGCCAAGGCTTTCGCGAACATGCCGGTCGTCATCGTCGGCTACAGCGGCGGCTTTGTGCCGGCGGCGTGGAGCCTCGAAGTGGGCGGCCTCGGCAACCGCGTGCGCGGCGTGTTTCTGCTCGACGCGGTGTACGGCGAACTCGACAAGTTCGCATCCTGGATCGTCAACAACCGATCCGGCTTTTTTGTCAGCGCCTATACGCATTACACCAAGCGCCACGATAACGAACTGATGCAGATGCTGAAAGAAAAAGGCATCGCCATCGCCGAGGACATGGACGGGCCGCTGCGGCCCGGCAGCGTGGTATTTGTCGAGACACCGGAGGGCGTGACGCATCGCGATTACGTCACGCACGCCTGGACCGAAAATCCCGTCAAGGAAGTGCTCGTCAAGATGGCGGCGACGCCCGCGCTGACACGGATGGCGGCGGGCACCCCGTCGTCCGCGAGCCGATGATGCGGCGTGCTCTCGCGCCGCCCGATCCGGAATTGTCATCTCACTGCCGATCAAATGTGAGGTTGATGGCGTCGCGGAACTATCGCTTCCTCTCGGCGTCATCTAAAGTGACGCGATGGGCTTGGTGCGGGAGGGTGCCATGTCGAAGTCCCGCATTGGAATTGCCGTTGTCGTCCTGACCACCCTGCTGTCGAGCGCGGCCCTGGCCAGAGTGCATCTTGGCGGCGGTCCCCTTGGGGTCGCGAGATTCGCGGCAGCCCGCGTATTGTCGCTCGGGCGATTACATCACGCCCGTGCCTTTGCGCGTCACGGTCGCATCCGAACGGCTTCCCCCAGATCGCAAAACGTCCGCAACGCCATGGATTCTGGGCTTGGCAACCCGGCGGTGCGCAGGCAAATCGTCGCGGCTGCGGCGCTGGCGGGCTGGCACGGCGGCCGCATCGCGAACGGGTGGTGGCGACACGGCGACGGCGGATATGGATGGGTCGGGCCGCTGTTCTGGCCATTCGCCATTTACGATATCTACGACTACTCCATCTGGGGTGACGGCATCGGCTTCTGGGACTACGGTTATCCTGACATCTATGCCGCGATCTTTGCGCCTTACGGCCATGATGATCTCGCCGCCTATGCGGGACCGAGCCCGTTGGACCGAAGACATCGCAGAGTCCCGCCGCTACCGCAGTTCTGCGGCGATGACAGCGGCGAAATTGCCGGCCTCCCCATCGATCAGATTGCGCAGGCGATACAGCCGAATGAGGCGCAGCGCGCTGCATTGGACGATCTTGCCAACGCATTGATCTCGGCCGCCCGGATGATTCAGGCGTCGTGTCCGACGCAGACGGCGTTCACAGCGCCGCACCGATTGGCCGTCATGCAGCAGCGTATCGAGGCGATGATCAAGGCAGAGTCAGCCGTGCAGCAGCCGCTGGGGAAATTCTATGACCTGCTGGATGACGAGCAGGAAGCACGGCTCAATGCACTCGCCGAAGATCGGCGCAAGATGTCCCCCGCAAAGCGGGCCACGGAAGCGCCTGCCCAAGGTTGCGGCGCGGCGCAATCAGCCGCGTTGCAATGGCCGGCGGATGAGATCGAGGCCAGGCTGCACCCGAACGACACTCAACGCGCCGCTCTTAAAGCGCTGCAGGACGCCAATGCCAGGGCTGTCGACGTCCTGACCGCTGGATGCCAGCCGGAAGACGCGATCACACCACCCGCTCGCCTTGACGCCGTGGAGGGGCGGCTTGAAGCCATGCAGCGAGCGGTCAGTCTGGTGAGCGCCGCGCTCGAAGGCTTCTATGCTACGCTGAGCGACGAGCAGAAGGCACAGTTCGAGGCGATCGGACAAAAACGAACGGCGTGATTTGCCATCCATTGCCATCGCTGTGCCACAGCCCTCCACCACGGTCACGCCGGCAACCGACGCGATCGACCCTTCACAGACTTTGATGTGCCGCCGTTCTCCGAGGCGAACCCGGGCTTGCATAAAATCCGCCACGGGAAGACGCATTACCTTAACGACTTGCGGGTATTTTGACCGCAAACCCACTATCCGGCTTTGCCGAATGAGCGGCAGGATGCGATCCAAAACAACCGCTGGGGATGCAAGTTGCGGGAAGGCCTCTACAAGGTAGAATTTCATACCGTTCATGGCACCGGAAACGGCGTGATCTATGCCACGTCAGGCAAACTTCGCGGCGGCAATTCGGGCTTTGCATTTACCGGGAGCTACACCGACAAGGGCGACGAAATCCTCGCCAAGGTTTCAACCGAACGGCATAATTACGACCCCGGCTTCAAGCCGCTGTTCGGAACCGACATGATCACCCTCACCCTGAAGGGGACGGCCAGCGGCGACATGGTCGACTTCGAAGGCACCGCGCTGCAACTGCCCGGCGTCGCTTTCAAGGCGGTGCTGACACGGATCGGCGACTGATCGAGCCAGAGCATGATCCGGAAAAAGCCTGCCCCGCACTTGATGCGGGGTGGGAACCGGTTTTCCCTCGGGACAAACGCGAAGCGTTTGCCCGGAGATCATGCTCCAACAAAGATGAGATCATGATCCGATTCAATCTAATCGGATCATGATCTGTCAGGCGCACGTCGTTGTGAATGAAGGCGATGCGATCTACTGCGGAAGCTTGGGAATCTTGTCCGCGAACCCATTGAAACATGTCAGCCGGTCGTCTTCTTCCTTCTGGAAACGGCAATCTGTGACAGCTTTCGCGGCCGGCGCCTTGGGATTTGGTTTCGGCGCGAAGATGGCGTCGTAGCAATTCAACCGCTCTTTTGTTGCATCGTCGATCTCAAGACACGCCTGCAACTTCGCGGCAATGGATTGGGGCTTCGCAGCCGCGGCGTTTGGTTTCGCAGCCGCAGCCTTCGATTTTACCTGCACCAGCGGCTTGCCTCCGACAGTCGGTGGGGCACCTTGCGCCATGGCGGCGGCTGAAGAAAAGACCAGGATCAGCGCAAGTATTATTCTCATACCACTTTAACCTTCGTTTTCACGATCGTCCCCCCCAATTCGCAACCGAGAAGAGCATGCGGCGAAAACCTTGTCGATGGTTCTCGCAGGCCCGGATGATAGCTTATGTTGACAACGCCGCCGTCTGTCGAGGCTTTGTCAGGATCACGACCATCAGCGCCAGCGCGATGAAGGCCGCCGCGACGTAGCCGGCGCCATGAAGCAGATCGCGGGCGAACAGCATGCCGCCGATCGCCGAACCTACCGCCTGCCCGATATAGAGCACCGAGGTATTGAGCGACACCGACGCCGACGCCAGCGCAGGCGCAGCACCGACCAGCCGCACCTGCTGCATCGAGTTGGTCGAGGCGAAACCCAATCCCCAGACGGCGACCGAGCAAGCCATCAACGGGTAGATGCCCGCGCTGATCGCCCATCCGATCACGCCCGTGAGCATCACGACCGTAAACAACAGCGAGGTTTTGTAGGCCCCCCAGGAATCGACGATACGCGTGGCGATCGCCACTCCGATGAAACCGCATACCCCATAGAGTGCGAAAACCAGCCCAACCGCGTCCGGACCGGCATAGGTCAACTTCGTCAGCAGCGGTCCCATGAATGTGAAAACGACGAACTGGCCGGACATCTGCAACGTCGTGATCAGTAGGAGAAGAGCGATCGTCCGGTTACGCCCGACATCGGCCCAGGTCTTGAGATCCACGGGCGCGCCGACCAATCCGCCGGGGAGACGCCATGTCAGCAGCAGGAAGCTGAAAAAGCCGATCAGGCCGATGCCGCCATAAGCCGCGCGCCAGCCGTAACGGCTCGCGACAAACGTAATCAGCGGCAGGCCGATCGCCGCGGCCAACGACCACCCAACAAAGATAAAGGCGATGGTGGAGCCGCGTTTTTCCGGTGAAACGATCAGAGCCGCGGTCCCCGCCGCCTGCGGCGTGTAGAGTGCGCCGACCGCCAACATGACCAGGCGCACCACAAGCAGCGTCGCGTAGTCAGGCGCCAACGCCGAGGCGGCATTGGTGAGCGCAAGCACCGCCAGCGTCGTCGTGAGCAAGGTGCGGCGCTCGATCCGGCTGGTCAGCCACGCCGTCAGCGGCGAGCCGATGCACAGCATCACCGCACCGAAGGTAATCAGCAATCCCGCGTCGCGGATGCTGACATCGAGGCCCGATGAGAGCTCGCTCAGCATGCCGGCCGGGGCCAGCACGGCGCAGCCGGTGACAATGTTTCCAAGCATCAATGCGGTGGGGGCGAAACGGCGCTCGACGTGAGCCGGCACAGGCACATTTTTCATGCAAATGCATGTAGACCACGTCCGTGCGAAATGAAAGGACGCGATCGTACTATTTCGCGGCGCTGTCTTGAGACCTGTTCGCTTGCGACGGCGCGGTATCCTTTTGCACCGGACACGTCGCAAGCAG